>Ga0302326_10029986_pt1 | contig 10898 bp, 7 predicted proteins | sample Palsa_T0_3_FD_202264 | JGI IMG/M metagenome (GOLD analysis project Ga0302326, IMG submission 202264) | Peat permafrost microbial communities from Stordalen Mire near Abisko, Sweden - Palsa_T0_3 | ecosystem: Environmental > Terrestrial > Soil > Palsa > Peat permafrost | place: Sweden: Abisko...
TGGTGGGTCATGTTTCAGGATCCGCAGCTCAACGCCCTGGAGGAGCAGATAGATGGGGCGAACCAGACTTTAAGAGCCGCTGACGCGAACTATCGTGCGGCGCGCGCCGCGGTCATGTTTGCTCGCGCCGGACTTAAGCCAACCATCACTACAGGGCCGGGAATCGAAGCGGTGCGGCAGAACATCGGACGCTTGAGCGATGGCGAGGTGATTCGAAGCGGCCCTGGAAGCTTCATCCTGCCGGTCGATTTGAATTGGGAAATCGATCTTTGGGGTCGCCTGCGCCGCAATGTAACGTCGGCGAAGGAACTGGCCGAAGCCAGCGGGGCCGATCTTGAAAATGCGCGGCTCAGTCTTCATGCCGAACTCGCGATCGACTATTTTGAGCTGCGTAGCGCGGACGCGCAGGCGAAGCTGCTGGACGAAACGATCAAGGCGTACAGGCGCGCTTTGCAATTGACCACGGATCGCTACGAGGGAGGCGCCGCTCCCAGATCCGACGTGGCGCAGGCGCGCACGCAGCTCGACACGGCGCTGGTTCAAAGGACCGACGTGGAGGAGCAGCGCGCGCAATATGAGCACGCCATCGCGACGCTGACGGGCAAGCCTCCGTCGGAGCTGACCCTGGCGTCGATTCCCGTGACGGCGCAGCCGCCGGCGCTTCCGGATATTCCGGGCGCCGTACCCTCGCAGTTATTGGAGCGTCGTCCGGATATCGCCTCCGAGGAGCGACATATGGCGTCCACAAACGAGCAGATCGGCATCGCGAAAGCAGCCTATTATCCGGTGCTAAATCTGGGCGCCCTGGGCGGTTTCAGCGCCGGCTCTCTGGCGAGCTGGTTCACCTGGCCGAACCGTTTATGGGCTGTGGGACCGACCTTGACCGAGACCCTCTACGACGGTGGCCGCCGCCGCGCGAACTCCGACATCGCGATCGCGAATTACGATGCGGCGGTCGCCAATTACCGCCAAGCCGCCCTGACCGCATTTCAGCAGGTGGAAGATAATCTGGCCGCGCTACGCGTCCTCGAAACGGAAGCCCAGCAGCAGAAAGAAGCGACTGCGTCTGCCCAGGAATCGCTCTCTCTGTTTCAGACCCGATATGAGGGCGGCGTCGACACCTATTTGCAGGTGGTCACGTGGCAGACCGCGGCGTTGCTGAATGAGCGTGCCGATATCGACCTGATGCGGCGTCGTCTGGATGCGAGTGTTTTGCTGATCAAAGCGCTCGGCGGAGGCTGGCATTCTTAGTTCACAGGCTGAAGAGCCTACTGAAAAATGGCTCAACGGACATCGCTCCCTGCGGTCGCGGCTCTGTAATCTAATGATTGCTAGTGCGCTTGATGCCGAGCCGCGACCGCAGGAAGCGATCTGCACGAGTTTCTCAGCAGACAGTCTGGGTCACCTGCTCTCAGCAATTTAGCATGGGCTGGTGGCAGAGGCTTTCAGTCTGTGGTTCATATCCGCGTAAGTCGAAAGACCAGCTCGCCGAGAACCGCGTCGGCCCTCGCCTCAATCTCCGCCTTGGTCTGATCCTGAATCGGATGCGCCACGTAGACCGCATCGAATTCGGGCCGTCCCAGCGCGGCGGCTTGTGCCCGTGCCGCGGTCATGAATTCATGGGTGGCCACCGGCACCGCGGCAATCCCCATATTTTCCAGCTTCAACGTATCGTGCAAACTGCACGTTGTGCAGGACCCTCAATCGGCGAGGGCCTCGATCACCGCGTCCGCCATCCGAATTTTTTGAAGGACCTCAGGTGGGGCGGGTTTCGCAAAGGTCGGCTTCATCTCGCGAATCACCGACGCCACGCCGTGCTCGCCTCTTAAACGATATTCGAGACGATCCAGAAAAACACTGCCGCCCGGTTTGCTGATATCCAGCAGAGCGATGGTCTTGCCCGCCAGCGTCACCAGACGCGGCGCCGCCGTAGCAGCATCCATGACGGTCTCATTTAACGGATTTACGATTCGCATATTGGATAAGTTACCATTTGGCTTCCTCGCGGGCCCACGGACCAGCTCCCCAGCACCGCGGAAAATTTTCCCGCCGTTCCACCTGCCACCACAATCTTGATCGATTCCGGCGAGCGAAATTTCTGATAACACGGCTCGCTGTCGATCGTGATCTCTTTGTACATAGTACGCTGCTCGACGCCTTCGCCGGGTTCCCCGTTGTCGTAGCAACGGAGCGGAACACCGGTATTCTCGAACAGAAACTCGCGCACATCCTTTTTGCTGAAGCCGTCGCGATGGATGGTCCGCACATGCTCCGGGCACAGGACCACCATGGCTTCGAACGCCGCACAGGCGCGATAGCTCCAAACCGTCGCCAGCGCGTAGCTGATCGCTTTCAGCACTCCTTTCGCCGTGCGCGATTTATGCTCGCTCACTCCGTGTGGCGATTCGGCGGCGAACAGCGTCACGGCGCTCTGATCCTTCGGGAAGCCCCCTTCGACGTGCAGCGGCTCCCACGGATTCTCCTCTTCATTCTCAGCGATGCAGTACGAAAATTTTCCAGGATTTCCCAGCGCCGACATATCAATCCCCGTCGGACGCGCCCCACCGAGGTTCAGCAGGATCAGCTGCAGCGCGCGCCCCAAAGTGCTATTCGCGCGAGCCACATTGCTGAACACATTTTGCCGCGAGTGAAACCCCAATTCCTGGCGCACCGGTCCATTAACCACGATCAACGGCGCGGCGAAATGAGTGGTCGCCTGCACGCCATGCGTGTTGAAACGCTCATCGGCAACGGCTCGCATTAGCGGAATCAGCACGCGCATCATCGCGGGCTCGCATCCCGCCATCACGGCGTTAGCCGCGATTTTCTCTACCGTCGCTTCCCCATAGCAAGGCGGAATCCGCGCAATTATTTCCCGCCCATCGCGACCGCCGAGCATCCTCTCGACACGCTCGGCGGTCGGCGGCACTACAGGAAGCGCATCGCCAAACGCCCGATAGCAATATTCGAACGGATCCTCTCCTTCGCCCAACTCGATTACCGACGCCGCTTTCCCTCGCTTGGAATACAAGTCCAGCGGCGCAGCGGTATCAACGTTGGTCTGTACCTCCAGATGCCGCGACGTGCACCCCGGCTTAAACGCGGGCGCCCCATCGAATGCACCCGCAATCGGCGCGTATCCGAATAAGGCCGCGATTTCGTTCAGAGCCGTCTTATCGAAACCAGGCTCCTGTCGCGCGATCCCGTCCTGTTCGTCGAGAACGTACAAAGTAGGCACCGTGAGGACACCGAATTTCTTTGACAGCTCGAACCCCGGATCGCGCTGGACCGGGAAACTCACCTCCATCTGCCGCACAAATTCGAGCGTCAGACTCTCATCGTCCTGCGAAATCGCAGTTACCGGAATCGAGCCGGCCAGCGCGTTCAAGTAAGGAGTGATCAGACGGCACGTCGGGCAGTCCGTCTGTAGAATCGCGACCAAGCGCTGCGCCGGCATTTAGAGCAGCTCCCGTATCGTGATCGACGTTTTTCCAGGGATCAGGCTCAGCATCATTCCGTCCTTTCCCACCGTGATCGGTCCTTTGAAAATCTTCGGCGCGTCTCCCAGGAAAGCGCCATTCAAGTACGAAAACGGCAGCGCGGGAACCGTGTGATAGAACATTAAATATCGTACCCCAGCGGATTGCGCGATCCGAGCGGCGTCTTCGGGAGTCGTGTGATAGGACGGTATGTCGGCCAGAATCTTAGCCGCCGTCACCCGCCCGCTGCCCACCGCCGCATCGTGCAAAATCGAAACCATCGCGGTTTGTAGTCCTTCGTGAAACAGAACATCGGCCCCTCGCGCGTACTTCGCGAGCGTCGGCGAAGGCGCGGTATCCCCGCTGATCACCACCGAACGGCCGCGATAATCGAAGCGATAGCCGGCCGCCGGAAAGACCGGAGTGTGGTTCACCGCGAACGCCGTAATGGTCAGGCCATCCTGTTCCCACACCACCTGACCTTCCTCGGAACCGTCGACCAACGTGAAGGGTCGGGCAACCCCGCCCGCGCCCGACGGAGGCAGCGTCGCCGCGCCATGATGTGCCACGCGATATCCTTTGTCCAATGCGTAAGCGTCGTTGAAACCCTTCACGACCGACTCGACGCCTTGCGGTCCGATCACCGGCACTGGATCCTTATGGCTCGCGTTGCCCCAACGCTGGAGCATCATTTCGCCCAGCCCGCCGATATGATCGGAATGAAAATGCGTGAGCAGGATGGCGTCGATCGACCCTGGAGAGAGTCCCATCAACACCATTTTGCGCGCAGAATCCTCGCCGGCATCGACCACGTAGACGTGTTTTCCGGCGATGACGAAAACGCAAGGGCCCGCGCGTGTGGGGTCCGGAAGAGGCGACCCGGAGCCGCAGAGCCCCGCATGGAGACCCTCAGGCAGCGTCGCCAGCAGTTGATTCTGCATGGACCGTTCGCCCAGCTGTTTCGTCAGCATCAGGCCAATCTTGCGCTGGTAATGATAAGCGAGTCCGAAAATAATCAACACCACAGCGGGCACGGCGACCCAATAGCCGAACCCGGCCGCCCGCTTCCCTCGTAAGCTCGCGATGGTGAGCAGCAGGACCGCGATCAGCACCAACTCGAGCAAGATGGCTCGCACTCCTTCGCTGGAGCGGCCATCCAATATCAGATTCAGAAAGCGTCCCACGACGATGAAACCTAGAAACACGGTTGGCACCGCCAGGCATTGGATTGATCCGCGGATCGCTCCGGCGAGCGTGAAAAGAGCCATGCCCAGGAACAGTCCGCCTAGGTCGCCTCGCATCGTGCTGAGTCCCGCGTTGCCCGTGGCCAGCACCGCGAACTGTCCGCTCTGTTGGGCCGGGGCGAATAGCAGCATCAGTCCCAGCGCCAGAAACAGGAGGCCGGTCAGCGCCGCCAGGAACCTCAAGATGCGTTGCGTCATTTTCCCCGCAGCTAAGTGTACCCGATATAACGTCGCTTTCTTGTGGGGCAGGTTGCCATCCTGCCCCACATTTGGAGCAGTGCCCTACCGCAGGGAGCGGTAAACTATTAGTCAATTTCCATGCCGAAAATAATTTGTGCCTGCTTCGTCGCCGCAACCGCTGCTCTGGCCGCCGATCGTGGACAGGAAATCAAACTCTGGCCCAACGGCGCACCCGGCTCCGAAGGCATCACCGCACCGGAAGTTTCAAAACCATCCACCAACCCGAAATATAACGGCTGGCCCGCTAACTTCACGGTGACGCATTATCCCTCGATCTACGTCTTCCTGCCCCCCAAGGAAAAAGCGACAGGAGCCGCCATGATCGTCGCGCCCGGTGGAGGCCACACGCAGTTGGTTATCGAAAAAGAAGGTTGGGAATTCGCCGACTGGCTGAACTCCAACGGCATCGCCGCCTTCGTGCTGAAGTATCGCCTGGCGAAAGCTCCCGGTTCGAAATATACTTTGCCCGATCAGGTCTACGCCGATGCGGCTCGCGCCATGCGACTCGTCCGAAGCCATGCGAAAGAGTGGAACATCGACCCGGCTCGCATCGGCTTTTCCGGTTTCTCGGCCGGAGGCGAGGTGGCGGGCATGATCGAAACGAAGTACGACGCGGGCAAGCCGGATTCATCGGACGCGATCGAGCGCGTCAGCTCGCGGCCCGATTTCAATGTCCTGATTTATCCCTGGTATCGCCCCGGCGCAAATAAGCCTGAGGAGCCGCCTCTGTTTCCCGTCCCCAAGGATGCGCCGCCGGTATTCATGGTCTGCGCCGACGATGACCGGTCCCATGTCGAGCCGACCGTGAAATTCTATCTGGAGCTGGAGGCAAATCACATCCCGGCGGAGATGCACATCTACGCCTACGGCGGCCACGGCTTCGCCTTGCGGCCAACAAAGATTCCAGGACCTGTGATGGGTTGGCCGGACCGCCTGAAAGAGTGGCTGGCAGAGCGCAATATTTCCAAGTAGCGTCCACCTGTTAAGGTCCCTGAATTGCTCCTCTATAAGTGGAGCTTCATCTAACCTTGAGAATCCTCGTACCAGCTCTGCTCCTTTGCGCCACAGCCGCCGGATCATCCAGCCTCAGCGTGCAAATTTCCACCGAGCTCGCGCCCGCTGGTGGCTGGGCGCAGATCAAGGTGACTCTTCCATCCCCGCAACTCATTACCAAGGGCGAGTTGGTCGTGAAGCTTGACCCCGCGATTTTCGGGACCACAGCCGCAGTCGCGACCTTCAGCGCGGAAGGCGATGCGTGGGGATCGGCGACTGTTACCAGTTCCTCGGTCGATGCGCAATTTACTTCGCCCTCGGGAGGCATCGGCCGTCTGCCCGGCCTTCCCATTCTCACAATTACAGTTCCAATCCTGAGCACGGCCACGACTGGAACCATTAGCGCGATCACGGCGGACGCGAGCCAGTCCGCGTGGCTCGATCAATCGGGGAATCCATATACCGTGACCGTGATTCCGGGATCCGTGACGATCGGCGGGAGTATTTCGATTGAGAAGTTATTGCCCGGCGGCGGATTGCTGCCGGCGGGGACAATCGTTAGAATCATCGGGACCGGATTCACGCAGTCGACTCCAGTAGAGATCGACGGCGTCAGCATTTCGAACACGCAATTTGTGAGCGCGCAGGAAATCGATGTCACGCTGGGAGGCGCGGCGGAGTTGACGGGGAAGCGCGTAGTGTTGGGGAACGTCGAGTATTTTTCGGCGATGCCGAGTGCGCCGGATAATCAGCCGGCGACCACCCATTACATGCTGTCTCTTCAGACTTTCATGTCGGCGGAGCATGAGGTGCCTTCCCCGGGATCCGGCACATTCATACTTCAAAACCAGAATCTGACGGCGGTAACAGTCTATATCGAATCGCCGAATCCGGAGCCGATAACCTTTGCTCCCGTCGAGATTCCAGCCGAGGCCATGTACGTTTATACTGCTGAGCAGTTCAATCTTTGCTGCAATATACTTGCGGCGTCGTCGCTCCCGGTGCGGATGCTGGTGAACACGTTTAACGCCTTCAATCCGCCGACCGGCAACCTTCCGTTGCAGCAATGGGCAGTCACTCCAGCGCAGCCTTCCTTACAGACTTTCACGTCGAATCCGGCGGCGGTTTCATTTACCTGGCAGATGGGAACGACTCCGCCAGCGGCGATCGCCCTGAACCTAAATGAGAACAACTTCGATTCGCCCTTCACAATAGAGGCGACGGGTGCCCCGTTCTCCGTCACTCCGACGCAGGGAAATACGAGCGCGTTTTCTTCTGCGAGTATTACCGTCAGCGTCAATACTACCGGCCTTGCGGTGGGGACCTACAACGGATTTATTAACGCGACGCCGGTCGGACCGAATGTGAAGACGCTCGCGATTCCAATGACGTTGAATGTTACGGCGTCGCCCTGGATCGGCGTGTCGCCGCTGTCATCTTCGTTGGTCCAATTCTTCACTCCACCGGACTCTTATCAGGGTGCGTCGACGATTAACGTAACCAGCTTCGGGAACCCGACCACTTTCACCGCGTCTTCCAATGTTCCGTGGGTCACGGTGAGCCCGACCAGCGGGACGGCGCCGGGAACAATTTCGGCTACGTTCAACGCCGCGGGTCTCGCGCCTGGAACGTATAACGGCCAAATTCTAGTCAGCGGGCCGTCGAATTCGGTTACGATTCCAGTTGGGCTGGTGGTGGACACGGGGTTGAACACATTGCCTACGGAGCAGATTGCCTTTTCCGCGCAGGCGGAAGCCGCCGCGCCTCCTCCGCAGACGTTTTCCGGGCCGTATGGCAGCGCCTCCGCAACCACCAGTTCCGGTGGGAACTGGCTCAGCGCCGTAGCGAGCACGACGGCTGGCACGGTCGTGGTGAGCGCGAACCCAGCGGGATTGAAAGCTGGTGCTTACACCGGATCGGTAACCGTTTCCGGGATTGGGCCGAGCTATGTCCCAGCGCAGTGGCCGGTAACATTGGTGATCTACGACATCGCGCCGCCGCTCACAGTCACGCCATCGAGTCTGACGTTTACGGGCCCGTCAGGTAATCTTCCAGCGCAGACGCTGACGGTACAATCGGGAGGAGTGCCGCTCTATTTCACATGGAGCACGTCGACGAGCCCTATCACCACCTCGGTATGTAACACGACGTTAGAGTCGCCTTGCAGCGGGACGATCCCTCTGCAAACGCCCGGCGTGGTTCAGGCGACGCCCGTGCCTTTGCAAACGATTCCTCCCGGCTTCTACCAAGCGAATATCGCTTTCACCGCGGTGAGTGGGACAACGAACGTGCCGGTCACCATCGACGTTACACCGGCATCGGATCTGTCGCCTTATATGGGAACAATCGTCAACGCGGCTTCCCAGATTCAAGGGGCGATTGCGCCGGGGGAAATCATCACGATTTATGGATACTCCGTCGGGCCGTTCGAGACCGCTGGATTCGCGGTCGATTCGTCGGGTAAAGTGATTACGAGTCTCCAAGGGGCGACGGTTTTGTTCGATGGGAAACCCGCGCCGTTGATTTACGGCTCCGCTTCGCAGTTGAACGTGATGGTTCCTTATGAAATCGCCAGCGAGACATCGACGGTAATTTCGCTCAACTATGGGGGCGTCACGTCAACAGCCTGGGCGGTGCCGGTGGCGACGTCGGCTCCGGGGATTTTCACGATTGCGGGCGACGGCGTCGGTCCAGGTGCGGTGCTGAATCAGGACAACTCCGTGAACAGCGCGGCGAATCCAGCGGCCAGGGGATCGGTGATTCAGATTTACGCCACCGGCGAAGGGCAGACGTCGCCCGCGGGAGTGACCGGCAGCGTGACCCAATCGAACACCAAAACGCCTCTGCTGCCGGTGACGGTGTCGATCGGGGGCGTCGAGGCGGTCGTGCAATATGCAGGATCGGCGCCCGATTCGGTTGCTGGACTATTTCAGGTAAATGCAGTGGTGCCGGAGGGGATCGCCGCCGGTTCCGCGGTGCCGGTTACGGTTAGCGTCGGCGGAGTGCAGTCCCAAACTGGCGTGACGATTGCAGTGAAATAGGGTCAAATAAGGGCTCGCGCACCCATCTTATGGACTCAATTATGGTTGTTTAAGGGTCGCTAGAGAAACTTCACGACCATCCGTTCCCACTCCGGCCAATCGTGGCCCGCGCCATCGCCCCAGATGTCCAGTGTGTGCGGAATTCCCTTCGCCTTCATGATAGCGGCGAGACGCTCGTTTTCCGCGAGGCAGATGTCCCTTTCTCCCGTGGCAAGGACGAGTTTTATGCGATTCACCGCTGCATCGTTAAGATTCGGAAGGAAATCCGGGGGGCAGTTGAAATAGCAATTGTCGTCGTAATAGCCGTCGAGAAACTGGTGGATGTCGAAGGCGCCGCCCATGCTGATGCAGTGCGACACCTGCTGCGGATGCCGCAGCGCGAAGTTGACGGAATGGTAACCGCCGAAGCTGCAGCCGGTTACCGCCAGTTCTCGGGACTGGTTGCGGGAGCGAACGAACGGCAACAGTTCATGCAGCAAATACTGGTCGTATTGAACGTGACGGGCGGCGCGCTGCGCAGGATGGACTGATTTGTTATACCAGCTCTCCGAATCGACGGAATCGACGCAAAAGGCCTGAATTTGGCCGTTTTCGTACTGATCACCGATAACGGCAATCATGTTGCGATTCTCGTAATCGAAAAAACGGCCCATCGATGTGGGGAACACAATCGTGGGCAGACCGGCGTGCCCGAAGACCAGCAATTCCATGTCGCGGCCGAGGCTGGGACTGTACCACTTATGATATTCGCGATTCATTGGTAATTCTTGATCATAAACGAACCCAGCGTTTTGATTTGGCTTCCGAGCGCGGCAGGGAGCCATCGGGGACGGTGGAAACGGGGATGCGGAGAGAGAACGCGGCTGTTAACGCAGCTTCCAGGCGATGGGTGGAGATCGGACCTTCGACTTGGATGTGGAGTTCGGCGAGGGCACGCTCGGTCCTGACTTCAACGCGATACTCGGTGATGCCTTCAGAGCGAAGGACCTCTTCGACCGCGGTGGGGTAGATATTGACGCCGCGAACGACCACCATGTCATCCGTGCGGCCGAGGATGCCGCCTTCGAGGGCGACGTCGTGGGTACCGCAAACGCAGGTACCACGAACGGCTTTGACGAGGTCACCGGTTCGGTAGCGGATCAAAGGAGATCCGATGCGGCCCAGGTTAGTGAGGATCAGTTCGTTGTCGATCACTTCGGCGATGTACGAGGATTCGATGACATGCAGAACGCCGGGGCGCGCGGGGCAGCCGTAGCTGACCGGACCGGTTTCCGTCATGCCGTGATGGTCGATTACTTTGGCGCCGGGCCAGAGCTTTTCGATATGGGTGCGGGTGGAGGCGATGCTGCCGCCTGCTTCTCCCGCCACGATGATGCGGCGGATCTTGGAAGCGCTGAGATCGATTTTTTCTTCGACGGCGGATTCGGCCAGGCGGATGGCGTAAGTCGGCGTGCAGCAAAGGACGGTGGCACGGGTTTCCAAAATCGTGTGGAGACGAACGGCGGTGCGCATGCCTCCGCCGGGAATCGCGAGCGCGCCCATGCGTGTGGCGGCTTCGAAGGCGGTCCAGAATCCGAGGAAGGGTCCGAAGGAAAATGCGAAGAAAATGTGATCCCTAGACGTGACTCCGGCGGCTTGATAGACGCGGTCCCAGTTGCCGAGCATCCAGCTCCAGCTTTCATTGGTGTCGAGCCAGCGAAGAGGGTGGCCGGTGGTGCCGCTGGTTTGGCAGAAGCGGGTGTAGTGGGTCAGAGGGAAGGTTAGATTGGTGCCGTAGAGAGGGTTGGCGGATTGGTCGTCGATCAGTTCTTGTTTGGTGGTGAAGAGGGTGTCGAGGGAGGTTGTTGCTAGTTTTCGGGCGTAGAATCGGTTGGTGGGGAGGATCGAGGAGATTACTAACG
>Ga0302326_10029988_pt1 | contig 10897 bp, 7 predicted proteins | sample Palsa_T0_3_FD_202264 | JGI IMG/M metagenome (GOLD analysis project Ga0302326, IMG submission 202264) | Peat permafrost microbial communities from Stordalen Mire near Abisko, Sweden - Palsa_T0_3 | ecosystem: Environmental > Terrestrial > Soil > Palsa > Peat permafrost | place: Sweden: Abisko...
TTTGCCAAGCTTCAGCTTGAGTATGTGCATGGTTGTGCAATGAATCCTGCCGAGGCTCTGAGCCTCATGCCGATGGAACTGACTTCGGTCGCACAGTACGCCGCGTCGGTTTGCGGGCAGAAGGGGCTGATCGCATGAGCCCGGCGGGGCAAACTTAGCTCGCGCGATCTGCTACCTCAGGGATCTCTCAACGATCAGAAGCTTCAGGGCCGACGTCTCCTGTCGAACGTGGCAATGGCCAGCATTGCTGGACCAAATGTCCACACCATCATCCGGCGCTCGAGGTCGCGTTGGCGCTCGACCTCGAGCCGGTAAGCCTCCAGGCCGGTTTTAAGTCCCAGGTCCCCAGGCATCACCGCGGACCACACCCCCGGTTCAGGAAGTACAATCCGGCCAGGCCCCAGGCGAAGGCGAAGGTTGGTCTTTGTCGTGTACTCTGCCCCTGACAGTGGATGCCAAAATGAATAATCTCAGTCGACCGGGTATTCGATTAGTTCTATCAATCGGGTTGCTGGCTTTTGCTTCGGGCCGGGCCGCATCTCGAGCGGCGCCTGCAACGTCGGACTTCGCGCTCCAGAATTTGGAGGGGAAGGTTGTGCGACTTAGCAGCTTTCGAGGACATACGGTTGTTCTCGATTTTTGGGCGGCGTGGTGCCCGCCCTGCGTTGCCCAGGTCCCGTGGATGCGGCGATTGACAGAGAAGTACAAGTCCCAAGGGGTTATTGTGCTCGATATCAACGTGCTGGATGAACGAAAGGTTGTCCAGAATTTTATTTCCGAGCATGGACATTTTGGATCTGACGTACTGCTGACATTAACGGATGAAAGCATTGTAAGCGCCTTCGGGGTCGAGCAGTTTCCGTCAACGATTATCGTCGACGGAAGAGGCAGGATTGTCGCCACATTTTCGGGCGGGGCCGAGGAGGACTTCGCCAAAATCGATGCAACGGTCAGGAGGCTCGCATCCGCTTCGGGTTCTCGACGAAAGGCGAATGGCTGATCTCGTTCACGCAGGGTATAGCTTCCTAGCCGTCCTATCTACTTGCGTTTCTCTTCCTTGTCAACCTGGTGTTTTTGGCGGAAGTGTATCCCGTCAGGCGAGAACTGTCCTCATTAGAAGCCGCTCGATACATCTTTGGGTGGTTAAGCTACTCCACTGAAAGCCAGAGTTAACTCTCCACCGGATGACCGATTGCAAGAAACGAACCCGGGAATTACGGTTGTCCCGATTTCTTTCTGCCAACACCTGGGATTGTGGAGAGCCATACATGCACAGAGCTGCCTGCAAGTTGAGTTGCGTCCTGTCGTCATTTTTCCCCCTGTTGCTGCTGCTGCTGGTATGCGTCCATGGTCGCGCCCAGTTGACGGAGTCCACTCTGAAAGGAAGCGTTTCCGACTCAAGTGGATCGGTCCCGCACGCCGGCATTGTTGTCACCAATGAAGGCACAGAGATCCGTCGCGCGGTCGTTGGCAGCGATGATGGGTCATTCACTGTTCCCGAACTTTCGCCCGGCCTCTACACCGTCCTGGTAAAGGTTCCGGGATATAAAGCATTTGAGCAGCGTGGTGTGGAACTGAACGTCGGGAAGACCTCCGAAGTCAGCGTGCGGTTAGAAGTTGGAGAGGTCGATCAAACGGTAGAGGTAGATGCCGATCAAGCCAGAGTTCCAGTATCGACGGACGGGCGTCTATCCGACACCCTGGAGAAGAATCAGATAACCGGGCTTCCGATTCCGGGCCGCGATGTGTTCTTTCTGACAAGTTTGAGCGCCGGCGCCACCAGTATTCCTGGCGCATCGACCTCAGGAAAGCTGACCAACTCGCCGGCGGTCGCTGTCAACGGAAATCGCTTTCGTGGAGACAACTATGTGCTTGATGGTGCGCTGGACGCATACCTTCTCGAAGAAGGAACACCATCGATCGTCCCTAGCTTGGATTCCATTGAGGAGGTGCAGGTTCAAACCGACAATTTCTCGAGCGAGTACGGCAGAGGAAACGGCGCGGTTGTGAACATTCGCACGAGGTCCGGCACAAATGCCTTCCACGGCAGACTCTGGGAGTACCAAAAGAATGCGGCCTTGAACGCGGTCAATCGCTTCTCGATAACTGGAAAGCCGGCGCCTCTGGTTTTCAACCAGTTCGGAGGCAATCTGGGCGGGCCGGTATTCAAGAACAGAACGTTCTTCTTTGGCTCGTATGAAGGCACACGCGACGCATTCGGAACGCCATTTTCCTATCAGGTTGAGACGCCCGAATTCAGAAGTTATGTGGCACAGAAATATCCGTCAGGCATTGCCGAGCACTTGCTCAGCAAGTTTCCGGCTCCGACGCCCGTGCGTGTTGGTGCCGGGTACCTTGGCGAAGTCGATCTGAACGGCATTCCAGCGGCAGGTACGGCGGAGGTGAACGTGCCTGACAATCTGCGCGACGATCAATATGTTGCGAGGATCGATCACACTTTCAATCAGCAGAAAGACACGTTGTTCGGTCGCTGGATAGCGGAGTACGACCGAGACAACGGTACCTCGGCTGTCTCCGGTAAGTCCTTGCGCGGGTTTGGCGATCCCACTCACTTCTTCTATGGGAATTTCAATCTCGGCGAAACCCACGTGTTTCAGAGGTCGATGGTCAACGATGCACGCTTTTCCTTCAATAACGTGACCTTCTCCTTTGACCGCCCATACGAGCAATACCCGACCATCAATATCACCGGGATTACAGCGGGCTTTGGAGATGCCGCCAGTTTAGGTAGCCATCTGCGAACCTTTGAGGCGCGCGACTCTTTCAGCGTTAATCATCGCAATCATCTGCTGCGTGCCGGCTTCGAATGGAGGAAGCAGTTTGTCGGTTTCAATCTGGGGCAGCCTAACGCAGGCACATTCAACTTTAACGGATTGAGCACCTTTGCTGCCGACCAGCCCTATGAGCAGACCCTGATCGTAACCCCCGCGACGGGCGAGCCGGCCGAGCAAGAGCGCGACTTTTCTTTTTTTGAATATGGGATCTTCGTACAGGACGATTGGAAAGCGACACGCCGGCTTACACTCACGCTGGGCGTACGCAATGACTACTTCGGCGATCCTTCCGAGCGCCGCGGTGAGTTGACTTCCATCACATTCGGAGCGGGCAGCACATTCGACGAGCAGCTTGCGAATGCATCGGTTGGACGTGTCGGCCATCTCTTCCACGCTTCACCCTTCAACTTTTCGCCGCGCGTCGGACTGGCCTTCGATCCTTTCGGAGACGGGAAAAGCACGATTCGCTCCGGCTTTAGTCTGGCATACGAGCCGATTCACGGGCACACTGTCATGGGCGGAACCGCTAACCCACCCTATGCGATCCAGGGCGTGATCTGGCCTGCAAGCGGCTATGGAACAACCATCGACTACGGCATCCCAGTGCCCTTCAACCCGGAGTTCAAGGCAACCCTCAATGCGCAGGGAGGTGTCATAGCGCCGGCGGGCGAGCCCCCGATCCGAATTTCTCCGTGGCTCATCGACCCAAAGCTGAAGACCGAGTACAGCGAAAGCTATTTCCTATCTGTACAGCGCGAAGTTGCCAGGAGTTGGATCGTGGAACTTGGTTATGTGGGAACCAACGGCGTCCACCTTGAGCGCCGCGACGATATCAATCGCTTCGACGGCGATGAACTGGTGAACGATGGTAAAGCGCTGCGGATCAACCAGAACCTGGCGGGCGTCACCTATGTCATGAGCGACGTAAGTTCCAGCTACAACGCCTTTACCGCGGAGGTTCGTCATCGAGTGGCAACCGGGTTGACCGTGCAGGCAAACTATCGCTGGTCCAAGTGGATTGACACTTCGTCCGACACCAACACCGGCTCATTTCTCGACAATGCAGATGGATCGGTAGGCGCCCAGGATGCCGATTGCCTCAAATGCGAGCGAGGCCTTTCGGAAATGGATGTTCCCCGGCGATTTACAGCATCCGCGGTATGGGCGCCGCAGTTCTTCAATCGGAACGGCTTGGTGGCGAGTCTGTATAAGAACTGGCAGCTCTCGACCATCGTATCCGCGCAATCGGGGCGGCCATTTAGCCCCTACTGCTCCGCGCCGCCCAACTTGGTTCATGAGGCCTCGGGCGCGCTGGTGGATCATGGCTGCGACTACAACATGGACGGAGGCGGCGGTATTGGAAGCGGATTCTATGACCGCCCGGATATCCCGGCGCAGGGTGCGGTGAAATCCTCGTTCAAACAGAAGGACTTCATCAACGGGCTCTACAGTCCGACCGTCTTTCCACAGCCCGTGCTGGGAACGGGCGGCACGCTGGGCAGGGACGTTTATCGGGGTCCCCGGCAGACCGCGACAGACTTGGCGCTCGGGCGCAACTTCGGGCTGGGCGAGGACAGAGTATTTCAATTCCGCGGGGAGGCATTCAACGCACTCAACAATGTCAATCTCTACCTGCCCAATAACGATCTTGCCCTGGCGCTGAAATCGAACGGTACGTATTCGAGCACTTCGATCTTCGGCAAATCCACTAAGTCGTTCGATCCGCGGGTCTTTCAACTCAGCGCAAAAATCATCTTCTAATAACAGCGGGGGCGCTCCTCGTGACCCCGCTCACCATCACCGATCTCTGACAAGGAGAATGTAAATGATTCCGCGCCACGTCAGCGTACTGCTGGTAGCTGTGTTCCTGGGAACGCCAACCGTACTTTGCCAGTACTGGTCGCAGCCGGCGCCCGTACGGTTGCGCCCTATTAGCGTGGCCACCCTTGAAAAACAGGAGCGGACCCAGGCACAAGCCAAGCCTCGTATCGACCTCTCCGCGTCTGGCGCTGGTTTGGTCGATCCTGGAGACACCCTGGAGCCGGCCGGCAGCGAGAATGTGCCGAACTATGTTAAGGCCTTCGCATCGCGTCCAGGTGCTCCGGCGGCGTTTGCACACGTGGTCAGGACTTTTCTGTATGGCGGCCTTGTTCAACCGGAGGTCAAATTGGGCATGGCTCTGCGCATTGCGCAGCTGAATAGCAATCCATATCTGGCTGCTCACGCCGAGCGGCTGCTGCGTTCCACCGAGGAAGGTAAGAAAATCCTTGCGGCTATCGGCGCGGACAAGACACTCGTGCTCCCAATCGACCAAAGGCTGGCTCTCAAGTATGTGGATGAACTCTCGCCGGAGTTCGGCGGGGTCGACGACGCCACGTTTCGAGAAATTCGCGGCTATTATAACGATTCCCAGATCGTTGAACTCACGTTGACCGTATGCTTTTTCAACTACTTCACTCGTCTTGCAGAGGGGCTCAATCTTCCCGTCGAGGCTTGGGTGCTCGATACTCCGGCACATCCGGATGTTCCGGCATTTCATCCCTATGCCGGTCGAATACCGTTCCTCACCGATGAGCATCTGGCGCGGCTCAATGCATACCTTCCCAACACAGAGGGAACCAGTCGTTGGAACTCCGAAAGAACCATGCTGTGGGCGCCCGATCTTCCCGAGGTGTGGTGGGCGTTCGGTAAAACCGTTTCCAAGACTCCGTCGACCCTTCCCCGCGCAATCAGGAGTTACGTGACATTTGCGGTGGCTACATCAAATGGATGCCGCTACTGCACGTTGCATACACTGCTCGGACTGCGCCGTGCGGGAGTTGATCCGGCCAAGCTCGTGGCGCTCAAGATGGACGACTCGCGACTCAGTCCTGAAGAGCTTTTGGCCGTGCAATTCGCCAGGAAGCTAACGCGGAGTCCCGGAACAATTACCGATGAGGACTGGTCGTGCCTCACCAAGACGTTCACCGATCAGGGTGCGCTGGATATACTGCTCGGAGCCTGCGGGATGAATTATCTCAATCGATTCAACGACGCCATGCACTCCCCTTCCGAAGACGTTCCGATCGCAAATTATCTCGAAGTCTATGGCGAAAGCTGGGCCCCCACCCCGGTGTCTGCTCTTGCAAAGTGATCCGCCGCAGCTACGATTGGCAGGAGTGCCCTGATCATGTTCACCATGGTTCAACACTTTGAGCTTCAATGATTCCCGCAAGGAGGTTGTATATGAGTCTACGCAACATCACCGCGCTCATGGTGCCTATAGTCTTGGGGGCCTCCGCCGCGCTTTGCCAAAACTGGTCTCAACCGGCGCCCATTAAGCTGCATCCCGTGGCTGTGGCTACGCTGGAGAAGCAGGAAAAGGCCCAGGCAGGAGCGAAGCCTCGCGTCGATCTAACTTCGTCGGGTGCCGGCCTTGTTGATCCAGCCGATAGCCTGGAGCCGGCGGGCAGCGGGAACGTGCCGAATTATGTGAAGGCATTCGCTTCGCGTCCCGGGGCCCCGGCTGCATTCGCTCATGTAGTTAGGACGTTTCTATATGGCGGCCTTGTCCAACCGGAAGTGAAGTTGGGTATGGCTTTGCGCGTTGCTCAGCTAAACTCCAACCCATACCTTGCCGCTCATGCCGAGCGCTTGCTGCGCTCGACCGACGATGGTAAGACCATCCTCGCGGCGATCACAGCGGACAAGATAACTTCCCTCCCTCTCGAAGAGGGATTAGCCCTCAAATACGCGACTGAACTCTCGCCGGAGTTCGGCGGGGTCGACGACAGCACGTTCCGGGCAGTGCGCGGCTATTACAACGATTCCCAAATCGTTGAGCTGACGTTGACCGTTTGCTTCTTCAACTACTTCACTCGCCTTGCAGAAGGGCTCAATCTTCCCGTCGAAGGATGGGTGCTCGACACGCCGGCGCATCCTGACGTACCGGCATTTCATCCCTATGCAGGACGGGTGCCATTTCTGACGGATGCACACCTCGCCCTGCTGAACTGGGACCAGGACGCTCCCATGAAGGAAATGGCCGAGCGCACAAAGGCGGGGATGGGCATGTACCTGCCAAACTCGGAGAGAACGATGCTTTGGTCTCCCAATCTTCCTGAAGCGTGGTGGGCGTTCAATGTCGTCGCGGGCAAGACTCCGTCACCACTGCCACGAGCCATTCGAAGCTACGTGACCTTTGCCGTTGCCACTTCGAACGGATGCCGCTACTGTACACTCCACACCCTGCTGGGACTGCGTCATGCAGGGGTCGATCCGGCCAAACTGCTGGCATTGAAGAAGGACGACTCGCAACTCAGTCCCGAAGAATTGTCAGCCGTGCAATTCGCGAGAAAGCTCACGCGATGCCCTGGCGCCCTTACGGATGCTGATTGGTCGAAACTGACAGCAGCATTTGGCGAAACGGGAGCCCAGGACATACTTCTTGCCGCTTGCGGCATGAATTATCTCAATCGATTCAACGATGCCATGCACTCGCCGTCTGAAGACAACGCGATCCAAACGTATCGCGAAGTCTATGGTGGCGATTGGACAGCAACACCGGTTTCGGCCCTTGCCAAATGAGAGTTAGCTGCGCCCTCATTTCTGTGCTTCTGCTGGTAGCGGGAACATGTGATACGCATGCGCAGGGCGCTTCGGTCGAGGCAGCGGCAAAGAGGCCGCCTGCGTCGTTACATCCCATGCCGCTCAGTGTGCTTGAGGCGAAAGCACGCGCCATGTTAAGCGCGCAGCCCAGGGTAAGCTTGGACGGTGAAGGCAATGGGCTTATCGCGCCTGTCGACGATCTGGAGCCGTCCGGTAGCGGTCGTGTTCCCAATTATGTGAGAGCCTTCTCGGGCCGCCCCGGCGTGCCCGCAAGCGTGGCTCATCTTATGCGCGTTGTGCTTTACAGCGGCTCGGTAAGGCCCGAGACAAAGATGGCAATGGGCATCCGCGTGGCCCAGTTGGACAACAGTCCCTACGTGGCTGTCTACATGGAACATATGCTGCGTGCTACCACCGGGGGCACTGCAACGCTGGCCCGGCTCCGCTCCGGCGGAGAAGCCGGACTGTCCCAGGAAGAAAGAATGGCGCTTCTCTATTCGACGGCTGTGTCCACCAATGCGGCTGGAATCGAGGATTCGGAATATCGCCACGTCCGAGCTCTTTTTGATGACTCGCAGATGGTTGAACTCACACTTTCCGTGTGCTTCTTCAACTACTTCACCAGGATAGCCAATGCATTTAATCTCCCGGTCGAAAGCTGGAGCATGGCTTTTGCTGCCAAGCCGCCGGAACACGTCTATGCGCAGCCGGCGGCCCGCGTAGCGGTCCTTGATGACAGCAGGCTGACACTTTTGAGCAAGGACGAGGCCTCCTTCAAGGACGCTGAAGCACGCGGCCAGTCCTCCATGGGAATAGGACTTCCCCATGGTGAGCGCATCATGCTGTGGTGTCCCGACGTTCCCCAGGCGTGGTGGGATTACGGAAAGCTTCTTGGGCCGTCGGTCACACTGCCTCGGATTTTTATGCGATACACTTCGCTCGCAGTTTCCACGGCAAACGGTTGCCGGTACTGCACACTTCACGTGCTTCTTGGATTGAGGCGAGCGGGAGTAGACCCATCCAAGCTCCTTGAGATGAGGACGGATGATTCCGTGCTGACTCCCGATGAGCGGTCGGTCGTAGAATTCGCCCGCAAGTTGACGCGCTATCCGGAGTCCATTGTCGACGAGGACTACAGGAAGATCGTTGGAGTCTTTGGAAACATGGGTGCTGCCGACATAGTGTTGCAGACCGGCTACTTTGCCTTCATGAATCGCTTCAATGACGCAATGAAGACGCCTTCCGAGGATCTGGCTCTTCAGAACTATCGAGAAATCTATGGCGCCGATTGGCAGCCGTCAACGCCGGCGCGTGGCAATACCCCATCTGACCGATAGTGTATAAGGATTCTTACGCCATCTTCCGCATGCCGATGGAACTGACTTCGGTCGCACAGTACGCCGCGTCGGTTTGCGGGCAGAAGGGGCTGATCGCATGAGCCGGGCGGGGCAAACTTAGCTGGCGCGATCTGCTACCTCAGGGATCTCTCAACGATCGGAGCTTCAGGGCCGACGTCTCCTGTTGTACGACAAAATCAGTACGACCAAGACGGGGACCATCATCAAGGCAATTTTTCCGTAATGAAGCTGCATGTTTGCGGCTCTCCTTCCGCCGACCTTGGTATTAGCTACGGTTCTCCATCTCGAGATCCTTCAGTTCGTCGAGCTCGCGCTGGAGCTCGCGCTGTTCGCGCGACCTGATCACAAAAAACCCGACTATCCAGACAACCAACACAATCAGCAAGGGAAGCGCATTCCGGATTAGGCCCCGGACCCCCGGCGGGAGCAGTGCCAGCGCGAAAATGAACGTGGCAGTGGCCAGCATTGCTGGACCCAATGTCCACACCAAGATCCGGCGCGCGAGGTCGCGTTGGCGCTCGACCTCCCGCCGGCAAACCTCCAGGCCGGTATTAAGTCCCAGGTCCCCAGGCATCACCGCGGACCACATTCCCCGGTTCAGGAAGTAGAATCCGGCCAGGCTCCAGGCGAGGGCGAACGCGAACGGCGGTTGTAGCACCTGTCTTTGCGCAGGGAACGCTCTCATGCTGATCGCGTAGAAGATGCCTGCAGCGAGCGGGCCGGTCACAGTCCCAATCAACCCCCTGCGTGTCTTTGCGCGAAGTGTACGCGACCTCTGTTCAATCAATTTCGATATCATTGTGGGTTTCTCCGTCGGCTGGTTCAGCCATATCGTTCTTACTCCGTTTTCGGGGGAATCATTCTGCATCGTTTCCTCCCTCGTGCAGCGGTTGGTGGAATTGCTTCGCCAGGATGTTCTTGATTCGATGGATTCTCATGGCCACGTTCGCCGGCGACAAGCCCGTGATCTCCCCAGTCGATGCCGCATCCATATCTTCGAGATAAGAAACAATGACCTGGCGATCGAGCGGTTTGAGCCGCTGAATCAACGCTGACAGCCGGTTCAGATCCATTCGCCGGTTCGCGGCAGACTGCGCATCCGCTTTGTCCGGCAGGAGCTCGAGTTCCTCCAGGCTCACAAGATTCGAAAAGGTCCGGCGTTCACGGATGATGTGCGAGACGGCGACGTGGTGCGCCACCCGATACACCCAGGTGCGAAGGGAACAGCGGGCATGGTAATTCTGAAAACTCCGCCATAGTTGAAAATGAATGTCTTGGCTCAGGTCGCGGCGTTTCTCCGGATCTGCCTCGTAGGCTCTTGCCAGGCGTTCGAGTGCGGGACCAAATTGGTCCAAGGCCTCCCCGTAGAGGCCATCCTGATTTGTTTGTTCGGTCAGAATCGATTCCTTTCCTCCCACAATCAAGGTAGTCGCCGAACATCGAAGTTTCTAACAGACTCGAATGGAAGATTTAGTTGGGCGGGAGTTCGCGGGCTTTTAGATGTGTCGCAGCCGGCTTCTCCGCATTATCATCAACTCTGGATTTGGGAACAGAAAACTCGTGTCAATGCGGGAACTGGGCCGTCCGCTCGCCCGCATCATCCCCACAAGGAGTCCTACGCCATGTTCCGCATCGTTCAGCGACCTATCGGCTTGCTCGCCGCCCTTCTCGTCTGCCTGTCCGGCCCGTGCCTTCACGCGCAGGCCCCCATCGTGGAAGAACCCAACTACACGCCCACGCTGACCTTTGACGTTGCCACCATCCGCCTTGCGCCGCCGCCGGACGCCAATTTCCACGTATCCGTTTCCAGCCCGCCACACTCCAGCCGTTTCGAAGCCACGAACCTTCCCATCAAGGCCCTTCTCCAGATTGCTTACGGCTTCGACGCTCCGGTTGTCGACGCACCGGACTGGGCAACCAACACGTTCTACAACATCCAGGCACGCTCGGACGACGCCGCCGACGCCAGGCTCGCCAAGCTCCCCTATAACGAGGTCCGGCTGGAAAAGAGGAACGCGATTCGTGTGTTGCTGGCCGAGCGCATGGGCCTGAAGACGCACCTTGAAACTCGCAATAGCTCCCTCTATCACCTCGTCGTGGGGAAAGGCGGTGTCAAGATGCAGGCTGCGCCCGCGCCCCCGCCACCCGCAAATGGAG
>Ga0302326_10029989_pt1 | contig 10897 bp, 10 predicted proteins | sample Palsa_T0_3_FD_202264 | JGI IMG/M metagenome (GOLD analysis project Ga0302326, IMG submission 202264) | Peat permafrost microbial communities from Stordalen Mire near Abisko, Sweden - Palsa_T0_3 | ecosystem: Environmental > Terrestrial > Soil > Palsa > Peat permafrost | place: Sweden: Abisko...
TTGGCGAGCATGCCGGGTACGAGGCCCTTGGTACCGGACCAGCTCGCCAGGTCGCTGTTGAGGGGGGCGAGGATGCCGCTCGCGGCCTCGGTGGGCGTGTCGGTGTTGCCGAGCTCGGTGATGTCGGGGATGTTCTTGCCGCTTGACAGCGCGTCGTTCCAGTCGGTGGTGCGGTTGCCCCACGGGATCCAGTCGACCTTGACCTGGGTGTTGGCGTACTGCGGGAAGTCCTTGTGGAACTGCGCTACGACGCCGTTCATCCAGGTGACCTGAGTCGGGACGGAGCCGCCCATGCGCCAAACGGTGAGCGTCGACGGCGACGACGACGCGCCGGTGCTGCTAGACGGGCTATTGCTAGTGGACGCGCCTGCCGCCGAGCTGCTGCTAGAACCGCTGGAGCTGCAGCCGGCTATGGCCAGCGCCGCGGCGGCGACGCCCGCAGCCGCGCCGAGCGCGGCCGATCTCTTCCTGAGTCCCACTGCTGGCACTCCTTCTGCGAGGGTTAACTTGCGGTCAGAATTGATTCAGTGACCCTTGGCACAAAAACTAACTGGAAACTTTCCTATAAGATAGACCCGTTGCCAGAACTTAACAAAGGCCATCTCACCGGGGGACGGCCGTGACTTGGGGGGACAACATGCGCCAGAAACCGGGCACGCCCAGCCTGCTGCGCGAGCTGAACGACCGCGCAGCGCTCGAATTGCTGCTGGCCGAGGGGCCGCTCACGCGGGCGCAACTGTCCGAGCGGACCGGGGTCTCCAAGGTCACCGTCTCCCAGATGCTCGCCCGGTTGGAGGAGCGCGCCCTGGTGATGATCGCGGGCGAGCAGGCGGGCGGGCGGGGGCCCAACGCCGCGCTGTACTCGGTCATCCCCTCGAGCGCTTACGTTGCTGGACTATATGTGGAATTTGACTTGGTCAGGGTTGCCGTCGCAGACGTGGCCGGGAACCGGGTCGCGGACGTCAGCATGAACCCTGACGGGGGCGACGACCTGGTCGGCCTGGTCCGCGAGGCGATCAGCCAGGCCTGCGCGAGCGCCGGGATCGGCCTGGAGAACCTGTCCGCCGTCGTGATCGGCAGCCCCGGGGTGCTCGACCCGCGAACCGGCGCCCCCCGGCTGGCGGTGAACCTGCCGACCTGGCAGGAGGGCGTGCTTGACGGGCTGCGGGCAGTGCTGCACACGCCGGTCCTGATTGAGAACGACGTGAACCTCGCGGCGATGGCCGAGCGGGGCGGCGGGGCGGCGGCCGGGCTTGATGACTTCGCGTTCGTGTGGCTCGGGGTGGGCCTCGGCCTGGCCACGGTCATCGGCGGCGAGGTGCGCCGCGGCGTCGGCGGCGCGGCGGGCGAGATCGGCTGGATGCCGGTGCACGGCGCCCCGCTCCCGGTCGGCAACGAGCACCCGGGCAAGGCCGGGCTGCAGGCGCTGGCGGGCGGGCTGGCGGTGCAGGCGCTGGCGGCGGAGCACGGGTTCCGCGGCCCCACCCCGGCCGACGCCATCGATGCCGCGATAGCCGACCTGTCGAGCGCGGGGAGCGGCTCCGGCGAGTCCCAGGGGGCGGCGTTCCTTGATGAGCTCGCGCAGCGGGTCTCGATCGGCGTGGCGGCGGTCTGCGTCGTCCTCGATCCCAGCCTCGTCGTCCTCGGCGGTACCGTCGGCAAGGCCGGCGGCACGGAGCTCGCCACCCGCGTCGCGGCCGAAGTGGCCCGGATCTGCCTGGCCCACCCTGCGGTCGTGGCCACGTCCGTCCCGGACGAACCGGTACTCAGGGGCGCGCTGCAGGCGGCTCTGGTGCAGGCCAGGGCCAAGCTCCTCGGATCGCTCGGCTCGGAGTCGGATTGACCGGCCGTCCGGCTGGACCGGGCGACCCCGTCATCATCGCCGCCGAGCACGTGGTCACGCCGGGCGGCGTGCTCGCGCCCGGCTGGATCAGCATCGCCGACGGTCGCATCGAGGCCACGGGCGCCGGCCAGCCGCCGGCCCCCGCTGCCCGCCGAGCGCACTGGGCGCTGCCCGGCTTCATCGACCTGCACGTGCACGGCGGCGGGGGCGCGTCGTTTACCGAGGGCGGCCCCGATGATGCCCGGCGCGCGGCGGCCTTCCATCGCGCGCACGGGACCACCCGGACCCTCGCCAGCCTCGTCACCGCCCCCGTCGACCGGTTGGCGGGCCGGGTCGCCATGCTGGCTGACCTGGCCGATGAGGGCGTCATCGACGGCATCCACCTGGAGGGGCCGTTCCTGTCGGCGGCGCGCTGCGGCGCCCAGGATCCCCGCTACCTGACCGCGCCCGATGTCACCGCGTTCGCGCGACTGCAGGCCGCGTCCCGCGGCTGGCTGCGGATGATCACCATCGCCCCCGAACTGCCGGGCGCGGCGGAGGTGATCCGCGCGGCGGCGGCGGCCGGTGTCATCGCCGCGGCCGGCCACACCGACGCCTCGGCCGAGGTCACCGCCGAGGCGATCGACGCGGGCGTCAGCCACGCGACGCACCTGTTCAACGCGATGCGGCCGATCGCCCACCGAGCGCCAGGCCCGGCCGGGGCGCTGCTTGACCGCCAGGTGACCTGCGAGGTCATCGCCGACGGCATCCACCTGGACGACGCCATCGTCCGGCTGGCGGCCCGCGCGGCCGGCCCAGGCAACCTCGTGCTGATCACCGACGCGATGGCCGCCGCCGGGATGCCGGACGGCGATTACCGACTGGGCGACCTAGCCGTGACCGTCTCCGGCGGGGTGGCCCGGCTGGCCGGCTCCACCGGCTCCATCGCCGGCTCGACCGCCACGATGGAACTCGTGGTCCGCCGCGCGATCACCGCCATCGGGCTGAGCGTCACCGCCGTCGCCGACGCCGCGAGCGCCACCCCCGCCCGCCGCCTGGGACTGGACCACGTCACCGGCTCGCTCCAGCCCGGCCTGGCGGCCGACATCGTCCTGCTCGACGCCGACTTCCACCTGTCCGCCGTCATCGCCCGCGGCGAATGCCATCAGCCGGCGATCTAGCCGCAGACACTGCCGCTCACTAGCACCGACTCACTGGCCCCGCACCGGCCACTGCCCCCATCGACACATAACTTGATGTCAAGTATCTTTTTATCGAGATACATGGAGATGCGATGATCACGGGATTCGACCACGTTCAGGTAGCGATGCCGGCGGGGCGGGAAGCGGCTGCGCGCGCCTTCTACGCGGGCCTGCTCGGGATGACGGAGCTGGCGAAGCCGCCAGTTCTCGCGGCGCGGGGCGGCTGCTGGTTCGCCTCCGGCGGCGCCGTCCTGCACCTGGGAGTGGAAGCCTCGTTCGCGCCCGCCCGCAAGGCGCACCCGGCCCTGCTGGTCGAAGACCTCGACGGCCTGGCCGCGACGCTGACCGCGGCCGGCTACGAATGCACCCCGGCCGACGGCGAGATCCCCCGCGTTCGCCGCTTCCACACCAGCGACCCGTTCGGCAACCGCATCGAGTTCCAGCAGACCTAGGGCAGCCCCGCCATCATGCCTAAGCAGCCCCGCCATCATGATCGTGTGCCCTTTGTGGTGCTATACGACCTAAACGGCACACAATAACAGTAATGGGATCGTATATCCGAGTCATAAATAGTACATATGCGACAAATACCGCATTACTCCTCAGGCGCGTGCGTCCATAACTCGCCTAAAGCTGCGCTACCCCTGACCGGTAGACGGCGTGGATGAGGGGGACGCCGGGGCGGTAGGCGAGGTAGGCGTGGGACGGGGCGTCGAGCATGATCAGGTCGGCCTTCGCGCCGGCCGCGAGGTAGCCGATGTCGGCCCGGCGCAGCGCCCGGGCGCCGCCTGCGGTGGCCGCCCAGACCGCCTCCGACGTGGTCATATGCATGTCGCGGACGGCGAGGGCGATGCAGAAGGGCATGCTCGACGTGTAGGACGAGCCGGGGTTGCAGTCGCTGGCGAGGGCGACCGTCACCCCCGCGTCGAGCAGGCGGCGGGCATCCGGGTAAGGCTGGCGGGTGCCGAACTCCGCGCCCGGCAGCAGGGTGGCGACGGTTCCGGCCGAGGACGGCGACGGCGCGACGGCGGCGAGCGCGTCCACGTCGGCGTCGGTGAGGAACGTGCAGTGGTCGGCCGAGGCGGCGCCGAGCTCAACCGCCAGCCGCACGCCCGGTCCCGGGCCCAGCTGGCCGGCGTGTATCCGGGGAATCAGGCCATGCGCCCGGCCGGCCGTCAGCACCGCCCTGGCCTCGTCGGCGCTGAAGGCGCCGCGCTCGCAGAACACGTCGACCCACCGGGCATGCGGCGCGCAGGCCTCGAGCATCGGCCCGCACACCAGGTCCACGTACGCGCCGGCGTCACCGTCGAACTCGGCCGGGACCACGTGCGCGCCGAGGTAGGTCACCTCGTCCGTGATCTCGGCCGCGAGGACCACCGAACGGGACTCGTCCACAACCGTCAGCCCGTACCCGGACTTGCACTCGAACGTGGTCGTCCCCTGACCGAGCATCTCCCTCGCCAGCCGGCGCAGCCCGCCGCGCAACTCGGCGTCGGTGGCCGCGCGGGTCGCCGCGACCGTGGACCTGATGCCGCCCGCGGCGTACGGAAGTCCCGCCATCCGCGCCGCGAACTCGGCCGACCGCTCCCCCGCGAACACCAGGTGCGCGTGCGAGTCGACGAACCCCGGCAGCACCGCGCGGCCCGCCGCGTCCACCAGCTCGTCGGCGGCCGGAGCCCGGGACGACGGGCCGGTCCAGGCGACCCGGTCCCCGTCAATGACCAGCGCGGCGTCGTTGATCACCGCGAACGGGCCGGGTCCGGGCCCGGCGCCGTCCGCGGCCGGCGCGTTCGTCACCAGTTCGCCGATCCGCGCGATCAGCAGCGATCTTCCCACCGGCGCCGTCCCCGTTCAGCCGAGCACGGCGCTGATCGCGGCGGCAAGCTCGCCCGGCACGTCGTCCACCAGCAGGTGGCGCCCGTCGCGGACCACGTCGACGCCCGAGGCGACCACGTGCCTGATGTCGGCCGAGGTCCCGGCGGCGAACAGCGCCGCCAGCGGGTCGCGACCCGGCGGGCCGGCCAGCCGGGGCGAGTCGAGCGAGACCGTCACCAGGTCAGCGTAGGCACCGGGGATGATCTCGCCCGCATCCGACCAGCCCAGGCAGGCGTGCCCGCGCGCCGTCGCCGCCGCGGCCAGGTCGGCCGGGGTGAAGTGGCCGCGCCGTCGGCTCACCAGCCGCTGCGACAGCTCCAGCCAGCGCGCCTCCTCGATCAGGTCGATGACGCTGTGCCCGTCGCTGCCGAGCGCGATCGGCGACCCGGCGGCGGCCAGCGCGGGAGCGGGGCCGACCCCGTCGGCGAGGTCGGCCTCGGTCAGCGGGCACATGCACACGGGTGACCGCGACCCGCCCAGCAGGTCGATATCGCGCGCCGTCAGGTGCGTGGCGTGCACCATGGTCGAGCGAGCGCCGAGCGCGCCCGCCTCGTAGAGCACCTCGGCCGGGCTGGCGCCGAACGCCGCCCGGCACTCGGCGTTCTCCAGCGGCTGCTCGGACAGGTGCGCGTGCACCGGCGCCGCGTGCGCGTGCGACCACGCCATTACCTCGGGCACCTGGTCGGGCGGGACCGCGCGAACCGAGTGGATCGCGGCGCCGAGGCGGGCGTGCGGCGACACCATGCCGTGGGAATCGCCGCCGAACCCGGCCAGCCGGCTCGCCCAGGCCGCCGCCGAGCCGTCGCCGAACCGCAGCTGGACGCCGGACAGCGGCAGTGCCTCGCCGCCCGGCAGGAACCCGGCGGCGAGGTAACAGGCGTCGAGCAGGGTGATCCGCAGGCCGGCGTCGGCGGCGGCCGCTATCAGGAGACGCCCCATCTCGTTCGGGTCGCTGTACGGCGTGCCGCCCGGGCCGTGGTGCAGGTAGTGGAACTCCCCCACGCAGGTAATCCCGGCCAGCGCCATCTCGGCGTAGACGGCGCGGGCGAGGGTGAAGTAGGTGCCGGGGTCGAGCCGCCCCGCCACCGCGTACATGCGGTCCCGCCAGGTCCAGAACGTGTCGTCACCCGCCACCCCCGCGCTCCCGGCCGCGCCGCCGCGCAGCGCCCGGTGGAACGCGTGCGAGTGCGCGTTCGCCAGGCCGGGCAGCGTAAGGCCGTCCAACCGGGCGGTACCGGCCGGGACCTGCTCGGGCGGAACGCCCGGGGTGACCGTCGTGAACCGCTCGCCGCTGCTCTCGATGAGCACATCGCCCGCCACCGCGCCGCGCCCGAGCCACGCCAGCTTGGCATGCCAGCGGCGCGGCGCCCCGGCCGCCTCGACTGTTGTCACACGCACAGCATTCCCGTAAGTCCCGGCCGGAAGAGCACTGGGTAGAATTCGCGATGATGACGACGGGGAAAGAACAGACGGATGCGGCGCCGCACCACGGTCCCGAGCACCGGGACGTGTCGGGCGGCTGGCTTCGGCCTGCCGTATTCGGGGCGATGGACGGTCTTGTCACCAACGTCTCGCTGATCGCGGGCGTGGGCGGCGGCGGCGGGTCACAGCACGCGATCGTACTCATCGGCCTGGCCGGCCTGGCAGCGGGCGCGTTCTCAATGGCGGCGGGCGAGTTCGTCTCGGTCTCCTCGCAGAACGAGCTGGTCCAGTCCGAGGTGGACAAGGAGCAGCACGAGCTCACCACCAACGCCGCCGCCGAACAGCTGGAACTGGTCGGGATGCTGCGCCGGCGCGGCATCAGCGCGGCCACCGCGCGGCTGGCCGCCGCCGAGATCTCCGCCCACCCGGACAAGGCGCTCGCCATTCACGCGTTCGAGGAACTCGGCGTCAACCCGGCCGAGCTGCCGTCGCCCCTGGTCGCCGCGGGCGCGTCGCTGGCGTCGTTCGCCATCGGCGCCATCATCCCGCTGTTTCCCTACCTCATCGGGTCCGACGCGCTCTGGGTCGCGCTGCTGCTGTCAGCGCTGGCCGCGGTCGTGGGCGGCGGCCTGGTAGCCCGACTGACCGCCCGCCCATTCTGGCGCGGCGCGCTGCGCCAGCTCGCGCTCGGCGCGATCGCGGCCGGCTTCACCTACCTGATCGGCCTGGCCGTCGGCGGCATGGCAGCCGGCTGACCCCGCCCCGCCACTTGCCAGTGCCGGAGCAGACTCCTCACGGCCTGCCTCGATACCCGGTCAGGGCCCTGTCTGGATAGTTGCAGTCCGGGTGAACCCGGGCGGGATGGTCGCCTTCAGTTCCGCCATATTCGCGGGCGTGGGCGGCAGGAACCCGTAGTCAACTTGCATCGATTCCGCACGATTGATGGTAAGCGTGCGGACCGGCAGCCAAGTGGTGGGGTTGACCCACCAGGTTTCCCCGCTGCCCGTGCTCGAGTCTTTAGGACGCGTGGTCAGTTCGAGCACGGTCTGGCCGTCGATTACGGTCTTCCGCACAACTGTGAGCGTGCCGTTGGCGATCGAATCGCGCAGGGCTTGCAGGTCCCCCATTTCCGACTGGACCGCCACCTGGGCGCTGGTGACAGACCATGTGCGGCTACCGTACTCGACGTCGATCACCTCGGTCTTGGTCGGAATTCCCTGCTTGCTGGCGCTGGGTTCCGTCCAGATCAATTCGGAGTCGCCTTTCTGGCCGGGGCTGCTGGGCACGACCAGGTAACGCACGTAAGCCTTCTGGCCCGCCTGTGGCTGGAGCGGGTAGGCCCAGCTCTGACTGACGCCATTCCATTTGGACATCTTGCCGGAATAGATTTCAGTGATCTTGTTGTAGAAAATGTCTCCCCCCACGCCGCTGAACGCGGTGAGAATGGCGTTCCTGACTTCGCCCGGGGTGGGCGCTCCCGTTCCCGGCTGGGCCGCGGTGGGGTGTGAACGGGGCGCGGGGGTACCGGTGGCGCTCAGGGCCACGACCGCCCCGGCGGTGCCCGCGAGGGCGGCGGCGCCGATTCCGATCGCGATCGCACGGGCTGGAGGCAAGGCCAGCCGAACGTGCGGACGGCGACTGGCACCGGGCCGGGCGGTCACTCCGGTGCGGGGCGTGGCGATGGCCCTCGCCAGGTCGCCCGCCCTCCGGCCGGTCTCGGGCCCCGGGTCCAGGCTGCCGGGCCGCGCCTGAGCGAGCAGGTTCATTATGTCCATCGGGGTTGCCTTTCCTGCTGACTGGCCATCTCGTGGCGGTGTTCGGACTCCGGGCGGCCGGCCATCGCTTTCTCAAGGCGCCGCCGCGCCCGGTGCAGGCGGACGAAGTAGGTCGCGGCCGAACAGCCGGCCACGGACGCGGCATCACGCGGTGAAAGGCCGTGCCAGGCCGACAGCGTCAGCAGTTCCCTGTCCGCCTCGGTCAAGGCGGCGAGCGCACGGAGAACGGCCTGGCGTTCGGATACCTCATCGGCGATGTCCGGGGCGACCCCCGAACCCCACGATGAAAGCTCCGCCGCCAGCGATTCCTGCCGCGCGGCCGCGCGGAACTCGCTCCCGATGACGTTCCGTGCCGTCACCAGCAGCCAGGGCAGCGGATCACCGGGCAGCTCCTCCAGCCTCCGCCAAGCAACCAGGAACACCTCGCTGACCACCTCGTCGGCCAGCTGGCGGCCAGCGCGGCTCACCGCGTAGGCGTAAACGCGGTTCCGGTACCTGTCATACAGCCCGGTGAACCGCTCGATCGCGACAAGATCATCCAAAGGTCCAGCTCCTCCGCACGGCGATCGCTTCGCCTGACACCGTTCAGCCGGTAATGTCCCGCGCGCCCCCCTTCTTACAGCAGTGCCGGCGAAATGTCGGCCGGCTGATCCCGCGTCGCATCTTTACTGACTGGTAAGGTGCCCCGTGGCCTCTGTCAATCGCCGTTTGCGCATCGCGCTGCTGTCGTACCGCAGCAAACCGCACTCCGGCGGCCAGGGCGTCTACGTGCGCCACCTGAGCAGGGAGCTGTCCGCGCTCGGGCATCACGTCGAAGTGCTCTCGGGCCAGCCCTACCCGGAACTCGACGACGGCCCGCTGCTGCGCCGGCTGCCGAGCCTTGACCTGTACCGAGACGATAACCCCTTCCGGACGCCGCGCCCGTCGGAGATCAGGGACTGGGCCGACGCGCTCGAGGTGGCCATGATGTGGGGCGGCGCGTTCCCCGAGCCGCTGACGTTCAGCATCCGGGCGCTACGGGCGCTGCGCTCCCGCCCCGGCGAGTTCGACATCGTCCATGACAACCAGGGGCTCGGCTACGGCATGCTCGGGGTGCGCCGCGCCGGCCTGCCGCTGGTGACGTCCATCCACCACCCGATCACGGTGGACCGGCGGCTGGACATGGCCGGCCGAGGGTGGCTTGAGCGGCTGAACAAAGCGCGCTGGTACGGGTTCGTGCGCATGCAGGGACGGGTAGCGAGGCGGGTGGGACCGCTGATCACGGTGTCCGAATCGTCCAAGGACGATATATGCCGGGATTTTGGCGTATATCGCGATAATGTGCAGATCGTTCCCCTGGGGGTCGATACTCGGTTGTTCCGCCCCCGCCCCGACCGACCGCGCGTAAAGGGCAGGATCGTGACTGTGACCAGCGCAGACTCCCCGCTCAAGGGGCTGTCCACGCTGCTCCGGGCGGTCGCCAAGCTGGCCACCGAGCGCGACGCCCACCTCGTGGTCGTCGGCAGCCCGTCTAGCGCCACCCGCGAGCAGGTGGCGCTGCTGGCCCTGGACGGCAAGGTGACGTTCGCCAGCGGCCTGCCGGACGAGGAGTACGCGCAGCTGCTCGCGTCGGCCGAGGTGGCGGTGGTCCCGTCGCTGTACGAGGGGTTCTCGCTGCCCGCGGTGGAGCATCTCGCGTCGGGCACGCCGCTGGTCGCCAGCCGGGCCGGGGCGCTGCCCGAGGTCGTCGCCGACGCGGCGGTGCTGGTCAAGCCGGGCGACCCGGAGGAGTTCGCCGCCGCCCTTGGCGGGCTGCTCGACGACGGCGCCCGGCGGGCGGAGCTGGCCGCGCGCGGGCTGGCCCGGGTCAGCGAGCGGTTCGCCTGGCCCGCGGTCGCCGCCGCGACCGTCGGGCTGTACCGGAAGGCCATCAACGGAGAACTCGGTTGCTAACGGTCGATTTCACGAAGTTTCCCATTAATCCAGGCGATCGTGTCCTCGACCTGGGCTGCGGCGCCGGCCGCCACGCCTTCGAGGCTTACCGCCGCGGCGCCCGCGTCATCGCCGCCGACCTCGACCTGAAGGAGCTCGCGCCGGTCAGCGACATGTTCGCGGCGATGCGGGCGGAGGGCGAGACCGGGCCGCCCGCGCAGGCGGCCGCGGTCACCGCGGACGCGACCCGGCTGCCGTTCCCCGACGGGTCGTTCGACGGCATCATCGTGGCCGAGATGCTCGAGCACATCCCGAACGACGCCGCCGCGCTGAAAGAGATCGCCCGCGTGCTCCGCCCCGGCGGCACCCTCGCGGTGACCGTGCCCGCGTGGCTGCCGGAGCGGGTGTGCTGGGCGCTGTCCAGCGAGTACCACGAGGTGCCGGGCGGTCACGTGCGCATCTTCACCCGCGCCGAGCTCACCGCGAAGCTGGCCGCGGCCGGGCTGACCCCGACCGGCGGCCACCACGCGCACGGCCTGCACTCGCCCTACTGGTGGCTGAAGTGCGCGGTCGGCGTGCAGGACGACGCGCATCCCGCCGTCCGCGGCTACCACCGGCTGCTGGTCTGGGACATCATGCGCAAGCCGGCCCTGACGCGGGCGGCCGAGGCCGCGCTCAACCCCGTCATCGGCAAGAGCCTCGTCATCTACGCGAGGAAAGAGGAGCAACCAATCAGCTCGAACGCACGCGTGGTTTCACCTCCAAGCCGCGCGGTCGCCTGGTTCCCAGGCGGGCGGCAGGAGGGCAGCACGTCGCCCGCGAGCCACGGAGCCTCCCCGTCGGCCGGACGCGCCAGCGAGACCGTTCTTGGCCCGCGAGACCCTGGCCGG
>Ga0302326_10029991_pt1 | contig 10897 bp, 11 predicted proteins | sample Palsa_T0_3_FD_202264 | JGI IMG/M metagenome (GOLD analysis project Ga0302326, IMG submission 202264) | Peat permafrost microbial communities from Stordalen Mire near Abisko, Sweden - Palsa_T0_3 | ecosystem: Environmental > Terrestrial > Soil > Palsa > Peat permafrost | place: Sweden: Abisko...
ATCTGCGCCCTATCAATACGAATCAGACGCAGGAGATGACCCGAGTAGGCTCAGCGATGGTAACTACTCGATTTTAGACGACGTTGGCCCCATTTATACTGGCGGTCCGAATCCCGGCGCTGAGGCACAAACGACGGTTAGCGGACACGTGATCACGCAAATCTTCTTCTTGGAGACTCTTGGAGTTGAGGCTGGTCCCGAAGCTCCCGACATAAAGATTGGTGTTACGACCTTTAATGGCACGTTCGAGGCGTATCCCGCAACTGACTGCGTTCCCGCAGGGAGCGGCGAGATTTCGGCCGGTTAATCCAAATCACTGCGGCCCGGGCCACGTTCCGGTTGCATCGCCATTGGCCCACGGCATTGGACTTGCAAAGGAGCTGACGTCGTAGTCGCCGTCGTCCGGAATCTCAGCATCTGCGGGGGCAGGGTGATCAGCCGCCAGGCCGTACTGCGGCTGACACGGAGCCTCGAAGGCTCGACGGATCGCCTGTACACCCCATGGCATATCGTTGTTGCCAGGTGGTCGGTTGTCGTTGAGGGGAATCTGCTCATCGCTGTTTAGGGCGCTATTCGCGCAAGTCATCGTTACGCTAATAGCTGTGTCTGTGTAAGCTCCAGGATGACTAGGGTCGGGCGCCTTAACCAATTGATCAAATTTCAGAGGTCTCACACCACCCGTATCACCTTCAGTACTTTGTAGTGACCCAAGCACCGACGACAGATCCCGCGTTCCCGTGACTATCGCCCAGGGCGGAACGTCGAAGACTCTAAGCGTGAGTTCCCTCGTACCGGTGCCGAGAACCGCGCCTGCTGCGGTCGTTACGGTTGATGTGACTTCAGCCGAAATGCGCTGCTCATCCACCGTCGTCTGCAAGTTCTCGGCCTTATCCTGCGCCGAATACACAGCGCTGTTGCGAGGCATTGGGTTCGTCGTTGACCCCGTCACGCGGTATGTCGAAGTTTCGGACAACTCGCATGTCGCCGGCTCGGTTGGTTGGGTCGAATCGCAGAGCGGCTGCGGCACCGTCGTTTCGAGGTTTGACGGCCATTGGGCATTTGCGTGGTTTCGATAAACGTAGTTGGCGGCCCAACGCGTGAAATCGTCGGTGCCGCGAGCGAGCGCGAGCTGAACGTGGCGAGTTGCGGACTCGTGCAGTGCGACTTTGGCGGAGATCAGCGTGCCTGTGAACAGCGCGCCGGAAAGTAGCACGATGATCACGATCGAAATCAAGGTTTGCAACAGCACGTAAGCCTACGGTCCCTTTGGGCATATAATGGCGTGCGTGCAGACCGACCGTAGGATGACGTGCGGTAGCAGCATAGGCGTCGGTGTGGAAACTTCGGGTGGTAGTGCTTCGGGGGTGGAGCCGGGAGCAGGACCCGGGCCGCCGCACAGCGTCGACTGTGCGTGCGTCGCGCACCACCGTGGTGGTGGCGTTCCCGATGGAGCCGACGACGGGCTGAAATCCGGCGGCGCGTTTGCCGGCCAACATTGGCCTGCGTTAAAGCACGGCGGCGGTGTATCGATTGTATCGGGGGGCGGCGAGAAGAATCCCGAAGCGTCGATAGGCCCCGGGCTCGGTGGCGTACGGCTGCACCGTGCGCCGTTCGTCGACCCATGTGTTACATGATAAACGATTCCAGCCGTCGTCTCCGGAAACCACGTTGGCTGGTAGTCGGAATCGGGTCCGAGCGGCGCTTGCAAGCCTCTTGGGTTGCCGTAAATATTATAATCGCACCAGACAGTCGGCTGAGGTTCGGTGAAGTGGTTCCAGCTGATCAAGAGTTGAGCGTTGATAAATACCTTTGAAATCTGCGCGACTCCGAACCAAAAACGGTGCGTCGTGTCGACGCGATACACGACCGCGCGGATCTCCGGGTATTCGTGCACCGTAAACCCGCTCGGGAGAGCGGCCGTAGCAAGATGCAGAATGCGCGATCCGCGATCCGTTGTGAGCTGCACCTCCACGGTCGTGTTGCCACCATACAGATCGGCGCGTGGCGCCGCCCCGTCGTCGTAGCCGACGGGCAACGGTTGGGGCGTAGCGCCGGCAAACAGCGGCGCGATTGCAGCCGCATAGGCGCTCTTTGGCCCGACGAGGTCGCTCGCTTCGAGCGTCCGAGCCAAGAATGCAGTAACGCCTACCACTGACGGATACTGCTCACCCACGTCGATCGTACCCGTCCTACGGTCGGCCATCCCTATATCTCCGTTCGAGTCGTAGTCGTATCGCCGCAGCGTGTGCGCCGTAGCGTTGTACCAATAGGCCCAAAACACCGGGATGCCCGCGTCGTTCTTCGAGTAGAAGTCGACCTCGTGGCCCGATGCATTTGAATTTCCGAAGACGTCCTTAGTGGGGACGAAAACGGCAAACGCGGTAGCAGCGTCGCTGCGCATCGTGTCCGCCTGTTGTTCGAACGCGATCGTGCCGCCCTGAGCCGTCGCACTATGACCGGTAGCGCGCAGAAACACACCGATCACGCCGAGGATCGTGAACCCGAGTCCGGCAAACAGCGCGATCGCCACGAGAATGTCGACGACTGTGAATCCGCGCTGCGAATTCACGGCAGCATCCCCGTGCTCGGCACGGGCGTTGGCGCGTCGACGATCGACCCCGGAGGCGGTGCTTCAACGAACAGCGTCTGCGTCTCCGTAACGCTCACGCCCTCAGCATCGGAGACGGTCACGGTGGCGACGACGGGCGTTTCCAGCGTCGCCGGCTTAGAGACGGCGATCGTCGCCGTAAGTTTCGGTGCGTTCTCCGCGGCGCTTGCCGGGAACGTCGCAGAAACGGTGTGCCCGGCCAGCTTCGCTAGCTCCGTTCCGGCGAACGGTGAGTCGTCGTAAGCCGTGCTTTCGCGCAAATCCGAAAGAATGTTAAGGGCGTGGTCCGTCAGTGCCGCTCGATCTGCGATACGGGCTATCGCGTGCATCGTTCCGAGCAACGATGCTGTAATTGCCATCACGAGAGCGCTCGCGAGTGAGCTCGCTACGAGCGTTTCCAGCAGCGTGAACCCACGCTCCGTAGGGCGACTCACGGCGAGGGCGTTGGCGCCGACGAAGCATCGTATTGGGCCTCGCGGCAGGTCAGCGGGTGCGTTTCGGTTCGGGCCCCATCGTTCACGCTTATCGCGACGCCGTTTCGTTCGTCGCAGCCAGGGTCTGCGGTCAGCAAAAGCGGTCGCTGCGGATCGTAAGCATAGTTTTCGGCCACACTCGCATACCCCGAACTCGTAACAAAAACGGCGAACGGTTCGCCTGTCGCCTTGCCGACAATCGACATAACGACCGGATACTGGATCGGCGGAAACGCGGGGTCAGGCGCCGGCGGGTGCTCGCCCGCAATCGGCCGCGAATCGTAAACCGAGACAACCGACTCGCCGCCTGCGGGTACGACGCTGAGCATCGCGCCGGAACGCGTCGCGCCGCCATTACTCATCGCAAGCGATCGCGCTTCCGACAGCGCTGCTTGCAGGCCGAGCGCCGCTACGCGCGTTTGGGGCGGACGCATTCCTCGAAGGGCGCCGATCGACAAGGTCACCGCAGCGACCATCCCCACAACGACGAGCACTTCGACGAGCGAAAACCCACTCTGGCGATTCACAACCGGGTAAGTGCCCGAGGGGAACTACTTTCGGTCCCGTCGTCTGACGACGCTCGAGGCGATCGGAACCGGCGGTTCGGGCGCGTTGGCCGCCTTCTTGTAAGCAGATTGGGACGCCGTCCGTGCCCTCCCTTGGTGGCCGCGCATACCCAATTTTGGGGATATCATTGTAGGAAACTCCGGAATGGCAACGAGTCTCTTGACCGTAGCGGTTGGGCTCGCATCGACGATACGGCGGAAATCATCAAATGCACGTCGACCATGTAGAATCGCGAAGCGTCTTCAGCGCGTACGGAAAAACACCAAGTTCTTGGGATTGTCGAACACACGGTTCGTGTCTTACGGTTAAGACGGCGGTCGAGCCGGCGGGTCAAGATGCGAGGGTTCTCGATCATGTCGGCTGCGACCGTCACCGCCGTCGCGACGACCAGCGTTCCTGGTTTCTGACCATCGAGCAGCAACAGAACGTTTCTCCTTACCGATCGGTCGAGTCCCATGCCGGACCGCCAAAAGCACTACGCGTGTGTTCCGGGACGCAGCGGCGTTAGCAGCGAACCTTGCGCTTCCCCAGATAGCTCGAGGGCATCGCTTGCTACAGCAGATTGCTTCCAGCGAACGCGAGTGCGCAACCCCGTTCGAACCAATTGTACGACGGCGTGTAGTAGACCGCCTTAGCGAGGCGGCTGCTCGCGTCAAGATTATCGTTGCGCCTGCCGGCTTCGGGAAATCCGTTGCCGCGCTTCACTACTTAGAGCAGCATACGAGCGGATACGTTCGCTTTGCGTTGCGGCGTGAAAACGGGACGATCCATGGGTTCCTTCGCGGGTTCGCAGCGGCAATCTCTTCTTTTGCGGAGAGCTTCTCACGAAGTCTCCCGAGCATTCTGACAAATATAGACAGCGATGAGAGCACGTCAACGCGTATCGCTACCTGGCTAGTCGAAGCACTTGAACCCTTCGAGGGAACGTTTTTCGTCGACGATTTGCACTACGGTGCAGCCGATTCGCGCATCAGCGAGATTCTCAGTGACGTCATCGAGCGATCTCCTCGCGTACGTTGGATTGTGGCAACGCGAGATACCCTCGACTTGCCCATCGAATCGTGGATCGGATATGGCCTCGCCGCATCTCCCATTACGGCGGCTGATCTCGGTTTGACGGTCGAGGAAGCCGGGGAAATCGCGTCACGATCTTCGCGCGATTGGCAGGCACTCGAGATTCTCCAGTTGCTCGAACAGACCAAAGGATGGCCAGTAGCGTTCTCTTTTGCGCTCCATTCCGCAGATCGCTTCGCGGGGATCAGCGAGGTCGTGCGCGCCACTCGCGATGACCTTTTCGCTTTCCTAGGCCAACAAGTTCTCAAGCGCCTCTCTGATCGCGAGAGACACTTCTTGCTCCTGACCGCGGTGCTGCCCTCGCTGGACTCACCTCTTATCGAAGCCATGGGTATTGATGGAGCAGTTAATCTGCTCCATCAAGTTCGTCATCGAACGGCACTCATAACCTCCGATGGTGAAGGCGAATCCCGGTACCATGATCTTTTTCAGGAATTCCTCATCGACGGTTTGAAACGGCAGGGAGCCGACGTTTTTTCGAGCGCCTGTGCTCGCGGTGCGTCATCGCTGGCCTCGCTTGGCCGGATTCCCGAGGCTCTCGCGCTCTATAGATTTGGCGGCTGCGTCGATGGGATCTCGGAGTTGCTTCGAACGTTTGGCTTCTCCCTATACAATAAGGGGATGTTCGACGTAATTGAAAATTCTATTGCCGCAATTCCCGCCGACGCGATTGCTAGCGACGCTCCGTTACTAGCGCTCGCAGGTCTGATTCAGACGAACTGCCGAGTTGACCCTTTCGGGGCCGAGGCGCTATACCGAAAAGCGCTGAGCGCCCGTCCCGATCCCTCGACACTTTTCGAGATCGTGCAGCACTACTCTGCGCTACTGATCTATCCGTTCCGGCGTCTCAGGGATGCTGTTGCCTTGTCGGATATTATAAACGAGGAAGACCTCATCAGCGACAAAATGCGCGCCAGATACTACAGTATCAGAGCTGTAGCGCTCGGGGACCTAGGTCAGGCGTCACTCGCTAGCGAGTTCGACGAGCGTGCGACCGCTGCCGCGTGGCGCTCAAACGACGAGTTGACGATGGCGAAGGTGTGGGTACTGTCGGCGCGAGTAGCCGTTGCGGTGGGTCGGCCACATGACGGCATTATCCTTGCGCGTCGCGCGGCAGCGAAAGCGCAAGATATAGGTTTTCTTATTGGCGTGGTTACGGCAAAGATGGCGTTATATAGCGCGCTGTTTGCAGCCGGTGAGCTAATCGACTGCGTACCTGTCGTGGAGGAAGTGAGCGTTCTTTCTCGACGCCTCGCCTTCTGGGAGCCACAGCGATGGGTACGAGTTGAGGCATTCAACCTTGCCGTGATGCGCGGTGACGACGTTACTATCCGAGCTCTCGAAAAGCAACTCGCTTTGGACGAACAGGCAAGACCGGCAACAAATACTGGACGCAATCACGCACTAGCGTTGCAGGCGACTTGGAATGGCCATTTCCTTGAAGCGTATGGCTACATTCTCGAGCCGGATGCGGGCCCGCTTGCGGTGGACTGGACCCTGCTTACGGCGACCACGCGTCTCGTATACGCTGAATTAGCGACTCTTCGCCCAGAAGCGGAGCAGGCGTTTGCGGAGGCGGAAGATTTGCTGAGTTCAATAGATGCGACGCGGATGCGCGGTTATGTGGTGTCCCTCGGATCGCTATATTTTGCGATTGGAGCTTTACTATTAGACCGCACCACCGCGTGCGAGATCGTCTTACGCACCATCGAAGGCCCAACAGGATCACCTTTACCGAGTATCCGCTGTATGGCTCGTGCAATTCGAGCGATGCGCCTCAATTGGGAGGGGATAGATCACGATGATCAGCTGAACACGGCGATCTCGGAGCTTCGGAGTACTCCATTGGCTGGCTATGCAAGGCTACTGGAGAAGATCGCGCCGCAAGGTAGGCACGAAAGCAGCCGACTAGCCACTCTAACGAGAACAGAGCTGCAGGTCTTGAGACTGTTCAGCTCTGGATTGACAAGCCGTGATGTTGGCGCTCAGATTGGGCGTAGCGCTCTGACGATCGACTCCCATGCAAAGGCGATTGCACGCAAGCTGGGGTGCAGAGGTAGACGCGAGGCGATAGCCATTGCGCACGCCCAGGGAGTTATTTAGCGAGTTGGCGGGCGCGTTCAGGGCTGCGCCTTAAGCACGCTTCGGGTTAGCCGCTCCTATGCCGGAGTTCGCAAGAGAACCAGGGTCCCGTTAAGGGCTACGAAGCGGTCGCGGGAACCTCAAGGGACGCCAGTCGGCGCGCGAGCCACGAGTGCGGTTGCTTCGCGGCTTCGCGGGCGGCGGTTTCAAAGTAGCGCTGTTCCCCGGTAAGTTCGGCCAAATCGAGCGCGACAATGGCAGCACGCCACGCGTAGCCGACTTCCGACCAGATCTGGAAGCCTTCAATCAATAGCGAAGTTGCGCGTTGCTTATTGCCCTCGGCTAAAAGCACAGCTGCATGCGCGGAGCAGTGCCCAGCCCGCAGACGCCTATCGGAACCGACCTGGATCTCTAGCGGCGACACGGCCGAAGTCAGGCCGTCGAACCGGTTCCAAAGGAAACGGGCTTGTTTCGCGTCAGATGCGGCTACCTGGTGCGCCAACGAATACAGCGCGGCCCGCTCCGCGCCGGCTACACTCTCCCAGTCGACGCGCGATGCCAGTTTCACAGCGTGATCGAGATCATCGCTCGCCGTCAGCACCTCGCCAAGTTCGCGTGCCAAAAACGCGCGATCGAGTATCGCTAAAATCTGGAACGGGATGCTAGGCGCTACGCTTGCGGAGCGACGAAAGTCTCGGAAAGCGCCAAGGTGGTCGCCAGACCGAGCACGACACCACGCGAGAGATCTGAATACTTGGCACTCGTAAAAGGCGGTATGGCGATTCCACTTGATGCATTCAGCCCAGTGGCGAGCGTTTTCTGCGATCGCTGTATCTTCAACATCCTTAGCCAAAACCGCGAGGTTGTGGAGCATCGCCGCTTGGACCTGAACGTCGTGCACCTGTCCAGCCGCGAATTCATCGAACGCCAGCGAGAGCGAGACCGCTTGTGCAGCAAAATCCTCGCGAGCTGCGTGGCTCAAGCCCCGAAGATCGTATGCTCGGGCGCGCCAATACGACAGCTGGGCACTAGCCTCGGGTCGCGAATGACGCAACCAAGACGCTTCTCCTTCTCGAACGGCTAGCGCCATTTCAATGCCGGAAAGCGCGATGTCGACCCGACCTTGAGTCCAGGCGATCAGCGCGCCGACGAATTCGACTTCGCCTTCCGCCGCTGCGCACCCGGAGGAGTAGGCGCGGACGCGGGCATCGAGCAATACCGACTCGGCGCTCGGGTCGCGAAGTACGCAAAGCGCTGCCGCTTTTATAGCGAGAACTTCGGCGGCCTGGTCGTGCGTGAGCACCGACATGTTGATGGCTTCTAGCGAATCAAGCGCATCGTTAAGACGACCAAGGCGGATGAAGGCGCGGGCTCGCAACGCGATGCTGCTGAAATCACCTGCCTGCGAAAGGGCCTCCTCGCAAAAGGAGAAGTCAGCCTCACGAAAAGCTCGCACAGCTGACTCGAACCCGGCTACGCGCGGTTTTAGCCGCGTGACCGTATTGCTCAGGATTGTCTCCTACCGCGTGTTAAGAAAACCAAAAGTTCGTCCCTAACAACAATATCGGTTAGGAAGCCAAAAGTCCTACCTGGATATCCTTAAGTGTGCGGAGGCGCTAGCCGGCGATCGTCCCGCCAAGCTCGCCAATAGCAGCCAATACCGCACTGAAGAGTACGCTGAAGCCGGAAAGCAGGCTATGCGAAGCGCCAGCTATTGCGCCACCATACTCGCCGCCGCTGCCGCCCGCTAATAGGATTGTAGCTACCGAGAGCATTGAAATTCTAATCCTTTAGAAATTGAGAAGCCCGGCTGTAAGCCGGGGGCAAGCTTCCCGAAAGCATCAATTTTGTGACCGGGGTCACAGAATCGGCCTTTGGGTGGGGCAACGTTTTTCCCCTTTTCACAAACGTCAGAATCGTACAGACCCTTGGACGATTTGTGATGTACGATTGCGACTTTTGACGTACACAAAGAGGCACTTACCCGCCAAACGCTCCCGGGCCCGGGGATCTGACCGAGGTGTACAAGGGGACACCTCCTTGATGTCAATTGCGAAGCAAAGCCCGTGACGGCCTCACTTCATCGATGTCAGCCGCATAGCAACAACGCGTCAGCGGACGCGGGTCGCTGGAGTCTCCTTACGTCGCGGAGGGGGCCGGCGAAGGGGTCGACGAGGCGTGTTTGTGCCGGTGGTGCTTCGTAGTCGACGCACTCGAGGCTGACGTATCGGGCGTGGATGAAGCGTCCGGAGCCGGGGAGGCCGATCCGCGGTGGCGGTGGTGGTGCTTCGAAGTTGGGGCGCCGGAGGCAGTGGCCGCAGGCGACGCCGACGCGCCCGGTGCGGGCGATGCGGATCCGAAGAGGTGGAAGTGATGCTTCGGCGCGATCGAGCCGGTGGCGTTAGGGGCGGGGGTTGAGCCGCTGGATGACGAGCCTACGTTCGATTTCGACTTGGACGAACCGGAGCGCGACTGGTGATAGCCGGCCTTCTCGGCGTCCGACTGGCAGGTGTACTGGCCGCTCTTCGTGTTGCCGAAGTACTTGTCGCCCTTCACGTGATAGACTTTGCTGCTCCCGTTCTCCCAAACGACTTGGTCGCCGGCGGCGCAACTCGGCATCGAATCCGCCCGCGCCGGCAACGGTGAGAACATCAGCGCGCTCGAACCGACAATAGCGGCAAACGCGAACGTACGAAAGTCGATCATGCCGCATCAAAACGGTGAAACGCTCGCGAATCCCTTTGGTCAAAAGTCGTCGCGAGCCGCAGATTTGCATAACCGGCAGTGGCTGAGCTGGCTAGTCTGTCAGATCCCCGCGTACCAGGCGTAGCCCTGGTCTTCCCAATAGCCGCCTTGGCCGCCGAAGACGTGGGTGAAGTCGGCGGCGAGCTCGATGTTGCGGATCCACTTCGTGCTCTTGTAGCCGAGCTGCGTTGGGATGCGCAAGCGCACCGGTGCGCCGTGGGCGGCGTCGATCGGTTTACCGTTGAGGTCGAGGGCGAGCATCGTTTGCGGGTGCGCGGCTTGCGTGAGGTCGAGGCTGCCGTAGAACTGCGTGCCGTCGCCGTCGTGATCGTAGGAGTACATGATCACGTAGCGCGCTTGGGGCTTGGGGCGCACGAGCTTCAAGAGCGAACCGAGTGCGACGCCGCGCCACGCGCCGACGACGCTCCAGCCCTCGACGCAGTCGTGGCGCGTGATCTCATCGAGCGTCGTGAGCGCGCGCAGTTGGCGCAGCGTAAAGGTCTGCGGATGATCGACGAGCCCCGTGATCGGCAGACGATAAGTCGCGAAATTGTCTTCGAGAAACGCGAGATATTCGGCCTGGTGCGGCGTGTCGAGGCTGTTGACCGGATAGTCGACCGTCACGTCGGAGGGTTTGTAGAGCTTAGCCGAACCGCGCGTGCCGATGAGCGCGTGGTCGAGCGGGTTGACCGAATCGAGCACGGGATTGAGCGCATCCCAACCTGCGAGGGAGTTTGTGACCTTCGCGCAACCGGTCAGCGCGGCGGCCATCGTCGAGGCGACGAAGAGCTTGCGCTTCACGGCCCCGTCCCTTCGTGCGGACCCAGGCGATACGTCCCGAGCGTCATGCTGCGCATGTTGTTGATGAAGCCGGTCGAGACGACCAAGAACACGTGCCCGCAGAAAAATCCGATCAGCGCGAGCATTGAGACAAAGTGCCACGTGCGCGCGAACTGCCGTCCGCCGAGCAGCCAGATCAACGGGTTCGCGATCGCATCGAATCCGGGCGCAAGCGCGAGGCCGGTCAACACGACGAACGGCGCGAGCAAAAATAGCATAGCCGTGTAGCCCGCTTTCTGCAGCGGGTTGTATTTGCCGTGCTCGGGCTTCTCTTTGCGTAGGTGCAAATAGTAGGCTTGCATCGGCCACAGCTTCGGCAAGTCGGAGGGCCGTAAGATCAGCAGCTGCAGTTCGCCGCGTGCGAAGCCGACGATGAAATACACGAGCCCCGCGAGCACGAACATCCACGCGAAGAAGAAATGCCAGCGCCGGCCGGCAGCGAGATCTTGGTAGCCCGGGAAGGTGATCCAGCCGGGGAAGCCGCGGACCGTTTCGCCGCCCATGCCGT
>Ga0302326_10029994_pt1 | contig 10897 bp, 11 predicted proteins | sample Palsa_T0_3_FD_202264 | JGI IMG/M metagenome (GOLD analysis project Ga0302326, IMG submission 202264) | Peat permafrost microbial communities from Stordalen Mire near Abisko, Sweden - Palsa_T0_3 | ecosystem: Environmental > Terrestrial > Soil > Palsa > Peat permafrost | place: Sweden: Abisko...
CTCGCACGTTCGGTTCGGTTCGACTGACGCGTGCCAGCCCTCACCGAAGAATGACCCGATATCCTCGAGCCCGACGCAGTTCTCGCGCCCGTTCTAGGGCGATGCGTGACGTCCGTGATTGGCGACGACGCTCAGGAGACATGGGCCGAGTGCTTCCGACACCGCGATCGTGTACGTTATTCGGACCGAGGGTCGTTGCCACAAAGGACACGTATTGGCACGATGAAGGCCGCATAGCACGGCTGGACGGCGGCGCGAGTGGAGACGAGAAATCGGGCGCCGCGTCCAAGCGACTACGTGTCGAGCCGGGCGCGAGTGTCCACCGAAGTGTCCGGGTCGAGTGTCCGGGCGTCCGTGGTTTGCGCTCCGGCGCGCTGAGATGATACGTGCACGCCGCACCCACCGCGGCGCGAAAGAAAGAGAAGCAAAATGCATACCTCAATGCCCGGTTCTGTCTCTGGGCCGCCTGCATCAAACCTTGCGCACCCGAATCATGCGCCGAACGGGCTGCTGAGCGCGCCGCCCCGAGGCTCAATCCTTCGACCTGTCCGTACGAGCACCGGCGTGTTTCAAGGTTGGGGTCCGCGATTCTAATTCAGCCATTGGCCCCCGGGAAGCCGTCAGTCGGAGTTCGTGTCTTTGTCGGGAACGCTCACTTTCTACTAAATAAGGAATAGATCGCCATGAATCTTCTCAAAGCGCTTGCGGCGCCGGTTGCCGCAGGTCTGATCGCACTGCCCACCGCTGCCTCCGCGTGCGATGCCAACTTCACCTTGTATAATAAGACAGCACTGCCGATCATTCAGGTATTCGTATCGCCGAGCGATCACGGAACCTGGTCCCTTGAAAACTTCCTCGGCGACGATACAATCGATCCGCAAGCCTCATACGACATCGATGTTAACGATGCTTGGACGTACAACGGAACCTTTGACGTTCGTGTCGATTGGGGAGCGGGAATCCACAGCGATTCCTACGGCGTGCCGCTTTGCGACCGCGATACGCTGGTCGTTGACCCGGACGGTACAATCCGTTCGCACTAAACGCTCGAGGTTGACCGCATGCAAGCGGAAGCATCCGCTGCGGCGAGGCGCTTCGTAGGTACTTGTAGGCCGCATACCACACTGGGATGGTGCGCTGTCTTCACGCTAGACGTTCTGGGCTTGCCGTAGGAAATGCTGGCACTACGTTCGAGCCTCAGGGCGGGCGTTCGACCGGAAGCGTCCAGCCGGGCCGATCTGCTTTCAACAAGCGTTCGGCGTTGATCGATGAGGCTTCCGAGCTTCGACGAAAACGTTGCGCCCAATACGTTGCTGACACTGCACGGCGACCCTTTGGTCGATGTTCCTGTCGGTACCGCGCCGCCGGCGAATCACTTGCGCTGTCGCAACTTGACCACGCCCGCCGGCTTCGGCGAACCGGGGGGCCGCTGGCGAGCATCGGCGGGCGAAGAATCCGGCTTGGAACTGCCGGCGCCATGAGGCGTGTTACACGGAGAGTTAGCGCACGGAGTTCGTGCGTGCACCCGAGCACTTCGCGCCACCGACAGAGGCAGAGCCCCAGCATGGAAACCGTCAAAATCCCGACCGCCGATCATCCGATCACCGTCGAACCGAGCTCGGCGCGCGTGCGCGTCATCGTCGCGGGTCACGTCGTCGCCGACACGCAGAAGGCCTTGACGCTGCGCGAGAGCGATTACCCGGCGGTGCAGTACGTCCCGCGCAGCGATGTCGATCTGTCACAGCTCGCGCGCACCGACCACCAGACTTATTGCCCCTACAAAGGCCACGCGTCGTATTTCAGCATTCCCAGTGGCGGCGAGCGAGCGACGAATGCGATTTGGACCTACGAAGCGCCCTTTGACGCGGTCGCCGAGATCAAAGACTATCTCGCGTTCTATCCTGACCGCGTTGATGCCATCGAGGAACTGCCCGCAGCATAACGCCTCCTGCCGACTGCGCTTCGTCGTTCCGGTTCAGTCGCGGCAGTTCTAAGTGATGCGCTTCTCGAACCAGTGGTGCGCATACGGCTCGGCGTTGAACCGCTCGACTTCAAGATATCCGGCGTTGCGATATAACGCCTGCGCTTCCTTGAGTACCCGATTGGTCTCGAGCCGTACGATGCTGAGTCCAGATTCTCGGGCGAGCGTTTCCAGCGTTTCGAGGATGCGCCGGCCGACGCCAAGTCCGCGCGCGTCGGCTCTGACCCACATGCGCCGTACGTTGCCACTTTTTTGGTCCTTCACTTTGAGCGCGCCGCATCCGATCGGCTCGCCGTGGAGACGAGCAATGACAAAGACGCCGGCGGGCGGGGTCAGTTCGTCCGGGTTCGCGGGAAGGGCCTTCGCCGGGTCGTAGCCGTTCTCGAAGCGCTCGGCCAGCTCGCGAAAATACTCCTGGAGGCACCAACGCGCCGCAGCGCCATCCGCCGGTTCGGCCTGTATTTGAACGAAGGACGCGCGCATGAGTTGCTCGATCTCTGCCATCGCCGCGACCAAGCGATCCCGCTGGGACGGGCTGAGCGGCGCCAAAACGGATTCCGCGAGCGCGTCGCCACGCCGATCGAGTTCGCCTACTTCGCGCAGCCCTTTGCGGGTCAACGAGACCCGACGAACGCGGCCGTCACTCGCCGCCGGTTCTGCTTTGATGAGCCCCTGCGACTCCAGCGAGCGCAGCAGGCGGCTGACATACCCCGAATCGAGCTCCAAGCGCGCGCGTAAGTCTCGTACGTCCGCGCCGTCGCGCCCGATTTCATACAACAGCCGCGCTTCCCCAAGCGGGCGGTCGCGATTGAGAAAGTGATCCTGGAGCGCGCCAATCCGTTGACTTACAGTCCGATTGAAGCTACGCATTTGGCGAACGTGTTCCGCGTCCATTCTTCTGACTTTAGTCAGGTAATTGATATCTGTCAATCGCCGGATGGACAGGCCGGTCTTGCAGCATATTTCACGTGGTCGCGAGAGCGCCGCCATGCTGTAGTCCATGAAGACACAAGGGATCGCAGCGGCACGATGCGCTCCGTTGCCGTGCGAGCCGCAGAGACGCAGTTTAGTCGTGTGCCGCAAAGTGAGCGCGGCACCGGGCGACGATCAGGCGTTCAATCAGTCGGCGTCGGCGCGGCCTTGTTGTGGGCTCTGGCAGACGCGGCGGGACCCGAACCCTGGGCCGAGATGGCCGCGCAGCTCAGGGAGAAACCCGGCGACTTCGCCGAGGCGACGTATGCCGTGCAGGGGACGGGTGCACCGGTTTGGCTGCGATAAGGGATGCATGGGTTCGTTCAGGATCGTCGATCGGGCTGCGCGTTCCGTCCATTTTATCGCCAACGGAGTTGAATGTGATGATTAATCCGCGCCATCGGCGTGCCGGAGAGATCCCGCACAAGCCGCTAGGAAAGGTTGTGTTGGATCCGCGACTTCTAAGGTAGCTGTCGTGCTCGAAAGCGAACCGCGGCCGGCGTTCAGCCGGGGTGGCTCCCGTTCCCGCACTTTACAAATATGCGACGCCCGTTTCGCGGTCGAAGACATGCAGTTTCGCGGGATCGATCGTGGCGTTGAGTTGGTCGCCGATGCGCGCCGGAAAGTCGGCGTTGACGCGCGCCAAGAGCGAGCCGCCTTCGGAGACGAGAAAGAGATGCTGTTCAGCCCCCAGCGTCTCAACGACGTCGACGCGCGTGCGCATGCCCGATCCCGCGGATGTTTCTGCGCCATTTCCGACGACGACGTCTTCAGGCCGTACGCCCAGCGTCACACCGCGTGCGGACACACCTGCAAGCTTGTGCGACGAACCGCTATTGACCGAGAACGTGAAGGCCGGACCGCTGAGCACGGCGGTGTCGCCCTGCATCTGCAGGTCGGCGTCGAAAAAGTTCATCGGCGGCGAACCGATGAAGCTGGCGACGAACTTGTTGGCCGGGTGGTCGTAGATTTCTTTGGGTGCGGCGACTTGCTGCACGTGGCCGTCCTTCATGACCACGATCCGATCGCCCATCGTCATCGCTTCAACCTGATCGTGCGTGACGTACATGACGGTATTCTTTACCCGCTGATGGATGCGCAGCAATTCGGTGCGGGTGTTCGCACGGACTTGCGCGTCGAGGTTCGAGAGTGGCTCGTCCATCAAGAACACGGCGGGCTCACGCACGATCGCACGTCCCAGCGCAACGCGTTGGCGCTGACCGCCGGAAAGTTCGCGCGGCTTCCGCTTGAGAAGATGTCCGATTGCCAGCATCGCCGACGCCTCTTGAATGCGCCGCTCGATCTCGGTCGGCGGAACCTTGCGCATCTTCAAGCCGAATGCCATGTTGTCATAGACACTCATGTGCGGGTAGAGCGCATAGCTCTGGAAGACCATCGCGATGTCACGGTCCTTCGGCTCGACGTCGTTCACGCGCCGCTCGCCGATGTAGACGCTCCCGCTGCTGATCTCCTCGAGCCCCGCGACCATCCGCAGCGTCGTCGTCTTCCCGCAACCAGAGGGACCGACGAGTACCAGAAACTCGTCGTCGTTGATGTCGAGGTTGACATTGTCGACGGCGGTAACGGGACCGTATTTCCGGGTCAGCTCCTCGAGCTTGATCTTGGCCATGCTTTGCTCTCTCCCACTTCCCGACGCTTGCTCTGACGACTCGCCAACACCCTTGCCGATTCAGCGCGCGAACTCCTCGACGTTACCGGCGTTTACTCGTTGCTAGACGACCCGAATGCGGCCCCCGGTGCCGGCCCAACTCGAGGATCGCGGCGGCGATTTCGCCTGGGCCCGACAGCCGCGCTTGTTTGTCGCCAGCTAGTTTGCTAGACTAGTCGGTATGAAGCAGATCGGAATTTTTGAGGGCAAGACCCACTTTTCTGCGCTCATCGATGATGCGGAACGCGGCGAGTCGACCCTCGTCACGCGCAAGGGGAAGCCAGTGGCGCGCATCGTGCCGATCGACGAGCCAAAGCCGCGCGAATTCGGTTTTGACGACGGACTCGGCTTCATCGCCGACGATTTCAACGATCCGCTTCCGAACGAGTTGCTGGATTCATTCGAAAAGTGAGGTTGCTGCTCGATACACAAATCTTGCTTTGGCTCTTTTTACGCTCGGTGCGCATCAAGAAAGCGGTTCGCTCCATTCTCGCTGATCCCGCGAACACCGTGTATGCTTCCGCCGTTTCGACGTGGGAGATCGCAATAAAATCGGGTCTGGGCAAGCTCGAGCTTCCGGGCGCTCCGGCGCAGTATCTTGCCGACCGAATTCAACGTGCCGGTCTAACGATTCTGCCGATCGTTCCCGCGCACACGTACGGCGTGTTTTCCCTGCCCGCCCATCATCGCGATCCGTTCGATCGGCTGTTGATCGCGCAGGCGCAAGCCGAAGCGTTGACCGTCGTCACGAACGATCGAATCTTTGCACGGTACGACGTTCGACGTCTCGCCGTCTAGGATCTAAGGGCGATGAAACGTCGCAGGTGCGAGTCTCAGAGGGGGACGCCGGTGACGGCAGCGTGCACTTCCGCATAGCGGTTCAGGATGTTTCTGCCTACAGCGTTGAAAATCCGCGTTTGCTCGTGGGCGGCAAGCGCGGCCGCCGAAGCCCAGTGTTCGACGATGAAGAACGAGCCCGGATCTTCGGCCGAACGGAAGACCTCGTAGCTGAGGTTGCCGGGATGCGTCCGCGACGCGCTGCGCATTTCGCGGAACGCGCTGACGGCTACCGCCCAATGAGCCGGCGCGAAGTGGAACACGGCGGTGTGCCACACCGCCGAAGCGCTTTCGGCCGCATCAGCCGGGGGTCCGGCAGCGATGAACGCGGCGGCGGCTGAGCCGGCTCCGCCGGCAAGCATGGTTCGGCGCGATAACAGGGTTCGGTCGGCGTCGTCCATGCCCCACGTATTCCCACGTTACCGGAGAATGCGACGATCTTTGCTCGCATCATCAGTCCAAGCGAAACACGTAGAGCGTCGTTGATTGGCGGCTGCCGCCATTGACCGGCCCACCCGCCGGCAGGTAGATTGCGTCGCGGATGACGACGGCGCCCGTGCCATGCCGACCCTCGGGCAACGGCGCAAACACACCCCAGGTGTTCAGCCGCGGATCGAAGGCTTCGTTGTTAGTAAATGTTCCGCCGCGGCGCTCACCGCCGAGGGCGAAAATCTGGTCGCGGTAGACCGCCACGGCCATGCCGCTGCGTTGAGACGGCATTGCGGCAAGCGCGGCCCAGGCATCAGTGGCCGGATCGTACATGTCGACGAACGACGTGTTGTGGTCGAAGTCGTCAATTCGTCCGGCGATCGCGTACAGGTGGCCGTCGAAGGCGATCAAGCCCATATGGTCGCGACCGATTGGCAACGGTCGGGCACTCGCGTACGTATTCGCGGCGACATCGTACACATCGTGAGTACCGACGCTATGTTCGTCGCGGCCGCCGACGAGGTGGATGTTCGCGCCCAATGCCGCAACGGCGATCGAGCCGCGCCGAGTCGGGACCGGCGCGATCGGTGCCCAGCGATCGGCCGCCGCGTCGTATACGTTGGCGTCCGCAACGGCGCCCCGGTTCTGCCGCTCGAAGCCGCCGAAGGTGAAGAGCTTGCCCCCAAACTCAACGACGCCGATGTGATTGAGTCCGCTCGGCAGCGAAGCGCGCTGCTGCCAGGCGTTCGCAACGGCATCGTACGCTTGGACGAGCGCGCCGTCGACGTCGGCCCGGCCGTTCACTTCGAGGAACTTCGGGTTCGGTCCGGCCGGAACGTAACCGCCGACCACATATAGAACCGTGCCGATCGCGGCCACGGAATCCTCGCTGCGCTCGGTCGGCAAAGGTGCTGCCAGCGACCATGCACCCCGTCCGGCTTCCGCACGTGCCGCAGATGGGAGGGCGGCGACCAAAGCCGCACACCCCCAAACGAAGTCGGACCGGCTGATGACCTTCGCATTGATTCCTTGCCGACGCGAACCCACTAGGATTCTGTCGGACTTGTCCGACAGACGACGACGGGCGGCTTCGGCGAAGCCGAAACGCGACGGATTGCGCGTAGCGCAATCCTCTAGCGCGCGTTCGTCGAAGGCTGGCGCAGCGCTGCCGCCGAGCGTACCATCCCCCATTCTTCCAGCGTCCGAATGACGTGCACGCGGACGCGTGATGCGTCGCTCCCGATCGAAACGTCGGCCCCGATCGAGCCTTCGACCGGTAGCCGGCGGTTGCGCTCGTCGTCGATCACGACCCCGAGGTAGGCCAGTCCCGCGCAGGCATCACGCCGAATGGACGCGACGTGTTCGCCGACGGGACCGGTGAACGACAGGACGTCGACACCGCCCAGCGCCGCTGCCAACGCACCGATCGATTTGCGCAGAATATAGGCGAACAAATCGAGGGCGAAGCGGGCTTGCTCGTCGCCGGCGTCACGCGCACGCATGATCTCGCGTGTGTCGGACGAGACGCCCGAAACGCCCGCCAAGCCCGATTGCTTCGAAAGCACGCGTTCGATCTGGTCGAGCGTCAGCACACCGCGGCGAACGAGCGTGAAGATGATCCCGGGGTCGATCGAGCCGCTGCGCGAGCCCATCATGAGCCCCTCCATGGGCGTCATGCCCATCGTGGAGTCGACGATCGTGCCTCCGCGGGCTGCAACGACCGAGCAGCCGCTTCCGAGGTGGACGGAGAGCGTGCGCCGGGCGTCGTTGTCTTCGCCGCAGAGATGCGCGTTTCGCTCGAGCGCGTCGCGATGGCTGATGCCGTGAAAGCCGTAGCGCCGAACGCCGTGCTGCGCGCGCCAGGCCGGAGGGACCGCATACGTCGTCGCGACCGCCGGCGCGTCCGGGCGCAGCGCGACATCGGAGATTCCGATCTGGACGGCATCCTTGAAGCGTGCGCCGGCCGCCTGCAGGCCTTCGAGCGCGAGCGGATTGTGCGACGGCGCGAGATCGGAGCGCTCGACGAGTTCGCGCATGTCGTCATCGATGCGAAAGGCGATGCGGTCGGCGAGTTCCGGTCCGGGGTGGACGAAGCGATGTACGACTGCATGCGGGGGCTGGCCGGCATAGCCCGCGAGGAGTTCGGCGAAACGGCCGTCGGCCGATTCGTCGGCGGCTTCCCACTCGGGTTTCGGCGGATCGAGCGATGGGGCACCGTCAAAGGCGAACACCTTCGCGATGTGGCTGCGGGAACCGGCATTGAGCGCGAGCAGCCTCACGGGACGTGCCATTCCCAGTCGGTGCAGCCTACCTGCCCACGCCGAACCGCGGGCGCGCGCACAGCTGCGGCACGCTGCGGCAGCCAGGTCAAGCTTTTCCCGATGCGCTCCATCTGGATATTGTCTCCGCAATGTGATTGAGTAAACGTCGACAGGGGCAACACGGCGTTCGGCGGCTCAATGCTGAATATTGGACAACACAGTGTTCGTTGGCGACAACGTCGGCGCTTACCATGTGAACGCCGGCCGCCGATCGATCGGGTCGGAAAGCGCCTGCCCGGATAACGCTGCACGGCGCCGGCGGGTTAACCCGTTACGATGTTTGAGGTTCGGGCATAACGGCGCCATGGCATTGAACAGCGGTCAACGCGGTTCGTTACCGGCGTCTCGTGCGAGATCGATTTTCACGCTCGCCGTTTGAGCGCGTCGAGCTCGTCGAGCGTGCGCGGCCAGTCAGCTTTCAACAGCCGCGAGAGGCTTCGATCGGCGAGCAGCGTGCCGCCGGTCTGACAGCGCGCGCAATAGTTGGTCTCATTGTCGGCATAGCGTATACGCTGAACGGGCTCGCCGCAACGCGGACACGGCTCGCCGTAGCGGCCGTGAACGGCCATGTCTTTCCGAAATGCCGTCACGTGCTCGGGAAATGCCACGGTGGCCTCTTCGCGCAGCCGTTCGATCCAGCGGCGCAGCGTCGATTGCGTTGCTGTAAAGAGCCGTTCCCATTCCTGCGCGGTCAGGCGGTGCGTCAGCTCGATCGGCGAGAGTTGCGCCGCATGGAGAACCTCGTCGGAATAGGCGTTGCCGATTCCGCTCACGATGCGCGGGTCGGTTAGCGCGCGTTTGAGCGTTCGATTCTCGACGCACAGCGCGTGCCTGAACGCGTCGAGGTCGCAGCCAAGGACTTCGATGCCGCCCGGATCGATCGCCACTAGGGCATCCTCGCCGCGCAGCAGATACAGCGATGCGCGACGTTTGGTGCCGGCCTCGGTCAGCACCAGCGTGCCGTCGGGAAAGTCAAAGGCGGCTAGGCTGTTGCGGCCGGCGAGCTTTGCTTCTCGCGGCCGCCAATGCAGGCGCCCCGCGATCATCAGGTGCAGCACCAGCCACAAGTCGCCATCGAGCCCGATAGCAATGCGCTTGCCGACGCGGCGCAATTCCCGCACGACGCGGCCGGCGGCGCTGGCCAGCGGCGGATCGGCCGTACGCACCAAGAACACATTCGCAACGCGGACGCGCTCGAGCGGTTGGCCGACGATGCGCGGCTCGAGCGCGCTGATGTAGGCGGCAACATCCGGAAGCTCCGGCATCGCAGAGTGGTTCTCTCTCCCGGCCTAGTGAAGCCTCCGGACGGTCTGACGCGAGATGATGGTCGTCTCGATCGCCGAACGCGAGATAGGCCGATCACGATCGTAGAACTTGAAGATGAGGCCGATCTCGATCGTAGAAGTCGAAGCCGCGTATGATTCCGCGGGCTGCGTCACGCCTAGGTCTGTATCGTTGAGGCTGATCGATATCCGGAATTGGGGCCTGCTGCTGGCCATCTTCGCGTTGCTGGCGCAGCGCGCGCATGCCGCAGAGCACACCTTGATGCGATTTCCGACGCTTTACGGCGGCACCGTCGTTTTTGAAGCGCATGGGAACATCTGGCGCGTTTCGCGAGCGGGCGGGGCGGCCAGCCGCTTAACCGCGGATCCCGGCGACGATCTGATGCCGCGCTTCTCGCCGGATGGAAATTGGATTGCGTTTACCGCCAGCTATCAGGGCAATCAGGATGTCTACGTGATCCCAGCCGGGGGCGGACCGGCGGAGCGGCTTACCTTTCATTCCGATGTGGTCGATCGGGCACCGACTCGCTGGGGCCCCGACAACATGGTCGTCACCTGGACGCCGGACTCGAAAAATGTCGTGTTCCTGTCGCGGCGCCTGGCTTGGAACACGTGGTACGGACGACTGTTCGAGGTACCGGTATCAGGCGGATTGGCCACGCCGCTGCCGCTCGACAGCGGCGGCCTTTTGACGTACAGCCCGGACGGCAAGTCGATCGCATACAACCGCATCTTCCGCAACTTCCGCACCTGGAAGCGCTATGACGGCGGGCTGGCACAGAAGGTATACACGTACAATTTCGCCAGCCGGAAGCTGCAAGGCATCACCGACTGGAAAGGGACCGATACCGCGCCGATGTGGTATGGGCGCAAGATCTATTTCCTGTCGGATCGCGATAAGAACCGGCGCGAAAATATCTGGGTCTGCGACCTCGACACCAGGCAGTTCCGCGAAGTAACCTATTTCACCGGTTACGACATCGACTTCCCCAGCCTCGGTAATGACGGCATTGTTTTTCAAGACGGCGGATCGCTGTTCGTGCTCGATCTGCCGTCTGAACAGCTGCACAAGCTCGACGTCTGGGTGCCGGACGACGGTACGCGCACCGGGCCGCGTTTCGTCGATGCCGCCAACTCCATCCGCGCAACCGATACCGCCGGGCAAACCGACTACGCGCTTTCGCCCAACGGCAAGCGCGCGCTGTTCACCGCCCGCGGCGATGTTTTTACCGTCCCGGCCAAGTACGGTGCAACGCGCGATCTCACACGCACCAGCAATGCCGATGAGGACCACCCGAGTTGGTCGCCCGACGGGCGGATCGTCGCCTACACTACCGATGTCAACGGCGAACAGCAGATCGCGATCCGTCCGGCAGAAGGTGGAGAGGAGAAGATCCTCACGCAC
>Ga0302326_10029995_pt1 | contig 10897 bp, 8 predicted proteins | sample Palsa_T0_3_FD_202264 | JGI IMG/M metagenome (GOLD analysis project Ga0302326, IMG submission 202264) | Peat permafrost microbial communities from Stordalen Mire near Abisko, Sweden - Palsa_T0_3 | ecosystem: Environmental > Terrestrial > Soil > Palsa > Peat permafrost | place: Sweden: Abisko...
TGCAGCGGCACTGGTGGAAAAACTAAAGTTCGAGGTGCGCGTGCTATGAGCGGAATTCTGGTTGTAGTGGAACAGCGTGAAGGCCGCATTGCACGCATCAGTTGGGAGGCTATTGCTGCCGGGCAACGGCTTGCGGCGCAGACGGGCGAGCCGGTGAGCGCAATCCTGATTGGATCGGAGACCGAAGCGCTGGCCGCCGAAGTTTCCGCCAAGCCGGTTGCCAAAGTCATCCGCGTGGAGCATCCGCTGCTTGCGCATTACACTTCCGATGGATTCGCGCTAGCTCTTCAGCAACTTCTCCAAACCGAAAGCCCAGCGTACGTGGTACTCCCGCACACGTATCAGGTGCGCGATTATGCGCCGGCTCTGGCTGCGCGGCTGGGCGAGGTGCTGATCAGCGATGTGGTCGACATCGGCGCCGCGGCTACAGATGCTGGTCCGGTGTTCACGCGGCAACTAATGCAAGGCCGCCTTAACGGCATCTACAAGCATCAAGGCAGCGGGCCGTGCTTTGTCTCGGTGCAGGCAGGCGCGTTTCGCGTGGAGGCGGCGGACGCAACGACTGCTCCAGCCGGCATTACTACCTTCACGCCAACGATCGAAGCAGCCCAGATCCGCACCAAGCCGAGCGAGCCATTTCGCGGATCGACGCAGACGGTTGACCTGGGCTCCGCGCAGCTTATCGTCAGCGTGGGCCGCGGTATCAAGGAAGCGGAGAATCTGCCGCTGGTGCAGGACCTGGCCACGGCGTTGGGCGCGGAACTGGCTGCTTCGCGACCCATCTGCGACAACGGCTGGCTGCCCATGGAGCGGCAGGTCGGCAGTTCCGGCCAGACCGTTGCGCCGAAACTCTACCTAGCCGTCGGCATCTCCGGAGCGATTCAGCACCTGGTGGGGATGAAGGGCTCGCAGTGCATCGTGGCCATCAACAAAGACCCTGACGCGCCCATCTTCGAGGTGGCGGATTACGGCATCGTTGGGGATTTGTTTGAGCTGGTTCCGGCGCTGACCGAGGCAATCAAGGCGGCACGGCGATAGGCTTCGACCGGTCTACGAAAAACGCTCGGGCCTTGGTTGTTCATTGGGATGGAGAGAGATGCCAGAAACTCCAAACAGGCCGGCGCCCCATATTGAAGTCGTGCCCGCCGGCTTGGAACAGCAGCCGATCCTCGCCAATCTGCTCGAACTCTATGCGCACGATTTCAGCGAATTTCATCCTTTGCAGTTGGGTGCTGACGGCAGGTTCGGCTACCCGCATCTTCCGGCGTATTGGAGTCAGCCGGACCACTATGCATTTCTTGTCAAGGTGGATGGAAATCTGGCGGGGCTGGCTTTGATTAAGAAAGGTCCTTCCATCATTCACGGCGGAGAAGTTTGGGACGTGGCGGAGTTCTTCATCGTTCGCGCTTATCGGCGGCGTGGAATCGGGACCGCAGTCGCGCACCAGGTTTGGAAGAAGTTTCGGGGCCGCTGGGAGGTGCGGGTGATGGAATCGAATCGGACAGGCTCAGACTTCTGGTTGCAGGCCATGCATGCCTTTGTTGGCGGTCCGATTGAGCCGGTGACAATCGAGACAGATGGCGAGCGCTGGCAGGTGTTTGCATTTGAATCGAAAACTGTCGTCGAGGCGTGATTGGTTCGCAAACTGCAAGAACAACCGGAGGTCCTTCAACTCCGCTGAAGAACGCTTCGCTCAGATGACAGAAATTGTGGGTTGAAAAGAAAGACGCGACGCCAGGCGCTAGGGTTCGAGTGCCTTAAGCGCATTTGACCCAAGCCGCTCAGCCAGCTGCGCACGATAAAGGCTCGCGGGCCGCACGGGATGGTTGGGAGATTCGATGAAGCCCTGGGGCAGGTCGGGCCCTGCGTCGCGCCGACGCACTCCCATGATCTTCATGGGGGCGTGCTCTTCGGCGCCGGTGGTGCCGATGGACCAGTTGGCCGCACCCGGCGGATTCTGAATCACCAGGCTGTCCGCGGAGCTGTTCCAGACCACACCCCAGCCCATCGTCCAGCCATGTCCGGTACCCATTTCGCCGCGATTCATCAGGTCTATTCCGCCGTGGGGCACATGCGTGTTGTCGACCAGAAAGCCCGTCGACCAGCGCTGATGCGGCTGGATGCGCCCGTCGCCGCGAAACTCGGAATCGAGCACCACGTTGGGGCCCTGATTACGCGCGCCGGTAATGACATAAAACTGATCGTTGCCGTTGGACCCGCAGCGCAGGATGAGAAGCTGGGTTCCCCCTGCCAAAAAATCGGTGGGCTTGGCGGGACTGGTGATGGTGGTGGTATGGCGGAAGACAACATTCTCAATGGTGATGCGCGCGGTGTCGAAAGCGGCGTGGATTCCCTCGGTGGTGTCGTCGACAAGGAGATCGCGAATCCAGCCATCGCGTAGACCGTTCAAGTTGACAGCGCGAAAGAGCGGGTCGTCGAAGGCCACATGGCGCGGCGGAGCGAGAATGTGCATGGACTCAATCGCATCCTGCTCGATGACTCCGGTCACAGCGACTTTGGCGACTTCAGCTCCTTCGGGCGGCAAGTAAGTGCGGTCGTATGAGTCAGTCAGCGGTACGTCGAGAGTGAGCAGGTTTCCCTGCCGGGCAGCGACGGTGCGCAGGGTAAAAATCCGATCGCCAACCCAGGTTTCAGCCTTGCCGTCGCGCACCATCCCGTCCATGCCCATGAAGCGAAGCCACTGCGGCGTGGTGTAGCGCGTGATGCGGATGCTGTCTCCCGCGGCGAACTGCGAGGCGTCGTCGAGCGTGATAGACATTGCGCCGGAAGGAACATACGGCTCGGCGATATGGGCGGGCTTGGCGAGCACCTTGAGTTCCTGCTTGCCGCTGATCTCTATGGCTGGGTGCGGGTCGCCGGTCATCTTGATCGTGGTGCCGTCGGGCAATGGACCGCTGCCGCGCAGAACGACTCCAGAGGCTGCGATGGTGATTGTTCCGCTGCATTGAAACGTTCCCGGCTTGAGCAGGACGGCGCCGCGGAATCCGTCTTTGAGGGGCATCGCGGAGACTTCATCGATGGCGTGTTGAATCGCCGCTGTGTCGTCGCCGCCTGAAAGCGAAAGGGTGAAAGCTACCGGAACACGCGGCAACGGAATACCACCGCCCATGTATCCGGCATAGGAGAAATCGAGGATGCGGTCGCCATGCGGGAGGGTTCGATAGACGAGCTTGCCTGAAGAGTCGATCGAGACCCATGGATCCTTCGATCCCGCTGGATGAACGGGAACGGCCAAGGCGAAAATCAGGAGCGGAACAACCAGTTTTGCGCGCATCGGAACAGACGTCTTCGACGAATCGATTTTAGACCGTTCGCAGCTCCAAATGAAATGCCATTTGCACGCACTATGCTCCAGCAATTATGGTTCCTAGTTCAGCAAACAAGCAGCACATTCGGGGGCCAGTCTTGTTTTTCCCAGAAACATACACCGTCGCACTGCTGTTGATGATTCTGACTATGCTGTGCTGGGGGTCATGGGCCAACACGCTGAAGCTGTGCCCCGGCTACCGCTTCCAGCTCTTTTACTGGGACTATGCCATTGGCCTTTTCTGCGGCGCCATCTTCTGGGGGCTCACGGCGGGCAGCCATGGCTCCGCGGGAACGCCGTTCCTGACGGATGTTATCCAGGCGAGCGGAACCGCCATTTTGTTCGCCATGCTCGGCGGCGTGATCTTCAATATTGCCAATCTGCTGCTGGTGGCTGCCATCGATGTGGCAGGACTCGCTGTCGCGTTCCCGGTGGGCATCGGCCTGGCGTTGATTGTGGGCGCGGTTTCAAGCTACCTGGTACACCCGGAGGGCAATCCCCTGCTGCTGTTCGGCGGGGTGGCGCTGGTTACCGTGGCTATTATTCTGGATGCGGCCGCATATCGCCGACGCGAAGCCAAGGCCAAAGCCACCACCACGCGCGGAATCGTATTGAGCCTCGTAGCCGGCGTGCTCATGGGCACTTTTTATCCGTTGGTTGCCGCTGCCTTGCGCGGAAGCCACGGTGTTCCCGCGCTTGGCCCTTATGCCGTCTCACTCTACTTCGCCTTTGGCGTTCTGCTCTCCACCATTCCGGCAAACCTGCTGTTGATGGCCAAACCGCTGGACGGCAAACCTCCGGTAATCATGTCTGGGTACTGGGATGCTCCATTCAGTTGGCACTTCGCGGGACTGCTGGGCGGCGGAATCTGGTGCACGGGCGCTGCAGCAAACTTTGTTGCGTCGGGAGCGCATCTGGTGGGTCCGGCCGTCTCTTACTCCATCGGCCAGGGCGCAACCATGGTTTCGGCATGCTGGGGAGTCTTTGTCTGGCACGAGTTTGCCGGCGCGCCCAGCTCGGCAAAGCGTCTGCTGCTGTTCATGTTTATCTTCTTCGCGCTTGGACTGGTGGCCGTGGCGCTGGCGCCGCTTTATTGAACGGGAGAGACTGTTCCATTGAACGCCGTCCGCAAACCCATTGTCGTCGTCGGCAGCGTCACCATGGACATGGTCACGTTGACTCCGCGGATTCCGCGCACCGGTGAGACTGTCATCGGCGCCGGCTTCGGCACCACGCCCGGCGGCAAGGGCGCCAACCAGGCTGTGGCTGCGGCGCGACTCGGCTATCCCGTACACATGGTGGGCAACGTGGGCCGCGATGTTTACGGCCCAGTGCTGCTGGATAATCTTGCCCGCGCCGGCGTTGGAATCACGGCCATGGAAAAGGTAGACGGGCCCTCTGGTCTCGCGCCCATTTTTCTTTCCGAATCCGGAGAGAACGCCATCGTCGTGGTTCCCGGCGCTAACGGCATGGTCGATTGCGCCACTGTCGATCGCCACGCAGAGCTGATCCGCTCCGCCGGCATGGTGCTGTGCCAGCTCGAAATTCCCATGGAAACGATAAGCCACACGCTGGCTCTCTGTGCGCAGGCCGGCGTGCCGGTAATGCTCGACCCAGCGCCGGCGGCGACGCTTCCTGATGCGATATGGAGCCAGATTAGCTGGTTCACTCCCAACGAGACTGAAGCGGCGTTCTATCTCGGCGAGACACTCGACACCGAGAGTGGTGCCGAGCACCTGCTAGCCATGGGACTAAGAGGCGTTGTATTGAAGCGCGGCGCGGAGGGATCGTATGTGGCCGTTGCAGGCGGCAAGGCGGGCTGGGTGCCTGCATTCAATGTGGCCGCCATAGACACTGTGGGCGCAGGCGATTGTTTCAACGGCTCCTTTGCAGCGGCGCTGCTCGAAGGGCTCGACCCGTGGGGAGCGGCTCGGTTTGCATCCGCGGCAGCTGCCATCTCCGTTTCACGACGCGGGGCGCAGGCATCGATGCCGTCACGAGCCGAGGTAGAAGAATTTCTGGCCGCGCACAACTGACTTTTTCAAATCCCAGGCCTCCGGGCCGGAGGAACTCTGCGGTGAAGAGCGCGCATACCGTCTTTCGCAAATTGGGTCTTGGAATTCTGGCAGCCGCAATTGCCCATGCCGCAGCGGCGCAGGACAGTGCGTATTCGCCGCGCAGCCAGCAGATTCCACCGCCCGACTGCATGAATCTGCACCACGCATGGGAAGGTACGACGGAAACCGGCTGCGCTCCATCGACGCACCAGCACTGGCTTCAGGACATAACGCATTGGCGCAACGAGCGCCGCATTCGCATCGCCTACGATCCCGCGCGCTACACCCTTCCCGCACTGCAATGGACGCAGTCCAGCTTCATGCAGTCGCAGATGATGGTGCATGACCGCTACTTCTATGAACCGGTCGACGGACGCTATACCGTCGATCGCTATCTCGACGATCTGGACAAGCGCTACGGCGGCATTGATGCCGTGCTCATCTGGTCAACCTATCCCAACATGGGTGTCGACGACCGCAATCAGCTGGAAATGGTTGAGTCCATGCCCGGAGGCATTGAAGGCGTCCGCCAGATGGTTGCCGATTTCCATCGACGCGGCGTGCGCGTGTTGTTTCCCATGATGATGTGGGACCAGGGCACGCACCAGCCCGACAACGGAACTGAGGCCCAGCCGTGGCCCGACGCCATTGCCGCGCTCATGAAAGAGATTGGCGCCGACGGCATCAACGGCGATACACAGGACGGCGTACCGCTGGGCTTCTCGCTGGCAGCGGAGAAGATTGGGCATCCGCTTGCGTTTGAACCCGAAGGCAGCCCCAGCGATGAGGCTCTGGCCTGGAACGTAATGAACTGGGGCCAGTACGACTTCCCTTTCATCCCCATGGTTGACCGCTTCAAGTGGCTGGAGACGCGCCATATGGTCAACATCAGCGATCGCTGGAACCAGGACAAGACCAGCGATCTGCAGTTCGCGTTCTTCAACGGCGTGGGCTGGGAGAGCTGGGAGAACGTGTGGGGCATCTGGATCGGCATCAATCCGCGCGACGCCGAAGCTACGCGGCGCGTGGCTACACTCGAGCGCGGCGTTGCGCCGTTTCTCACCAGCCCAGACTGGGAGCCGCTTTATCCCATGCACAGCTACGGCGTGTACGCCAGCCGATGGCCAGGCCTGTACCAGACCCTTTGGACCATCGTCAACCGCAATCCCTACGATGTCTCTGGCCAACAGATGGAGGTGACAGATTGGCCCGGGACTCGGTACTTCGATCTCTATCACGGTGTCGAGCTGAAGCCTGAGATGCGGAGCCAGCCCGGGAATGTGAGTGGCAATGCTGGAGTTCATCAATCTGTCAGTCGTGATAAGACCGGCGCCAAGGTCTTTAGCACCGTAGCCAACGATTATGGACCAGGCAAACAAACGGCAGTCCTGACCTTCGACATGGAAGCCAATGGCTACGGCGCCATCCTCGCCACCCCTGAAGAGCCCACCCCTGCGATCAAGAGCCTGATGCAGCGCATGGCGGAGATGACGAAGAAGCCGCTGGCTGATTTCTCCCACGAGCCAACAATCCTAAAGCAGACGATGGTTGAGATTCCGCCAACCGCGCACGCCTCCGATGCACCGCAAGGAATGATCAGGATTCCCGGCGGCAGCTTCAACTTCAAAGTGCAGGGCGTGGAGATCGAGGGCGATGCTTCCAACATGGTGGATGTGCAGTATCCGTGGGAGCCGACGCCGCGCCGCTTTCACGAACACACGATGGAGATCGAGCCGTTCTACATCGACAAGTTTCCCGTGACCAACGCGCAGTTCAAGCAGTTCCTCGATGCGACGAATTACGCGCCGAAAGATGGAATCAACTTTCTGCGCGACTGGCCCAAAGACGCGAGTAATGCCAGGAGGTTCCCGCAGGGTTGGGATAACAAGCCCGTCACCTGGGTTTCTCTCGAAGACGCGCGGGCCTACGCCAAATGGGCCGACAAGCGCTTGCCGCATGAGTGGGAGTGGCAGCTTTCTGCGCAGGGCCTGAATTCTCCAGACATAAATTCTCCAGCCGGCAGCGCATTTCCATGGGGCGACGACTGGTTGCCGGCTAACGTTCCGACGCCCGCCACAGGGCGCACCATGCGCGGACCCGATGCGGTGGACGCTCATCCCCAAGGCGCAAGCCCCTACGGCGTGATGGATCTCGTGGGCAACGTATGGCAGTGGACCGATGAGTATGCGGACGAGCATACCCGCGCCGCAATCGTACGCGGCGGCAGCTACTACCAGCCGCAGGGCTCCATCTGGTACTTCCCGCAGGCATATCGCAACGACGAGCATGGCAAACTGCTGCTGATGGCGCCGGGGTACGACCGCTCCGGGGGGATTGGGTTCCGCTGCGTAAAGGACGCGGAATAGCGAGCGTTCACTATGCGACCTCATTCTCCAGCGTCCCAATCGGCTCAATCGTAATCCGGATCAGATCTCCGCTGGCCAGCGTGAACGAGCTCGGCGGAACAATTCCGGTACCCGTCATCAGGAAGCACCCGTAAGGAAACGCATTGTCGCGGAACAGATACTCAACCAGCGTTCGCGGATCGCGCTTAAGTTCCGTCAGCGCCACCTGGCCGGAAAACTCGACGCTGCCTTCGCGCAGAATCTCGATAGCAATCACTGTCGATGGCGCGAGCGGTTCCGAACTGACCAGAATTCCCGGACCCAGCGCGCAACTGCCGCTGTAGACTTTGGCCTGCGGCAGGTAGAGCGGGTTCTCGCCCTCAATGTCGCGCGAGCTCATGTCGTTGCCAATGGTGTAGCCGGTGATCTGCCCTCCAGGACTGACCAGCAGCGTCAGTTCAGGCTCCGGCACGTTCCACTTTGAATCCGCCCGAATCCTGACCTGGCCTCCTTGACCCACGGTGCGGCTGGCCGTCGATTTGAAGAACAGCTCCGGCCGCTCTGCTGAGTAAACGCGGTCGTAAAAGCTGCCTCCGCCGGAGTCTTTCGACTCCTCCATGCGTGCGCCGCGGCTGCGGTAGTAGGTCACGCCTGCCGCCCAAACCTCTTGCCGGCCGATGGGTGCTAGCAAATCCGCCTCGTGGAAGCCGGCAGACGGTTCCTGCCCTTCGATCAGCGTGCTGAGCGTTCCGGGGAGATCCTCCTCAGCCAGCAGCGCATCCCAGTCCGCTCCATCCAGGCGGAAATATCGCCACTCGCTCTCCACCACGCACCCGGTTTTGGTACGGAATAACCTCACGCGTCCTCCTGCTTCCGGCTTCCATAGTACAAGGCTGCCTGGCATCAACCTGCACTTCTCACGCGCGGCCAAACCGTAGCGCCAATCTCCTCACCAGTTTTGTAGCGCACCGACTTTGTAGCGCTGGTCTCCAGACCGGCTGTCCAGAGGGTCTCCAGACCCTCTGAAACTTCTCTCAACCGCAAATCCCGAATTGCCGCAATGCCGGAACACCGACTTTCAATTTGTCCTGCAATCGATTGATAAATTTGAACATACAAAAAACTTCCTTTTCTCTTTGACAAATGCCCAGCGCAAGAGCGATTCTAAAGCGAAGAAAAGGCGAATATAGGACTTCGCAATGCCCTCAGCCTCTGCCCTGCGTATCCAGATCGAACACAACCTCGAGCGCCGCTTCCCCGCCGCACTAACACCCGTTCAGCGCACCATTCGAGAGACCGCGGCTACCGGCATTCGAGAAGTGGATCAGCTGCTGGACGGTGGACTGCCTGTAGGAGCGATCAGCGAAATTACAGGTCCTGTATCTTCAGGGCGCACGAGCCTGGCGCTGGCATTCCTGGCCGGGCGAACGCAGGAAGAGCGCGTCTGCGCCTGGGTGGACGCCAGCGATGCTTTCGATTCAGAATCGGCCGCCGCCAATGGAGTGGCGCTGCGCCAGTTGCTCTGGGTGCGCTGCAAAAAGCCGAGCCAGGCGGCGAGGCAATGGGCTTGGGCCATTTCTTCGCGTCCGGACTTCTCACGATCTGATTTTTCGCATCTCGATCAGGCCCTCCGCGCCACCGATCTGCTGCTCCAGGCAGGCGGATTTGCTGCCATCGTGCTCGATCTCGGCTCGACTGCACCGGAACAGGGCGCAAGGATTCCGCTTGCAACGTGGTTCCGCTTCCGCCAGGCTGCGGACCGCACGCGCTGTTCCCTGCTGGTGCTGGCGCAGCAGCCGCTCGCGCAATCCAGTGCAGCGGTGGTGCTGGAGTGTGCGCCGAGGCCCGCGGAGACGGCCAACCAGACTGTGCTGCGCGGCTGCACGTATGAAGTCCGCTCCGGCAGGCAGCGCTTTACGCCTTATCTCGCCGCTCAGAAGAAACCGCCTGCTTCGGTGTGGTCGGCAACCGCAGCGGCGCAACGGGAGGGATGCGCATGACGCAAGCTCTCCATGCCTGCGTGCACGCCGAGGAGTTTCCCGCGCAGGCCCTGCTGCGCCTGCGCACCGATCTGGCCGCTCAACCCGTAGCTGTTCTCGACGGACGGCCGCCGCTCGAGACAATTTGCTCGCTCAACCGCGCGGCGCGAGTTCTGGGTACGGATCTGGGCATGACGCGCCTGGAAGGCGAAGCGGTTTCCGGACTGCTTCTGCTGTCGCGGTCGCTGGAAACCGAGGCTGCGGCGCGCGCAGTGCTGCACGAATGCGCCGCGCACTTCTCTCCGCGCATTGAGTCAGTGAATCGGGGTCCCCAGCGACAGGTCCTTGCCGCTGGGGTGACGAGCCGGGGAACGGACTGCGCCTGTGTTCTGGACATTGCCGGCACCGAGCGGCTCTTCGGTCCGCCGCAGATGCTCGCGGAAAGGCTGCGGGCTGCTCTTGCCGAGTGCGGCCTGCGCGCGTCCGTTGCGGTGAGCGCAAACTTTCACACCGCACGCATGAAGGCAGCCGCTACGCGCGGCATCACCGTTATTGCACCGGGCCAAGAAGCATCTGCTCTGGGCAAACTCCCTTTAGCCGTGCTCGGACTCGAAGACGACCCCGCCGAGACCTTCGCGATCTGGGGGATTCGCACGCTCGCAGATCTGGCCGCGCTGCCTGAGACTGAGCTGATTACACGGCTGGGCCAGCAGGCTGTGGAGTGGCGCAACCTGGCGCTCGGCGTGTTGCCGCATACATTCCAACCCATCGAGGCTGGATTTTCTCTCGAGGAGTTCTGCGCCTTCGAGACTCCGGTCGAACAGATCGATTCCCTGCTCTTCATCGGCGCGCGCATGATCGATTGCCTGGCTACGCGCGCTGCTACTCACGCACTTTCGCTGGCCTCGCTCGCTGTTGCAATGAAACTCGATGACGGGCGGAGTTATCAACGCACGATTCGCCCGGCGCTGGCGACTCAAGACCGCAAGTTTCTGCTCAAGCTGCTGCAACTGGAGATCGCTGCGCATCCGCCGCAGGCTGCCGTGCATTCGCTCACCATCGGCGCGCAGGCGGGGCAATCGAGCAAGGTGCAGCTAGGCCTGTTTGCGCCACAGACACCGGAGCCTTCGCGGCTGGACGTAACCATTGCGCGGCTCAAGGCTATCGCGGGAGAAGATCGCGTGGGCT
>Ga0302326_10029996_pt1 | contig 10896 bp, 9 predicted proteins | sample Palsa_T0_3_FD_202264 | JGI IMG/M metagenome (GOLD analysis project Ga0302326, IMG submission 202264) | Peat permafrost microbial communities from Stordalen Mire near Abisko, Sweden - Palsa_T0_3 | ecosystem: Environmental > Terrestrial > Soil > Palsa > Peat permafrost | place: Sweden: Abisko...
GGTACTCGTCCACCGTGCCCGGCATATTCTGCGGCCGCCGTTCCCCGGTGGCGTCGGCCAGCGAGACGCCGATCAGCATGGCCGGGGTCCGGGTCAGATAGGCGTACAGGGCGATCGTGAACTCATCGGCCGACGGCTGGGCCGCCCCGGCCAGCAGGCCTTCGCGCGCGAGCATCGCGAGCCATCTGGCCGCATCCGCCTGCGCGGCGGCTCGCTCCTCGGTCTCGGGCTGGGTGAGCAGGCCGAGTTCGGCCCGGATGGTGACCTGATCGCCGGCGAGAAACGTCGCGGCCGGGGGCAGGTCGTGGGTGCCGACCGTGGCCAGACAGCCGCGACGCCATCCACCTGGCCTGCGCGGCGTGCCGTCCGCACGACGCTCGAACCACAGCATGGACGTGCCGAGGATCCGGTGCGCGGCCAGGAACTTACGCAGCCAGGGCTCGACCGTGCCCAGGTCCTCGCCGATCGCCAGCGCACCCGCCCGCGCCACCTCGGCGGCCACCACCCCGCCCAGCAGCTCGTGGTCATACCGCACGTAAGTGCCCAGGCTGGGCGGCATCCCGGCGGGTATCCACCAGAGCCGGGCCAGCGCCATCACGTGGTCCACCCGCATGCCGCCCGCGTTCCGTGTCGTCGCCGCGACCAGGTCAGCTACGGGCCTGCCCGCCTGGGCGGCGAGGCGTCCCGGATGCCAGGGCGGCAGCGTCCAGTCCTGCCCGCGCTGGTTGAACTCGTCTGGCGGGGCGCCCACACTGATGCCCGGCACGATCACGTCCTGCCGGGCCCAGGCGTCGGCCCCGCCCGGATGCGCGCCGACCGCGAGGTCGGCGATGACGCCGATGTCCATGCCGGCCTTCCGCGCGGCCTGCTGCGCCGCGGCCGCCTGCTCAGCTATCAGCCACTGTAGCCAGGCGTGGAAGCCGACCCGGTCCGCTCGTGCCTGCCTGAGCTCGGCCACCGGCGCCGAGCCGGGATCGGTGAGCGCCGAGGGCCATGACCGCCAGTCCGGGCCGTACACCTCGGCGATGGCGCACCATGTCGCCCAGTCCTCGGTGGCCTTGCGGTCGCGCCTGAGGAAGGAGTCGAACTCGGCCTGGCGACCCGGGCTGAGCGGTACGGCGCGGATGATCTCAAGCGCCGCCCGCTTGGCGGTCCACACCGCGTCCCGGTCGATGAGGGCCGACGTGGCGCTCGCGGCGCGCAGCGGCGCGCCGAGGGCGTCGACCCGGGCCCGGTCGCTCGCGCTCAGCCTGTGGTATTCGGGTATGTCCTCGATGCGCAGATACAGCGGGCTGACCTGGCGCCGGGTCATCGGCAGATACGGCGACGGGCTGACCGGCGGCAGCGGCTCCGCCGCGTGCAACGGGTTGACCAGCACGAAATCCGCACCAAGCTCCCGACCGCTAAACGTGGCGAGTTCGGCGAGGTCGCGCAGGTCGCCGTGGCCCCAGGAGGCAGCCGAACGCACCGAGTAGAGCTGCACGGTGAAGCCCCACGACCGGCGGCGAGGAAAAGGGGCCACGGCCGAGCCCGCATGTTTGCCCGGCACCCCGGGCGCCGCCGGCACCCCGTGCGTTGCGTCATCCCCGAGGGCGCTGAGCACCGCCGCCAGCGTCTCGTCGGAGACCTCCACCGGTCGCCCCCGCCAGTCCCGGTAGGAGACCGCGACGCCGTGATCTCGCGCTCTGCGCGTGAGTTCTGCCCGTGCTGTCATCGCACCAGTTTGCCCGTACCGCAGCTGTCTCCAACCACGGACCTGTCAACGCAGTCTCAAAGGTAGATGGACACCGCAAACAGCGGATCCCGTTCTTTACAGGACGAACGAACATGAAGTACCTCTCCGCCATTCCGTCTACGCCCCGGCGGGTCCTCGCCGTCATCACCTCTGTCGCGGTCGCCGGGCTCATCGCCACCACTGCCGCCTTCGCGGCAAGTTCGCCAGGTGCCGCGTCGGGCGCTGCGCTTGCCTCCGACACCTCCCGTCTCTCGTCGGCCCCCGCTCCCGCGTGTCAGGCGAGTCAGCTTGGCGTCTGGATCGCGCTGGCCCAGTCGAACGGCGCGGCCGGAACCATCTACTACCCGCTCAACTTCACCAACGTGAGCGGGCGCCCGTGTTCCCTGCACGGCTTCCCCGGAGTCTCCGCGATCGCCCGCAATGGGCATCAGCTCGGCCGTCCCGCGGGCTGGGCCACCAGGGTGGCCGCACGCACCGTCGTGCTCGCCCCAGGCGCGACCGCGCACACGATACTGCAGTACCGCGACGCCGAGGTGAGCACGGCGCCCGGGTGCGACGCCGTGAACACGGCCGTCGTGCTCCGCGTCTACCCGCCGGGCCGGTACGACGCCACGGTCGCCGCGTTCGACCTGCCAGTGTGCTCGCACGCCGGACCCGTCTACATGAGCGTCGAGCCCATCCGGCCCGGCGTCGGCACGATAAACGGCTAAGCCCAGGTAGGCGTGCACGACCGTAAAAGCCGCCCCGCGAGGTTACCCGCGGGGCGGCTTTACGCTGTCCGGTCGCGGTTAGCTCGCGGCGGGCTCCAGGATGAACACCGGGATCACGCGGCTGGTCTTCTGCTGGTACTCCGCGTAGTTCGGGAATACCTCGACCGCCCGTTTCCACCATTCGGCGCGCTCCTCGCCGCTGAGCTCGCGGGCGATCATGTCCTGCTTGACCGGCCCGTCCTGCAGTTCCACCAGCGGGTTTGCGCGGAGGTTGTAGTACCACAATGGATTCTCAGGGGCGCCCCCCTTGGACGCCACCATGACGTACCGGCCGTCGTCCTCCACTCGCATCACCGGTGTCTTGCGCACCTTGCCGCTGCGGGCTCCGAGGTTGGTGACGAGCACGACCGGGATGCCGGTATCGCGTAGCGTCGTACCCTTGGTCCCGCCGGAACTCTCGAACAGCTCGACTTGATCGCGCACCCAAGCTTGTGCGCTCGGCTCATATTCTCCTTGAACAGGCATACCGACAGTCAACACCAGGTGCCCTCGGCGCCGCATCCCCGGGCATCGGGTCCCGGCGGCGGCCCGCAGCCAGTGCATGGATGTCGCACCCCTACGCAAAAGGTCGTCTCGACACCGCTGGCCGCACCGGTGATCGACGCCATGTGCGTTCTGACTCGGAGGGGTCGAGCCATATCGGCACCGTAACGCCGACCGCTGACCTTGCCGGCCTCAATTGGTCGGGACGGGGAGATTTGAACTCCCGATCTCTGGTCCCCCAGACCAGCGCCTTAACCAAGCTGGGCCACGTCCCGACGCGCCACGGATTTGTTTCGACGGCGCACACCCGCCGTAGGCTGGCAGGCTCAGTTAGCTTAGCGCAACCTCGGCGCCGCCCGAACCGGCTCAACCGAACCGGGCCGCCCTACCCCGATCCCCGAACCCGCGGCTTCCGCGCCGCGGCCGGCCTCCCGCCTGCCGCCGCGCCCCGGATGCGCGATTGGAGTCCGAGCGGAAAGCTACGATGTGGCGGGCATGGTGCGGGCGCCGCGTTCGTTGTAGCTGTGGGACGCCGCGTCGCCCATGCAGGCCGCACGCAGACGGAAAGGCTGGCCGTTGAGAGTACTTGGGACTCGCCGCTCAGCCTCCTCCGACGACAGCTTCGATGACGAAGAGGAGCCGCGGCCAAGGCGGGGGCGGCTGCGGATCGCGAAGATCGTGCTGGCCGCCGTAGTACTCCTGGCGCTGGCGGGCGGCGCGCTTATCGTGCTGACTCCCTCGGCCGGCCAGGCCACGGCGCTGGCCCGGGCGCAGGCTGCCGAACATCACATCGCTTACCCCGGGGCGCCTGTCCCGCAGTATTACGCGCAGGCTCTGGTGGCAACCGAGGACCACAGGTTCTACACCGACCCGGGCGTGGACCCGTTGGCGCTGGCCCGGGTCGTCACTTCCCGTATCACCGCGCGCACGGATCAAGGCGGCAGCACCATCGACCAGCAGCTGGCCAAGAACCTGTACACGTCGGGCCGCAGCGGCTTCACCCAGGACATTGAGCAGGTGACAATGGCCGTCAAGCTCAACATGACGTACAGCAAGGCGGAGATCCTGCGGCTGTACGCGCAAGTCGCGTACTACGGCCACGGCTACTACGGCCTGAGCGCCGCCAGCTGCGGGTACTTCGGCAGGCCCCCCGCTGACCTGACCCTGGTGCAGGCCGCCATGCTGGCCGGCGTGGTGAACGCGCCGACCTACGATGACCCACTGGTCTACCCGGCGCAGGCGCGGGCGCGGCTAGTGCACGTGATCGGCCGGATGGCCGCGGTAGGGTACCTGACCACCGCGCAGAAGAATGCCGCGCTCAAGGCGTCCCTGGACCTGTCGGCCGTCCGCGGCTGCTCATAGCCGCGGGGGCCGCCGACGGTCAGGCGCCCGAAGCCTCCGGCTGCAGGTGCCCCGCGTCCACCGGTTCTCCGCCTGCCATCAGGAAGACCCACCGCCGGTAGGTGTACAGCCGGAACAGGGTAGCCACCATGACACCCAGGATGTTCGCCACGTTGTAGGAGAACGTGTCCTTCAGGCCGAGCCCGTACTGCGCCGTCGCCACGAACGCGAGCTGGATGAGCAGCCCGACGCCGTTGAAGACGAAGAACAGGATGGACTCGCGGTGCAGCGCGTTGCCCTTCCGGTGCCGGAACGCCCAGTGCTTATTGCCGATAAAGGAGAAGACGGTCGCGACGATCGTGGCGATCGTCACCGAGACGAGCTCACCGAGCCCCGCTCCGGAGTGCAGCGCGTCGGACCCGACGATGGTGACACCGAACGCGAGCCCTCCGACGATGCCGAACTTAGCGGCCTCGTGTATCAGCACCCTGAATCGGGCGTAAAGATCGCGGAGATCCACTCGCTTTGGTCCTTTGTCGGTTATCCCGGATAGATCAGACCCTACCGTGTTGGCTGCTGGGGATAGCTGAGCGACGGTAAACCGCTCGAAGAATGTCATACCCCCCAGGTAACCTGAATCAGGTGTCCGAAAGCCCTGGGGTCGAAGTACTGGTCCGCGCGCGCGGCCTGACCAAGCGATTCGGGAGCTTCACGGCGGTTGACGGGATCGATTTCGACCTGTACCGGGGCGAAGCGTTCGGCTTTCTCGGGCCAAACGGCGCGGGCAAGTCTTCCACGATGCGGATGATCGGATGTGTCTCGCCGCCGACCAGCGGTGAGCTGACCATCTTCGGCGCCGACCCGGTCCGGGACGGCTCGGCGATCCGGGCCCGGCTTGGCGTGGTGCCGCAGGACGACACGCTGGACGTCGAGCTGACCGTCCGGGAGAACCTGCTCGTCTACGGCAGGTACTTCGGGCTGCCCCGCCGTCTCATCCGGGAACGGACGACGGCGCTGCTGGACTTCGTCCAGCTAGCGGACCGGGCCAAGGACATGGTGGACCCGCTGTCCGGGGGTCTGAAGCGGCGCCTGACCATCGCCCGCTCGCTCATCAACGAGCCGGAAATCCTGATCCTGGACGAGCCCACCACCGGCCTGGACCCGCAGGCCAGGCACGTGGTGTGGGACCGGCTGTTCCGGCTCAAGCAGCGCGGCGTCACGCTGATCCTGACCACGCACTACATGGACGAGGCCGAGCAACTGTGCGACCGGCTGGTGGTCATGGACCACGGCCGGTTCGCCGCCGAGGGATCCCCCCGTGCGCTGATCGAACGCTACTGCTCCCCGGAGGTCCTCGAGCTGCGCTTCGATCCGGACCTGCAGGACAGTGCCGCGGACAAGCTCAAAGATTTTCCTGCCGAACGGACCGAGCTACTTGCCGACCGGATACTCCTTTACGTCACCGACGGGGACGAGGCCCTGGCCGCTGTTCGCGCCGGCGGACTCGACCCGCTCACCTCGCTGGTCCGCCGCGGCACGCTGGAGGACGTCTTCCTGCGGCTGACCGGCCGCAGGTTGGAAGATTAATAATGGTGCTAGCGGCGTTGGCCCGGGGGGACGACCCCCCGGAACCCCCCGATCACGGTGGGGCTACCCGCCCCCCCGTACCCCCCGGGGGGCTCTCGTTCCGGGCGTTCCAGTGCTGGCTGACGGTGTACCGGCGGATCTGGCGGTCCAGCGTCTGGTCCAGCGTGCTCGGCCCGCTGTTCTATCTGGGTGCGATGGGCTTCGGGCTCGGCTCGCTGGTCGACAAGCACGGGACGGCGAGCCTGGGCGGTGTGAGCTACCTGGCTTTTGTGGCCCCGGCCATCCTCGCTGTCAGCGCCATGAATACGGCGATGGGTGAGGCAAGCTATCCGGTGTTCGGCTCCGTCAAGTGGAACAAGATCTATATCGGGGCGCAGGCCTCCCCGTTGCGGCCCGCCGACATCTTTCGCGGTCACCTGATGTTCATGACGATGCGGATCGCGATGAACGCGGCCGTCGTCACCGTGTTCATGTGCGCGTTCGGGGCCGCTCGGTCCCCCTGGGTGGTGCTGGCCTGGCCGGCCGCGGTGCTCACCGGATTCGCCTTCGCCGCCCCGATCGCGGCCTGGGCGGTCATGGTGACGAAGGAGAACTCCTTCGCCTATCTGTTCAGGTTCGGCATGATGCCGCTGATGCTGTTCTCCGGGACGTTCTTCCCGCTGTCTCAGCTGCCCGGCTGGCTGCGCCCGCTCGCCTATGCCACGCCCCTGTGGCATGGCGTCGCGCTGTGCCGCGCGCTCAGCCTAGGCCGCGCTGACCTGCCCGGCGCGCTCGGTCATGTCGCCTACCTGGCTGCGCTCGCGTCCGCCGGGATCTGGGCGGGAGCCCGCACCTACCGTAGGCGGCTCTATGTCTAGCGGCTTCTTGATCGAGCGGCACGCCCGGGTCTACCGGCACGCCTGGCTGGTGTTCGCCTCCGGGGTGTTCGAGCCGCTGTTCTACCTGCTGTCGGTGGGCCTGGGGCTGGGCGTGCTGGTCGGCAAGGTGCCCGGACCCAGCGGCCAGCTCATCCCGTACCGGGAGTTCGTCGCCCCCGGCCTGCTCGCGGTGTCCTCGATGAACGGCGCGATGTACGACTCCACGTTCAACATCTTTTTCCGGCTGAAGTACGCCAAGCTCTACGACGCCATCCTCGCTACCCCGATGCGGCCGGCCCAGGTAGCGCTCGGTGAGATCGGCTGGGCCCTGCTCCGCGGCACGATTTACGCCGTGGCGTTCACGCTCGTCATGCTGGGGCTGGACCTGGTGCGCTCGTGGTGGGTCGTGCTGGCCGTCCCGGTGGCGGTGCTGATCGGCTTCGCGTTCGCCGCCGTCGGCATGACCGGCACGACGTACATGAAGAGCTGGCAGGACTTCGACTACGTGATCTTGGCCAGCATGCCGCTTTTCCTGTTTTCCGCGACCTTCTATCCGCTCAGCGTCTACCCGCGGGTGGTCCAGGTGATAGTCGAGTTCACCCCGCTGTACCAGGGCGTCGTGCTGCTGCGCGACCTGACACTGGGCGTGGTCGGCCCCGGGCTGCTGTGGCGGGCCGCCTACCTGGCCGTACTGGGACTGGCGGGTCTGTGGGCGTCCGGCCGGCGCATCGGAAAACTGCTGCTCGTGTGATCCGCCCTTGGCCGAGTCCGAACCGGTAGGCTGCCCGCAAATGCTGGAGGAGCGAGGGACCCAGTCTGACGCCGAACCGGTCCTGCGGGGGACCGAGGCATTCACTGCGGCGCCCGAGACCATGGTTCCTGAGCGTGCCGCCGCGGCACGCCCCAGTAAGCCGCTTGCGGAACCGGCCTCCGGACGGGCGATCGCCGGCGTCTACCGGGACCCGGTCACCTGGGCGATCGCGATCGCTGTCTTCGGTGCGTACACCGCGCTGTCGCTGTTCCGGCTGATTCAGCTCAACCCCACCTCGTGGGATCTTGGCATCTACACCGAGTACGTCAAGCAGTACGCCCACCTCCAGGCGCCGATCGTGGACACCAGGGCTGCGGGCTTCAACCTGCTCGGCGACCACTTCCAGCCGATCGTGGCGCTCATTGCCCCGTTCTTCCGTGTCTTTCCCTCAGCGGCGACACTGCTCGTCGCCCAGGCCCTGCTGACGGCCTTGTCCGTCTTCGCCGTGAGCCAGGTCGCGCGCGACAAACTGGGGACCGGAGCCGGCCGCGCGATCGCGGTCGCATACGGGTTCTGCTGGGGCCTGCAGCAGATGATCGAGTTCGATTTCCACGAGATCGCGTTCGCGGTTCCGCTGCTGGCCTTCTCGCTGTCCGCGCTGGTCCGCGGCCGCGTCAACGCCGCGGTCTGGTGGGCGCTTCCGCTGGTCTTCGTCAAGGAGGATCAGGGTTTCACCGTGGCCGCCATCGGCCTTTACATGATCATCGCCGGCCTGCGCGCGAACGTGGCGGCGGCCGCCGGGGACACCCGCCGCGATCCGAACCCGGTCCCAGTCCCAGTCCCGAACCCAGCCCCGAACCCAGACCCAGATCCGGACGGCCAGCGCCGCATGCAGGCGGGCCTGTTCCTGTTGATCTGGGGTTTCGCCTGGTCGTTTCTGGCCATCGGGGTGATCATCCCGCACTTCAGCCCGGGCCATCATTACGACTACTGGAGCGACGGAGGTGTCTTCGCCCCCGGCGGGCACGTGTCGGTGATCGGCCTGGCCAGGCAGTTCTTGCGGGCGTGGCCCGACAAGCTGCAGACGATGGTCATGCTGCTGCTGCCGACCGCGTTCATCGCGCTGCGGTCGCCGCTGGCACTAATCACCGGGCCGAGCCTGCTGCTGCGCTTCCTGTCTACGAATAGCAGTTTCTGGGGAACGTTCTGGCACTATAACGCGACCGTGATGCCGATCCTGTTCGTCGCGGCCGTCGCCGCGCTGGCCCGGATCCAGGCCGCCATGGACGGCGACGAAGCCGCCGGGTTCCCGAGCTGGGGGAGCGGCCGTCGCGGCCGCAGGCGCGCGGTACTCGCCGGGGCGAGGCGCTATGGCGTGGCCATGATGCTGGCCATCGCCGTGACGCTGGCCTTCCGCTTCCCGCTCAGCGACTTGTGGAACGCCCAGACGTACCGGATCAGCCCGCATGTCGCCTCGGCCGACGCGGCCATGGCCAGGGTGCCCGATGGCGCCACCGTGCAGACCACGCTGGATCTCCTCGCGCCGCTGGGCGCCCGTGCCGACACCTTCTGGATCGGCAACAGCGGCAACCCCAGGACTCAGTACATCGTGTTCGACGGCCAGAACAGCGACTACGCCCCGGCCATTACCGACGTTCCCGCCTTCGTCGCCCAGCTCTACCCGAAACACGTGTACACCCAGATTTTCGACTCCGGCGACGTCTACGTCTTCCGCCTCAGCCGCTAGCGGGGGAGCCGTGACGGGCAGCCGTACTGGTGGGTAGATAGGCTGATGGGCGACGCTATGGAAGCGGACCTATGGGAGGTTGTGCTCCATGGACTTTGGCTATGACGCCAGGACGCTCGACCTGCGCAAGCGACTGCTTGCCTTCATGGACGAGCAGATCTATCCCGCCGAGGCGGTGTTCGCCGAGCAGGTAGCGGCCGCGATCCGGCAGGGTCGTCCGTGGGAGCGGGTGCCGGTCACCGAAGAGCTCAAGGCCGAGGCGCGCAGCCGCGGGCTATGGAACCTCTTCCTGACCGGCAAGGCGGCGGCCGCGGTCCGCCGGCTGGACGCGACGCACCTGCCGGACCCGCCGCTGACCAACCTGCAGTACGCGGCGCTCGCCGAGATTACCGGGTGGAGCCCGGCGCTGGCCCCTGAGGCGCTGAACTGCGCCGCGCCCGACACCGGCAACATGGAGGTGCTGGCCGAGTTCGGGTCGCCGCAGCAGCAGGAACGCTGGCTGCGCCCGCTGCTCGAGGGCACGATCAGGTCAGCGTTCTGCATGACAGAACCCGACGTGGCTTCCAGCGATGCGACGAACATCGCCACCACGATCGCCCGCGACGGCGACGGCTACGTGATCAACGGTCGCAAGTGGTGGTCAAGCGGCGCGATGAACCCGGACTGCCAGATCTTCATCGTGATGGCAGTGGCCAGCGGGCCAACCGCGGACGGCCACGGCCGGCACTCCATGATCCTCGTGCCGCGCGATACGCCAGGGATCACGGTCAAGCGGGGGCTCACCGTCTTCGGTTACACCGACGGGCCGCACGGCGGGCACGCGGAGATTGTTTTCGACCACGTGCACGTCCCGGCCGAGAACATGATCGCCGGCGAGGGCGACGGGTTCGCGATCGCTCAGGCCCGGCTCGGCCCCGGCCGCATCCACCATTGCATGCGGCTGATCGGCGCCGCGGAGCGCGCCCTGGAGCTCATGTGCCAGCGGGCCACCAGCCGTACCGCCTTCGGCAAGGCCCTGGCGGAGCAGGGCGTCATCCAGGACTGGATCGCCGAATCCAGGGTGGGAATCGAGCAGGCGAGGCTGCTCGTGCTCAAGACCGCATGGCTGATGGACACCGTGGGCAACAAGGGGGCCCACACCGAGATCCAGGCGATCAAGATCGTGACCCCGGCGATGGCGGAGTGGGTGATCGACAAGGCGATCCAGGCCCACGGCGGCGGCGGAGTCAGCCAGGACTTCCCGCTGGCCCAGCTGTGGGCGAGCGCGCGATCGCTGCGGTTTGCCGACGGTCCCGACGAGGTGCACAAGAGGTCCCTGGCCCGCCGGGAGCTGAGGAAAGCCACCACTTGAGAAAAGCGGTCGCTTGGGGAAAGCCACCACCTGCGGAAAAGCCACCACGGGAGAAAACGTGACCGGCCCGATGCGCCACTGCCCGTTCGGCAAGTAAATAAGGAGAGAGCTCAGTGACAGACAGAATCGCGATCGTGACCGGCTCGGCCCGCGGCATCGGTGCCGCGACGGCCCGCAGGCTGGCCGCGGACGGGATGGCGGTGGCGGTCCTTGACCTGGACGAGGCCGCGTGCGCGGGAACGGTGAAGGAGATCGCCGATGCGGGCGGCCGCGC
>Ga0302326_10029997_pt1 | contig 10896 bp, 11 predicted proteins | sample Palsa_T0_3_FD_202264 | JGI IMG/M metagenome (GOLD analysis project Ga0302326, IMG submission 202264) | Peat permafrost microbial communities from Stordalen Mire near Abisko, Sweden - Palsa_T0_3 | ecosystem: Environmental > Terrestrial > Soil > Palsa > Peat permafrost | place: Sweden: Abisko...
GCAGGCAAAACGGGCCGACAAACCAAGCTCTCCAAAAGCAGCGTCAGCGAACGCGCCGCCGGTGTCGCAGCTCAACGTGCCGGAAACGTTCGGCGGTCTACTGCAGAAGACGATCACTGCTGCCGAAAAGCAGCCGGCGAAACTGGCCAGCAAGCAGAACGGCCACTCGACGGTCGAGCAGACCGGACAATACGCGTGAGAAATGGTGCGGTCATTCGCGTGATGCTTTGCCTAGCGACTTCGGCGATAGTCCTGGCACAGCCGCTCCGTGTGGGGGCCGAAGAGCGCCTTGGGATGGAGCTCTCGGCCTCGCTGGGCATGGTGTTAGCCCCAGCATCCGTCCAGCTGGGCGCCATGCCATCAAACCCAAACGAATTGCGGATTACAGGATTGGGCGGCGGTTCGACGCAATGGACCATCCTCGTCCTGATGACCTTCCTCACCATCATTCCTTCCATGCTCATCTGCATGACGCCATTCGCCAGGCTGTTAATCGTCTTTCATTTCCTCAGGCAGGCGCTCGGCCTGCAGACGACTCCGTCGAATCAGACGCTCATTGGCTTATCTGTGATCATGACGTTTTTCCTCATGCAGCCGCTTGGGGAGGTTATTTATCGCGACTCCATCGTACCGATGCAACAGGGAAAGATCACTGCCATCGACGCAGTTACCCGCGCGGCCGCACCCATGCGTCAGTTCATGTCCCATTTCGTTCGGGAAAGAGATGTCGCGTTGTTTCTCGAGATGGCGAAGGAGCCTCGTCCCGAGAACGTTGGTGAGCTTTCTTTCCGCGTCCTGCTGCCGGCATACATTCTCTCTGAGCTGAAAGCCGGATTTCAGATTGGCGCCGTCCTTTTCTTGCCTTTTCTTGTCGTCGACATGGTCGTCGCCTCGATTACCACTTCTGTCGGCATGATGCAGTTGCCGCCCGTGGTTATTTCTACTCCGTTGAAGCTGCTGCTCTTTCTCATGGTCGATGGCTGGCATCTTCTGATTGGCGCGTTGATGAGGAGTTTCAACTGATGGGCGTCGACCAAGTAGTTTTGCTAGCCCGTCTGATGTTGCAGGAAGTGCTGATTCTGGTTGGCCCGGTGCTGGCCGTTGCCATCGTCGTCAGCCTGGTCGTCAACATCCTGCAGGTGTTGACCTCTCTGCAGGACCAGACCCTGTCACAGGTGCCTCGCCTGCTGGTCACGGGAACCGCACTTTTCCTCTTGATGCCCTGGATGTGGCGGCACCTCGCGCACTACACCATCAATCTGTTAACCGACTTTCACCAGGTCATGCAGTAATGAACATATCGTTGGTTCAGATCTTCGGCGCATTGTTAACCATCAGTGTCCGGCTCAGCGGCATGTTGCTTTTCGCGCCATTTTTTGGCAGTGCGGTAATTCCGGCCCGGGTCAAGGCAATACTGGTAGTGGCCTTGACCGCACTCCTGTATCCGATGCTTTCCACCAAAATGCCACACCTCAGCATCAGCCAGTGGCCAATGATGGTGTTCAGTGAGTTGCTGATTGGGATCGCTCTGGGGGTCGCGACCAACATTGTCTTCGACGGAGTGCAAATGGCCGGACAGGTTTTGAGCGTGCAGATGGGCTACTCGTTGGTGAGTATCCTCGACCCGCAGACCCTGGCGGAATCGACGGTAGTAGCCTCGTTCCACCAGACGATCGCCATGTTGATCTTTCTGCGTCTCAACGTCCACCTCTGGCTACTGCGTGCCCTGGCTCGCAGTTTCGATTACCTTCCGCCCGCCACTGGTCATTTCGGGGCGGCGTTTACTACTGCGGCAGTGCAGGCAGGGGCAGGCGTCTTTACCATTGGCGTCCAGATTGCCGCACCCGTCCTCTCCGCCACCTTGTTTGCCGACATTGCGCTCGGTCTGCTGGGCAAGGCATCTCCGCAATTGCCGCTTATGTTGCTCGGTCCAGCGGTTAAGAGTGTTCTCGGACTACTCCTCTTAACCTCCGCGCTCAAGTACTGGCCGGATATATTTGAACGCTTGTTTCTCCGTTCGATGGTCACCGCCGACCATCTTCTCCACCTGGCGCGATAGGAATCTATGGCTGACAGCAGCAAGACAGAACAGGCCACACCGAAGCGGCGGAGCAAGGCACGGGAACAGGGCCAGGTAGCCCGGTCGCGCGAATTACCTGGTGTCTTTGCGCTCGCTGGCGTCCTTGGGGCGGCAACGATGATGTCGTCCACGTCGATCACTCACTGGACGACCTTCTACCGCAACGCGCTTTATGTCGCCTCCATCGGGAATTTCGAAAGCAATGGACCGCTGTTCTTCTGGAGCGGGGTTGAGGTGATGCGTTGGATTGGTCCCATCTTGCTGGCAGCCATGATGCTTTCACTGTTCTCCGGAGTTGCCCAGGGCGGCATCAACTTTGCCCCTGGGGCTTTAGCCTGGAAGCCGGAACGATTCAATCCCGCCACCAAATTGGGGCAGATCTTCTCCCCCGTAGGCCTCAGCAATCTCTTGAAGTCACTGCTGCCTTTCGGAGTCATCCTTTGGATCGCCGTCAATTCAATTCGCGACAACTGGGAAATCATGGTGCACGCCTCCAGCCTCGGCTTGAAGGTCTTCGCCGGCTTCGTGGGCAGTATAGTCTTTGCTCTGACCTGGAAGGCCGGGCTTGTCTTGCTGGTATGGGCCGCGGTCGATTACACATTGACCCTGATGAAGATGAACAGCGACATGAAAATGACCAAGCAGGAGGTGCGTGAGGAACATAAGGAGTCAGACGGCAATCCTGCTATCAAATCGCGCATCCACCGGCTGCGCAGGGCAATGCGCAAGAGACAAGCTTTGAAGGCCGCTGCCACGGCCACCGTAGTTGTGACCAATCCCACTCACTACGCCGTCGCTCTGCGCTATGAAACGGAGATGCCTGCGCCCATCGTTGTTGCCAAAGGACAAAACCTCCTGGCGGAGAAAATCAAGCAGCTGGCGCGCGACCACGGCATCATGCTGGTGGAGAACAAGTCGCTCGCGCAGGCGCTTTACAAGAGCGTGGAAGTCGGTGATTCCATACCCGCCAGGTTGTACCAGGCGGTAGCCGAGATTCTCGCTCTCGTCTACCGCGCCGAGGCAGAAGTCCGTAAGGCCGAAGCAGCGCGGGGCTCAAGGAACGCTTCCGGGCAAAAGACTGAACCTGGTCCATCGACTGCGGCCGCGGGGGCAACGCGATGATGGAGCGCCTAATGGTACTGCTCCGTAAATCCGGTGACTGGATCGCGCCCATCGCGGCCGTCTCCATGGTCTTCGTGATGCTGGTTCCATTGCCCAGCTTCGTCCTTGACCTGCTGCTCACCGTGAGTATTACCGCTTCGATACTGGTGCTGCTGACCGCGATCCAGGTTCTACGTCCAGTGCAATTCTCGGTGTTTCCCAGCCTGATCCTGTTACTCACCTTGCTTCGCTTGTCGCTCGACCTGGCCGGCACACGGCGAATTCTGCTGCATGGCAATGAGGGCACAGGGGCTGCGGGAAAAGTAATCGAAGCCTTTGGTCAATTCGTGGTAGGCGGTAATTACATCGTTGGCTTCGTAATCTTTCTGGCGTTGATCGCCATTCAGTTCCTGGTCATCAGTCATGGCGCCGTGCGTACGGCGGAGGTCACGGCCCGCTTTACTCTCGATGCCATGCCAGGCAAGCAAATGGCCATCGATGCCGATCTGAATGCCGGCATGATCAATGAAGCACAAGCCAAAGCACGCAGGGAGCGCGTGGCACGCGAAGCCGAATTCTGCGGCTCCATGGACGGCGCGGCCCGTTTCAGTCAACGCGATTCAATGGCCACCATTCTGATCATGGCCATCAACATCATCGCCGGGTTCCTGATAGGAGTGTTTCAGCAAGGTGTTCCCTTTGCGGAGGCGCTGAAAACCTACACCATCCTGACCGTAGGTGATGGCTTGGTGTCCATTCTCCCGTCCTTGCTGGTCTCAGTCGCAGGCGGCATTGTCGTCACCCGGGCGGCGTCGAAGGAATCTCTGGGCGTGAACGTACGCAAGCAGCTCTTCAATAGCCCACGCCTGTTCTGGATCACGGGCGGCGCACTTACGGCTCTGGGGCTGATTCCGGGTTTGCCAAAGTTTTCCTTTTTCAGCCTGGCCGCGATCCTGATGTACTCGGCGCACAAGATGAAACCGCAAGTCATGAAAGACGAGCTCGAAGAGCTGGACTCGCTTTCGAAGACCGCGTCACCCGGTGGACCAGCGTTGCCCACGGCGGATCCTATGGACGCAATCCTCAAGCTCGACGAACTTATGCTTGAAGTGGGCATGGGGCTCGTGCCTCTGGTTGACGTAAAGCAGGGAGGCCAGCTACTCGCCAGGGTAAAGTCGATGCGCAAGAACCTCGCCCAGCAGCTCGGTTTCCTGGTTCCTTCCATCCACATTACTGACAACCTGTCGATCAAGGACCGGGAATACGTGATCTATCTGCGAGGGACCGAGCTGGCGCGCTGGGAACTGCGCCGCGACTGCCTCCTGGCCATCAGCTCCAATGCGGATGCCGCCGATGTGCCAGGGCAGGATACGCGCGAGCCGGCCTTCGATGTGCCCGCAAAGTGGATCTCTCCGCAAACCCAGGGCCAGGCGATTGCCGCTGGATATGCGGTGGTGGACCCGACATCTGTACTCGCTGCTCACCTGGCCGAAGTGATCAGGCAGAATGCTCATGAACTCCTGTCGCGGCACGAAACCAGGAGACTGATCGACCGGCTTAGCGAGTCTCATCCCAAGCTGGCCGATGAGCTCATTCCGAAACTCCTGAGCCTGGGTGAAGTACAGAAGGTGCTGCAGCAACTGCTTCGCGAGCAAGTGTCGATCCGTGACCTCGGAACCATCCTCGAAACCCTGGTCGACGCCGCGTCGTTCAACAAAAACCCAATCGCGCTGGTCGAAGCTGTGCGCCACGTGCTGGGCCGCGCAGTGATCCGGCCCTTACTGAACGATAAAGGCGAACTAAAGGTCGTCACGCTGGATTCGGCGATTGAAGAAGAGTGCACCCGCGGATCGAATATGCAACCGAACCAGGCGACCTCTGTTCCCCATCAGCTGTCCCTCGCGCGCCGAGTGCTCGATGGACTACGAACAAACTTCGGCAAAGAGATCGGCACGGCGCCCCCCGTCCTGCTTTGCTCCTCCCCTGGCCGGTACTACCTTCGCCGTCTGCTGGAGCCTTTCATTCCCAAGATCGTCGTCATCTCGCCCGGCGAGATTCCGCCCTTGACGCCGGTGCAGTCCCTGGGAGTTCTCCATTGAAAGGGCGGGTGCGCGACTTAGGGACAGATATGCATTTTCCGAACTCCTAGCAGATGTGAGTAAGCGCCTCACAAAGAGAGGGATTGAATGACAAATCCAGAAGTAGCCTACCGCGCGAGCAGTAAAGCCACTGAAGAACGAAACGAACTCGTGCTGCGGGAACTGCCGCAGGTCTACTACGTGGCGGCGAGAATTCATGAGCGACTACCGAAACATGTGGACATGGAAGACCTGGTGCAGGCCGGGGTGATCGGCCTGATCGACGCTTGCCGCAATTACGATAGCGAGAAGGACGCACAGTTCTCTACCTTTGCGAAACATCGTATTCGTGGAGCAATCCTGGACGGTTTGCGCAAACTGGATTGGGGATCCCGCACCTTGCGCCGGAAAGGGCGTGAGATCAACGCGGCCGCCGCCAGGCTTCAATCCAAACTAGGAAGGCACCCGCTCGAGGAGGAGATCGCAGCTGACCTCGAGATGAAGGTTGACGAATTGCAAAGCACCTTAGCGCAACTGGACGGCCTGTTCCTGGTGGGCCAAATGGGTAATGTCGCCGGCGACGAAGCCGAATCATTCGATCTGATCGAATCCGCGCCCAGTTCGGGCAAAGACAACCCTTTCGAACTCTGCCTGGAAGGCGAAATGAAAGCCCAGCTGGTCGCAGCGGTATCGCGGCTGTCAGAGAGAGAGCAGCTGATTCTCTCCCTGTATTACTACGAAGAGTTGACCATGAAAGAAGTCTCGGAGGTAGTCGGCATCGCGGTATCACGGGTCTCGCAAATCCACGCAGCCGCCATGCTCAAACTGCGCGTCTCGTTGGCCCATCTCCGGGAAACTCCGGGCCCGGCGAAGGCTACGCCGCCACGTTCTCAGGGTACCAATCGTCCACAGTCTAGACCGCAGTCGTAACCACAGCGTCAGGGTCGGAGGGAATTGATGAAAGCGAAGAGCACTGGGCAGCAGAGGGCGCGCACGATCCATTCCTGTAACTTTCGTTATGCGGGGCGACTGTCGAATGAGAATGCCCGTGCATTGACTGCCCTGCACGAGAAATTTGCTCTTAACGTCACCAATTCGTTGGAGGTCTATCTGGGGACCGCCATCAGGTTGAAAATGCTTTCGCTCGAACAGCTCACTCTCCAGGCCTACATGGGCGGAATCGCTCCAAATACTTACCTGCTGCCTTGTGCGCTAAATGTGATGGAGAGCAATTTCCTGATCGAGATGGACATCAGGCTGATCTTCCCCATCATCGACCTACTGCTCGGCGGCGCGGGTACCACAGCATCGGATGAACCACGCGAGCTTACTGAGATCGATGAAGAGATCATGGAGATCATCACCACCCTCATCGTAAAAGAGGTGGATCGCTCCTGGCGCGCTCTGAATCTGTCACTGACGCCAGGCCATTGCCTCAAGCCGGCTCAGATCTCCCAGATATACCCGGCCAACGAAAAGCTTGTCCTCCTGATGTTCGAGATGACCGTTGGGGCTACCACCGGATCTTTCAAAATCGTGCTGCCAACCTCGTTTGTGGGCTTTCTGTTGAGGCACCTGAAGGCGGCGCAGTCCAAGAAGATATCGATTCGCCATCTTCACAATCCCAGTCTTCGCGAACGGATTCTCGATTGCGAATTTAATGTCGCCGTGGATATAACCCAGATGCGCGTGTTGGTGAAAGACCTGATCGATCTTAAACCGGGAATGGTCTTAAAGATGAAAGCACCGGTGAAAAATCCCGGCCGCCTCACGGTAGAAGGTGTCGACATTTTTGAGGCGTTGCCAGTTCGCAACGGGACGCTGAAAGCAGCTCAACTCTCATGCCGGTCACAGGAACCGGTGGCGACGAAGGAGTAGTATGACAACCGACAAGTTAGGCGAGCACATCTACCGGACTTTTTCGGATGCCTTCTTTGGTGCCTTGGTGGCCGCCATCTCTGAGGCCAGTGGGTCGCCCTGGCTAGTCGCTGCCGTGCCAGACGCGGAAAAGACTCCGGATGAATCCGAACCAGTCCGCGTGAAGGTCACCCTCGAAGGGAGCTTGAGAGGGGAGTTCCTGCTGCAGTTCCGCCGCGCCGATGCAGCCATGCTGGCAGCAAAGTGCCTGCAACAACCCGATGGTGAATTCGGGGCCGAACAGTCCGAAGCCTTGCTTAAATTCGTCGAAGCAGGAATGGGCAAGTTCTCTTCGGCAGTTGCGCAGGAGTACGGCACATTTACAAGCGTGGTCTCGACAGCTTCCGAATCTGCGTCCGATAGCGTGAACACTGCGGAAGTGACGGCTGCGGACGACGGTGGCAATCGTGTTTCCATGTTGATGTATCTGAACCCCGTGCTGGCTGAAGCGTTATCTCTATTTGAGAGGAAAAAAAGCGCGGACGAGAGTAACGGAAAGTCCGTGGAGGCTGTGGGCGAGAAGGAGCCGGCACCGAACCCGGGACAACAAAACCTCCAGCTGGTCATGGACGTTGAACTAAACGTGACCCTGCGTTTCGGCCAACGCCAGCTCTCCCTGCGCGAGGTGCTGGAATTGACCAGCGGATCCGTTATCGAACTCGATCGCCAGGTGGAGGAACCAGTCGAGCTCCTTCTCGAAGGCAAGGTGATTGCCCGGGGCGAAGCGGTCGTCATCGATGGCAACTATGGGCTACGTGTGACCGAGGTACCGCAACCGATCTCTCCTCTGGTGCTCCGTTGATAGTTAAAGCGGAGAAGAACCCATGAAGTTGATCCCGCCGACCGCCATGCAAGCGTGGGTTGCGGGGTTAAAGATCGTCGTGTCCCGATGTGAAACCTGCCACAAAATGTTAGCTTTGCGACATCTGTCCGCACGCAAGGCCGGCATCAGGATGCACGACTCGTGGTATTGCAGCTCACCCTGCTTTCGATCGGCGTCCGAGCACGAGGTGTTGCGCCTGCTAAAGCCGGCAAACGGGCCAGCGGCTTATGTCGCGCGCATGCCGCTGGGCCTCGATTTGATCAGCCACGGTTTGCTGACAATTGAGCAATTAAAGAAAGCGGCTGACGAACAGAAACAAACCGGGGGGGAGATCGGCGAACTTCTCGTGCGTCAGGGCTCCGTCAGCGAAAAGCAGGTAACCGCCATCCGCGCTGCCGAATGGGGCTGTCCGGTATTTACCATACCGAAGCATGCGCCCCGGATTGGGATTAACATCCCCGCCACTCTCATGCGGCTTCATTCCATGGTTCCGGTTCATTACGTAGTCAGGACGAATTTGCTGTTAGTGGGCTTCGTGCATGGCGTCGAGTACGAGCTCCTTTACGCTATCGAGCAGATGACCGGATGTGAAACAAAACCCTGTTTCCTAACCCCCACCGACTTCCAGCTTCAGATGCGAAAACAAGAAGAGGTGCAGGTGGGGGCTAAAGACAATCCTGCCAGGGAGATAAAGTTCGAAAGCATTCGGGCTTCGGCGGAGATAGCTCGTATCCTCTGCACTTCAGGGGTCGAGATCGAGGCGGAGCAGGCCTCTATTAGGAGGTGCAGGGAGTACCTATGGGCGCGGCTGAAGAGCGGCGCCAAAGTCGTCGACCTTCTATTCAAAGTGGATTGAACTCACTCCGTCCTCGTTCAGTCGAAAAACTGCAACCTTCGTTGGAAAGTTTTTCTCCACCTGCCGATAGAGATCCAGCGGGTGGGAAAGAATGCTCAATCAGACGATCGACGCGCTAACGGACCATAGCTGGATTCCATCATCTGCCTGGCGCCGTATCGGTTCACCGGAGAAGAAGTTTGCGCGCAAGAAGGTGGATCTCCTGGATGACGTACCGGTCATGTCGGCAACCGTTCTCGGCCTGGAAATCCTCCTCCATGAACCGTGTATCGATTTGCGCATGGCTTCCGAGCTGGTTCTGAGCGATGTTGGAGCGACCATCCAGGTTTTGCGGTTGGTCGGGAGAGAATATGAACTTGCCACCGAGCACCCGTGCCGGATGGGCGACTGCATAGCTAGTCTGGACTCGGGCGCATGGTTCGATGCCGTTTCCGCGCGAACGTTCCCCTGCGATCGGGAGCATGCGGCGACTACTGCGCTGTGGAATCACTGCCGCCTGGTGGCCCAGTATGCACAATTGGTCGCTGAATCGCTCGACGGCATCTCGCCGGAAGAGGCGTATCTGGTTGGGTTGCTGCATGAGATCGGAGCTATTCCGAAGGTACTGGGTTGGCCAAACCGGGGCCTGGGCGCCAGGGAATCGGCCGCGTTGTTGACTATGGAGGGCTCGCTGCCACTCTTCGTTCTTTCTGCCATTCGCAGCATGAATGATTCCTGCTGCTCTTCTGTTTGGAAATTTGTCCTGACCGCCGCGCATGAACTGGCTGGAGCCAGGACGGATTACGATCCATCCGCCTTCCACGACTTCGCCTCCGTGGGCATCGGCTCATCTTGGAGAACGCGTGTGGCTCCGGCTGCGGATTGCATGCTGGCCGGCTCGTAACGTCTCCTTCCTCACCCATTTCTCATTGACTCCTCATCTGCTCTTCAGGTGGCGTTCGCACCATTCGTCTCCGCTGCTGAAACAAAAGGGGTAATCGGCCTGAGCTCCGATGGCCTTCGGCGTGCAGGGTATCTGTCCGAGGGGCACGCAATGGATAGTGGATACTACGCGGCCTGTACCGGGTTGATGGCTAGAACCGAAGCGCTCGAAACCATAGCCAATAACCTGGCCAACGTGAGTACTAAGGGGTTTCGGGCCAGTCAAAACGTCTTCAGCTCGCTTCTCGCCTCAGCCGGCGACTCTCCTCTCTCTGTCCTCAATCAGGACGCCAATGACTACGGCGTATTGAGCGGGACGCGGCTGGATACTTCCCAGGGTCCTTTAGTGCGCACGGGTAATGATCTCGACCTGGCCATGGAAGGTCCCGGTTACTTCGTAATACAGACCGCTACAGGCCCCGTCTACACTCGGGGAGGAAACTTCCGTGTCTCCCCGGCAAGGCAATTGATTACGGCTGCGGGCGACCCTGTCCTGGGCGATAACAACCTCCCCATCACAATCATCGGAGCGCCCCTTACGATTAGCCCGGACGGAACAATCTCCGTCAACGGCGCCATCTCGGGACGAATGAAGCTGGTCGAATTTCCACCCACCACAAACATTAAGAGCTTGGGCGGTACCTACTACAATGCGCCTGTCGCCGCTGCCTTACCTGCTAAGAATTCTCATGTGAGCCAGGGAATGCTCGAAAGCTCAAACGTCAACCCCATCACCAGCGTGGTCGACTTGATCACCGCTCAGCGTGAGGTCGAAACCATGCGCCACGTACTCACCATGATCAACGGCGAGTTGGACAAGACAGCAGCTCAGGATTTACCACGCCTTAGCTGATCCAGCCGCCAAATACTCGAGCTGAAACAATAGTGAAAGGATCCTGATATGTTTCGTGCCCTCTACACGGCCGCCAGCGGAATGACCGCTCAACAGCTGAATTTGGACAACATCGCGAACAATCTCGCCAACTCGAGTACCACCGGGTTCCAGCAGCGTCAGGTAAATTTCACCGACCTTTTGTATCAGAACGAAATTATGCCGGGCGCCGCCGCCACGCAGCAGACCACAGTAGCGGCGGGCCTGCAGATAGGTCTCGGTGTGCGC
>Ga0302326_10030001_pt1 | contig 10895 bp, 9 predicted proteins | sample Palsa_T0_3_FD_202264 | JGI IMG/M metagenome (GOLD analysis project Ga0302326, IMG submission 202264) | Peat permafrost microbial communities from Stordalen Mire near Abisko, Sweden - Palsa_T0_3 | ecosystem: Environmental > Terrestrial > Soil > Palsa > Peat permafrost | place: Sweden: Abisko...
AGCGATGAATATCGCGGCACCGTAGGAAAGAATGCCTGTAAGGAATACGCCCTGGGCGAGGCTCAGCTTTATTCTTCTACGTTTCCAGGGGTTCAGCGGGAGCGAGATTCCGAACAACCTGAACAGCAGGGGAGGGACAAAGAGTATCCATACTGCGGCAAGCGAAATTGGAATCAAGACGGATAGAACCTGTCGGGCGATCATGCAGCACATTTTACGCCTGTTTTAAGATGCGCCGCCTTCCGGCTCGACTTTGTTGGAGAGGAAGCCGAGGCCGGGGATGGTGACTTCCACTTTGTCCCCGGGCTGGAGCGGGCCCACGCCGGAGGGGGTTCCGGTGAGGATGAGGTCGCCGGGTTCGAGGGTCATGGCGGCGGTGATGTAGGCGAGCAGGGCGGGGATGGGGAAGATGAAGTCGAGGGTCGAGGCGTGCTGGCGGAGCCCGCCGTTGACGCGGGTTTCGAGGGTGAGGCCGGATTCGAGGTCGAGCTCGTCGCTGACGATGGGGCCGACGGGGCAAAAGGTGTCAAATCCCTTGGCGCGGGTCCACTGGGCGTCTTTCTTTTGCAGGTCGCGGGCAGTTACGTCGTTGGCCAGGGTGAGACCGCGAATGGCGGAGCGCCAGTCTTCAGGGTTGAGTTTGCGGACGCGGCGGTCGATGACGAGGGCCAGTTCGCCTTCAAAGTCCACGCGGGATGAGGCGGTGGGGATGCGCACTACGCCGCCGGGCTTGAGCAGCGAGGAGGGCGGCTTGAAAAAGAGCAGCGGTTCGGTGGGGGCTTCATTGCCGAGCTCTTTGGCGTGGTCGCGATAGTTGCGGCCTACGCAGACGATTTTGGAGGGAGTGACGGGTGCGAGGAGTTCGGCGGCGGAGAGAGGCATGGGCTCAAAGCTGAAACTCCACGAAGTGGAGCGGCCGTGGATGAGGCGGAATTGGAAATCTTCTTTGGGGGCGCGGGCGAGGTCGACGATCCAAGATTCGGTGTGGGATTCGGTGTGGGACTCGGTGTTGCGGTCTTCGACGACGCCGTAGTGGGGCTGGTCATCGAGGAGGAAGCGGCAGTATTTCATGAAATGAAGCCTAGCGCAGGTTAGGTGAGCAGAGTGCGATCGAGAATCCTCTAACGCATGAGAGCGCTGAAACCAGCTTGCTCGAAATGCTTGTCGCCGGTCAACGCGGCATCGATGCCACGTTGCCGCATGATCAGGAAGCTGGAACAATCCGTCAGGCTCCAGCCCTTGTCCGCTCTTTCGCGGTAGAGGTCGAATGCTTGAGTGAAGGAATCTCGGGACTGAACTACGACAATCACATTAGGATTCTCCTTAAGAGCGACAACGGCAGTCGATGCAACCTGACGCAATTGAGGACCGCGCCCGGCAAAACTATTCAATAGTTCAGCCAGGACCCAGTCGCTGGTGACTATGGTTGCGCCGGCAAGCGTTGCGGAAACCTCTTGCACCTTTCCGTGCAACCCGTCACCCGGGCTGAGCAGTGCGATCCAATAACCCGTGTCCGCAAAAATGCTCTTCATTCCGATGGTTTCGGAGATCCATACAGATAGTGGTCCAAGTTACGGGCCAGATCGGCGGGGACTTGCTTCCACTCTTCCTCTGGAACCTTCATGCCGATGCCAACGATCGTCTCCCAAATGGGAGTTTCATCCTGCGCAATCGCAATCTGCGGTACTGCGTCCCGAGCTTCCAACAGGTCAAGCCCCTCTTGAATCACTTCGACCGGGGAGTTGTAGCGCCCGCTCCGCACCTTGGCGGCGATTCGATTTTCCAGGTCCGGGTTCAAGACAATGCTCACCTTGCACCTCTTCAGGGCGTCGGCCGCCGCAGTGCCATCTGGAAGGATTTTAGCAAAACCGCCACCGTAGTTGGACGGCAAGACGCGATTCGCTCACAAACGCAGATCGGATCTCACGGGTTGGGGACGGTTTCTTGGGTTTCGGCGGAGCGGGGGCTTTGATGGCCGTTCTGGGCGATGGCGATGACGGAGTATTTGTAGGTGTGGCCGGGCTGGACGTGGGCATCGTGAAAGGCTGGAGGGACGAGTGGCTGGGCAGGAGAGATGCGCTGCCATTCTGTGTCACCCTCACGCCGATAGACGGCGTATCCGGCGAGTTCGGGGTCGGCGACGGGCTGCCAACTGAGGTCAATTGCGGCCTCGGAGCCGGTTTGGTTGACGGTGGCGACGGCGGCCAGGCCGGTGGGTACGGCGGGGGGAAAGACGTCAAGAGCTTCGACGCGAATGGGCGCGGAGAGATCGCCGGCGAGTTCCTGCGTTTCTCCGTTGACAGTGAGGCGGACGACGCGCTGGGCACGATATTCATAGGTCTGGCCGAAGCGAATGGATTTGTCGAGGGCGCGGCCGGTTTGCGCGCCGGAGTCGATGAGCAGGCTTTGCTCGAGAGGCTCGGGGGGCGGGGCGAGCGGGCCTTGCTGGGGTTTGGCGGCGGGTGGGGTGAGCAGCTTGCGGTGTAGGCGGACGGCGATGAGGGCCGAGGCGCTGTCGGGGGTCCAATGGAGGGCGATGCCTTCCTTGCGGAGCTCGGCGGTGAGGTTGGCGACCGGAATGGGCGCTTCGCCGGCAAGAATGACGGCGTCGTTGGAGAGGCCTGCCGAGCGGCCGTTGCGGTTTGTGAGCTCGACGAAATAGGTGAGGGCGCGCGGATCGCCGGAGGCAAGTGTTGGCGGGAGGATCTCATCGAAGACGGCATCGGCGCCGGGAGCGAATTCGAGCGGGGCGCCGGTGGATTCGCAGGGACCCGCGCCCAGTTTGCGGCAGACTCGGACGGGGACATCGCCCTTGAGGAGCAGCTTATCTGTGTTCTTTTTGGGCATGGTCCAGGTGAGGGAGACCTGATTGCCGGTGCGGGTTGCGGAGAGATCGGTGACGGGCGCGGGCAGCTTGAGCGAGGGCGGAAGAGGCGCGCCGGGAGTGCCGCAGCCGGCGAGGACCAGCGCGGCAGACAGCGCAGTGGGGAGTGCGGCCCATGGCAATCGAAGCAGTGGTCTCATTGCCCTACCAGTCTACTGGAGCGGGTTGGCGGGTGGGCCGTATGAGAGCGGCGAACGCGGGGTTGGTGCGGGGATGCCGCGGGAGGGTACAATTCGGACGAATCAAAATCGGGAAATTGAATTCGTGTTGGATCGAGGCTCCGGTGCGCCGGGGCCGGTGATTGAAAGGGAGGCAGCCGCTTGTTGATCTTTGCAGCAGTGCTCGCGATTTTTGTGTATGGATTGATTGCCGCCATGCTGGGCTCGATTATGCCCGACCTGTCGGATCGCTTCCAGCTGAGCCCAAGCCAGAACGGGACGATTGCGTTTACGCAAGCGCTGGGACTGGTGATTTCCTCGGTTGGAGTAGGGCCGCTGTTGGACACCGAGGGCGACAAGATCGGCCTGATTCTGGGCCTGGGGTTGATTGCCATTGCGCTGTTTGCGCTGCCGCGGTCAAGGGGCTTCCGCAGTATTGCGCTGCTTTTGTTTGTGCTCGGGGTGGGCGGCGGCATTGTGGTGACGGGCGCGAATGCGCTGGTGAGCGGAGGAGTGAGCGATGCTCATCGGGCCACGGCGCTGAACCTGCTGAACCTCTTCTTCGGGCTGGGCGGACTGGTGACGCCGTTTATCGCGGCCAATCTTTTCAAGAGGAAATGGGTTCGCCTCTGCTATGCAATCGCCGCTGTGACCGTGGTCTCGCTGATTGTGCAGGTGGTGACTCAAATGCCTCCGCCGTCGGGAGCCGGGGGCTTTGTTCTGGCCGATGCTGGCCCGATTCTGGGGCGGCCAATGCTGTTTCTGCTGGGACTTTTGATGTTTCTCTACGTGGCCTGCGAAGTGGGAGTGTGGAATTGGCTGCCGCGCCACCTGATCGCGCAGGGCATTCCGGAATCGCGGGCGCTGAACATCCTGTCGCTGGGATTCGCGCTGGGGCTGCTGCTGGGGCGCATCGGCATCTCTCCGATCTTGATTCACGTGGCCCCGGTCAAGGTGACGCTGGCGGCTTCCATCGCCATGGCGGTAACCACATTTCTGATGCTCAGGACGAGCAAGCCCACCGTCGCCGCGGTGCTGGTGTTTCTTGCGGGACTTTCGATGGCTCCGGTGTTCCCGACGACTTTGGCAATCACCGGCACTGTGTTTCCGCGCATGAGCGGCACGGCAATCGGGTTTGTGATTACCTGCGGATGGGCGGGGCTGGCGGTCAGCTCGCGGCTGATCGGGTCCATGGCCGGCGGCGATCCATTGCGGCTGAAGAAGGCTCTGCTGCTCATTCCCGCATCGGCGGTGCTGATGGTGGCGATGAACCTGGCCATTTGGTCGGCGATGCGGTAGAGCAGGGGTCGGGGATCAGCGGGCAGGCGGCTCGACCTTTACTCAGGTCCGGGCTCAGGGAGAAGCATAACTATTTCGGCGCCCACGTCAATTTGGCCACCTGAATTCCTTTCAGACCCGGTAGCAGAACGGCGATGTAGGTCTGGCCTTCCGATTCGACGATCTCCGGTGCGGCATAGGGCATGGTTGCGACCAGATCGCGATCGTTGTCCTTGCCGAAGTCGAGCGGGTCTTTCGATCGATAAACCGAAAAGTGGGCGTGCTGTCCATAGAGCTGGTTGCGGAAGAGGTAATAGTAGCCGGAGGCCTTGTGGTAGTAGACGAACGGGCATTCCGCTGAGCCCGGCCCGTTGCCCGCCGAGCCGCCAAAGTTGACTTTGACGGAGGCGCTCCAATGGAGTTTGTCGCGGGAGGTGCGCGCAAAGACACTGCCAAGCTTGTTGGGGAAAGCGGTGTAGTAGATGTAGTAGAGTCCCTTGATCCGGATCACCATTGGGTCGCGCGTGTTTGCTCCTGGTTCTTCTCCGAAGAGTCCAGATGTGCCGTCGGGCATCAGTTGACGCGCGAAGGTCTTGCCATCCTTGCTGCGGGCGACGGCAATGTGGTCCCAGGTGCCATAGAACATATAGAAATCCGAGCCCTCCCGAAAGACATAGGGCGCCTGCAGTCCGCCCTCGGTCTCACCGAAGTTCGGATCGGCCATCATGGCGATTCCCATGGGGGTCCAATTGCTGTCGGTGAGTTTGTTGGCCTGCCAGCGATAGAAGAGGCGGGTTTGTCCGGGTACTTTGGTGAACCGGATGCAGGACCAAAGCTGCCATGTGCCGTCCGCTGCCTGCCAGATGGCGAAATCGACGGGCTGCTGCCTGGGCGAGGTGTATACGCCGAGATCGGGGTCCCCGGCGATTTGCCAAAAGCCACCGTCAACCTGGGGCACAAGAACCGGAGACTGGCCGAAGAGGCCGGCGATGGAACTGCCTGCGAAGAGAAACATTCCCAGACCAAAGAGAAAACTGCGCATGAAAACTCCTTTGTGGCTTGTTTTGCGAACGGGGCGAGGCGCCGGCCGGTGATTTCATTATCGCCACGGGGCAACGACGAGCGCTTTTTAATTTGGATGGTTTTCATATTCGCCGGCTTGTACAATTGCGCCATGCCACTGAACGCCACGATTGAAAGATTGCCGGAGGGAAGAGCGGTTGTCGCGCTTGCGGGGCCGATGACGCTGGGATCTTCGTTGAAGCTGGCCGATGCGCAGATACAGACGGCGATTGCGGACGGCGTAACGAAGATGGTGATCGACCTGACGGGGGTGGATTATGTGGACAGCGCCGGGCTGGGGATGCTGGTGTTCACCTATGGCACGCTCAACGAGAAGGGCGGATCTCTGCGCCTGTGCGGAGTGGCGGCAAGGGTCATGTCGCTGCTGAAGCTGACGAAGACGGATACGTTTCTGGTCATCGACGCGAGCCGGGAAGAGAGCCTGGCGGCGCTGGGGAGTTAGGTAACTCCTGAGCAAGCTTGGTTGTGGAGTCAGCATTCCCTCGGGGGCTGAAGCCCTCGATTTTGCTGTTCTCATCGGCACGTCTAAAGCCGGGCACTTTCAAAGCATCGGACGACCTCATCTGACACGTCTGAAGCCGTGCCCTTTCAAAGCATCGGACGACCTTATCTGGCACGTCTAAAGCCGTGCCCTTTCAAAACATCGACTCATTCAAGGGATTCTTAATGGCCGCCGCCGCCGGCGGGGGTCTCGCCGGGCTTGTTGCGGCTGAGCATCATGGCTAGCAGGACCAGTCCGGCGGACATCCAGGACAATTCCATATAGACATCCTGATAGCCCTGCAGCTGGGCCTGGCGGTTGAGCTGGTTGTAGATGCTGGCCATGGCCATGGCTTTGCTGTTGGCGGGGCCGAAGTGGCCGGCGAAGAAGCCGGTGAGGGCCTGCGTTTGCCGCTGAAAGGCGATCGATGCGGAGGTCATTGCGGCTTGCAGGTGCTGCTGATGCCAACTGGCGCGGCTGGTGACCTGGGCGTTGGTGAGGGCGATGAGGATGCTGCCGCCGATGTTGCGGGCGAAGTTGATGAGTCCGGCGACCTGGTTGCTCTGCTCCCTGGGCAGCCCCACATAGGCGGCGGTGGTGATGGAGATGAAGCAAAAAGGGAGGGGAAACATTTGGACGACGCGCAGCCAGGAGGCGGCTCTGAAGCTCATGTCGAGGGTGGTGACATTGGCGGCGTAGCGAAAGGTGATGATGAAGAGGGTGAAGCCGGTCATGGCCAGCCAGCGCGCGGCAACTTTGCCGGTGGCGAAGCCGGCGATGGGCATCATGACCAGCACAGTGACGCCGCCAACGGTGAGCGCCAGGCCGGCGGTGGTGGCGTTGTAGCCGAGGAGTTGCTGCATGAACTGGGGCTGGAGAACGGTGTTGGCGTTGAGGACGCCGCCGACCAGCATCATGAGGAAGCAACAGATGGCGAAGTTTTTGTAGCGGAACAGCTTGAGGTTGATGAGTGGGGATTTTTGACGCCACTCCCAAAGGATGAGGCCGGTCATGCCGGCGGCAAAGAGGAAGGCGAAGAGGCGGATGAAGCCGGAGGAGAACCAGTCGTTCTCCTCGCCTTTGTCAAGCATGATTTGCAGGCCGCCCATGGCGACGATGAGGAAGCCGAGGCCAACATAGTCCATGTGGCGCAGCCGGGAACGGTCGCCTTTGATCCAGGGGGGATCGTCAACCAGGCGGGTGACGAGGAAGAAGGCGAGGATGCCGACCGGGATGTTGATGAAAAAGATCCAGCGCCAGGAGTAGTTGTCGGTGATCCAGCCGCCCATGGTGGGGCCGATGGAGGGCGCGAGTACGGCGACAAGGCCGTAAAGGGCAAAGGCCTGGCCGCGCTTTTGGGGCTCGAAGGAGTCTGCCATGATGGCCTGTGCCATGGGCTGCATGCCTCCGCCGCCAAAGCCCTGGATGATGCGGCAGACGAGCAGAATGGGCAGCGAAGGCGCGGCGCCGCACATGAAGCTGGCCGCGGTAAAGACAATAATGCAGAAGACGAAAAAGTTGCGGCGGCCCATGACGCTGGAGGCCCATCCGCCCAGGGGAAGGACGATGGCGTTGGCGACCAGATAGCTGGTGAGGACCCAGGTTCCCTCGTCAGTGCTGGCGCCGAGGGAGCCGGCGATATGGGGCAGCGCGACGTTGGCGATGGAGGTGTCAAGCACTTCCATGAAGGCGGCGAGGGCCACGGTCATGGCGATGAGCCAGGGATTGACCCTTGGCTTCCAGCGCATGGCCGCGCCGCCTTGCGGGTTGTCGAGGGTTGTTCCGGGGCCGGCGGTAGACGGCGATGGTGACTCGGGCTCGGACAACAGTCTTCTCCTCTGGGGTGCGGTTGATCTTTTTGCGGCCTGGGAGTGTGATGCTTGAACACCCGATCGGAGATGGGGTGCGCTCTTATCTAGATTCGCATGGGCGGGGTTGGGGTTCATGGATTAGCCATCCCGCCGGCGGAAAGTCTCCGCTCGAAGGGAATTGCCGCATAGCTCTCCAAAAGTTCCCTTTTTGCCGGCGAAAGCCTTCCCTTTTAAGGCAAATCAAAGTATCTTTCAAAGGAACGTTGGCGAATCCAAACGCAAGTTGCTGCCCCCGCGCCCTGCGAGAATTCACCGAATGAAGCCGATCAAAATCCTGAACCCCAATGTGATGGAACGATTGCCATGGATTGCCCGCGTGGTGCTGGGATGCGCCGCGGCCGGCGCGGCCTCCGCGCTCACTTATTCCATTGCACCGATGCGCTCGTTTCCGTTGCTCTTCGCATTTCCAACGGTGATTCTGTGTTGCTGGATTCTGGGCATGTGGGGCGGCTTCATGTGTGCCCTGACTGAGGCCGTGCTGCACTCGATTTTGACCGGGCAGCAAATACCGTACTCCGTGAACAGCGCCCGCGAGGAAGGTAGGCTGGCGGTTTTTCTTCTTATCACCACATTTCTGGGCTGGACGATCCGGCTATTGGCCCGCCAGCGCGCTGAAATGGACTTGCAGGAGTTGCAGCAGCGATTAAAGCTGGCAGATGCGGAGCGGCTACTGGCGGAGGAGCGCGCAGCGGCCATCGAGGCTTTGAGGACGCGGGACGAGATGCTCCAGGTTGCTCTTGAGGCCAACGGCATGGGGCTGTGGATTTGGGACCTGGAGCGGGCCACAGTCCATTGGTCTGACGAGACCTACAGGATGATCGGTTGCGAGCCGGGGTCGATGGAGCCTTCCTCCGGAGAATGGTTGCGGTCGATCCACCCCGATGACCGGGGCGAGATCGAAGGGGCGATCAGAAACACCCGCAACGGGGGTGAGGATTATCATCGGCAGTTTCGAGTCCGCGCGCCGGACGGATCGGTTCGTTGGCTGGAATCGGAGGGCAAATGCCAGCGCGACGGCGAAGGCCAGGTGGCGCGCGTGGTGGGAGTTCTTCAGGACGTAACGCACCGCAAGAAAACAGAGGAGGCGATGCTCCGAGCGGAGAAATTGTCTGTAGCCGGAAGGCTGGCCGCCTCAGTTGCGCACGAGATCAACAACCCGCTGGAAGCAATGGCGAACCTACTTTATTTAATCTCCGTGGCAGATACCATCGAATCCGTGCGCACCTATTCAGCCCTGTCGCTTGACCAGTTGATGCGGGTGGCGCGCATAACCCAGCAGATGCTCAAGTTTCACCGCCAGACGGGGATGGCCAAGCGCACCCGCCTATCGGAGGTGATGGGAGGGGTGCTCGACCTTTTTCAAGCTCGAACCATCCCGGCCGAAATCGCGGTGGAGGTTCGGGTCGAACGCGAGGCGAGCATCGTTTGCATGCCGGGGGAGGCGCAGCAGATCTTCGCGAACCTGGTGACGAACGCCATTGAGGCCATGCCGCGCGGCGGCCGCCTGGTGATCCGCTTCCGTCCTTCGCGCGACTGGCGCGACCGCAAGACGGAAGGGATGAGGGTAACCGTCTGCGATTCGGGGACGGGAATGGACAGGGCCACAATGCGGCGCATCTTTGAACCGTTTTTCACTACCAAGACGGACACCGGAACAGGGCTCGGCATGTGGGTGGTGGCGCAATTGGTAGAGCGCCACCTGGGCCATGTGCGCGTGTGGAGCAGGCAGAGCGGGCAAGTGACAGGAACGGTGTTCTCCGTGTTCTTTCCCCTGGGGAGCGAAATGGAAAACAACAGCGCGGCGAACGACGGCGAGTTACAGGCCGACGAGAAGGACATCTCCGCCGCCTACGCTCACAGCGGCGCCAGATGAGGGCCAGTCCGGGAGTGCGAGGGTTTCCGCTCCGGCCCAACGCGATATAACCTAGGGGCAGGACATGCAGCCCCTTCCCCCAAAACCACGCACGCGCGGCATGGAGGCCTTTGCCTCGCGCGACTTCAGGCGATACCAGGCGGCGCGCGCGGCGGTGATTCTGGGCGCCGAAGCGCAGTCGGTGGCTGTGGCCTGGCAGGTGTACTCGATTACGCACCGGGCGCTGGACCTGGGCTATACCGGGCTGGCGCTGTTTTTGCCGGGGCTGCTGTTCATGCTTCCGGCGGGGCACGCGGCAGATCGCTTCGACCGGCGGCAGGTGATCCTGGTGTGCTATGGCTTGCAGGTTTTTTGCACCACGGCGCTGCTGGCGCTGACGCGGATGGGGCTGCACGGGGTGTATCCGATCTACGCCGTGCTGTTCTGCATCGGGACGGCGCGCGCATTTTCTGGGCCGGCGAGTTCGGCGCTGGTTCCCCACCTGGTTCCTGAGAAGCATTTTGTGAACGCGGTCACCTGGGGCGGGGCCATTTTTCAGTTCGCGAACATCACGGGGCCGGCGCTGGGAGGAGTGCTGTTTACGCTGCCGCTGACGCAGCTCTTGCCGGAGACAACGTTGCAGGGTGCAGGGATTGTTTATGTGTTTACGCTGGGCACGCTGCTGTGGTTTTTGACGCTGATTGTAAGCCTGCACGTGAGGCCGGGGCGGATGGAGCACCGGGCGGCGTCAATCAAGGTGGTGCTGGCGGGGTTCCAATACATGCGCCATTCGCCGGTGCTGCTGGGTGCGGTTTCATTGGATTTATTTGTGGTGCTGCTGGGCGGGGCGGTGGCGCTGATGCCGATTTTTGCTCACGACATTCTGCGCCAGGGACCGCGCGGGCTGGGGATGCTGCGGGCGGCTCCGGCGTGCGGGGCGCTGGCGATGTCTCTGCTGATGGCGCGGTTTCCTTTGCAGCGGCGGGCCGGGGTGCGTCTGTTTGTGAGCGTGGCCATCTTTGGAGCGGGCACTGTGGTGTTCGGGCTTTCGCGGAGCTTGTGGCTTTCGCTGGCGGCGCTGGTGGTGATTGGAGCTGCGGATATGATCAGCGTGGTGATTCGCAGCTCGCTGCTGCAGCTAAGCACGCCGCCGGAGATGCGGGGACGGGTGAGCGCGGTGAACGCGCTGTTTGTGGGGGCGTCAAACGAGCTGGGAGAGTTTGAGAGCGGATTGACGGCGCAGTGGTGGGGCGCGGTGCGGGCTACGGTGGTTGGCGGGGTGGGCGCA
>Ga0302326_10030002_pt1 | contig 10894 bp, 9 predicted proteins | sample Palsa_T0_3_FD_202264 | JGI IMG/M metagenome (GOLD analysis project Ga0302326, IMG submission 202264) | Peat permafrost microbial communities from Stordalen Mire near Abisko, Sweden - Palsa_T0_3 | ecosystem: Environmental > Terrestrial > Soil > Palsa > Peat permafrost | place: Sweden: Abisko...
TAGGAGAAAGGCCAAGCAGGTGGAGCACAGACGTTACGAACGTCACCGTTTCCGAGGAACTGTGACGATCAACTGGGCGGGCCCCGGAGGGCAAGGGTCTTCGGCCGGAGACTGCTTTGATGCGTCCTCTTACGGACTGCTCATCGTCGCGCCCGTATCGATCCCCGCTGGAAGCAAAACAACCGTTCAGTTGCATGCCACCGACGAGCGTGTGGAAGCGACCGTGCGCTACTGCCGCAGACAGGGCGCTTGGTACAGAATCGGGCTGAAACTTACGTCGGTTCTGCAATTGCCAAGAGCTTAGGGCGCACCCTTCGATCCCAATCGTTCACGTTCGGCCATTTGAGCTCCGCTTCATAGGAGACTGCGATATGCTGAAGCCAGGCGCGAAATGGCAACTCTTGATTGGTCACAATGCTCGGCCGTGGAAAGCATCCCCGGCAGACGGAGTGGCGCGTGGGTATTCCGAGACACTCGCACGCCGGTGTCCGTCGTGTTTGATAATCTCGAAGCCGGAGCTTCGATCGACGAAATCATGGACTGGTTCCATTTGTCGCATGAGCAGGTAACCGCCGTGATCGAGTTTGCGGCTCGCAGTCTCGACGCTCCGACGCCGGCGCAACCTCTCTCGTCGACGGTCGATGCTCATTCTCTTTGACAACGGCACTCCCGCTCCGCTTCGACATGCTTTAAAGGGACATGCGGTCGTAGAGGCGATTGAACGCGGATGGGAAAGGCTGTCTAACGGCGAACTGATAGCCGCGGCAGAGGCGGCCGGCTTCGATGTCTTGCTGACGACCGACAAAAACATCCGGTATCAGCAAAACCTGGAAGGCCGCAAGCTCGCGTTTGTGGTTATCGGCAATCAACAGTGGCCCACCTTGCGGCGCTATGTTGAAAAAGTTGTGGCCGCTGTAAACTCAGCCAAACCGGGGAGCTATACCGAAGTGGAAATTTCCTTCAAGTAAAACTTTCCCGGTCACTTCAATCCCAGTTCTTCACCTTCGGCCACAAGTCCTTGAGCGGCTGCTTCATCCCGCGGCAGTAGAACACGTCGAAATGGCGGTATGGCATCGAATAGGGATTTTGGACTCGAGCCGCCTTCTGCACGTAATCGAATAAGGTTTCCAGCTGGGCTTGGTTGTCGCCCATCACGATCATGCTTTCGCCGGTGTAGCCGCGGGGTCCCCACAAGAAGTAATTCTGATGACCGCTGATCGCTTTCGGAAGGCCGTATCTTGGGCCGAAAAGGTCGATTGCGCCCGCTTCGCCGTAGTTCTGCCCAAAGATCGCGGTCTTGGCTCGCACTTGCGCCGGTAAGCGGTTGTAGACGCCAGCCACGGCAGCGGCCATTTCTTCCCAGCCGAACTGATCGGCGAAAATCTGCGGCAGCGGCCCTAAATCGTTGTTCTCGATTCGCGGCTGCTCCAAATGCAACGCCTTCGAATAGCGGATGTAGGTTTCCACCGGCAGTAACGGAATCGCCAAGGGCGCCAGCACGATGCCGAGCAGGGCAACCAGTGACGCGTAGGCGCCGCGAGCCCATGCCCATCGCGGCGTCGTCAGCCATTTCTCCAACTGCACGCTTCCAGCGGCCAGCAGGACAGGGAAGGCCGGGAATAAATAATAGATTCGCGGGCTGGCGATGACAATGATCCCGGCCGCGAGCAGCCACGCCCAGCCGAGCGACCGAAACCGTTTCCCCGGTTCGGTGAAAAAATAGCGCCACAGGCCCGCGAGCCACACCGGTAGCGTCAACGGCAGCATCGCGAAGATTTCCTGCGCGAAGAACGCCGGCGGCGTGAGCGCGACATCGCGGCCGCTGCGTCGAATGTTGGCCTGAATTTCGAGGAACGGGAAGTGGTGCTGAACGTTCCACAGCAGATTCGGCAGAAAGATCAGGAACGCGATGAAACCCGCCGTCCAAAACCATGGCGACCGCAGGAGCCGCCTTTGGGGTGTCAACAGGAGTCCGGCTAGCAGGGCAAAGCCGAAGATCAGCATCGAGTGCTTATTCTCGAGTCCGACTCCCGCCAGCACGCCGAAGCAAAGCCAGAGTTTATCGTCACCGGTCTTGATGATCCGGATGAGTACGTAGGCGCAGCCCAGCCAAAAAAGCGGCTCGAAGCTGTTCATCGACATAAAACCGTTGACGGCAAGCAGGCCCGGCGCCACTAGCGCCGTCAAAGCCGCGAAGCCTTGAGCGAACCGGCCGCCGCCCAGCTCCCGCGCGATCCAGCCCGTCAAAAGAACCTCGGTCGCTCCAGCCAGGGCCGGAAGCAATCGTATAGCTGGCAGCGAATCGCCGATGAGCCAGCGCACCAGTTTCGCGATCAGGGCAATCAGGGGAGGCTGGTCGACGTAGCCCCAATCCAGGTGGTCGGCGCAAGCCAGATAGTACAGCTCGTCGACGAAGTAGCCGTAATGGCACCCGGCGTAAAGGTGGACAACCAACTTGACGGCCGCCAGTGACCCAACTATCAAACCGGCGCTTGGCAGCCACCGGGGTTTCGTCGGGCCTGCATCGACACCCATGCTAAAGTCTACCGCAGATTAGCCGATCCATACTTGACAATAAGGCACTAACATTTGATAATAGATTTAGGCTAAATTGAGAACCCGGAAGCGATCCGGAGGATTGAGGCAAGATGAGCAAAATCATAGGCATAGACTTGGGAACGACCAATTCGGTCGTCTCAGTGATGGAAGGCGGTCAGGCTGTTGTGATCCCCAACCAGGAAGGTGGCCGGACGACGCCGTCGGTAGTTGCGTTCACCAAAAGCGGCGAACGGCTGGTGGGGCAAGTGGCGAAGCGTCAATCGGTTACGAATCCCGAGAACACGGTGTATTCGATCAAGCGCTTCATGGGACGACGCTTTAGCGAAGTAAGCGAAGAGATGAAGCTGGTTCCTTACAAAGTGGTTCCGGGAGAGAACAGCGACGCGCGGGTTGAGATCAACGGCAAGAAATATTCGCCGCCGGAAATCTCGGCCATGATTCTCGCGAAGCTGAAGGAAGCGGCCGAAGCCTATCTGGGCGAGAAGGTTACCAAGGCGGTGATCACCGTTCCGGCGTATTTTAACGATTCCCAGCGCCAGGCGACCAAGGACGCCGGACAGATTGCCGGCCTGGAAGTGATGCGAATCATAAACGAACCCACCGCGGCCGCGCTGGCCTATGGGCTCGACAAGAAGAAAAACGAGACCATCGCCGTGTACGATTTTGGCGGCGGCACGTTCGACATATCGATTTTGGAAGTGGGCGACGGCGTGGTGGAAGTAAAGTCCACCAACGGCGACACGCACTTGGGCGGGGACAACATCGACCAGCGGATCATCGACTGGTTGATCCAGGAGTTCAAGAAGGAAACGGGCGTCGATGTTTCCAAAGACCAGATGGCGCTGCAACGGCTGAAGGAAGCCGCCGAAAAGGCCAAGATCGAGCTGTCCACGGTGCTGGAAACCGAGCTCAACCTGCCCTTCCTCACAGCGGACGCCAGTGGCCCCAAGCACATGAATGTGAAGCTGACGCGCGCGCGGCTGGAGCAGATGGTTGCCGACATTCTGGATCGCGCTAGCGGGCCTTGCAAGCAGGCCCTGTCGGATGCGGGCGTTACTCCGTCGCAGATCGACGAAGTGGTGCTGGTGGGCGGTTCCACGCGCATGCCCAAGGTGCAGCAGCAGGTGCGGGATTTGTTCGGCAAAGAGCCCAACAAGAGCGTCAACCCGGACGAAGTGGTGGCGGTTGGCGCCGCGGTTCAGGGTGGCGTGCTGGGCGGCGAAGTGAAAGATGTGCTGCTGCTGGACGTCACGCCGCTTTCGCTTGGAATCGAAACCCTGGGCGGCGTCTTTACGCGGCTCATCGAGCGCAATACTACTATTCCGACTCGCAAGAGCGAGATTTTCTCGACCGCGTCCGATAGCCAAACGTCGGTCGAGATCAAAGTCTACCAGGGCGAGCGCGCCATGGCGGGCGATAACAAACTCTTAGGAGTGTTTCAACTGGTCGGGATTCCTCCCGCCCCGCGCGGAATTCCGCAAGTCGAAGTTACTTTCGACATCGACGCCAACGGAATCCTGAACGTGACGGCCAAGGACAAGGCCACCAACAACGAGCAAAAGATCACCATCAGTTCGTCCTCGGGATTGAGCAAAGAGGAAGTGGAGAAGATGGCGCACGACGCCGAGTCGCACGTTTCCGACGACCGCAAGAAGAAGGAAGAAATCGAGTCGCGCAATCGGGCCGACGCGATGGTCTACAACATCGAGAAGATGCTGAAAGAGCATCGCGACAAAGTCAGCGCGGGCGACGCCAAGGCGGTGGAAGAAGCGCTCGAAGAGACCAAGAAAGCGATGTCGGAAGGCGGCATCGACAAGATCAACCAAGCCACGTCGAAACTGGAAACCGCGAGCCATAAGCTGGCCGAAGCGATGTATAAGTCGGCTAGCCAGACGGGCGGCCCTCAGCCGGGTGGCCCGAGCGCCGACGGAAACGCGGGCGCGGACGAAGCCAAGCCGAAAGATAACGTGGTGGACGCCGAGTTCGTGGACGTCGAAGACAAGAAGTAAAGACGAGTCAGTCATTTCCCCGGTTCTCCGCTCGTAACGGGAGGGCCGGGGAGCCATGGATTTTACAATGCCGGCCGCAAGTAAACAGGATTATTACCAGGTCTTAGGCGTCGCTCGCGACGCGAAAGCGGACGAGATCCGCAAGACCTATCGGAAGCTGGCGCGGAAGTATCATCCCGACCTCAATCCCGGCGACAAAGCCTCCGAGGAACGCTTCAAGAAGGTGCAGGAAGCCTACGACGTTCTGAGCGATGTGAAGAAGCGCCAGGTCTACGATCAGTACGGTTTCTACTCCGACAACATCCCGCCGGGCGGCCCGGGTCCCGCTGGGGGCGGGGGAGCCCATGAGCCGGAGATGGGGTTCGGTGGGTTCGATTTCTCGGAATTCATGAATCAGGCCGGCGGCGCCAATGCCGGCAGCGGAGCGGCGGCGGGCGGAGCGGGCACCGGAGCATTCCGCGACATCTTCAGCCAGTTCTTCAGCAACCGCAAGGGCGATCGGGAGGCGGTTGTTCCCGAAAAAGGAGCGGATCTCGAATACGGCCTCAATATCGCCTTTTGGGAGTCCATCCGGGGGACGCAGGTTAAGCTCAACATAGTCCGGCAAGAGGTTTGTGAAACGTGCGGGGGCAGCGGCGCCACAGGCAATTCGTCGACGGTTTGTCCGGAATGCGACGGGACCGGCAACGTTACCCAGATGGCCGGGGCGATGAAGTTTAGCCTCACTTGCCCGCGCTGCGACGGCAAGGGTCGGCTGCGCAATGTTTGTCCCACTTGCCATGGAGACGGGCGTCTTTCGAAGCCCGATTCGGTGGAAGTGCGCATTCCCCCCGGCGCACAGGCTGGTTCGCGGCTGCGCGTCGCCGGAAAGGGCAACGCAGGGAGAAACGGCGCCGGCGCCGGCGATCTGTACATAACGGTGCGCGTGGAGCCGCATCCCTTCTTTCGCCGCGAGGGCGACGACATCCACATCCAGGTTCCGATTACGGTTTCCGAGGCCGGCCTCGGGGCAAAAATCGAAGTGCCGACCATCGACGGCCGGGCCTTGCTGAAGGTGCCGCAAGGGACTCAGAATTCCCAAAAGTTCCGGTTGCGGGAGAAAGGCGTCACCAACGGCCGCAAGAGCTCGCGGGGCGACGAGATCGTCGAAGTGGTCATTCAAGCGCCAAAAGTGAACGACGAGCGCACCAAGGAACTGTTGCGCGAATTGTCGCAGGTGAGCGCGGAAGATCCGCGCAAGGAAATGTGGAGTAAAATCTGATGGCCAGAGCTCGATCCAAAGCGGCTTACATGATTTCGTCCGTGGCGGAGCAGTATCAGATTCATCCGCAGACGCTCCGTTTGTATGAACGCGAGGGGTTGCTGGCGCCTTCCCGCAGCGAGGGCAACACGCGCCTCTACACCGACGACGACTTGGAGCGGCTGGAAGTGATCCTCAAGCTGACGCGCGATTTGGGCGTAAACCTGGCGGGCGTGGAGATCATCCTGAACATGCGGGAGAAAATGGGTGCGATGCAACGGCAGATCGAAGAATTCGTGTTCACGCTGAATCAGGAACTCGCGGTGCGAGGGCGGAATTCGGCGGGAGAGCCCAAGCATTCCTTGATTCCCGTGGTCCAGATGGGTTCTTTGACACGCCGCGAGGCGGAGATTCCGCCGCGTAGCAAGGAGACTCCACGTACTCCAAGGACTAAGGAACGCAAAGCCTGAGTCAGTGCGCTTTTTCGAGATACGCGCCCATCGTCGCGTCCACGTATACCGAATAATCGCTCGACGCCGCCGATTCGCCCCAGATCACTCGCCACGTTAAATCTGGAAACCGGCTGGTCTGCTCCAGGATAAAGGACATCGGCATATCGGGATGCTTCTTGATGTAGTCCTGGCTTTTTGCAGCCGCGATGTCGAGGGCCTGATCGGAATCGGTCTTAATCGCGATGCTCTGGAAGGGAAAGGCAGCGCCTCGAGGACCGGCGTACTGATCCGGCGACGAGGCAAACACGCCTTGGTGCAGGTTCCCCTGCGCTTCCACCGAAGAGTAGGTGTAGGTTTTAGACTGCGCTTTGGAAGGCGACACGAAAACCGCCTCCCAGGCGCCGGCGGTGCCCTTACCGGATTTCACCTGCGCCAGGTTGATGCTGCGTAGCTGGAGCGTTTGCGCATCCATGGCCCAGCCTCGGGCCTGCGGATACATCCTTTGAAAAGCCTGCCGTCCGGTCAACGGCTCGGGGGGCTTCTCGGGAGTCTTGGCTGTTTCGGTTTTGGGGGCCTCCGAGCATGCGCAGAGCAGCACTGCGGCAAGCAGGGGCCAGGCAACGATCGTCGAACGCGACATCTACATATTCTCTCGCGACGCTAACGGCATCACAACCTCGGGCTGGATCGTCGGGGCTATAATGTCGGCAGAGGAACGGGGACATGAACATCCATCCGCTTTTCCGCTGCTCGCTTCCGCTGATTTTGGTTGCCGGTCTTGTAGCTCAGCCCGGTCACTCGTCAGCTCCGGGGTCGCCCTCGTCCGGGTCCATTCCAACCAACCCCACGCTGGGCGGCGCATCCAATTCACCCTATCCAAACTCTTCGAGATCCAATTATCCGGACCAGTCGGCCCAGCCCATGTATCTGTCCGGCAAAGTGGTGATGGAAGACGGGACGCCGCCGCCGGAGCCGGTGGTGATTCAACTCCTCTGTCAGATACACCCGCGCTCGATCGCTTACACCGATGCGAAGGGCTACTTCAGCGCTAATGTCTCGGATAAACTCGGCAGCGCGGTGATGACCGACGCATCGGACCCATTCGGAGCTGGGGCGGGGCGCACTAGTTTAGCGAGCGATTCGCAGGGATCCTCCAGCCGCGACCTGATGGGCTGCTCGGTCGCGGCTTCACTGGCGGGCTTCCGGTCCACCAGCGTCGAGTTGGGCGCGCGCCAATCGCCCATGGACAATCCCAACATCGGCACGCTGTTTCTGCATCGGCTCGCGAACGTCGAAGGTCTCACGATCAGCGCCACCAGCGCTCTGGCGCCCAAGGACGCCAAGAAGGCGCTCGAAAAGGCGCGCAACGACGAACTGAAGTCCAAATGGCCCGAGGCGGAAAAGGAGCTCCAAAAAGCCGTCGCGATTTATCCGAAGTATGCGGCCGCGTGGCTGGAACTCGGCAACGTGCAACTAAGACAGAAGGCGCCTGACGCCGCTCGCAAATCGTACGCCGCGGCGATGGATGCCGATCCCAAGTTTGTCAGCCCCATTCTGCAACTCGCTTCGATGGCCGCTGCCGACCAGAAGTGGCCGGAGGTGGCGGAGGAAACCGATCGATTGCTCAGGCTCAATCCCGTGGATTTTCCCCAAGCCTGGATGTACAACGCCCTCGCTTATTACAACCTGAAGAAATTGGACTTGGCGGAGAAGAGCGCGCGCGAAGGGTTGTCGCGCGATCCAGCCCATCGTTATCCTGCTAATTATCGCGTGCTCGGCATGGTGCTCGCGGAGAAGCATGATTATCACGGTTCCACGCAAAATCTCCGCGACTACTTGCACTACGCGCCGGCCGCGCCCGATTCCGCCGAGGCCCAAAAGCAACTCGACGAAATCGAAAAAGTGATCGCCTCGGAGGCGAGTAAACCTTAAATCAGTACCTTCCAGTACGGCCCAATCTCAAAGTACTGTTGTTCGGGGTCCTCGCTAAGGTAAAGACTGGTTTAGTAGGGTACCCATGGAAAGAGCCGACCTGGATCAATGGAGGGCTAGAGAAGTTGCGCGGCTGTTGACGCTGGTCGAAACCCAGCGGCGCTACTATCAGGAAATTGTTGCCTCCGTGCCGGTTGGCCTGCTGGTTCTGTCTTCCGACTTAGCCATCATCCTGGCCAACACGGCGATCCGCCATATTTTCGGTTGGACCACGAGCGAGAGCATGCGTCGCAGGCTGGATACGTTGCTTCCCGGTTGGGTTCTGGACCGCGTCGAGGAAGTGTTGAAGACCGGCGTCCCGCAAATTAACCTGATGCTCGAGATCGAACGCGAGCCTCGACGCCGCGTGCGCATCGGGATTCTCGTGATCCGTAATTGGGACGACGAAGCGGCCCGCGAGGCGTTGCTGACGATTGAAGATCTGACGGACCTGGAAGCGTGGCCGTCAGTACCAATAGCGCCGGCGGCGATCACTGAGCCAGTCGCGGAGACGACCCGCGAGGAAGCGCCGGCCCCAATTGCCGAGCCGGCCATCGGACTCTCCGAACTCATCGACAATGTGGATGTGGTGATCTGGGCGCTGAAAGTGGAGAGCCAGCAATTCATCTTCGCGAGCCGGCAGGGCGAGAAACTGCTGGGGTTCCCAGCGTCGCACTGGATTGAGCATGCGTCTTTTTGGGCGGAGCGGATTCATCCAGTGGACCGCGAGCGCGTTCTCGAATCCTACCAGCGCGCCATTGATCGAAGGGAAGGTTACATCGGCGAGTTCCGCGCATTGACGGCCGACGGCCGCTTCCTTTGGCTGCGGGAGAACGCGCGCTTGCTTTTCGATGCGAACGGCGACCCGGAGTTTCTGGTCGGCATCTCCGTCGACGTCACCGAGCGGCGCCTGCTGGAACGTCAACTGGCTCAATCCGAGCGGGTCGAGGCGGTGACCAAGCTGGCCAGCCGCATGGCGCACGACTTGAACAACATGCTCATGATTCTTACCGGCTACGGCGAGGAGCTGTTGAACGGGCTACCGGCGGCAAGCTCCCTCCGTGCGGATGTGCAGGAGGTCCTGGGAGCCGCCGAGCGCATGAGCGGCCTCACCAGCCAGCTCCTCGCGTTTGCGCGACGCCAGAGCGCGGCGGTGGAACCGTTGGCGCTCGAAGCGGCGCTGGGCGGGCTGGCGCGTCGTTTGAGCGCCGCCGCGGGCCCGGATGTTTTGTTGGAACTGAAGCCGTCCGACGAACGGAACTACGTCAAGACCGACCTTGGTCAGTTGGAACAGGTGCTGGACGCTCTAGTGAAGCATGTCGCTCAGAGAGCGCCGGTCGGCGGGAGCCTCAGGATCGAGACTTCGCGCGTCGAGATTTGCGAAGAATCAACCGATCCGGCGGCGCCGCTCCGTCGCGGCGAGTACGTCGAAATTTCAATCACGGCTCCGCGCCGGACGGACGGCGGCATGACGCACCCCGTAGCTTTTGAAACCTTCCTGAACGGCAAGAATCCATCGGACGACTCGTCCGCCCTCGCGCAAGCTTACGGAATGGTGCGGCAATGGGGCGGCGATCTAGCGGCGCTGGACGAACCCGGCGAGCGATCCGGTTTCCGCGTCTTTCTGGAACGCGTGGAGTTTTCGCCGGCCGAAGTTCGCGAAGCTGCGCCTGAACCCGAGGCGGTGGTCGCGCCCGAGCCTGAGATGGAGACGATCCTGGTGGTGGAAGACGAAGCCGGCATTCGCGCTCTGGTTCGCAAGATCCTGCGGCGCCAGGGCTACCAAGTGGTGGAAGCATCGAACGGCGAAGAAGCGCTGCTCAAATGCCAGGAAAACGGCGCACAGATCAACCTGGTGGTCACCGATATGCTGATGCCCCGGATGGGCGGCCGCGAGTTGGTGGAGCGTTTGCACGAAAAGGCCCCCGATATGAAAGTCCTCTACATTTCCGGCTATACCGAGGACGCTGCCGTCTACGCCCGCGATCTTCCGCCGGGAACGGGCTTTCTCCAGAAACCGTTCACGCTGGGGTCGCTACTGGAAAAAGTGAAGGAAATTCTGGCCGCCAAGTAGCCAGTTACTTTGCGTACATTCGGGAGTAGCCGAGCTGCTGTTTCACGATGTCGCGCGGATAGGAAATCTCGACCTTCTCGATCTTGCCGTTAACCGCGCGACCCGTCAGTTCGGGATTGATGCCGGCCCAATAGGTGGGCAGGCCGAGCTTCTTGTATCGCTCGATCACCTGATCCCGCAGGGCCGGATCGAAGTGGACGCCGTACTTGTCGATCAATGACTGGATGGCATTGAAGTCGCCCTCGGCCTTGATGCGCATCAATTCGGCGAGAAGCTGGCCCACTCCTTGCCGCATCTTTTCGAAATCCCGGATCGCGAGATACGTTTTTCCGCCGCGGGATTCTTCCACGATGGCGCCGGTCTTGTCCCGGATGTAGTTGACGATGAGCTGGCGGTCGCGCTCGTGATCCTCTTCGAGCGTGTCGCCCTTGGGGTTGCGGCGCAACTGCGTAAGAGCCACTCGCGCGGCGTTATAGTACATGGCTTTCACTACATCGGGACTGGAGATCAGCCCGAGCTCCTTCAGTTTCGGGTCCCCGGCGTTCCAGAGCGCCATTAGATCTGCGCGCGCTTCTTCGAGCGTCGAATA
>Ga0302326_10030005_pt1 | contig 10894 bp, 7 predicted proteins | sample Palsa_T0_3_FD_202264 | JGI IMG/M metagenome (GOLD analysis project Ga0302326, IMG submission 202264) | Peat permafrost microbial communities from Stordalen Mire near Abisko, Sweden - Palsa_T0_3 | ecosystem: Environmental > Terrestrial > Soil > Palsa > Peat permafrost | place: Sweden: Abisko...
GCCCGCGTTCCACCACCGCGGCCGCGGTCTCATCGCAAGAGCTTTCGATGGCGAGGATCAGGCCCCTGGGTTGACTCACGTTTCTATAGTAGTAGACACAGCGAGGTGCGAATGCCAGGGAACTCGGCACAGGATGCGGCAGCGCAGATCGTTGCCCGGCTGCGTGCGGCCGGCCATCAGGCGTACTTCGTGGGTGGTTGCGTGCGTGACCTGTTGCTGGGCCGCGAACCTAAGGATTTCGACGTCGCCACCAGTGCGCTGCCCGATCAAGTGCTTACCCTGTTTGAGAAAACCTTTGCCGTGGGCGCCCACTTCGGTGTCGTTCTCGTCTCCAGCGGTGAGCCTGAGATCATGACCGAGGTCGCCACCTTTCGCAGCGATGGCGTCTATTCCGACGGCAGGCACCCGGATGCGGTGCGGTTCTCCAGCAGCCCAGACGAAGATGTGAAGCGGCGCGACTTCACCATCAACGGGATGCTGCTCGATCCTGCCACCGGCGAAGTTCTCGATTTTGTGGGCGGCAGAAACGACCTGCAAGCCGGCCTGATCCGCGCCATTGGAGACCCCGGCGAGCGCTTTGCCGAAGACAAACTGCGCATGTTGCGGGCGGTTCGCTTCGCGGCTCGATTCGCCTTCGCTTTGCAGCCGGCGACTGCGATGGCCATCCGCGAGCTCGCGCCTGCCGTGAAACAGGTCAGCCGCGAGCGGGTGCGCGACGAGCTGACTCGGATGCTCACCGAGGGACGTGCCGGGAGTGCCTTCGAGATGTTGGACGCGACTGGGCTGTTGGCCCAGGTGCTACCCGAAGTGGCGAAGATGAAGGGAGTGGCACAGCCGCCCCAATACCACCCCGAAGGGGATGTATGGGTGCATACGATGCTGCTGTTGGCTGGGCTGCCGGCGGGGTGTCCTCCGGCCCTGGCCTGGGGCGCCTTGCTGCACGACGTGGGCAAACCAGCCACTTTCCGCGTGGCCCCGGATCGCATACGTTTCGATGGCCATGTGGAGACCGGGATACGTATTGCCGAAGAGATTTGCCGCCGTCTCCGCTTTCCCAACCACGAAACGGAGCAGATCCTCTCGCTCATCGCCAACCACATGCGCTTTGCCGACGCGCCCAGGATGAAGCAATCGACCTTGAAGCGGTTCTTCCGTCTGCCGCACTTCGATCAACATCTCGCGCTGCACCGCCTGGATTGCCTGGCCAGCCACGGATCCCTGGAGTTGTACGATTTCGCTCGAGAGCGCTTCGAAACCCTGCCTGAGGAACAGGTTAGGCCCTCTTTGCTGCTGACCGGCAAGGATCTGATCGAAGCCGGATATCGCCCGGGACCGCAGTTCACCGAGATGCTTGCCGTGGCCGAGGATGCTCAGCTCGAAGGAGCCGTCCACACCCGTCAACAAGCTCTGGCGCTCGTCCAGGAACGATATCCCGTGCCGTGAAGTCTCTACATGGCCACCGCAGTGAATGCTTTGTATCAGGGCAAGCCCCTGTCCACGCTTACCGGTATAAAGCCCGGATCTTTGTTGGGCCTCAACGGCACGACTAAAGTCGAGCCTTGATACAAAACATCACTGCGGTGGCTACTGGCCGGGTGGCCCAGGTCTCGCTTTCGAGACCTGGGTTCAGCCCTAGCTAGCTCTTTACTTCTGGGCGTGTTCGAAGCGCTTGTTTATCTCGTCCCAGTTGACGGTTCCCCACCAGGCGGCGAGATAGTCCGGGCGCTTGTTTTGGTACCTGAGGTAGTAGGCATGCTCCCAGACATCGTTGCCCAGGATGGGATAGAGCCCCTGGGTAATCGGACTGTCCTGGTTTGGCGTGGTGACCACTTTCAGCTTCCCGCCTTCAAAGACGAGAAATCCCCAGCCGGAGCCAAACTGCTTGGCGGTAGTTTCATTGAACAGCTTCTTGAAATCGGCGAAGCTGCCGAAGTCCTTCTTGATCTGCTCCGCAATCTTGCCCGTGGGGTCACCGCCCCCGCTAGGCTTCATGATGGCCCAGAACATGCTGTGATTCACGTGGCCGCCGCCGTTGTTGCGCACCACGCCGCGGATGTCTTCCGGGATGGTGTTTAGGTTTTTCAGCAGATCCTCTGGCGAGTGTTTTCCCAGTTCCGGGTGCTTCTCAATAGCGCCGTTGAGGTTGTTGACATAGGTGGCGTGATGCTTGTCGTGATGAAGCTTCATCGTTTCGGCGTCGATGTGGGGTTCAAGCGCGGCGTAGTCGTAGGGAAGTGGTGGCAGTTCGTAAGCCAAAATATCCTCCTGGATTGATCCCTCATCCCTCGGATGAGTCTGGGACCAGTTTGCCCGGGTCGGGCGTGATGCGGGTTAGGGTTACCACTGGCGGACAAAAGCGACTGGGCACAACGGCTGCACCCAATTGCCCGCTCCAATAATGCTTCTCCATGCTATCGGATGCAACTCGGGGTGGTCAGGTAGCGCGTATTACATTGCGAAGGGCTTGTTGGCGACTTGGACCATCGATCCGAGGGCATGGGTTTACACTCAGAGGAGTGCGTCGCGCTGCCAAATCGAAGATTTTGGCCGCTTCTAACTTGGGCTTGAGAACAAATTTGCATTGACCCGGACACGAATAACCCGCAGGCAGCTTTTGCGTCAGGCGGGCGCTACCGGAGCGCTCGCCCTGGGCACGTCGGGTCTGGCCCTCGGCGAGGGCTTGCAGGATCGTCCGGCCGCGGCCTCGGGTTCCGCCAATACCGCGCCAAAAACCGAGAGCGAGGCCGCAGAGCAATATGCTCACCCTCCAGGCGTTTTCATCAACCGGCCGCTTACCCAGGTTTCCAGGATGGCCGATGCCCTCCTCGACGACATGTCGGGCCGAAACTGCGATTTCTTCTTTAACGAGGCGAGCCCCAGGAGTGGCTTGGTGCGTGACCGTGCTCCGGTCGTCGGACGTTCCCTCAGCCGGGTCGCCAGCATCGCGGCCACTGGCTTTGGATTGAGTGCCTTGTGTATTGCCGCGAAATACAACTACCTCCGGCCCCTCGATTGCGAGCAGCGAGTGGAGAAAACCCTGGCCTTTCTCCTGGAAGAATGCCCGCACGAGCACGGTTTCCTCTACCACTTCATTGACATCGATAGCGGGCAGCGGCTCTTTGGCAGTGAGCTGTCTTCGATCGATACAGCGCTCCTGCTCTGCGGTGTGCTTCACTGCCGGCAGTACTTCACCGGCAACACTCGCATTGAAGCGTTGGCCACTACGTTTTACCGTCGCATCGACTGGCAGTGGATGATGAATGGCGGCACCACGCTTTCCATGGGCTGGCTGCCCGACCAGGGCTTCCTGAAAAACCGGTGGGATATTTACTCCGAGCTGACAACCATGTACCTCTTGGCGATCGGCTCGCCCACCCATCCCGTTCCAGCACAAGCGTGGGATTCGGTTCAGCGGCCGGTGGTTTCCTACGGAGGGATCGACTACATCAGCGGCGCTGCGCCCCTATTTATTCATCAGTACCCGCAGGCCTGGTGTGACTACCGCAACCTGCGCGACCGGCACGCAAACTACTTCACCAACTCCATTGCCGCGACCCGGGCGCATCAACTCTGGTGCCTGGTGCAGGGGCAGAAATTTCCCTGGATCGATCAGGATATGTGGGGCATCTCGGCCTCCGATTCCCGTCAGGGTTATCGTGTCTGGGGTGGGCCGCCTTCGATTGGGCCACTGGACGGAACGTTGGTGCCCTGCGCCGCCGCCGGCTCGCTGGTCTTTCTGCCGGCAGAATGTTCTCATGTGTTATTAACCATGCGGGAAAGATATGGAGATAAGCTTTGGGGGCGTTACGGATTTGCCGATGCCTTCCAGCCCAAAGCCGGGTGGTATGGTGACGACGTGATTGGCATCGATGTGGGTATCGGTTTGCTGATGGCAGAAAATCTGCGCAGCGGTTTTGTCTGGGAGTGCTTCATGAAAAACCGGGAGATTGCCCATGCCATGCGCGAGGTCGCCTTCCATCCTGATCCCGACGCCAACACCCAGGTCCTCTAGAGCTCGGCATAGATGCAGTCCGGTCATGGGGGCCTTGATAGTCTGTGTGAAAACTTGAATTATCCTGGATTTTCCGGTAGCCGCCGCGATGATGCTTTGTATCAGGGCACGACTTTAGTCGGGCCGTCAATGATTGCGAATACGTCGGGCTTTAGAGGCTGCGTGAGAACTAGGCTTTGCAACTCCAGCCCCGTAGGGGCGACCTGAAAGTAGCCCAGGACGCAGTCCTGGGTTGTGTTCAGGGAGAGATATCTAGTCCCGGAGGGACGGCTGAATCCATTCTCACCCGTTTCAACCGTCCCTCCGGGACTAACCATGGTTGCGATCTGTTCCCAGGACTAGCGTCCTGGGCTACTTTCAGGTCGCCCCTTCGGGGCTGGATTTTCCGGTAGCCGCCGCGGTGATGCTTTGTATCAGGGCACGACTTTAGTCGGGCCGTCAATGATTGCGAATACTTCGGGCTTTAGCCCCTGAGGTACGGTTTCCCAAAGAAGTAATGCAAACGTTCCCCGGCTGTACACCGGTGGAAAGCTGCTTATTTCCAAGTCCTTTGTAACTTCCCGAGCATCCATCCCTCATGTACTCTGCAATCTCTGTTCCGATTTGAAAGCGGTGGTGAAGACAAGACGATGACGGATCAGGCTTCCAGCTATCGCTGGATCGAAGGGCAGGGTCATGCCTTTGGGCAACCGGGCGCGGAACCGCGCTGGACTTCCAGCAGAAAAGACGCGGTGGGCATGGCGTATTCCGCCGCCAGCCGCATCTGGTACACCATCTCCCATGGCATCCTGAACGAAATCTACTACCCCACCATCGACCGCCCCCAAACTCGGGATATGGAGTTCCTGCTCACCGATGGCCTGACGTTTGTGCACGAGGAGAAGCGCGATCTGGAGCGGACCTTTGAATACATCGAAGCCCATTCCTCGGCTGTGCGGCTCACCAACTCCGATCGTGAGGGACGCTACAAGATCATCAAGGAGGTCATCGCCGATCCCCATCACCCGGTAGTGCTGATGCGCGTGCGCCTCGAAGGGGACGAGAGGGTGCTCTCGCGGATGAAGGCGTATGCCCTGTTGGCGCCTCATCTGGATGTCGGCGGCGCGGGTAATTCCGGCTCGGTGCTCGACCTGGCAGGCAAGCGGGTGTTGCTCGCGTATAAGAACGGCATTTCCCTGGTCATGGCCGCAAGTTGCGGTTTTAGCCGCGCCAGTTGTGGCTATGTGGGCAGCAGCGACGGTTGGCAGGATCTGATGGACAACTTCCACATGGACTGGGAGTTCGGTTCCGCCTTCCAGGGCAATATTGCGCTCACCGGCGAGATCGACATAAGCAGGATCCGTGAGTTTGTCGTGGCTATTTCTCTGGGCGAGGGGCATCACTCAGCCTTAACCACCGTATTGAGCGCAGTAACCACGCCCTTCGAGCAGAGCCTGAAACGCTTTAACGAACAATGGCACAGGGCTGCGACTCCAGAGGCTTTGAAACCCGCCTCCCAGGATGCTGGCCGGCTTCTTCAAATCAGCCAGAACGTCATTCTGTCTCACGAAGACAAATACTATTCCGGCGCCTTTATCGCTTCCGCTTCCATCCCCTGGGGCCAGCATAAGGGGGATGACGATGTGGGCGGCTACCACCTTGTCTGGACCCGCGATATGGTGCAGAGCGCCACCGCCCTGCTGGCCTGCGGTCGAGTCGATACCGCTCGCCGCGCACTGGTGTACCTCGCTTGCACCCAGGAGCCCGATGGCAGCTTTGCGCAAAATTTCTGGATCAACGGAACTCCGTACTGGAGCGGCATTCAACTCGATGAGGTCGCCTTTCCCATCATCCTGGCCTGGCGGCTCAGGAAGCTGAACGGGTTGGGCGAGTTTGACGTCTTTCCCTTTGTGGAGCGCGCCGCCGGATTTCTGGTGCGCCGTTCCCCCGTAACCCAGCAGGAGCGTTGGGAAGAGGCTTCTGGGTATTCCCCTTCGACGCTCGCGGCGGTCATTTGCGGCTTGATCTGTGCCGCCGATATCGCCCGCGACCACGGAGCTGCCGAGCTGGCCCTCTTCCTCGAAGAGCACGCGGACTGGATCGAAGCCCACCTCGAAGACTGGACCGTCACCAACGACGGCACTTTATTACCCGGGGTCAAGCGGCATTACATGCGCATTCGCCCGCCCCAGTGCGGAGATCCGTATGCCCAGGAAGGCTGCGACGGGCAAACGGTCCGTATCAACAACCGTGGGCCCGGCGAAGAAATTTATTTTGAAGCACGCAACGTGGTCGATGCCGGCTTCCTGGAACTTGTGCGCTACGGGGTACGGCACGCCGATGATCCGGTGATCGTCGATTCACTGAAGGTGATCGATCACGCGCTCAAGGTGGAAACTCCTGTGGGGCCATGTTGGAGGCGCTATAACCACGATGGCTACGGCCAGCGCCACGATGGCGGGCCTTTCCTGGGCTGGGGGCAGGGTCGTGCATGGCCGCTCTTGACCGGCGAGCGGGCCCACTACGAGCTGGCTGCCGGCCGCGACGTTAAGCCCTATATCAAGGCTCTCGAAGGCTTTAGTTCTCAGGGCGGTATGCTGCCGGAGCAGATCTGGGACGCGCCCGATATACCCGAGCTGGGTTTGAATCTAGGCAAATTTACCGGGGCGGCGATGCCTCTCGTGTGGGCGCACGCGGAATATGTCAAGCTGCTGCGATCGGTCACGGATGGCAACGTTTTTGACTGCATCTCCACCGTCGCTCAACGCTACAAAGGGGGCAAGCGCCCCCCGCCGGTCGAAGTCTTCCGGCTCAATCGACAGCTGCAAAGCATCGTTGCGGGCAGAAAGCTGCGCGTGTTGGCGGAGGAGCATTTCACTGTCGTGTGGACAGTGGACGATTGGCACACCGTGCGCACGAAAGAGAGCGCCACCGTGGGCTACGCGGGCCATTTTGCCGATCTCGAGACGGAGCCCGGCAAGGCCGGAAAGGTGATCTTTACTCTGCGCTGGCGGATGAACGATCACTGGGAGGGTCGCAATTTCGAAGTCCTGCTCGAGCCGGTTTGAGCAGGAGACAGGTAGGGCGCCGGCCTCATCTCAACTAGAAATGATCGCCGCGACGTCAACAGAAAACCGCAGTATTCTCGTAGGGAAGGATGAGGTTGCTATGAGCGAACTGGATCAGTTGTCGATCAATGCGCTGCGGTTTCTCGCCGTGGACGCCGTAGAGAAGGCAAAGAGCGGACATCCGGGGGCGCCGCTGGGCGATTCCCCCACGGTGTATCTCCTCTTTCATGACATCATGCGCCACAACCCGGCGAACTCCAAATGGAGCAATCGCGATCGCTTTGTGCTCTCCAACGGGCACGCGTCGGCGATGCTTTACGCCGTGCTGCATCTGGCCGGCTACAAGGTCAGCATCGAAGATCTGCAGGGATTTCGTCAGTGGGGTTCAATCACCCCCGGCCATCCGGAGTTTGGCGATACCGACGGCGTGGAAGTGACCACCGGCCCGCTGGGCCAGGGGTTTGCCATGGGCGTGGGCATGGCCATCGCCGAGGCCCATCTCGCCTCCATCTACAACCGGCCCGGATACGATGTCGTGGATCACTACACCTACGTGTTCTGCGGCGATGGCGATTTGATGGAGGGCGTCTCACACGAAGCCGCTTCCCTCGCTGGAACGCTCCATTTGGGCAAGATGATTTATTTCTACGACGACAACCTCATCTCCCTCGACGGGCCCACGGCGCTTTCCTTCACCGAAGATGTCACCGAGCGTTTCGCCGCCTATCACTGGCACGTGCAGATGGTGGACGATGCCAACGATCTGGAGGCGATCTCGCTGGCGATCAAAGCCGCCCAGGCAGTCAAGGATCAACCTTCGCTGATCCGCATCCGCACGGTCATCGGCTACGGCAGCCCGAAGGCAGGTACCAACAAGGCCCACGGTGAGGCGCTTGGCCCCGAGGCCACCAGGGAAACCAAGAAGAAGCTGGGCTGGCCCGAGGACAAGAGCTTTTATGTCCCGGACGAAGCCAGGCAAAACTGGCTCCAGACCGTGGATAAGGGCAAGAAATATGAGCAGGAGTGGGACGACCTCTTCGCTGCCTACAAGAAGGAGTACCCGGATGTGGCGGCAGAATTCGAACGCGTGCAGTCCGGCGTGTTGGCCACAGGCTGGGAGAAGAGCCTGCCCTCATTCCCCGTTGACAAGCCGATAGCGACTCGCAGCGCGGGCGGCAAGGTCATGGATGCCATCGTCAACGCCGTGCCTGAGCTGATCGGCGGAGCTGCCGACTTGACCAGCTCGACCAGGACGATTTTCAAGGAGAGCGGTAATTTTCATCTCGATCCGAAGGGCCGAAATATCTTTTTCGGCGTGCGCGAGTTCGGCATGTGCGCGGCGGTCAATGGGATGGCTGTTCACGGCGGCTTGATTCCCTACGGTTCCACTTTCTTTTGCTTCAGCGACTACTGCAAGCCGGCCCTTCGCCTGGCGGCGCTGATGCAGGCGCATTCCATCTTTGTATTCACCCATGACTCCATCGCCCTTGGCGAAGACGGGCCGACCCACCAGCCAATCGAGCATCTCTCCATGCTGCGGGCGGTACCCCATCTCACGGATTTTCGCCCTGCCGATGCGAATGAAACAGTTGCCGCCTGGCGGTTGGCCCTGGAACGGAAATTACCGTCCTTCATGGCGCTTTCGCGGCAGGACCTGCCCGTTTTGGATCCTGAGAAGTACAAGGTTGCGGAGGGCGTGCGCAAGGGCGCCTACATTCTGCAGGACGGAGGTCAATCGCCCGATGTGTTGTTGGTTGCAGCGGGGGCCGAGGTCTGGCCGGTTCTGCAGGCCGCCGCAGATTTAAAGAAAGACGGCATCTCCGCGCGCGTAGTCTCCATGCCCAGCTTCCGCATCTTCGAAGAACAATCTGATACCTACAAACAGCAAGTCTTTCCCGATCATCTGCCGGCGCTGGCAGTCGAAGCCGGCGCACCCATGTGTTGGTGGAAGTATGTAGGCCGCCACGGAGACGTGATCGGTCTGGAACGCTTCGGAGCTTCCGCCAAAGGGGCTAAGGTACTGGAAGAACTAGGCTTCACTCCGGAGAACATCACCAAGCGGGCCAAGCAGCTGCTGGAGCGGGTACGTCCTGCTGCCACGGCAGGCAAAGCCTAAGAACGAGACGCGGATAAGGGGCACCGCTTTACAGGCTGCGCAAAAACGCTTTGTACGAATGGCACGGATTCCAGCCCCGCAGGGGCGGCTGAATTTATTTTCACCCGTTTCAGCCGTCCCTCCGGGACTAGCCCATGGTTGCGATCTGTAGCCCAGGACTAGCGTCCTGGGCTACTTTCAGGTCGCCCCTTGCGGGGCTGATTTGCCAGGCTGAGTTCTCACGCAGACTCGAAAGCCCTAATGGCCGCGGCTCGGTGGAACGGTTTCGGCAGCATCATTGGAGGACGCAATGACAGAGATCAGCACAATCCTGTGGGATGTGGGTGGCGTTTTGCTCACCAACGGATGGGATCATACCGAGCGAGCAGCTGTCCTGCAGCATTTTGGCCTCGACCGCGCGCCCTTCGAGGAGCGCCATGAGCTCGCCAACGATGCCTGGGAGAAGGGATTGATGACCGCCGAGCAATATCTGCTGCAGACGGTTTTTTATCAGCCGCGGCCCTTCACCCCCGCGGCTTTTCTGGAGCAGATGAAGGACCAATCATTATTGCTGCCCCACAGCGCAATGAGAATCCTTCAGGATCTGGCAGCATCGGAGGAAGTGGAACTGGCTTTGCTTAACAACGAGGCCCGGGAGCTCAACGACTACCGGATTGAGCGCTTCGAGCTGGGCAGGTATCTCGATGTTTTCCTCTCTTCCTGCTATCTGGGGTTGCGCAAGCCGGACCCCAGGATATTCGACTTGGCGCTCGACGTGTTGCAGCGGGACGCCGAGGAGGTAGCCTTTATAGACGACCGGCAGGCAAACTGCGACGCGGCAGCGGATTTGGGAATTCACGCAATCTGCTATCACGATGAAGCACAATGCGTGCAGGCACTGGAGCGCCTCGGCCTTAACACCGGCGTAAGGACATAGACATCAAATTGCGAGCAAGGAGCAAATCCCATGGCAACGACGGAAGTACAGTTTTCCCCCGAAGATCTGAAGGCCGCGCAAAGTGCCGAGCGGATTCCTGAACCTGCAGTCGTCGTCATTTTTGGCGCCTCCGGCGATTTGACCAAACGAAAGCTCTTGCCTGCTCTCTTCCACCTTGAGCAATCCGGTCTTCTGCCCGAGCAGTTCGCTGTGGTCGGCGTCGCCCGGCGTCCGCTGCAGGATGAGTTTGCCAAAGACATGCGCGAAGGCATTTTGCAGTTTGGCGGAGTGAAGGAAGGCGAAAAAAAGCTCGACGAGTTCATGGCCAAGGTCAGCTATCATGCGATGAACTTCGATGACCCGGAAGGGTACGGAAAGCTGAAGGCCCTGCTCGAAGGCATCGACCAAAAGCAAGGCATTAAGGGGAACAGGCTTTTCTATCTGGCAACCGCGCCGGAATATTTTGCCGACATTATTGAGCAGCTGGGCAAGCATGGGATGGCGAAGCCTCAGTACGGCAAGGTTCACACCATTATCGAGAAGCCGTTTGGTCACGACCTGGCCTCGGCGCGGGAGTTAAACGATGAAGTGAACCGGGTCTTTGCCGAAGACCAGATCTTCCGTATCGATCATTACCTGGGCAAGGAGACGGTACAGAATATCCTGATCTTTCGCTTCGCCAACGGGATCTTCGAGCCGGTCTGGAATCGCAATTACGTCGATCACGTGCAGATCACAGCCGCTGAGGATATCGGTATTGAGGGTCGCGGCCCGTTCTACGAGAAGGCCGGTGCTCTTCGCGA
>Ga0302326_10030009_pt1 | contig 10894 bp, 10 predicted proteins | sample Palsa_T0_3_FD_202264 | JGI IMG/M metagenome (GOLD analysis project Ga0302326, IMG submission 202264) | Peat permafrost microbial communities from Stordalen Mire near Abisko, Sweden - Palsa_T0_3 | ecosystem: Environmental > Terrestrial > Soil > Palsa > Peat permafrost | place: Sweden: Abisko...
GGGCGATGCGGTGGCGTCACGGCAATGCTTGGTGCACGCTTCGCGCCATGAAAATCCCTGAGATCCTCATCGTAGAGACCGTGCACCAGCCCGGCAGCCTCGCCAAGGTGCTGCAGGTGATTGCCGACGCGGGGCTTGCGATCGAACACCTGACGGCACTGCGGCGCGACCAGGGGCGCACGTTATGGGAAATCACCCTGGAAATGGACGAGGAGGCGGATCGCTCGCTCTATGAGCGCATCGGCGCGCTGCCCACCGCACGCTTCGTCGGCAAGTCAGACCGCGTCTTCAACCGCCACCGCGGCGGCAAGATCCGCACCATCGCGAGCCTGCCGATCAACACCCGCCAGGTGCTGCGCGACGTCTATACACCCGGTGTGGCGCGCGTCTGCCTCGCCATTCAGAAGGATCCACAGGCGGCCTACGAGTTCACAGCCCTCGGTGCGACGGTTGCGATCATCACCAACGGCACCGCGGTGCTCGGCCTCGGCAACATCGGCGCACTCGCGGGGCTGCCCGTCATGGAGGGCAAGGCCGCGCTGTTCGCCGACCTTGTCGGCATCAACGGCGTGCCGATACTCGTGAACGAGACGCAGCCCGCCCGGGTCGTGGAGATCGTGACCGGTATCGCTACTTCGTTCGGCGCCATCCAGCTGGAGGACTTCGCCGCGCCCGAGTGTTTCGAGATCGAGCGCGCTGCGCGAGCGTCTTTCGATACCGGTGCTGCACGATGACCAGCACGGCACGGCGGTGGTGACGCTCGCCGCCCTCATCAACGCCGGACGTCGTTCGGGAGTGGACCTGTGCGCTAGCGTCGTCGGGCAGATCGGTCTGGGCGCGGCCGGCACCGGCATCGTGCGCCTGTTGCGCGCCTACGGCGTGCGGCACGTGCTCGGCACCGATCGCAACCCCGGCGCGGTGGCGCGGCTGGAGGCGATGGGCGGTGAGGGGGTCACGCTGGAGGCGCTCATGCAGCGCGCCGACATCGTCATCGCCACCACCGGGGTGAAGGGACTGATCAAGCCGCAGTGGGTGAAGAAGGGCCAGGTGATCCTCGCCTTGTCCAACCCCGATCCGGAGATCGAGCCGCTCGTGGCGCGCGAGCAGGGGGCGGCATTCGCCGCCGACGGCAAGGGCATCAACAACGTGCTCGCCTTCCCGGGGCTGTTCAAGGGGGCGCTGGAAGCGCGTGCTGCCAGTTTCTCGGATGCCATGCTGATGGCGGCGGCCGATACCGTGGCCAACATGGCCAAGGGCGATGAACTGGTCCCCGACCCGCTCGACAAGGAGCTGCACGAGAAGGTCACACAGGCGGTGCGCGCCGCCGCCGGCGGCGCTGCGCCCCGGCCGGTCAGTACGGAACGCTGAAGCGCCGGTACACGTCCGCGAGCAGCCATAAGGGGCCGATCAGGAGGAACTGCAGGTCCTTGAAGAACGAGGGGCGCTTGCCCTCGATGGCGTGACCGATGAACTGGCCGATCCAGGCCGCCGCGAAAATCACGAGCGAGGTCAGCCACAGGGGCCAGGGCAGGAGCGCCAGGGCGTGCGTGAGCGCGAGCAGCGCCACGAACGCCACGGCGATCCCGAGCGCGAGCGACGGCGACAAGAGCAGGTAATAGATGACGGCGGCGGCGGCGGCGAGCGTCGCCCAGTTGAGCCACGGCGATATTGCGCTGAAGGCCTGGGGCACCGGGGCTGCCCACAAAAGGCCGAGCACCGCGAGCACGATCGGCGGCACGCAGATCCAGTGCAGAAGTTTATTGGTGGGGTTCTGGTGACTGGCGCCGTACTCCTGGAGCCAGTCGGTCACGCTGCGCATGCGGTGGGAAGCTAGCGCGGGGAGTGCGCAGATCGCAAGCACCCCCGCGGCCTCAGGCGTCGCGGGGGTGGGTTCTTCAGGCCATCAGGCCGCGCAGCTTGCCGAGCGCACTCGACTCGATCTGGCGGATGCGTTCGGCCGAGATGCCGTACTTGCCGGCCAGGTCGTGCAGCGTCGCCTTGTCGTCGGTCATCCAGCGGCGCTGGACGATGTCGCGGCTGCGCGCATCCAGGCGATTGAGCGCACCCTGCAGGCGGTCCGAGGAATCGTCGGCACTCTCGGCCTCCTCGACCTGCAGGGCCGGATCGGCATCCGGGGCCGGCAGATAGGCCGCAGGGCTGTAGAGCTCCTCATCGTCCGCCTCGGGAGCCGGGTCGAACGACATGTCACGCGCCGCGAGGCGTTTCTCCATTTCCGTGACTTCGCTGACGCTCACGCCCAGATCGCGTGCCACGGCGGCGGTTTCCTCGGCCGACAGCCAGGTGAGGTTCTTCTTCATGCGGCGCAGGTTGAAGAACAGCTTGCGCTGCGCCTTGGTGGTCGCAATCTTCACCAGGCGCCAGTTGCGCAGCACGTACTCGTGGATCTCGGCGCGGATCCAGTGCACGGCGAAGGACACCAGCCGCACGTTCAGCGAGGGGTCGAAGCGCTTGACGGCCTTCATGAGGCCGACATTGCCTTCCTGGATCAGGTCACCTACGGGCAATCCATAGCCGCTGTAGCCGCGCGCGATATGCACCACGAAGCGCAGGTGCGACAGCACCAGCTCGCGGGCGGAGGCGAGATCGTCCTTGGAGCGGAAGCGGTCGGCGAGCTCGCGCTCCTGCTCGCGGGTGAGGACGGGAATGCGGCTGACCCGCTCGAGGTAAGCATCCAGGCTACCGAGCGGGCCGGCTAAGGCGTGGTCACCCATGCGGGCAACCAGTGCGGTACCAGCAGTCATGTGTTCTCCCGTGGGTTGGTAGGGCATTCTAGCAGTCGCCTGATTAGAGTGCTAAAGCGTCCCGGAGTTCCGTCCGGGGAGGCCCCTTTTGGGCTTGCCGAACAACAGCTTGCGCGCCTTCCGGGCTCCCGGGCATCCCCCTTAGGAGGGGCCGTGCGGGGCCAGAAAGGAGTGCGCTGGGGTGCCCTTGGGCTTTAACGGCGGGACGCTTTAGCGCTAAAGTCCGCTGCGCGCTCCCGATAAGCATAAGTAAAAGAGGCGTCCCATGATCAGTGCTCTCATCGCAGGCCTCGCCGCGCTGTGGCTGCCCATCCTCGTGTCGGCCGTGGTCGTGTTCCTGGCGAGCTCCGTCATCCATATGGGGCCGCTCTGGCATCGCAGCGATTACCCGCAGATGCCGCGCGAGGCGGAAGTGATGGCAGCCCTGCGCCCGCTCGCGATTCCACCCGGGGATTATTTCCTGCCGCGGGCCAAGGATATGAAGGAGTACAAGACCGCCGAGTTCACCGCGAAAATTGCCCAGGGTCCAGTGGCGGTCATGACCGTCATGCCGAACGCGCCGGTGGCGATGGGTAAGAGTCTCGCGCAGTGGTTCGTGTTCCTCATAGTCATCGGCATTTTCGTGGCGCTGGTCACCGGCCACGCGCTGCCGCCGGGCGCGCCGTACCTGCGCGTGTTCAAGCTGGCAGCGCTCGCGGCCTTCATGGGCTACTCTCTGGCGCTGTGCGAGCTGTCCATCTGGTACCGGCGCTCCTGGGGGCTGACCTTCAAGGGCGCGCTCGATGGCGTGATTTACGGACTCTTGACCGGCGGCGTATTCGGCTGGCTGTGGCCGCATCTGCTGCACTAAAGGCGCGTGCGGCGAGCAGTGCGTCACGCGCGCCGCGTGTTATGCCCGTAGGCGCGCAGATATGATTTTGTAACTACGCATACGTCGCACTAAGCCCGGAAAAACCTAAGAATGCGTCACGTATGCATGACATAAACGATGGTCTGATACACTCAATTCAACTTGAGGGCGAGGCGCGGGGGCGATGAATAAAGTTCGCTGGTTAACGGTGACGGGCATCGTATGTGTGTCGCTTGCCGCTACTACCGCCCAGGCGGCCATCCCGCAAGGCTCGCTGCAGAAGACCCACCTGAAGTATTCGCAGCGTCCGGCGCTTAACGAACCGGTGCTGCGCTCGAGCGCCGCGCTAGTGCTCGACACCTCGAATTCCTCGGTGCTGTACTCGCGCCGCGCCGCGATCGCGATGCCGATCGCCTCGATTACCAAGCTCATGACCGCCCTCGTGGTCATGGATGCCGGCCAGCCGCTCGATGAGACGCTGACGGTGAACCCGGACGATCACAGCGTCGGCAAGCCGATAGTCTCGCGCCTCACGATCGGCACGCAGCTGTCGCGCGCGGATCTCATGCACCTGGCGCTCATGGCTTCCGAGAACCGCGCCGCCCATACCCTGGGCAGCAACTACCCCGGTGGACTTGCCGCGTGCGTTGCGGCGATGAACGCCAAGGCGCGCGAGCTCGGCATGGCGAACGCGCACTTCGTCGAGCCCACGGGACTGTCGGACGAGAACGTCGCCAGCCCCGAGGACCTGTCCAAGCTCGTCATGGCAGCGGCCCAGGTGCCCGCCATCCGCGAATTCTCCACCGACGGCGACTACGTCGTGCAGGTCGGCCGCCGCCTGGTGCAGTTCCACAATACCGACTCGCTGGTCAACAACGCCGACTGGAACATCGTGGTGCAGAAGACCGGCTACATCTCGCGCGCCGGGCGCTGCCTGGTCATGCAGACGGTGATCGATGACCGCACCCTGGTCATCGTGCTCCTCAACTCCTTCGGCAAGCGCACCCGCGTGGCGGACGCCCGCCGCGTGCGCCGCTGGGTCGAAGCGACGCTGCTGACGCACACGGGCACCACCGCCACGACGACCTGAGCTGGCTTGAGGTCCGCGCCCCGCGCGCTCTTCAGGCGCGCGGCTCGATGCTGGCGAGGTGACGCGCCGCCGAGATCCACGCCCCCAGCAACCCCAAGAGCCACCCGGCGCCGAGCAGTATGCCGACGTCGGCGGGACTCAAGCCCTGCAGCAGATAGCGGCTGCCATAGAGGCGGGCCAGGTCTGCCACCGGCCCATCCAGGAGCGCGACCGCGGCGGCGATGAGCCCCCATGCGATGAGCGCGCCTCCCAGGCCGTAGAGCATGCCGGTGTAGAGAAACGGCCGGCGCACGAACGCGTTCGAGCCGCCGACGAGCTTGGTCACTTCGATCTCGGCGCGCCGTCCCTGAATCTCCAGGCGGATGGTATTGCCGATCACCGCCAGCACGCCCACGCCCAAGAGCACCGCCGCGACCAGCAGCAGCCGGCGCAGTACTTCGAGGATCGCGTTGAGGCGCTTGACCCATGCGGAGTCGACCTGCACCAGGTCCACCTCGGGCCACGCGGCGAAGTAGTGTTGCAGCGACTCGAGCCCCGCGGCAGTGCTCGCCGCTGCGGTCGGCCGCACGTGCAGCACGTGGGGCAGGGGGTTGTCCTTGAGCGCCGCGAGCGCATCGCCGAAGCCGGAGTAGCTTTTGAAGTCCGCCAGCCCCTTGTCCGCCGGGATCAGCGTCACGGCAGCGACGTCCGGGCGCTGCTGCGCCGACTGCGCGAGCTGCTGCGCCTTGGCGAGTGGCACGTCGGTCTTCAGGTACACCGAGACGTCCACGGCGTTGGCGAAATTGCCGGTGGCGGCCTGGGTGTTGACCACGAACAGCCGCAGCGCCGCGGGCAGCGCCAGCGCCAGTGCGATCACCAACAGCGTCAGCAGCGTCGCCAGCGGGCCGCGCGCCAACCGGCCGAGCGAGCCGAACAGCGCCTGCAGGTGCCGCGTACCGGAGACGCCCAGGCTCATCGGGTCGCCACCACGCTCGGCAGCGGATCGACGGCATCGCCATGCACCCGGCCGTCCTCGAGCACGATGACGCGCTGGCCGAACTCCCGCACCAGGTGATGATCGTGCGTGGCGATGACCACCGTCACGCCCACATCCTGGAAGCGGCGGAACAGCTTCATCACTTCGAGCGACAGATCCGGGTCGAGATTGCCGGTCGGCTCATCGGCGATCAAGAGCGGGGGCTTGCTGATCACGGCGCGCGCGATGCCGACGCGCTGCTGCTCGCCGACCGACAGCTCGAACGGCAGCGCCTGCTCCTTGCCCAAAAGTCCCACCTGATCGAGCGCGGCCCGCACGCGCTTGTCGATTTCCTTCAGCGGCGTGCCGGCGACCGCCAGCGGCAGTGCGACATTGTCGTACACCGGGCGGTCGGCGAGCAGCTTGTGATCCTGGAACACCATGCCGATGCGGCGGCGGAAGGCCGATATGTGGCGCGGCTTGAGCGCGTGGGTATTGCGGCCGTTGACGATCACCGCGCCGCGCGTCGGCCGCTCGAGCAGCGCGATGAGCTTCAGCACCGTGCTCTTGCCGGCACCGGAGCGGCCGGTGAGGAACACCATCTCGCCGGTGTGAATCTCGAAACTGACGTTGCTCACGGCCTCGCGGCCGTTGCCATAGCGCTTGTTGACGCGGTCGAAGACGATCACGTCGCGCCTGCCTGCGGACCTTCGACCAGCGCTGCGGCGAAGCTCTCCGCATCGAACTCGCCGAAGTCCTCGGCCGTCTCGCCGACGCCGATGTAGCGGATCGGTATCCGCAAGGAATGGGCGATGGCGACGACGATGCCGCCCTTGGCGGTACCGTCGAGCTTGGTGAGCACCAGGCCCGTGACGCCGACCGCCTGCTGGAACTGCTGTGCCTGGGCGAGCGCGTTCTGGCCCTGATTGGCATCGAGCACCAGCAGCACCTCGTGCGGTGCGCTGGCATCGACGCGCTGGATGACGCGCCGCACCTTCTTCAGCTCTTCCATGAGGTGTGACTGGCTGTGCAGCCGCCCGGCAGTATCGGCAAGCACGACGTCGCTGCCGCGGGCCCGCGCCGCCTGCAGCGCATCGAACACCACCGCGCCCGGATCGGCGCCCGGCCCCTGGGCCGCGAAATCGGCGCCGGCGCGTTCCGCCCACACCTTGAGCTGCTCGATGGCGGCGGCGCGGAACGTGTCGCCGGCGGCCACGAGCACGCTCTTGCCCTCGTCGCGCAGGCGCCGGGTCAGCTTGCCGATGGTGGTCGTCTTGCCCGAGCCGTTGACGCCGACCACCAGGATGACGAACGGACGCCGCGCCGCATCGATGTGCAGCGGCTGCGCGCATGGCGCGAGGATCTCGACGATGCTGGCCTTGAGCGCATCGATCAGCGCGCGCACGTCCGCGAGTTCCCGCCGTGCCACGCGCGTGCGCAGCGCATTAAGGATGCGCTCGCTCGCCGCGACCCCCACGTCCGCGCTGATGAGGCGGGTTTCCAGCTCGTCGAGGATGGCGGCATCGATCTGCCGGCCCTTGAACAGGTCCGCCAGGTCGTAAGTGAGCCAGGAGTTGCCGCTGTTGAGGCGGCTGCGCAGGCGCGTGAGGAAGCCGGGCCGCGCGGCGGCGGAGCTGACGTTGTCTTGCGAGCGGCGGAACATGGCAGCGCATTGTAGCGGGACGCGAAGACGCGTAGTCCGCGCCACCCGGGGCGCCCGCGCGCGGCAGCGCGCGGCAGCGCGCGGCCTGCGCTTAAGGCTGGATCACCGTCGGATTGGCGATCAGCACGGTCGTCCCGGGTGTATTCGCCGCTACGCCGGCGGGCGGGATGGCGACGCCCGTGAAGCTGATGGCCTCGCCCTGCATCTCCGCCGTCACGGCGGCACTCGCGCTCGGGTCGATGATCGAGCCGTGATCGCCGGCGAGGAAGTTCACGTAGGCCCGCAGGCCGGGCGGCGTGCCGCTGCTGCTGGTAACGACACCGGGCGCGGCCGGCGCAGGAATGCGCGTCAGCACATCGGCGCCGTAGGCCGATGCCGTGATGAGGCGCTGCGTGGCGGAGTTAGGTACCACCTGGTCCGGGAGCGAGGTCGCGCTGCCCACCACCTGCAGCAGGTGGATCGGGTGCTGCGTGCTGGCGAGTGCGATGAAGTTGATGGGGTCGCCGGAGTCGACCACCGTCTGCGCGTCGCGGAAGAACTGTGCATACAGCGTCGTGCCCGGCTGCAGTCCCTGCGCTTCGAGTCCGGCGTTGATCTCGGGTGCGAAGGTCGGTGAGTCCTCGAGCAGCTGCGCGATGCCGCCGCCGGGGTTCGCGAGCGTCGCGGTGCTGATCTCGGCGCTCGGCACCACCCCCATGAAGGTCGCGCCCTCGATCGCGCCGAGCGAATGACCGAGGTAGTGGATGGCGCCGGCGTTCACGCCGCCGGCAGCCCCGAGGCTCATGGCGGGCAGAGTGCGGGCGAAGGTGATGAGGTCGGCTACGCCTTCGCGCAGGTTGTCGCGCGAGGTCAAAAGACTCGTGAGGTTGATGAAGTGCGAGCCCGACGGATCGATCGTGCCGGGCGTGATGAGCTCGAGGTCGAAGGTGCGCTCGATGGAGCCGCTCGCCGGCAGCCCGAGGCCCGTGTACAGCGGGTTGGCGGCGCTGGCATACAGCGGGTCGGCGGTGCTGGTGACGCCGTGCAGCGGCAGGTCGATGGCCACGACCACGAAGCCGGCATCCGCGAACGAGTCGGCGACACCGAACATATCCTCGCGGTTGCGCGTGATGCCGTGCTGAAAAATCAGCACCGGCCAGCCGCCCGGCGGCGGCGTCGGACCGCCCCCGAGTGCATAGGCGGACTTGGCGTTGGGCACCGTCACCAGCACGGGTATGAGCAGCGTCTGGGTGGGCACGGGGAGCGGATTGAAGCGGGTGACGAAGGTGCTCGTCTTGTCGAGCGGGAAGGGCGGTGCCGTCCAGGAGCCGGTGAGGGGCTCGGCCTTGCTCAGGTAGTAGGGAATCGTCAAGGCACCGACGTAGATGTCGGCATGGCCGGCCAGCTGCGGGTTGACCACGTTGGTGGCGATGCCGGTCGGGTTGACCTTGATAGTGCTGGCAGCGGCAGTCGCCGACACCAGCTCCAGAGTGTCGGCGGTCGACTCGGTGGTGAAGCTGAAGGTCAGCACGATGTTCGCCGGATTGATGCCGATGGCCTGGGCGATCTGCAGGTGCGCGCCGGTCAGCTGGCACACACCGTTGAGCGTCGCATCCGTGATGCCCGGGCAGGTGGGGCCGCCGGAAGCAAGGGCTGCCTTGATGGTGGCGTAGTCGCTGTCCGGAACTGCCGCATGGCCGGCGCTGTCGGTGATGCCGCTGGTCAGGATCACCAGATAGCCGGTGCCGGTGGTGCAATTGCTGCCAAGGAACTGGCCGCCGCTGATGCAGGTGCTGGGCATGAGCGGGTGCAGCGGGGTGATCTCGAGGATCGTGGGACCGACGCCGGCGTCGCTGGCGGTGGCGGCTGTGTAATCCGTACCGGGAACAAGCGGCGCGCCGAGCACGCCGATGGTGGCCTTGGTGGTGTTGCTGGTCGTGACTGGCACGACGATCACCGACGTCGCGGTGAGCGAGGCCGGGTTCAGCGCGCCGCCGAAGCGTTCGCGGATCACGGCCGTGGTGGAGAAGCCGTCGAGCGCGTTCACCGCGGCCTGATTGGGCATGAGCGCATTGGCCGGCTGGATGTTCAGCGTGCCGTCGGTGGAGCCGGCGAAGTACAGGTCGGTCGGGTAGGGCAGGATGCCGGCCGCAGGCTGAAACAGCGCCGTGCTGGTTGCGGGCGGTGTGACCGGCGTCGAGCCGCTCGGATTGCCGTTGAAGCTGGTGGTATCGGCCACCCCGGTGACGGTGCCGTTACCGCCGGTGCCGCACGCGGACAGGAGCAACACTCCCGCGGCAATCCCTGCGCCGATGAGTTTTCTCATATCCCGCGAACTCCTGACCATGGGCAGCACGTGAGTCGATGGGCGCGGCGGTGCGCATGTTGTTATGCCCGTCGCTCACCGGCTTTGACCCCCCTGCCGGTGCTGTTGAGCGCTCATGAATGAGCCAGGCTAGAGTACGCTTACGGCAAGAACAGTGGCAAGGTGCCGGATTTTTTCAGGGACGTGAGGCGCGTTGGTGTTCACTCGCAAGTCGGGCGCCCGTGCGCCCACGGTAGCGCGCGCCGGACGCGAGCGCGTGCTGCGCATCATCGGCGGCAGCTGGCGCGGCAGGAAGCTGCGCTTTCCGGCCTCTGCCGCCATCCGGCCCACGCCGGACCGTGTCCGCGAGACATTGTTCAACTGGCTGGCGGGCGCGGTGCAAGGCGCCCGCTGCCTCGATCTGTTCGCCGGCAGCGGGGCGCTCGGGCTGGAAGCGCTGTCGCGCGGCGCCGCACACGTCACCTTCGTCGAGCACGATGCGGCCGCGGTGCGCGAGCTGGGTGCGCGCCTCGAGGAGTGGCAGGCCCCTGATGCCAGCGTGCAGCAGGCCGACGCGCTGCAATTCCTCAAGGGCGTACCCACCCAGCCCTACGACATCGCGTTCCTCGATCCGCCGTTCGACGCGCAGCTCCTGAGGCCGGCTGCGACGCTGCTCGCGCAGCGCTGGCTTAAGGACAGAGCCCTGATCTATGTCGAATGCGCAGCCCGCGAGGGCCTGCCACCGCTGCCGCCGGGCTGGCGCGTGCTCAAGGCGAAGCAGGCCGGCGAGGTCGGTTATCATCTGTTGACGCACGCCGCGCCTTGAGGCTCGCGACCGCATGAAAAGCTACGCCGTCTATCCGGGCACCTTCGATCCGATCACTAACGGGCATCAGGACCTGGTGCGGCGCGCGGCCGGCATATTCGATCACGTGATCGTGGCGATCGCCGCCAACCCCAACAAGACGCCGATGTTCCCGCTCGAGACGCGCGTCGATCTGGCGCGCCGCGTGCTGATCGAGCTCGCTAACGTCGAGGTGCTCGGCTACGCGGGGCTGACGGTCGATTTGGCGCGTCGCTACCAGGGCGCGGTCATCGTGCGGGGCCTGCGCGCGGTGTCGGATTTCGAATTCGAGTTTCAGCTCGCCAACATGTCGCGCCATCTCGATCGCGGCTTCGAGACGGTGTTCCTGACGCCGCAGGAGCAGTTCACGTTTATTTCTTCGACGCTGGTGCGCGAGATCGCCGTGCTGGGCGGCGACGTGGCGCAGTTCGTGCACCCGATCGTCG
>Ga0302326_10030010_pt1 | contig 10893 bp, 18 predicted proteins | sample Palsa_T0_3_FD_202264 | JGI IMG/M metagenome (GOLD analysis project Ga0302326, IMG submission 202264) | Peat permafrost microbial communities from Stordalen Mire near Abisko, Sweden - Palsa_T0_3 | ecosystem: Environmental > Terrestrial > Soil > Palsa > Peat permafrost | place: Sweden: Abisko...
GGCTGCGCGGCACCAAGGGGTCCTGCCGACGGTAGTGCCCTGGTGGGGCACGTACCTGGGTGAGCGGTAAGTGATTGAATGGGAACAGAACGTCCGAGGGCGGCAATGCCGCCTACGCGGTCGCCGTCCGGGCGGCCACCGAGCCGCTCACCAGCGGAACCTACGACTCCGTCGCGGGCGGCATCGCCTACAACACGATGAACGACGCCGTCACAGCCGCCCCGGTCTCCCCAGCTAGATCTGGCGACTGGCTGATGGGCAGGGAGTCAGCACCTTGGCCCTGGCCGGTCCTACCCTGTCGGGTGTGGGAGATGAGGAGTTCGCTGACTACATCGCCCGCAGGTTGGCTGGCCTGCGTGGCGTGGCGGCCGTCTCCCTGGGCGGCTCGCGGGCGAGCGGCGCCAGCCGGCCGGACAGCGACTGGGATTTCTCCGTGTACTACCGCGGTCGTTTCGATCCCGGTGACCTGGGCGCCCTCGGCTGGCCCGGCGAGGTCTCAGCGATCGGGGGCTGGGGCGGCGGAGTGTTCAATGGCGGCGCGTGGCTCCGGGTAGAGGGCCGCCCGGTCGACGTGAACTACCGTGATCTGGACGACGTCGAGCATCGGATCGCCGAGGCTCGGGAGGGACGCTTCCGCGTCGAGCGCCTGATGTTCCACCTGGCCGGCAGCGCGGCTGAGGGAGCACTCGGTCGACGCGGTATGCGGGCCGCTGGAGGGAGGTGCGTTCCTGGCCTACGCCGTCGCGGATCTGCTCGGGGTTGCCTTCCTGGCCGGCTATCGGCTGCCCGGCGAGAGGACCAGGTATCACCTGCCCGCGGTGCAGGGCGGAATCAACGACTGGCGGGTGGGTGTCGTGGACGACGCGGTCAACGCCGGTACAGCTGTCGTGGCCTGCCTCGAGGAGTTGCGCGGCCGGGGCGCGATGCCGGTCGCCGTGGCCACGCTGGTGTCGCGGGGTGAGGCGAGCACGATGGTCCAGGCGCGCATGCGCGTGCCGTTCTACGCGGCCAGCACGGTACCGAGCCGGACATGGCCTGCCGGACGATGCCCGCTGTGCGCCGAAGGTGTGCTCGGCAGAGACCTGCAAGAGCGCCTGAGCCTGGTTCGGGGCTGACCGCGCCGGGCGCTCGTCCGGTGCCGCGTTCTGTACGGCCTGGTCGATAAGCTGGGATGGCACGCGGTAACAGGCAGGAGGTGAGTTCCTCTCCGCTGGCTGCGCATCGCCACCCGGGCGGCCGCCGATCCGGCCGACTGGCAGCGCATGCACCAAGAGGCCGAGCAACTCCAGTCCGGTGCGCGCTCGGCGGGCCCGACCCTGGCCGAGGTGCCGGGTCGGCGCGGGGTCCAGCTGTAGGTGCGTACACCATCGGTATGGGCAGCGACGTTGCCGAGGCCCAGATCGACGACCTGTCCGATGCCGAGATCGATGTCCTCCTGGAGATCTACGAGGTACTCCGGCTCACTCCCGACGACGGCCGGAAGAAACCGGGCTTCGGCGCATGAGTTCGGCGAACTGCCGCCGCGCTTGACCGACCGTCACCTCCAGATAGCGATCATTTAGTGGTGCGGGGGTCAGCGGTAGCCGTACCGTTTTAGCAGTTCCGAGACGTCGCGCCAACGGTCGTCGTCATTGCCGACCGCCTGCCCTAGCTCGGTCAGTTTCTTCATGACGGCTCTGTCAGCATCGTCGACAAGGGCGGCATATCGCGAGTCCAGGAGATAGGAACGCTCATCGGACGCTGCGTTCATTGCCACGTGGTCGAGGAAAATGTCTAGAAGCCGGGACGCGGCAGGGGAATCAGTTTCCGGCGTGGCCATTGCCACGTGCCGTAGATCTTCTCCCCATAGCGCGGAAAGCATCGGCTCGTGGCGCAGGGTCAGGACGGTTCCTACCACCCGGTCGAGCTTCATGCGGTCGAGAAGAAGGCTGACATCACGTCCGAGCCGTACGAAATTCTCATCGTTGAGGGAGAAGCCGACGAACAGGACGTGCCGCGTCATCATTGCAGTCTGAACCATGCTGGCCAGCGGTCGCCATAGTGTGTCGTAGCCGAGGAACTCGTCTCGGCTGAGCACCAGGTTCTCGCTGTCGACATCGCCGTGCATCTTCAGCAGCCAGGGCCGGCCGGGCTCGGCCCGTTGCCAGGGAAGTTTGCGTGGACGCTCGTCAAAGGTCGCAGCGCACGCCTGCTCATACAGCGCGTCGAAGTTCGTGGTGATCGCTTCAGCTGTGCGCAGTGAGGCCAGCAGCGCATGGCCGACGGCGTGCAGGGGCCGGCTTAGCTCGAGCCGGAGGCTCTCACGGAACTGCGGGCCGAGGTCTCTCTCAAGGAGCAGAGCCGCGTCAATGGCTGGGATCTCGAGAAGTTCGTCGGGTCTGTCAGCGTATGACCGCGACCGTTTCGCCAGTCGCCGGATCAGGTCGGTCCAGGAGGGCAAGCCGGCGGGCTGGCTGATGCCTGCACCGAGGAAGAGGGCTAGGCCCCCCGTCCTGGCGACCTTGCCGAGTCGTTCAGCTTCCGCCAGCAGATCGCCGTGCGGAGCCGGAGATCCAGCGTTCTGCCGCCGGCGCCGGGCCTGCAGGGCCGCGTAGTCCGAGCGCAGCCGGCACGTGATGACGAGGTCGTACCCGTAGCGAGCGGTCGCGGCGTCACATTCGGCGAGAATACCGTCGAGAACCTCACCGCGAAGCGCGTCGAAGCCCCCAGCGCCGGTGCCGAACAACGGCAGCCCGACGAGCGGGCGGGCCCGGGCATTCAAGGGCGGCCTGGCGCTCACGCTCGCACCAGCGGCGTCGAGCGCCTGCCGAACCCCTTCCAGTAGCCACTGCACCTTCGCCGGCGACGGGATGCTGCCGGTGTTGACCCAGCGCACCAGACGGTCTCGCCCGAAGCCGCGTTCGGGCACCGCATCTGTGACCCGAACGCCAGAGTTGCTCCAGCCGGACGGCAGGCGAGGCTGGCCCAGGTGCGTCCAGTGTTTCCTTACGTCCAGCCCTTGGTCGGTCGGGAGCAGGACGAGGTCACAGGCAAGCTTCCCGAGGTCAGCCTGCACCACGAAGGCATGCCCAGCATTCATCTTGACAGTCAAACGCATTTTCCCGAGCTGGGCATAGATCATCACTCGAGCCGTGACGAACTCGGCGACACTCCTGCCGACCTCGGATGGCCAGTACCCGGCCTGCCCGGTAAGAAAAACATCCCAATCCTGTGACCACGCGAGACCAGGCGGTTCCCTCCAAAGTTTCAGCATCCCGTGGCATGGACAGGCTTAGCCACGTCCTCAGCCCGGGTCGTTCGGCCGGCGGGACGAGCCACGGCTTCCCGAGGGGGAGGCCAGGGCCGCGGAGACGGTGGCACGGGTCGTGTCCGGGCTGGCGGAGCTCGGCGCGTCGAGCCGGTGGCTGATCTGACCGCGTTGGCGCTCACCCCTGGGCCTGGAACTGGCCGACGACCTGCCGCGTCAGGGGCGGTTCGGCACGGGTGTGCTGGTGGCGCCGCTGGGCTCGGCCATCGGGCTGGACGCCGACGTCGTCTTCGCGGTGGGGCTCGCCGAGGAGCTGGTGCCGGGGCGGCTGCGGGAGGACGCGCTGCTGCCCGAGCGGGTCCGGGCGCTGGCGCCGGGGCAGCTGGCCCCTTTGCGTGAACCGCAGGCGGCTAGAGGTCAGCTGGGAGGATGCGGAAAGCGTCGAATCGCCTGGTCAACGGGACGATTACCCGGAAGTGCCGCTGGTCGGTGGTGAGGATCTCATTGGTGTCGTAACGTTCGGCCAGGACGGCGTTCACCGCATCGGTCAGACCGATCTTCAGGTCCTGGTGTCTGGCGACCAGCCGCCTGGCTGCGCGCAGGTCGTCAACGTCCAGATCGGGGATCTCGTACGCGCCGCTGGTCAGGTCGTCGATCACGTCGAGTTCCCGGGCGGCTCCTACCTTGTCCAGGACCATGTAATCGATCTCTGCTATCACCATAGGTGAGACGACCGGCGGCTGGCGGACACTGCTAAGTAGCTTGAGCACCGTGTCATGAAGCGGGTGCGCGCCGGCCGTCCCGGCGAGGTAGCCGGAGGTGTCGATGATCAGCTGCGCCACGAGGCGCCCTCAAGGCCATCGGTCCCGAATCCGGCTGATAGGTGCTCATCGAGGTTGTCGATGACCGCCGGGTCCAGGTCGAGCTGGGGCGGGCTCGGACGCGGGCGTTCCGGTTCGTCCGCCAAGAGCTGGTCGATCGCTTCCCTTATCAGCTCCGCTTCGCTGCGATGACGCCGCCGGGCGGCGGCTGACAGCCGCTGCTTGGCGTTCAGCGACAAGTACACGGTCGTGCGAGTCATCGTCATGACATATATGGTAGTCCTCACTCCCGGCTGGCGGGCCACTCAAATTCCGGACCGGAGCCTCATGCCGGTACCGGGTTCCGGACGAGGGTGTCGCCGTAGGCCATCAGGTGGGTGGCAGCGAGGGTCAGCCACGGGCGCCAGCTAGTTCTGGCGACTAGCTGATGGGCAGGGAGTCAGCACGGCGTTCCGTGCCGGTTCGGCGCGCGGCAGAGGCGGGCTGTCCTGCCGACCCGCCTCGCAGTCGGCTGATCCTTCCCTTCGACACGCCCAGCAGCACGGCGGCATCGCCGGCCGAAAGCTGCGCGGCGAAGCGGCGCAGGAGCCGACGGTGAGCAGACCGGTGTCGAAGGCGACGTCATGGCTGGGGCAGGCGGCCAGGCCGTTCCGGGGATCCATGCGCTCGCTGGGTGCGCTGTCTTTCCACGGCTTGCTATGTCCGGCCACCAGCATCCGCTTGGCGAACGCCGAGAGGGTGTTTAGCATCTGAACACTATGGTGCGCGGCGCCGATGCCGACGAACTTTTATCACTCATTGGCGATATCACCTTTTACCGATAGTGCGGTATTATTGGCCTATGGCAATATCGGACGGCGAGTACCTGGTGACGACAGCGCGAGACCTGGGCGCGGCGCTGAAGCACTTCCGGACCGGGGCCCGGGTGACGCAGGCAGATGCCGCCGAGGCCATGGGCATCGGGCAGCCGTACTTGTCGTCCCTGGAAGGGGGAAAGTTCGGTAGCTCGCTGACGCACGCGCTACGGCTGCTGCGCTTCGTCGGCTGCGAGGTCGCCGTCCGCCCGAGGGAGCCACGTGGCTGACCGGCTCGTGGCGTGGCTCTACGACACGCCAGTCGCGCTACTGATGCGCGGGCCGGAGTTCCGGATCCGGCTGGAGTGGTGCCCGGAGGGGATTGAGCGGTGGGGCCTCGGCAGCCCCGCTCTGTCTGCCGGGCTGCCGATCGGCGCCCCGATCGGGCCGCGGGACATGCGCGGCCTGGACTTCTTCGAGAACATACTGCCCGAGGGACCTGCTCTGGAGCGGATGGCGGCCCTGGCCCGGGTCCGCCCGGTGGACACCTACGGCGTCCTGGCGGCCTTCGGCCGCGACTGCGCGGGAGCGATCATGGTGCTCCCCGACGGGAACCGGCCCGGCGGGAACGCCGACAGCCGATACTCCCCCATGACGCCCGGTGACCTGCAGCGGGTGATCGGCGCTCTCGACGTCGCTCCCCTCGGCGCCGCGCCGGAACGCGGCTTCCGCCCGTCGCTGGCCGGTTTCCAGCGCAAGGCGCTGCTGGGCCGGGCCGGCGACGGCACCTGGCAACTCCCGTCCGGGGACGCCCCCTCTACCTGGATCCTCAAGCCGGATAGCCCGCACGCGATGGCCGCCAACGAGGTAACGTGCATGCGGCTCGCCGCCGCCTGCGGGCTGCCGGTGCCCGAGGCGGAGCTGCTCGACGTCGCCGGCCTTCCCGTCCTGGCAGTCAAGCGCTACGACCGGCGGGACGGGGAAGCCGGGGGCATACCGGTCCGGGTGCACCAGGAAGACGGCTGCCAGGCCACCGCCAGGCCTCCCGGGCTGAAGTACGAGGAACAAGGCGGCCCGGCACTGCGCGACCTGGCCGACGTCATCAGGAACTTCGGCGATCCCCGCGACGTGATCAGCCTGCTGCTCCGCACGACGTTCAACATGGCCGTCGGCAACGCTGACGCGCACGCCAAGAACTTCTCCGTCCTGCACGAGCCAGACGGCCCGGCCGTCAGGCTCGCCCCGCTGTATGACGTGCTCTCGACGATCGCCCTCGAGCTGACCGACAGCGCGGGACAGCCGATACAGGCGGACACGCATCTGGGCCAGCGCGTCGGCGGGCAAGCCGACGTCCGGAAGGTGACCGTAGCCAGCCTGATCGACGAGGCGGTTTCCTGGGGCATCCGGCGACGCACGGCATCGGCGTTGGTAACCGAGACACTGGACCAGGTGCTCGCCGCCATATCGGCGACACCAGGCGATGCCCGGGTCCTCGATGTCATCCGCGAGCAGGCCGGGCGGATCAGCCGAGGCTGACGGCGCCGGGCGCTCCCAGGGCATCGCGGCCTGACCGTCCTTCACGACGACGCCGACTATCGCACAGTCGAGCGGCACGCTCCAGATTTCAGGGAACACAACATCCGCGACGTCAGCTGACCGTGGCCTGGCGGCCCGGCGTTCAGCCAGGCGCTGCTTGAGTGGGACCGGGAGCCGCCCGGACCTGGACTTCACCCCGGTCAGCGTCATGGTCAGGCTGGGCCGCGCCCGCACCTACCTCGACGCCGAGCTGTCGGCCGTCTTCGCCCGCTTCGGGCTGACCGCCGCGGACTTGGACTCCTGCAACTACGGCGAGCCGCCAACCCTGGTCTGACCAGGGCGTGTCCCGTGGTGGTTGTGACGCCGTCGCAGTCCCTTCTGGAGACCGGCAAAAAGCACCACTCTCGGCAGGTATCCGGCCATCAGGGAAGGGCGCACCTCGCCGCGGCGACACCGCCCGAGGCTTCAGCGATGCAAACCATCTGCTGAGACAGCGCATTCGGGCATCACATGAGACTCGACAAGCCGCGCAGTCCGAGGGCGCTTGGCCTCGACGCCGAGCCTCTCGGGCTGGCGGATGGCCGTGGCGTAAGACTCGCGGCGCGTGAGCCGACGCTAGATGTGGGAGTCACGGGAACGGTGACAGCCGGAGTGTTCACAACCTGAACCACGAGTGCGGCCACACCCAAGATGACGAGCACCACCGTCAGGACGATTAGCCACTTCGTTAGTCCGTGCAACCTGTTTGTCAGCCCTAGGACCTGCGTCTGAAGCTCCAGGTTTCGCGTTTCACTTGTCGACGCGCTCGTGACGAGGATCAGCTCCCGAAGGTCCGCCTCCTGCGCTTGAAGGCTCTCCATGACCTCGCGGAGTTGCTGTCGTTTCGTCTCCGCTGTCGTCTCAGCAGCTGCCGACGTGGCGCCGATCGGCTTGACCCGAGCGAGCGGTGAGAAACCGGACCAGATTATGGCTACGTGACCTACATGGACGGTCACGTCACTGCACACGATCGAGAGGTCACAATCAGGGAGCCATCTGCGGCCGACAGCGTCAGCCTCGTTGAATGCCGCCACGAGCCCGCCGTCGGGTGCTCTGCCGATCGGGCGGATCAGGAAGAGAAAGTCGTGAGCCACAAACTTCTCTACGAGATAGGGCCGCATCAGATCCAGCAACTCCATGTACTCCGCGTCGGTGTCGAAAGGCTTTCCAGCAGCCAGACTTACCAAGGCGCAGGTGGGAGGGCCAAGCCCCTCTTCCGTCGCTGACAACGTGCCCGGCATCCTGTCCTTCAGCCAGGCTCGGCAGCGGCGAACAACTTCGTCTTGGATACGCCGAATCCGCTCGCGCTTGATGTTACGAACGGTCTTCACAGTCAACTTACTCGGCCCTGAAGGACCGAGCTTGCGGCTAGGGCATCACTGGCTGTGGTGCTGGCTGCCGCGTCCAGCCCTTGCCTGTCGCAGGCAGGGGCAGGGGCGCGTGACTCACGCCCCGCATCCCACGCAACCCGGCCGCGTGCGGCGATGTTGCGGGAAGCGTTCCGGTCTGCGTGCGCAACGACGCCGCAGCCCCGGCAGATGAACATAGCTTGCGTGACGCGGTTCTTCTTGCTGACGTGCCCGCAGTCCGCGCACGTCTGGGAGGTGTACGCCGGGTCGACGTACACCACCGGCACTCCCGCGCGGAGCGCCTTGTAACCGACGAACTGGCCGAGCTGGGCGAACGCCCAGGAGTTGAGCGTGACCCGCTGGGGCTTGCGGAGCCGTACCCTGTGGCGGATGCCCGTGAGTTCTTCAAGGGCGATGCCGCGCGAGGTGCGTTCAGCCTCGGTCACGATCTTCTTTGATATGCAGTGGTTCACGTCCCGCGCGAACCGGGCTTCTTTCCTGCGGCGCCTGGCGAGCAGCCGCCGGTTTGTCCTTCTCCGCACTCTCGGGGCTTACCTCGCCTTTGCTCGGAGCGGGCGCTGACGACTCCGGCGGCGACGCGCTGTGCTCGGTGTCAACTGGCGCCTCACCTGGCTTTGCAGGCTGCGCGGATCATTGCTCCTCGGAGCCCATGCTGTCGTCTTCGGTCGCGGGCTCATCGTTTGGCATCCGCCGATTGTCCCATCAGGCACCTGCCTGGCTGCCGACGGCCAAGTGCCGGTAGCCGAAGCTCGGCTGACGCCGAGTGCCCTGGCGAGTTCTGCATCAAGCAGCGCGGGGAGTTGCTGGCTTACGCGATGGCTCTCACCCGCAACCTTCCGGACGCTGAGGACGCAGTGTCCCTGACGGCGAACCGAGCCCCGGAGCCCTGTGCCCTCCAGGGCCGGGTCTACCAGCGGGAGGTGCCCCGGGCGCGGCACGCGCCGTAAGCCGCGGCGCAGCCTGACCGGCCCCATTGACTCCGCGGTTCGCTTGCGCGAGCATCCGGAGATGGCCGACAGCAAACCGTCCGGTGAGCAGCCATCCGGAGATGACACGGCACTCCTCATCGCCGCCCTGAATCACGCTTGGGCGCAGTATGACGCGGAGGTCAATCGCGGCCTTCAGGTGGTCAACTATTACATTGTCGCAACCGCAGTCGTCGCCACCGCCTACGTCGCCGCAATCAACGGAAAGCACTATCTGATCGCCGCGGTGCTCGCGGTGTCCGAGATGGCACTCACCACCGTAACCTTCCTAATCTGGCTGCGGCAAAGGGAAGTGGCCTTCCCATCCGCAGTCGCGCTTCAGCGCGCTGCTATACGCAACAATCCGCTGAAGCGCCCGCCGCGGCGCAGCCTTACAGGTCCCGCGACTACGCGCTTGTGAGCGAGAATCAGGCACATGACCGCCATTGTGTGGACCACCCTGATCACCGCCGGAGCGACTGTATCCGCCGCCCTCGGCGCGGTCTGGATCAAGGGCCACTATGACGACCGCGCCCAGATCCGGCAGGCGGAGCAGAACCGCACGGCTGCCCGGGAAGATCAGCAGAGGCAGGCTTACGGCGAGCTCGTGAAGACCGCACGCCTTGCGCTCCGAAACTTCCGCATGCTCCGTCTTGCCTACATGGCCGATGCTCCGGATATCCCGCCAGTGAACGAGGTCTTCAACCAGACCGCCAGCCTGGCAGCCGACATTTACAAAACTGCGGCGCTCGCCGAGCTGGTCGGCTCTCCTGGCGGACGCAAGCACGCGAGGGCTATCCACGACAAGGCCAAGGCTTGCGCCGACCTCTTCCAAACCCGCGAGCTCATCCTCGCCGCTGCGCCCAATACGGTCACCGGCAAACTCCCTGCCCCTGCGGTCCCTGGCGGCAGAGGCAAGTTGACTCCCTTCGATGCAGCGAGGGCAAATAACCTATGCGACGAGTCATTTAAGAGTGCTAGGGCCACAACAAGGGCGAGCGGCAGGAGGACACCATCGCGCGGGAAGTTCGCGAGAAACCGGCCTGACCGTTCGGTGCCGCCTTCTGTCCGGCCTGCTCGGTAAGCTGGGATGGCACGCGGCAACCGGCAGGAGGTCAGGCGTCGTCATGACCGTCCAGTGACATGACCGACCCCATCCGCGCATCGAGCGGACCTTCACCGCCGTCCGCGCGGCCTTGCCCGCCGCCAACGTCGCCGCGTTCGATACCGAGCTCGAAGCGATCACCCATGCGCCCGTCGTTGACTTGGCGGCTCTGGATGAGTTCCTCTCCGGCTGGCTGTTCATCGCGACCCGGGCGGCCGCCGATCCGGCCGACTGGCAGCGCATGCACCAAGAGGCCGAGCAGCTCCAGTCCGGTGCGCGCTCGGCAGGCCCGCGGCGGCCACGCCGCCCGCGGTGATGTCGCGGAGACGGCGGGCTCATCGCCACCGCCGCAGCGCAGGCCGCGCACGGCGTGCTGGCCGGGCGTGGTGAATGGATCACCAACGAGAAGGCACTGCTCGACCGGGCGGGGCTTCGGTCCGTCGACGCGGTTGTTTCCGGGCTGGCGGCCGATCCGGTGCAGCTCACCAGGGCTGTTGACGCGGCGGAGAGGCTACTGGGCCTGTCGCCTTCGGCGCACGGGAGGTGAGGAACACGGTCGACGGAGGCTGGAGCGCACCATCGAGGGCATCAGCCGCCGGATGCTCACCCTCAACCTGCGCAAGCTGGAACGCGACGGCCTGCTCGTCCGGACCGTGTACCCGACCGTGCCGCCCAAGGTCGAATACACCCTGACCCCAATCGCACGAGAGCTCGGCGACTCGTTCGCGGCCCTCACCGCCTGGGCCGAACGACACCGCCACGCCATCGCCGCGGCCCGCAGAAAATACGACGGGCAGCCCTGCCGCCCAGCGGGCGGGCTAGGTCAATGACCGGCTGAATTTTGGCGGCTGGAATGTCAGTACGACCTGGCATGGTGCGAACATGATAAAAGGAGGGCACGATGGATGCCATGACCATCCCGGACGTCTGGTCTGGCCAGGACCGGGCACTGACCGCCGCGGACATGGAGAACATGCCCGACGACGAGTTCCGCTACGAACTCGATGACGGGGTGC
>Ga0302326_10030011_pt1 | contig 10893 bp, 11 predicted proteins | sample Palsa_T0_3_FD_202264 | JGI IMG/M metagenome (GOLD analysis project Ga0302326, IMG submission 202264) | Peat permafrost microbial communities from Stordalen Mire near Abisko, Sweden - Palsa_T0_3 | ecosystem: Environmental > Terrestrial > Soil > Palsa > Peat permafrost | place: Sweden: Abisko...
GGGTTCATCGCGGATAAGAAAGTCCTTTTACGCTCGAAATCACCCTCACCCCAACCCTCTCCCGGAATACCGGGAGAGGGGGTAGCGCGCGGAGACGGTCGTGCACCCGGTGTGACGCTGCGGTCGGCGCCGGCTTCGTCTGGCGGCACTGGAAGCCCATCTCACTATGCCGATAATGCCCCCCATGGGTGTTGTTCTTATCGGATATCGCGGGAGTGGGAAGACGACTACCGGGCGAAAGCTCGCCGAGCGGTTGGGCCGGCCATTTGTCGATGCCGACGATCTGATCATTGCTCGCGCGGAGAAGACCATCAGGGAGATCTTTGAACAGGATGGCGAGTCGGTGTTCCGGGATCATGAATCGACCGTCTTGAAGACATTTGCATTCAAGTTTGATCACGTGTTATCCGTCGGGGGAGGCGCGCTGGAGCGGCCAGAGAACCGCAAGCTTCTTTGCGAACCGGGACATCGCGTGATCTATTTGCGATGCGATTCGGGAGAGCTTTTGCGAAGAATTCAGTCCGATTTGCAAACCGCCGCCATGCGGCCGGCGCTCACGCGTCTGGGCGGCGGGATCGAGGAAATCAACGCGCTTCTCGCCCGGCGCGAGCCGGTGTACCGTTCCGTGATGACCGAGGAGATTGACGTCACGCATCTATCGCCTTCCCAAGTCGTCGATCGCATCATCGGAACTTCATGACGCTTCCACTGCACCTGACGATTCTCGTGTTTCTGTTCCTGTTTGGCTCGTGCGTCGGCAGCTTTTTGAACGTGGTGATCTGGCGCCTGCCGCGGGATGAGTCCTTGGTGTTTCCAGGATCGCACTGCCCCAGTTGCAATACGCCGCTGCAGTGGTACGACAATATTCCGATCCTCGGCTGGATCGCATTGCGGGGAAGGTGCCGGTACTGCAACACCCTGATTTCCGCCCGCTACCCGATCGTCGAAGCGCTGACTGCCGGCCTTTTTGTGCTGTATTACGCGCTGTTTTACCTGACGCCGCCGAGTTGGCGGATCGGTTTCTGCGCCGTGTCGCCGGCGGCCCAGTCGTTTCTCAGCACCTGGCCAACATTCCTCCTGTATCTGTACTTGCTGGCGGCCCTGCTTGCCGCGAGCCTGATCGATGCCGAGTTGTTCATCATTCCGCCGCAGATCATCTGGAGCTGGAAGGGGGGCGTGGCGATCGTCGCGGTGCTGGTGCATGCTCTGGTGGATGCGCCGAATCTTCCCGGCTCGCTCAGTGCCAGTCCCCTGCCCGCGGCGCTGGCGGCCGGAGGCGCGGCGGGGTTGCTCCTGAGCCTGTTGCTCCTGTGGATGGGGAAGCTTCCGCTCAGTTTTTCCGAAGGCGGCCCGCTGCTGGAGATCGAGAAGGCGCAGCATGCGCGCGAAGTCGACGCTGCCGCGGCACAGGGCGCAGAGCAGCCGCCGGCGCCGCGGGAATACACCTCCCGGGAAATTCGCGCCGAGATCCACAAGGAAATGCTGTTTCTGGTCCCGCCGCTGTTGTTCGCCTTCGTCTTGATGCTGCTCACCTGGAGCGGCGGCCCGCTCCATCGCCAATGGGAAGCATTGCTCCGGATCCGGTGGATCTCGGGGTTGCTCGGATCGGTGCTGGGCGGCTTGATCGGGGGATTTGTCGTCTGGTTCACGCGGATTGCCGGCTCGCTGGTCTTCGGCCGCGAGGCGATGGGGATGGGCGACGTCGATCTGCTCGCCGGCGTCGGCGCCGTTTTAGGGGCCGGGGCGGCGACGGTTGCCTTCTTCCTCGCTCCGCTGTTTGGCCTCACTTTCGCCGTCTACCTGTGGTTCGGCGGGAAGCGCGAATTGCCCTATGGCCCCTATCTCAGTCTGGCAACCGCTGTCGTGATGCTGTTTTATTGCCCGATTGCCGGATACCTTGCCCCGTTGAGTTACGTCGTGACGATGGTGCAGCAACTGATTTGGGGACACTGAGCAATTCGGGAGCCGCATGGGAAACGTTTGGCTGAAGATCAAAATCTGGAGCAAGATCAGCTTCGTCGCGCTGGTCCTCATTTACCTGTTGATCTTCGTCGCGAAGAACAGCACGGAGACCGTAAAGTTCTGGTTCTGGATCAACCGGGCGCCCGCCGAGACCTCGGTTCTGCTCTTTGCGCTCTATGCCGTGCTGACCGGCGTCGTGTTCACCGTGCTGGTGAGCACCAGCGTGCGGACGTTTCGGCAGGTTCGCGAATTGCGCGGCAAGAGCCGCACCGATCGCCTGGAGCGCGACATCGCCGAGATGCGCACCAAGGCCGGCATGTTGCGCCCCAAGCCCGCATCCGGCGCCGACGAGCCGTCTTCTTCGCCGAAACCGCCGAATACTTGACGCGCGCGCGATTACCTTTAGCATTCCCGAAGAATGAAAGGAATCATCATGGGCAGGCGGTGGATCACATCGGGCACAATTACGCTTCTTTCGGTTCTCGCGGTCGGCTGCGACAACAAGGTCATGGACGAAAACCGCGAGTTGCACCGGCAGAACGTCGAGCTCCAGGCTCAACTCGACGAAGCACGCCGCGCTCGTGAGGCACAACCCGCCCCCGCGCCCGTCGTGGTCGCGCCCCCTCCGGCGCCCGCCCCAGTCCCGGCGCCCGCCCCGATGCCCCCACCCCCAACACCCGATCTCGGCACGCTGGTGGTCACCGAAGACCGCGCAGCCGGGACAACCACCGTCAGTCTGCCCGGCGATGTCTTCTTCGACTCCGGCCGCGACGTTATCAAGGATTCCGCGAAGGGCTCGCTCGACAAGGTGGTCGCCGCGCTCAGAAAGCAATACGCTGGCAAGGCCGTTCGCATTGAGGGATACACCGACACCGATCCCATCGTGCACAGCCATTGGAAGAGCAATAAGGAACTCTCTGATGCGCGAGCGACCGCGGTGAGCGACTACTTGATCGCCCACGGCATCGACGGTTCGCGCATCACCACCAAGGGCTACGGCGATACCAAACCCAAAGCCACCAAGGCGCTATCCCGCCGCGTCGAAGTGGTCGTCATCACCGGATGATCAGCATCGTCGATTACGGCATGGCCAACCTCCGCTCGGTCCAAAAGGCATTCGAGCAGGTAGGGATCGCCGCGCAAATCATTTCCGAGCCGGAGCAGATCGACGCGGCGCGGCGCATCGTGCTCCCGGGCGTCGGCGCGTTTCAGGATGCGATCGCCACCCTGCGCGCCCGTTCGCTGGATGTGCCGATCCTCTCACACATCAAAAAAGGAAAGCCGTTCCTCGGCATCTGCCTGGGTCTGCAGATGCTCTTCGACATCGGCTACGAGGACGGCGAACACCGCGGCCTGGGCGTGCTTCGCGGCAAGTGCGTCCGCTTTGACGTGGACCAAACCCTGCATCTCAAGGTGCCCCACATGGGGTGGAACACACTGATCGCGCAACGCCCCTCGCCGCTGCTGCGCGATCTGCCCGCCGGCTGCGGCGTTTACTTCGTGCACGGCTACCACGTCGTCCCCGACGACGCGGATGTCATCGCCACCACCACCGATTACGGCCGGCCGTTCGTGAGCAGCGTCTGGAAAGAAAACGTCGTTGCCACGCAGTTCCACCCCGAAAAGAGCCAAAAGGTCGGCCTGCAGATCCTCGCGAATTTCGCGGGGATGTGACTCGTGAAAGGAGAATCGCACGCCTCTCCGAGACCGCAGCTTGCCAGGGCGCTCCGACAGCGTCGTCGCGGATGCTAAATTCCCAGGTTCCCGCGCAACCATTGCTCGGACCTCACTTGGCCACACCCGTGAGAGCTTGGGAGTTTTCTGTCGGGCTGTCGGGCGATTTCGCTTGACAGCCCCGCCGGCACAGATAAATTTCGAAGCACCTCCTCGTGCCTGGCGGTAATGATGCCCAGCGCCCTTCCACCCGGTCCGACTCTCGAAGCCGCCAGAGCGAAAAACAAACGCGGCATTCAACTCGCACAGGCCGGCAGGCTCAGCGAATCGGTCGACGCGTTCCGGAAGGCCATCCAATACTACCCGGAGTTTTTCGATGCTTTCTGCAATCTCGGCAACGTCCTGACGTTTCAGAAGAAGTTCCCCGAAGCCTTGCGCTGTTACCGCCGCGCCCTGGAGCTGCGCCCCGGAGATGCCGGCTTGCTGAATAACCTCAGCAACCTCCTCCGCGAACAGGGGGATTACGAAAGTGCCGCCGAGCGCGCCCGGGAAGCGCTGGCCATCCTCCCCAATCATGCCGGCGCGCGTAACAACCTGGGTGCGGCGCTGCAGCAGTTGGGAAAGCTGCCGGAAGCGATCGCGTCGTTCGAAACAGCCCTCGCTCTTTCGCCGGGTATGGCCGACGTTCTGCTGAATCTCGCGGGCGCGCTCTGGCAAGAGCGCCGCTACGATCAAGCCGCTTCCCGCGCAAGTGAGTTACTCCGCCTGCAGCCAGGTTCTGCGATGGCCCACACGTATCTCGGGCTGTCGCTGGCCGAACTGGGGCAATTCGCCGAGTCCGAAGCCGCTTTGCGAGAGTCGATTCGGCTCTCTCCCGGGGAGCCCAAGACGCATCGCAACCTTGCGTTCCTGCTCCTGAAGGTGCGCCGCTTCTGCGAGGCGGAGAGTTCGTTGAGAACAGCCATCGCACTCGATCCGGTCTGCGCCGAATACCACGCGATGCTCGGAGTGGCCCTGGCCAAACAGGGCTGCTACGAGGAGGCATTGCGGACCTACTCCGTGACCCTGCAGCTTCAACCGAAAGATGGCGAAGCCCGGATGCACCATGGGATCGTCATGCTGCTGATGGGGAACTTCGAGCGGGGGTGGGACGAATATGAATGGCGTCTGCAGGGAGTAACCTGGATCGCGCCGCCCGCTCCCTATTGGGACGGCGGACGCCTCGACGGGCGAACAATTCTGCTGCACGCCGAGCAGGGGATCGGAGATACCTTCCAGTTCATCCGGTATGCTCCGCTGGTGAAGGAAAAAGGGGGCACCGTCGTGCTGAGAGTCGACCCCGCGCTCATTCCGTTGCTGTCGGCATCACCCGGCATCGATCGGCTCGTGCCGATGGATCAGCCCGTTCAGGAGGCCGACGTGCATATCGGTTTGATGAGCTTGCCGCATCGCTGCGGGACGCGATTGGAGACAATCCCCGCTCCGATTCCCTACATCTTCCCCGACGCTCGTGCCATCGAGCGATGGCGTCGAGAATTGGCAGCGACACGTGGCCTGAAAGTCGGAGTCGTCTGGAAAGGAAATCCCGACCACCCCGACGATTGCATTCGCTCACTGGCACTGCAGAATCTCGAGCCCCTGGCCTCGATCGAAAATGTGACGCTTCTCAGCCTCCAGCGCAACGCCGCTGAAGAGATTCGAGCCGCGACATTCCCAATCGAGGATCTGGCCCAAAAAGAGGATGCAACCCGCGGCTCATTCATGGACTCCGCTGGCCTAATCCGCAATCTCGATCTGCTGATCACCTGCGATACCTCCGTCGCCCATCTGGCCGGAGCAATGGGCGTCCCCGTCTGGATTCTGCTGGCCCATATCCCCGACTGGCGCTGGATGCTCGCCAGAAACGATTCTCCCTGGTACCCCTGCGCCCGATTATTCCGCCAGACCGGCCCCGGCAATTGGCAAGAAGTCATCCAGCGAGTCGCAGGCTGCCTGCGGGAAAAGGGGAAAAGGGGCGCAAGTGTCACTGGCGAGGTGTCTTCGGTATAATTTAGCGTCACTCGTATGCGAGTGTGATCCTAAAGTTCCTTGGCTTCTTGCAGAAATACATCAGTTGTGGCTGAAGACCCGACCGTAAGACCGAGCTCGCCGAAGGAACAACTTCGCCAGCGGCTTTCGGCAGAATGGCCCAGTATTTCCAAGGCTGAGCGGGACGCCGACGCAATTCGGCAGGAGATTTACCAAACGCTGACGGGGGACACTCGCAGAGCAAACTCGGACGACACGAGCGTCGTCGTTTTTGGCTCCTTGGCCCGCCGGGAATGGACAAGCGGTAGCGACGTGGACTGGACGTTGCTTATCGACGGCCCCGCGGACCCAGAGCATGTCCGGATTGCCCAAGGAATTTCTCAGACGCTGGCGGAGGCAGAATTCGTCAAACCCGGCGCCACCGGCACCTTCGGCAGCATGGCATTTAGCCATCAGATCGTTCATCAAATTGGTGGCTCAGATGACACGAATCGAAACCTGACGCAACGCGTTCTGTTACTCTTGGAATCCGCCGCTATCGGTAGTGCACCAGCGCATGATCGGGTGTGTCGAGCAGTTCTCGATCGGTATCTGGAAGATGACCCCAGCCTTGCAAGCCCGGATTTACAAACGCAGAAGCTCCCTAGATTTCTCCTAAACGACGTAGTTCGCTTTTGGCGCACCATGGCTGTGGATTACGCCAGCAAGCAACGAGACCGCGCCAAAGAGGGCTGGGCCATTCGAAACATGAAGCTTCGGATGTCGCGCAAACTGATCTTTGTAAAGGGTCTATTGGTTTGCTACGAATGTATTCTGAAACCACTCGCACCGAGCCAGGTAAAGCAGACGGATTTAGAGCGCCATCTTCCACCGCTGGTCAGCCACCTGCGGCAGAGCGTCAGTCGTACCGCACTCGACGTGCTTGCAGAAACCTGGCTTGAATTCCCGAATGATGCAAGCGCCTCGCGGATGTTTTCCGCGTACGACACATTTCTCGAAGTTCTGGATAATCCTGAGCAGCGGCAGCGACTCGCAGGCCTAAGACCCGAAGACGCGGCGAAAGACGAATTGTTTCAGCGGTTGCGGGCGGTTGGTCATGAGTTCCAGGACTCCCTCAACGACCTTTTCTTCGACACACCAGACCTCCTCCAGCTAACTCGAAAGTACGGCGTTTTCTAATGCGACCAATCGGTTTCTCAACTGGAGCAATAGCACTCGGCGACTTTCGACGAGCGCTTCGGATTCTGCGGCGATTGGAATTACCTGTAATTGAGCTTTCTGCACTGCGTGAGCACGAGCTGGACCCAATGATTGCCGCTCTTGGTACGCTAGACCTCGGCCGGTTTGAGTACGTCGCGGTGCATGCACCAAGCCGCTTGGAAAACTGGGACGAACATCACCTCGTGAGCCGCCTGAGCCACGTGGCGGACAGAGGCTATACGATCGTTCTGCACCCTGACGTGGTTCACGACACTCGACTGTGGACTAACTTTGGAAAATTGTTATGCATTGAGAACATGGACAAACGCAAGCCCATCGGACGTACGGCGCGAGAACTTGCCCAGCTTTTTGCGGGCCTACCACGTGCTTCCCTGTGCTTTGACATCGGCCATGCTCGACAGGTCGATCCGACGATGAGTCATGCGATTGAAATTCTCCATGAGTTTGGATCGCGGTTGAGGCAGCTGCATGTCAGCGAAGTCAATGCGAGCAGCAGGCATGAACCATTGAACATGGCAGCTATGAGAGCATTTTTGAAGGTGTCGCATTTGATTCCGGAGCACATCCCAATAATTCTCGAGACGCCGGTCGTTGAGCCGCAACTGATGCGCGCCGTCGACGATGCAAGGACCGCTCTTGCCGTTGATGTGCTACCTGTTCCGTAACGACCTGTAAACCGGTCGGTCGGGCGCTTTGAGCCCTGCCGCTCGCTGACGGATCACGCACGCGTGATCGGAGCTTTGGAAGACGATCCAGGCGTGAAGGTTGCGTCATTGACGCGATGGCTTGCGGCCGCAGTTCCCCAGTGTCGTTGCGCGGCAGGCATTGCCGCTGTGACGCCGCGCTTGCTCCTTCAGGACATGCTTGACCGGACTGCTGAAGTGCTCGACCTCACGCCCAGCAGCTTGGCCGGATTCGACGCCGAACCAGTTACTCGGACAGGCGAGCTTCTTTGAGCTTTTCACGGGACAGACCGTTCGCTTGGGCGACTCGCTCAACCGCTTGCCCTCGTGGGCCAACAGGGGCAGCGTGATTTCGTGGTGCGCGTAAAAACTGGTTCCCCCACCTCTTCCCGCTGATCTTCAACATCAGTCGAGTCACGGGCATGCCAGAACTCCGCCAACTTCTGAATGGAATTGATCCTCGGGAGTTTTGATTTCTTCTTCACTCGTATTCCATTTCCGGTGGTGGCGATTCTCTTTTTAGTCATCTATCGAAGTCGCGGGGCGAGATCGTACAGCATCCAGTAAATCACCACCCCCGTCACCGAAACATAAAACCACAGCGGAAAGGTGATCGACGCGATCCGGCGGTGCCGGCTCCATTGGCGATGGAGGGCGCGGTAGAGCGTGATGCCGATCAGCGGCAGAATCGTGATCGCCAGGAACGTGTGGGAAATTAAAATCGTCAGGTAGATGGGACGGATGTTGCCGGGGGGGAAGCGCGTGACGGTGATGCCGTTCCGCACGCGGATGGTGTGGTAGATGATGTAACAGACCAAGAAGGCAGTCGACGTCGTCAGGGCCGCGAGCATCATCGTGACGTGGGGAACGATGCGGCCTCGTTTGATGAACAAAAAGCCCGCCAGCAGCATCACGGCGCTGGCGCCGTTCAGCGTCGCATTGACAACGGGGAATGTCTCGAGCGTCATGGCAGGATGCTCCAGCCCGCCAGCGCGCTGGCGTCAGAAGCAAGCTTATTGATGCTCTGCGGATCTGTGCTGTCGTAGACTCCGCGCACCATGCCGTCGCCGTCGATCAGCAGGAGGTGATCGCTGTGAACGATCGGCTGATCTCCGGTTCCCGGCGTTGGGGCCGTCAGCTTCATGCCAGCCGCGACGTCGGCGATTTGCGAAGATTCGCCGGTCAGGAAATGCCAGCGGCTCTCGTCGGCTTGATACGCCTTGGCATATTGGTCGAGAATCGCCGGCGTGTCGAATGTGGGATCGACGGAAAATGATACGAAATGCACGGCGTCCGGCGTCCGCCGTTGCAACTGCGACATCCGCGCGCTGACCACCGGGCAGGAGGAGCCGCAACGCGTGAAGATGAATGCCGCGATGTACGGATGGCCCGCGAGATCGACGTTGGAGAAACGCCGGCCCTTCTCGTCGGTCAGAACAAACACCGCGGCAGGGAACATCTTGGGAAGCGCTGGGCGTCTCGGCTCGCATAGCTTGCCCACCACGACGCCGACCATAACCAGCACGAGGCCGGCCCAGAGAAATGTCGTGATTCTTTTGTGCGAAGGATTCATCGCTACTGCCAGTCGGCCGACACGCGCCCGCCGGCCATCAGCGTTGCCAGCAGAAACATCCCCGCGGCGAATCCGATGCTCATCGCCAATATTACACCCCAGCCCGGCAGGAGGCTCACCTTCTCCGGCTCGCCGAAGTAGATCGCCCGCCACAGCCCGGCCAGCCCGTAGCTGAGTGGATTGATGCGCATGAGCCAGCGCAACCCGCTCCAGGCATTTTGCGGCGGGAACAGCGCGCCCGAGAGAAACCAGAGCGGCATGAGAAACAGGTTCATGATCGCATGAAATCCCTGCGTCGAACTCATGCGCCAGGCGATGACAAAACCGAGCCCCGTGAGCGCAAAGGCAATCACGAACATCATCGCGCTGGCCGCGACGAAGCCGCCGAGGCTGAGGCGCAATCCCACCAGCGGCGCCAACAGCAGAAAGATCAATCCCTGGCCAAACGCGAGAATCGTGCCTCCCAGCACTTTGCCCAGCACAATCGCCTGTCGGGAAACCGGCGCGACCAGAACCGATTGCAGAAATCCCTCGCGGCGGTCTTCGATGACGGAGATCGTGGAAAAAATTGCCGTGAAGAGCAGAATCATCAGCACGGTGCCGGGGAAGAAATACTGAAGGTAGCTGCCGCCGCCCGGCACATTTGACGACGAGAAGCTGCGGCCCATTCCGCCGCCGATGAGCAGCCAGAAGACGATCGGCGTCGCCAGCGCGCCGATAATGCGATTGCGCTGCCGAAGGAATCGCACCAGCTCGCGCTGGCAGAGCGAGAGCGCGGGGAGGAGAAGTCCCGGCGACGCGACGCGGTCATCGACATCCGTCGCTAGCGGCAGTGGGGGTGAGATCGTTCCGATGTTTGACATACCCGGTGTATTTTACGCGGGGCAGGCGGATGGCGACACTGTGCGAGTTTCAAAAATGGCAGAAACCATCCGGCGGACAGGATCCGGGACCCCGGCGACGAATCCCGCAAAACTGAGTCGGCCGCCGACCTGACGTTTGGCGAGTACGTTCGCCTTTTGGAAAATCCGGCGAATTGGACGAAGATACAACTCGCCCTTGACCGGGTTATCTTCACCAAGACGCTCAACGAAGTGCGGCTGGTGCGCAACGACGTAATGCACTTTGACCCGGACGGCGTTGATGCGTTGCAGTTGGAGAAACTGCGGCAGTTCAGCAGCTTCCTGGACCGAACGCTGCAATTGCTCGAGTGATTCAGCCGGTGGCCAAACCCGGCCCGACGGATGTGCGCGGCTGGTACAAATGTCGCGATGTCGGCGCCCCCGACGTGTGCCGGATCGATGCCATGCAGTCCCCGCGACCAGGTTCTGATCGTCGCGGCCTCCTAAATATCCCCCGCAACCGCAACACGTTCCTCAATAAATCTCGCCCAATGACGTCCGACAGCCGGTTGATCACGTGTTCGCCAAAGTATGCTTGTCATCCCATCCGATACAGATGTACCATCATAATCGAGATGTTGCAGACAGGCCCCCAGATTGAGTTCGTCCTTCGTGGAAAGGTGGACGGCGTGGAAATCACGCCAGCCACGATCGGCATGCGCAGATTTAACGAGTTCAACCAGCAGGTGGAGACGTTTATTGCCGGGTCGGAACGACTGAAATTGGACGACGTGCAGGTGGCGGTGGGAGACGGTTCATACAAACTGACGGCGCTGCTGAGCGTGCTGGTCGCGGCAGCACTGCAGCCGGATTTAAGCGCGCTGCAGCGGCAGGATTCGCTTGCTGAGAT
>Ga0302326_10030012_pt1 | contig 10893 bp, 6 predicted proteins | sample Palsa_T0_3_FD_202264 | JGI IMG/M metagenome (GOLD analysis project Ga0302326, IMG submission 202264) | Peat permafrost microbial communities from Stordalen Mire near Abisko, Sweden - Palsa_T0_3 | ecosystem: Environmental > Terrestrial > Soil > Palsa > Peat permafrost | place: Sweden: Abisko...
GCGAAGGCTCATTCTCCAACGCCGAGCTCGATCACTATGCCGACGTGCTCGAGGCCTGCCGCACGCACGGCTTAAAGCCGGTGGTGACCTTCAACCACTTCACCACGCCGCTCTGGTTCGCCGCGCGTGGCGGTTTCGAGGCCCCGGACTCGCCCGACATCTTCGCGGCGTTCTGCGGCAAGGCGGCGGCGCATCTGGGCGGTCTGATGCACCTGGCGACGACCTTCAACGAGGCGAATATCCAGCTTCTGGTGCAGATCATGCCGGGCATCGCGCAATATCTACCCGCCGCGAAGGCAATGATCGCGGCGGCCGCGACGGCGACGAATGCGCCGAAATTCTCCACCGTGGCCTACGCCAATCCGGCGGTCAGTACGCCATTGATGCAGGAGGCGCACCGCAAGGGCTATGACGCGATCAAGGCCGCGCGGCCGGAACTTCCCGTCGGCCTGACCCTGACCACACAGGACATCCAGGCGGCCGGCCCGGACTCGCAGGCCGACGCGTATCGCGACCGGCTTTACGGCGATTGGGTGGAGGTGGCGCGAACGCATGCCGACTTCGTGGGCGTGCAGACCTATACCCGCTTCCTGGTCGATGCGAAGGGGATCGCGTCACCGCCGGCGGGCGCGGAGGTGACCGACGCGGGCTACGAATTCTATCCGCCAGCGCTGGCCAACACGATCCGCTGGGCGCACAAGGCAATCGGCAAACCCATCTATGTGACCGAAAGCGGCATCGCCACCAACGACGATACGCGCCGCATCGCCTTCATCGACCAGGCGCTCGCCGGCATGCGCGATTGCCTCGACGAAGGCATCCCGGTTCACAGTTACATGTATTGGTCGCTGCTCGACAATTTCGAATGGACCTCGGGCTACGACAAGCATTTCGGCTTGGTGGCGGTCGATCTGCAATCCTTCAAGCGCACGCTGAAGCCCAGCGCCTTGCATCTCGGCGCCATCGCGCGCGCGAACCGAATCTGACGGGACAAAACCGCATTGTCGTTGACGTGCTCCTCAACGATGGATGGGCCACGCCCGGCTGGAAACTCCGGCCGTTAGCGATGCTGAAGCCGAACGCCTATGTTGACGAAATTTTTCGATTGTTGATTAGTGTGGAGGATTCCGCGCGGAATCGTGGCGACGCAATCGAGGCCGTATCAATGGACAGGGAAAAGATTTTGAACGGCGCCGCTTCGGCGGCGATCGCCGTTGCCGCGATGGTTCTGTCGGCGCGCGCTCCGCAAGCGGACGATGTGACCGCGATAGCGGTGACCTTGAAGGACCACAGGTTCACGCCTTCGGAAATTCACGTGAGCGTCGGAAAACCGGTCGATCTCGTCGTGACGAACAAGGATGCGACGGCCGAGGAGTTCGACTCCTCCGCGCTGAAGGTCGAGAAGGTGATTGCGGGCGGAACATACGGCACGATTCGGCTGAGGCCTTTGGGACCGGGGCGATACCCTTTCATGGGGGAATATCACTCGGATACGGCGCAAGGCGCGGTGATTTCCCAGTAGCAGGCTTGGACGGCTCTGCCGTCGAAGATCAAATTCCTAACATAACAGAAAGTTAATCTGATAATCAGTATCATTATCATGTTAAATGCGATTAATTCTCGATAGCATTTAAATCTGGGGCGGACATGATTGAAGCGCGAGCGGTTTTCGCGGCCAGAGGCGGCGGAAAATACAAAATCGGACCTGCGTTCTCGCTGGCCGCGCTTCTGCTCGGGACCGTCTTCGGCCAATCGACGCTGGCGGCCCCGCCGCCGCTTCAGGTTCCGACCGACGAACAACTTCAGCCGGGAGCCGATACCGGATCGGGCCCATTCGGATTTCTCACCGGAATCGCGCGCAGCAATTATCTGCTGGGCGACATGTGGGGAATCCGCCCCTTCCTCAGCCGCTATGGAATGTCGCTCGCCATCGAAGAGACCGGTGAGGCGCTTGGCAATGTCAGCGGCGGCACCAGGCAGAGTTTCGAATATGACGGCCTGACGCAGGCCCTGCTGCAACTCGACACCAACCGCGCGTTCGGATTGTATGGCGGCACATTCAACGTCAGCGCGCTGCAATATCACGGCCGCAATCTGAGCGCGGACAATCTCGACACGCTGCAAACCGCGAGCGGAATCGAAGCCGATCGCGCGACGCGGCTGTGGGAGCTCTGGTACGACCAGAAATTCCTCGCCGAAGACCGGCTGGACATCAAGATCGGCCAGCAGAGCATGGACCAGGAATTCATCGTCAGCCAGAACGCGCTGCTGTTCGTGAACACGATGTTCGGCTGGCCGATGGTTCCGTCCGCGGATCTGCCGGGCGGCGGACCGGCCTATCCGCTTTCGGCGCTGGGCGTGCGCGTCCGCGCGCGGCCCACCGATTCGATCACGCTGCTGGGCGGTGTGTTCAACGGTAGCCCCACGCCGAACAACAACGGGGATTCGCAAAAGACCAATCCCTCCGGCACCAGCTTTCCGCTGAACGGCGGCATACTTGCGATCGCTGAGTTGCAATACGCCTATCCCGCGCTGGGCAGCATGCTCTATGCAGGCGAGGACGAGCCGCTGGCGCGCACATACAAGATCGGCATCTGGTACGACAGCGAGAATTTCTCTGATCTTCGCTACGACAGCCTCGGGCTATCGCTGGCGAATCCCCTTAGCAACGGTATCGCGCGGTCGCATCGCGGCGATTACAGCGTCTATGCCGTGGCCGATCAGATTGTCTGGGAGGATCCAAACGAATCCGACCGGACCATCAATGTGTTCGCCCGCGCGATGGGCACGCCGCAGGACGACCGCAATCTGGTCGATTTCAGCCTCAATCTCGGCCTCGATTTCCACGAACCGTTCCTGCATCGCGACGACGACACGTTCGGCATCGGCATGGGCTACGCGCAGGTCAGCGCCCGCGCCGCCGGTCTCGACCGCGATACGGCCGCCTTCACCGGCGCCTTCAGCCCGGCGCGGACCGGCGAAACCTTCGTCGAAGTCACTTATGCTTACGCTTTCACGCCATGGCTGCAGCTTCAACCGGATGTCCAATACGTGTTCAATCCGGGCGGCGGCGTGGCGAACCCAGCCGATACCGGGAAGATCAAGGACGAGTTCGTGCTGGGCCTGCGCACCAATATCCTGCTGTGATGAGACCGATCATGATTTCGAATCTCCAAGCCGACTTATCGAATTTGCGCTCGCGCATGCGCCGCTTTCTTGCGCTCGCGTTGACCGCCGCCACGACCGTCATGCCGCTGACAATTGCCCATGCCGATGGCCCGGTGGGACTTTTGGAGACGATCCACAAGCATGTCCTTCAGACGTCGACGGTGACCGACAATGGCGACCTCAATCCCTATGCCATCGTCGTCGCGCCGGCCTCGGCCGGAAAAATCCGGCAGGGCGACGTGCTGGTCGACAATTTCAACAATTTGTCCAACCTGCAGGGCACGGGCACGACCATCGTGGACTACGACCCCGCCGCGAAAACCACCACGCTGTTCGCCAAGCTGCCCCAACAGCTGGCGCAATGTCCCGGTGGCGTGGGCCTGACGACCGCGATGACCATGCTGAAGAGCGGCTGGGTGATCGTGGGCAGCACACCGAGCACGGACGGCACGACGCGCACCAAGGGCAATGGCTGTCTCATCGTTCTCGATTCAAATGGCCAGTTCGTCACCGCATGGACCGGGCCCGATATCAACGGCCCCTGGGGCAACATGGCGGTCGTCGACAGTGGCGCGACCGCGACCTTGTTCGTCAGCATGGCCGGATTCGACGTGCCCGCGCCCGATGTCCGCGATGCCGCGACCGGCTATCCGGTCACGGTCAGCAAGGCGACGGTGCTCAGGATCGAACTCTCTATCGCGGACGGCAAACCGCCGCGGATCACCGGCCGGACGATTATCGCAAGCGGCTTGGGCGCGCGTGCCGATCGCGACGTGTTCCTGATCGGCCCCACCGGCCTCGTGCTCGCAAGCGATGGAACGCTGTACGTGTCGGATGGGCTCAGCAACGCAGTCGTCGCGATTGCCAATGCCACGACGCGGACGGACAGCGCCGGAACCGGCCGCATGGTCACGACCGGCGGGTTGTTGAAGCGTCCGCTCGCGCTCGCGATGACGCCGCAGGGCCATTTGCTGGCATGCAATGCCAAGAGCGGCCAGCTCGTCGAAATCGATCCCGCATCGGGAAAGCAGCTCTATGCGCAATGGATCGACACCAACCAGGCGCAGTCGCCGCCAGGCAATGGCGATCTGTTCGGGATCGCCATGGCGCCGGACGGCAAGAGCTTCTATTACGTCGAAGACGACATCAACGCCCTAATGGAAGCTACGCAATGAAGGACGACGGGCCGCAAGCGACACGGCGCGGCTTTTTGGGAAAGACGGCGGGCCTGGTCGCGGTCGCGGGCTTAGCGACGAATGCCGAGGCGCGCGAGCAGCCCGGCGAAGCGCGCGCCGAGGCAGGATCTTCGCGGGAGCCGTTCTACGGTCCGTATCAGGGCGGCATTCTGACGCCGCAGCAGAGCCACAGCTATTTCGCGGCTTTCGATTTGATAACGAACAAACGCGACGATCTCATCGCCCTGCTTGGGGACTGGACGGATGCATCCGCGAGGATGACGCAAGGCTTGCCGATCGCGCCCTTCGATCCGCCGGCCCCAAGCGGACCGGCGAATGCCTACGGCCAGACGGCAAACGCCGCAGACGATCCGCCCGCTCCTGCAACGCCCGCCATCGATACGGGCGAGACCGACGGTCTCACCACCGCACGTCTGACGCTGACGTTCGGCTTCGGGCCGGGCGTGTTCGGCAAGGACGGCAAGGACCGTTACGGTCTCGCCGACCGGCGGCCCGAAGCGTTCGTCGACCTGCCGCATTTCGTCGGCGACGAATTGGTCGAGGCGCATACGGGGGGCGATCTGTCGGTCCAGGCCTGCGCCGACGATCCGCAAGTGGCTTTCCACGCCGTGCGCCAGCTTGCGCGTCTGGCCGACGGAACCGCGCAGATACGCTGGACCCAGACGGGCTTTATGCCGCGCTTCGGCGCCGGACAAACCCCGCGCAACATCATGGGCTTCAAGGACGGCACCAACAATCCGGCGATCCGCGACGCTGGCGCCATGGACAAGGTCGTGTGGGTCGGCGGCGAAGGGCCGGCCTGGATGCGCGGCGGCAGCTATCTCGTCGCGCGGCGGATCCGCATCGCGCTCGAACATTGGGACCGGATGAATCTGGGTTTCCAGGAGCAGACCGTCGGCCGTCACAAGGCCTCGGGCGCACCCGTCGGACTGAACCACGAATTCGCACCCCTGGATTTGGATGCCAAGGACAAGGACGGCAATTATGTCATCGCCGAGAACGCCCATGTGCGTCTCGCCGCGGCGGCGAGCAATGGCGGCGCGCAAATCCTGCGCCGCCCCTATTCCTACAATGACGGCGTGAATTTCACGGCCGAGCGCTGGCCGCCCTGGCGGCAGGGGATGGAATACGATGCCGGCCTCTTCTTCCTTTCCTACCAGCGCGATCCGCGCACTGGCTTCATCAGGATATTCGAGAACATGGCCAAGCTGGACATGATGAATCAGTTCGCCACGCATGTCGGCGGAGGGCACTTTGCGTGCCCGGCGGGCATCCGGCAAAATGAATTTCTTGGGCAACGCCTGTTCGCCTAGGCTCATTTCCTGACACGTTTGACGACGAGCGAAAGCAAGAGCGCCCGCGGAACCCGGATTGAGTGGTCACTTCGAGAACGGGCTTCTTGCAGATGTCGGGCGTATGGGAACTTTATCGAACATTCTGCATTTTCCTAGAGCGGTATTGCATTTTTTGGGGAGATTTTCTTGACTCATCAAGGCCTTACCGCTGCCCGACGGCGATGGGCTGCGGCGGGGCCGCTTGGAGCCAGAATCGCAGCCTACAACTGGGCAGATACATCCCTGGGTCCGATCGAAGCGTGGCCCACAGCCTTACGAACGCTCGTCGAGCTCATGCTGGATTCCCGGCAGCCGATGTTCATCGCTTGGGGACCCGATCAGAACTGGCTCTACAACGACGCGTTCGTGCCGATCGCGGGACGCAAACATCCGGCCTGTCTGGGACTGCCTGCCAGCGAGGTGTGGGCCGAGGCTTGGACAGATCTTAAACCGCTGTTCGACCAGGTGTGGGCGGGGCAGCCTGTCCACATGGATGACATTTCCCTCGAGTTGGATCGGCGCGGCAAGCTCGAAGAAGCGCATTTCGCATTCTCTTATACGCCGGTGCGCCAGGAAGACGCGGCTGTGGCGGGCCTGTTCGGCGTCTGCATCGAAATCACCGATCAGGTCATCGCCAATCGGATTCTCGCATCCGAACGGCAGAGGCTTGCTTTGCTGTTCGAGCAGGCGCCCACCTTCATGGCGATGCTTCGCGGGCCCGAACACGTCATCGAACTGGCCAATCCGCGCTATCTCGAACTGGTGGGGCACCGGCCTATATTGGGAAGAACGATCGCCGAGGCGCTGCCCGATGCGGTCGCGCAAGGCTATCTCGACCTTCTGGACGGCGTCTTTCGAAGCGGAGAGGTTTATTCGGCAATCGGCTCGAAATACGCCCGCGAGGAGACGCCGGGCGGACCGGTCGACGAGCGCTACGTCGATTTCGTTTATCAACCCATCCTGGACGGCCAAGGCGAGGTGATCGGCATTTTCGTGCAGGGGGTCGACGTGACCGAGCGCAAGAAAATGGAGACGGCGCTTCAGGCCGCGAACGAGACGCTCGAACGCCGGGTCGCGGAACGCACCGCCGATCTTCAAAACATTCAAAGCTTTTACATCCATTCGTCCGAATGCCACGCCGTACTTGCGTTGCGGGATGACGGCGGATTTGAATATGACGAGATCAACCCGGCGACATTGCAACTTTACAAAATGTCCCGCGATCAGGTGATTGGCCGGACGACGGACGAGATTTTCAACCCCGTTGCTGCCGCGGACCTCAACGCCCATCTGGCGGAAGCGCTGCGCCAGGACCGTCCCTATCGCTATTCGCGCGCGCAAGGCGAATCCATGGTGGAGGCGGTGGCGACTCCGATACCGGCGCAGCCCGGACAGAGGCGCCGCCTGGCCGTAACGGCGCGCGACATCACCGAGCGCCAAAATCTCGAAGAACAGCTTCGCCAGGCGCAGAAAATGGAAGCGGTGGGTCAGCTCACCGGCGGCCTGGCTCATGATTTCAACAATCTTCTCCAGGGAATCACCGGTGCGGTGGATCGCGCCCAGCACCGTATCGCCGAGGGCCGCGTCGGCGACGCGGACCGGTTCCTGAATGCCGCGCTGGAATCGGCCAACCGCGCCGCCGCGCTGACCCATCGCCTGCTGGCCTTTTCGCGCCGGCAGACGCTCGATCCGCGGCCGACCGACGTCAATCGCCTGATCGGCGGAATGGAGGATCTCATTCGGCGCACGGTCGGCCCGGGCATCGCCGTCGAGGTCATCGGCGCGGGCGGGCTGTGGCCGACGCGGGTGGACGCGCCGCAACTCGAAAGCGCGCTTCTCAACCTGTGCATCAACGCGCGCGACGCGATGCCAAACGGCGGCAAGCTCGTCATAGAGACCGCCAACAAATGGCTTGATGAGCCCGCGGCGGCGGAACGCGAGCTGCCCACCGGACAATATATATCGCTCTGCGTCTCCGACACCGGCACCGGCATGGCCCCCGATGTGGTCGCTCGTGCATTCGATCCGTTCTTCACGACCAAGCCCCTGGGCCAGGGCACGGGATTGGGCCTTTCGATGATCTATGGCTTTGCCCGACAATCCGGCGGCCAAATCCGCATCTACACCGAGGTCGCAAAAGGCACCACCATGTGCCTGTATCTTCCGCGTCATCTCGGTCCGCTCGGTGAGTCTGCGCAAGCCACAACGGTGCGGATCGATCATGGTGCCGGCGAAACAATACTCATCGTGGACGACGAGCCGACCGTGCGGATGCTGGTGACCGAGGTGCTGAGCGAAAGCGGCTACAATGTGCTTGAGGCAAGCGATGCCGCTTCGGCGATGAAAATCATGGGCGATCATCCTCGCATCGCTCTTCTGATAACCGACGTTGGCTTGCCGGGCGGCATGAACGGACGCCAGCTTGCCGAGGCGGTCCGAACGGGCCAAAGAGATTTCAAGGTTCTCTTCATCACCGGCTACGCGGAAAACGCCGCCGTCAGCAATGGTCACCTGGAGAACGGAATGGAAATCCTTACCAAGCCCTTCGCGATGTCGGCGCTCGCGAACAAGGTTCGCAAAATGCTCGAAGCGTGACGGTACAACCGGAGCGGACGCGTTTCCGAGCCGTCTGTTGCGATGCCGCGTATCAGAAAGGTCCGGCGCCTGCGCCTGCCGCGCCAAAGGTATTCAAAATCATGCGGAAATAACAACCATGGGAATCCACATCGGGTGGACCGCCAGAGCAAATTGTTGTGAACCGCTTGCCAAATTTCTCGGAAGGTTGAGATTCCGCGCCGAAAGGGAAGTTTCGAGCCGGTCGCTCGTGGATCATCGTAGGGGATGGTATGAAATCTATTCTGATAGCTATTGCGGGCGGGGTGCTGCTTTCTTCCGCCGCGGCCCACGCTGCGGATTATCAGCAGATCGTCGCGCAATGGCGCGCATCCGTGCAGGCGCGGTCCGTGCGGCAAGGCGAGGTGCATCTCGTAAGGCAAGGAAGCGACGACAGCCTTCCCACGGTGACGGACGAATGGATCGGCGCCGACGGGGACTACCATGTGCGCATCGATCGGAAATTCGATAGCGACGAAATCGTATTGAAAGGCGGGCAAGCGAATCGCCGCGACTGGGATGGGTATGTGCGCTTGCTGAACGGCGATGAATTCACGCGGCTGCGTTCCGAAGCGTTCGCCGCCAGAGTGCTTGCGTTCGGACCCTCAGCCGATGTCGCTGTCAGCGACGTCAGAGCCAGCGCAGATGGCTGCTGCGATGTGCTGACCCTTGCACCCCCCGGCGGAGTCGGATTCGTGTGGACGATCGACCGCAAAACCCATCTACCGGTCAGCTCCTACGAGCTGGAAGGCGAAGGCGATGCCGCGATCACGAAATACGAAGACTGGTCAGTCAGCTCATGGGGCACTCTAATTCCTCATCACATTGAGGTGATCGACACCGACCGTGTGCCCGCGACCTTAACCGTTCAAGCGGCCACGTTCCTTAAGATAAAATCGGCGGCGGACTTCGCTGATCTCGCCCCAAGGCCCTCCGACATGCGCATGGCATCGGACACCGCGAGGCTGCCTTTCACCATGGAAGCCAATCATATCGTCATGCCGGTGTCGGTGAACGGTCATGCGCCGATCGGCTTCATCTTCGACACGGGCGACGAAAGCGAGGGCTTGAATTCGGCGCGGCTCTCTTCGCTCGGCGTCGCGACCTACGGCGGCACGGCGATTTCCGGCGGCGGCCAGCGGACGCAAAGCGCATATGCGCGTGATGTGACATTCGGTTTCGCCGACAATGTCGCGCTCATGAACCAGCACGCGGCAACGTTTGACAGCACCGGTCTCGAACGCGCGCTGGGCGTACCCAATGGCGGAATCCTTGGCTACGACTTCATCAGCCGCTTCGTGGTCGAGATCGATTACCAGAAGAAGCTGATGACCCTGCACAATCCGCAGACGTGGAGCTATCGGGGCACTGGCGCCATCGTGCCCATTACCTTCGACGACGGCATCCCGTACTTCGAAGCGCGGCTGTCCATCCCCACCAAGCCCGATCTGCCCGCTCATATGGTGGCCGATTTCGGCGCCGCGGGCTCGATGACCTTCACCGCGCCCTTCGTGAAGGCGAATAATCTTCTGGCACTGATTGGCACCAACAAGACCGTCACCCGCTATGCGGGACTCGAGAAGGAATTTTTCGCACAAGCCAATTCTCGCGGTTTCGTGCCCGAGCTCAGGCTCGGCCGCATTGTCGAGCACAACATCCCGGTCAATCTTTCCTCCAACACCAGCGGCGCCTATGGCACTGGCCAGTTCGCAGGCACGATCGGGGAAACGATTTATTCGCGCTATCATGTGTTTCTCGATTATCCGCACAATCGCATCATTTTCGAACCGACGCCGGAAGCAGCTAGGCCATTCAAGGAAGGCAAGACATTCGGCCTCACTTTGATTGCCGCGGGTAACGATCTGCACACCTTCATTGTCACCGCGGTCGGTGCGAATTCACCCGCCGCCAAGGCGGACTTCCAAACGAAGGACGAAATCACCGCGGTGGACGGCAAGCCGGCGTCGGAACTCATGCTGTCGGATCTGCGCACCTATTTGGCTAAGGAAGGCGAGATCGAGACGTTCACGGTCAAGCACGGCGGCAAGCTGGCGGTGATCAAGACTGCAATCGCACTCGTGTCTATCGAGCGTTAAGCCGGCACGACACATCAACATGAATTGCGCGAGTTGTTCCAGAGTGAGGCTCTCGTCGCCTCTACGGCGCAGCGAACGGCGCGCCTCCTTGTACTGGGCTTCGAGTTCGCGGCTCACAGCCTCGGTCTTGTGGTCGAGGGCGGCGCCCGCCTATTACTTCATTCGCCGACACAATCTCGATTTGCGCGACGCTAAAATAGCTCTTAGCCGATTGCGGTTATACTTAGAGAATCTCAAAAAATTTGAATCTGCCGGTAGATCCCCGAAAGAGAGCTCAAAATTGCTGCTAGCAGCTCGTCATTCGACGAATAGCGGTTGAACAGAAATTGAACGGCCTCGGTCTGGTGCCGCGCTACGGCATCGTGCTGGGCGCTGACGGCAGGCGCATCATATCGTTCGGCTTTCGGCTGAAAATATTCTGACAATCTCCTCGTGCCCATCATTACGCGTATCGATTTCGGAAGGCGCGCAAGGACTGTCAGGCGC
>Ga0302326_10030014_pt1 | contig 10893 bp, 9 predicted proteins | sample Palsa_T0_3_FD_202264 | JGI IMG/M metagenome (GOLD analysis project Ga0302326, IMG submission 202264) | Peat permafrost microbial communities from Stordalen Mire near Abisko, Sweden - Palsa_T0_3 | ecosystem: Environmental > Terrestrial > Soil > Palsa > Peat permafrost | place: Sweden: Abisko...
CAATGCTCAGATGCGCTGCTTTCTGCATCTTGCGGATGCCCCATCCTTGCACTCTTTGCAAGTGAGGGGATTTTCAGACATTCCGCACTTACTTTCCAGATCATTGCGGAATCTAATCCCCCCACCCTTTGAAGATCACAAAGGGTGGGGCACCCGATCTTCCATCAGAAGCCTAATCAATCGCGGTCGGTTTGGTTCCCGTATAGTAGAAGACAACGTAGGCCTGGATCGTCCCGGCTACCTGGGGCACTCCGAAAACCTCGACAGGTGTGGCGGCAACGAGGCCATTGGTAACGGTGGTCTGACCGGCGGTGGTCGTGATATCCACCGGAGTTATCGTCACGACGCCGGCAGTTTTATCCACTTGGTAAACCAGCGTGCCCGATCCTGAAGCGGTGCTCAGATTCACCGTCACGGCGGTGGCGCCCAAGGGCACGCTCATCGAGAAACTGCCGCTGGCGTAGCCCGTTAGAGCCGTACCCAGTGGTAAGGGTACGGGATCAAGCACTGTCCACGGCACGGACCAGCCTGTGAGGTTTGCCGGGTCAGCCCACGTCGCGTAGCTCTGGCCTACTACGGAAATCGCGGGCGCTGTGCCGCCAAAAGTGGCCACTCCACCGGTTACCGTGTCAAATGCGCTGATGGCGCTGCTTCCGCTCGTGACGATGGTCGGGAACGTGAAATTCCACCACTTAAACCCGGTAATCGCGGCGCCGGTGACAGGGTCCGAGCCATTTGCCGTGCTGGAAGAAATGAATGGCAATGTAAGGCTGTAGTCGTCGGCGACTGTTTGGAAATTGCGAGTGTCGATAAAGCTGGACAAACCCGCGAACGTGATCACCCCATCATATTTGGCGACTTCTATATCGACTGTCCCCGCCACGAGCGGGCTTGCCAGAGGATCAACAACGCTAGGATGGATCTTGAAACCCCGCTCCAGATTGTTTGCCGTCAAGAAAGCGACTCCCCCGGATGCCGAAATGGGCGTGGCATCCGCCAGCCCATTTCCTGGTGTGCGGAAGAAGAACTGCGTGGCTGAGTTAACGGTAAGAGGGATTCCCACGCCGACCTCGTTCTCCACGGTAATCACGTCCGTCGTTGTATTCACATGGAGCACGTGGCCTTCCGGGCTAAGCCACAAACTATTGAAGGTGCTGCTGGCCCAAACGCGCACGGCCACCAATGTGCCGTCCGATTGATAACGGGTGGCTACGCGAACGAACTTACCGGACAAGGTGGCTGCCAAGGTCGTGAAGGTCTTAATGGATACGCCGGCAGCGTCGGCGTCCACGTCGTAATAGAGCGTTCCATTCGTGCCGTCAGGGAGAATCTGCAGGGAATTCGTGGACGCGACGGCGGTCTCCGGACTCACCGGAGGCTCAATCGGGAAATCTTTCGTCATCGTAAAGGAGCTTCCGTCCGAAGCAACGGCGGTTACAGTCCCGTACGTGTGGCGGAGCAAGAACCGGGTTATGTCCGGGATGGGATGGTGGTGCAAAGGACCGTTAAAGTTGACCGCCCAAATCGGCAATCCACTAGCCGCCAGGTGCCCCACAAGGAAAGCTGGATGGCCAAGGTCGAATTCGAGGTCTAAAGAGTTGCTCCCTGTCGTGGTCACTACGAGATTGGAAATAAAGTTCACGGTAAGAGACACGATTTGGGCCGGTGCGGTGCCGGTCGTACCCTGCACTTGAATCTGGGCTGTCGGCACCGTCGTTGCCGCAGCGCCTACAGCCAGAAATGCGGCTGACGGATCGGCGGAGGACGTAAGTTGGATGTCCGCAGAGTTGCCGCTGATGGTGACGACAGCGCCAGTGTAAGTGCCAACCGGCACAGACACATTTCCGAGGATCTCGCCGAGCTGGTCAAGCTGAACCAAGTTGATCATGGGCGCGGTGCTCTGGGCAGCGGTGTACACATTTACATTTGTGCCGCCCGCTTGCGGGATCAGTGCTATAGACAGGATCTTGACACCGATGGTGGCCCAATCTTCCGTGGAGGCGTCGCTGACCATCGTATTCACTTTGCCGTTCTGTGGGGTAGGGGTGGTGGGATTTGACGCCGGGGTGGAACTTGAACCGCATGCCACCAAGAAAACGGGTCCGGCGGCCAAAACACATCCTAGGATCAAACGGGTAACTCTAGAGTTCATGTGTGGGTCCTCTCCTGTTTATTGGAAGTTTCGATCTCGTACTTACTCCGTCAGGAAGGGAACTCTCGCAATGCTGGTGCCAGAAATGATTAGAGATTTTTGGTCTTCAGGTGGGGGGATCAAATCAGGGTAGGTCCATGATTTCAAAGGCCAGGAAAATCCTCATCGCCTTCCAGTTCGAGAAACAATTTCTCACGGGAATTCGATTTCGATCCAGAAGAGGAAGGAAGCGGGACCGTTTTGGTATGATCGACGTCGCCGACGAGCCATTAAAACTTTCTGATCATTTATCCGGAATTCCGATTCGGATTTTTGGCTTGATTCCCGCAGGTCGATCAATGCACAGGATCGATGCGGACCAAACCGCCGCCTCCCTCACGTGAAAGGAAAAACTACTCCGGGCCGGTCTTTGTGAAGTAACACGAGACACTGCTTCGCCGGATTCATGTGCATGGAGTGCGTCTGGCGCCCCGCCTTCTGCAGCTTGCTTTTGTACGGAGGGGTGACTATACTGGAAAATGCCTAAGCCGGTCGAAAGCCTCAGTGGGCGAGAGCCCACTTTTTTGTTGGGCGGAGACCGGAACGCAGTTTGCTAACTATTACGGGTTGGCAGGCAGAGTGCGGGGCGACGGGAAGCGGGCAATGGAATTGGAGCGCATCCGCGAGGCGGCCGAGCGCGTGGCGCGGTCATTGGGCATCGACGTGGTGGACGTGGAATGGAAGGTTGGAAAGCAACGCTTCCTGCGCGTCTACATCGATAAGCCGGAAGGCGTCGGCCACAGGGATTGCGAGGCCGTGAGCAACCAGCTGAGCGTGATCCTCGACGTCGAGGATTTGGTGCCGGGACCGCACTATATTCTTGAGGTGAGCTCTCCGGGGCTCGATCGGAAGCTTACCAAGCCGGCGGAGTTCGAACGGTTTGCCGGGCGGATGGCGAAGATTTCCACGAACGAGCCGGTGGAAAACCAGAAGTTTTTCGAGGGCCGTCTGGCGGGCGTCGCTGACGGCAAGGTCCAGATCGAAGTGAAAGGCCGGGTGATTGCTTTGCCGATGGAAGGAATTCGCAAAGCGAACCTGGTAGTCGAGTTTTGAGATGAGGGACAGATGGCCAATCTGCTGTATCAGACTATCGAGCAGATCAGCCGGGAAAAGCACATTGAACCGGAAGTGATCGTCGCGGCGATTGAAGACGCGATGATCGTCGCGGCGCGCAAGTATTACAAGACCGAGGAAGACCTCCGCGCCAAGTTCAATCCAGATTCCGGGCAGGTCGACGTGTATGCGGTGCGCCCGGTGGTCGAGGAAGTTACCGACCCGAAAAAGGAATTCACGCTAGCGGAAGCCAAGCGCGTGGACCCCAACGCCGAGGTGGGCGGCGAGGTCATCATTCCCAAGCCGACGGACGTGCTGGGCCGCATCGCCGCGCAAACCGCCAAGCAAGTGATCATGCAGAAGGTGCGCGAGGCCGAGCGCGACACCATCTACAACGAATACAACGGGCGCGTCGGTGAGCTGGTCAATTGCGTCGTGAAGCGCACCGAGGGGCCGGACGTGATCGTCGACCTGGGACGCGCCGAAGCGCGCATGCCCAAGCGCGAGCAGTCGCGCCTGGAAACGTACAACATCGGCGACCGCTTGCGCGTCGTGATTCGCGCCGTGGACCGCTCGGCGAAGGGCCCGCAGGTGATCGTCTCCCGCGCCGATCCCATTCTGGTGCAGCGCCTCTTTGAGATGGAAGTGCCGGAAATTTACGACGGCACCGTGCAGATTCGCGCCGCCGCGCGCGAAGCCGGCGAACGCACCAAAATCGCCGTGCAGAGCCGCGATAAGGACGTCGACCCGGTGGGCGCGTGCGTGGGCATGAAGGGCATGCGCGTGCAATCCATCATCCGCGAATTGCGCGGAGAAAAAATCGACATCATCCCCTATTCGGAAGACACCGTGCAGTTCGCGCAAAAGGCGCTGTCTCCCGCCAAGGTGACGCGCGTCCAGATCATCGATCCCGAAACGCGCCACCTCGAGGTGATCGTCGAGGACACGCAGCTTTCTCTCGCTATCGGCAAGAAGGGGCAGAACGTTCGCCTCGCCAGCAAGCTGATCGGCTGGAACGTGGACATCAAGAGCGAGGAAGAAAAGCGCCAGGAGATCGAAGCGCAAATGACCGCGCTAACCGCCCCTGGAACGCCGCTCTCCGAGTTGAAGGGCGTTGGGCCGAAAACCATCGAGCGAATTGAAACGCACGGAGTCACCACGATCGAAAAACTCGCTGACATGACGCCGGAACAGCTCACCGAAATTCCGGGCATCGGCGAAAAAATGGTCGAGAAGATTCAGTTGTCCGTGGCCGCGTATTTCCAGTCGCTGGAAAATCCGCAGCAGGCCGAAGCCGAATTGCCCGAAGCGCTGGCCGAAGAGGAAATCGCGGAGGAAGCCGTCGAGCAGGCGGCCGCCGCCGAGGAAACGGCCGAAGCGGCGGATGTCGCAGCGGAGAATTTCGAGGCGCCAACGGAAGCGGAAGAGATCGCCGAGGCCGCGGCAGCGCATGGCCAAGCCGGCGGCGCCGAGCCGGAAGATGCGCCTGCGGAAGATTCAGACGAGCACGGAAAAAAGTAGCCGCCCCGGAGGGCAATGACCGATTCGAATCAAATCCGAATCAACGAACTGGCTCGCGAGCTCGAAGTCAAGGCAAAGGCCATCATCGACTATTTGCCTGAAGCTGGAGTGACCGAGAAAAAGACGCATTCCAGCTCGATCGAAGTGGAAGCCGCGGTAAAGGTGCGCGAACATTTTCGCGCGCTGGCCCAAGCGGAAGTAGAAGCCGAACAGAAGGCGGTAGCGGACAAAGCGGCGAAAGAGGCAGCCGCCAGAGCGGCTCGCATGAAGCCCGCTGTGGTAGCTCCGCCTCCCCCATCACCGCCTGCCGCCATTCCGCCGCCACCCGCTCCTGTCATTAGCGAGCCAATCCCTCCTGCTCCGCCCTCGGCGAGCGCCGTCGAAGCGAAGCCTGCCGTTGTGGCTCCTCCGCCTCCGCCAATTCCTAAACCGGTGGTTGTCCCGCCCGCGGAAGCAGCAAAGATTTCACCCCCGCCAACGCCGATCGCCGTTAAACCGGTCGCCCCGGCACGTCCAGCAGTTCCTCCTTCGCCGCCGCAAGTCCCGGCTGCGGCCAAGCCTCCCGCGGCCGCGCCAGCGGCTACGCCGCGCCATCCAACTTCTCCTGCATCTCCTGCGCCTGCCTCAGCCCGTCCTGCCGCGGCTGTGCGTCCGCCCGCAGGTCCGAGGCCCGCTCCCGCGCCTCCCAAGCCGAATTGGAATCCATTGCCTCCCGGTGCGCGGGTGAATCCGCCGGCGCCGCCAAGGCCGTCGGCCAGTGCTAGGCCTGCGGGCCAGCCATCCAGATTTCCGGCGCGCCCAGGACAAGGCCGTCCGGGGCAGCCTGTGCCTGGACGAAGCGGCCAGCCCCTGCATGAACGTCCGGGAGCGCCGCGTCCCGGAGGCCGCCCGGGAACGCTCTTGCCGCCGGACAAGTCTCCGCCCAAGGCGGAGCCCGGCAAGCCTATTTACGAACGCAAGCCCGCGGCGCGCGCACGCCCCACGATGGAAAAGCGCTTCGAAGAGGGCGAGCGCAAACTGCATCCGGTGCGCGCCCGCATGGGCGTCGGCGAGCAGCGCCGCAGCGCGCAAATTGAGCGCGCCCCGGCGCCCGCGCCGCGTGAGCCGCGCCAAATTACGATCACCGAGGGAGTCACGGTCCGCGATCTGGCGGAAAAGCTCGACGTGCGCGCCAAGGACGTCCTGAAAATTTTGCTGGATCGCGGGATCTTCGCCAGCATCAACCAAGCGCTCGATACGCCGACGGCCACGAGTTTAGCGGAAGCGTTCAACGGGATCGTCAATGTCATCACGTTCGAGGAAGACGTCGTCCGGGAAGTGGCCCTGGAAGAGAAGCCGGAAAATCTGGAGCCGCGCCCGCCCGTGGTGACCGTGATGGGCCACGTCGATCACGGCAAAACCAGCTTGCTCGACGCCATCCGCGAAACGGAAGTGGCCGCGGGAGAGGCCGGCGGAATTACGCAGCACATCGGCGCGTCGGTGGTGCACATCGATGGACGCAAGGTGGTGTTTATTGACACGCCGGGCCACGAAGCTTTCACTCGCATGCGCGCGCGCGGCGCGAAAGTCACGGACATCGTGGTGCTGGTCGTCGCCGCCGATGACGGCGTGATGCCGCAGACGCAGGAAGCCATCGACCACGCCAAAGCTGCTGGTGTACCCATCGTCGTGGCCATCAATAAAATCGACAAGCCGGGCGCTGAGCCCGAACGCGTCAAGCGCCAGCTTTCCGAACGCGGCCTGATGCCCGAGGAATGGGGCGGAGATACCGTGATGGTGGAAGTCTCCGCGAAACAAAAAAAGAATCTGAGCAAGCTGCTCGAAATGCTTTTGCTCGTCGCTGACTTGCGCGAATTGAAGGCCAATCCGAAAGCCCCCGGCGCGGGCACGGTGCTGGAATCGCGAGTGGATCGGGGCCGTGGGCCGGTGGCGACCGTTCTGGTGCAAACCGGAACGCTGAATGCCGGAGACGTTTTCATCTGCGGCGCGGTATATGGAAAAGTGCGCGCCATGTTTGACGACCACGGGAGGCCGGTGAAGAGCGCGGGGCCTTCGACGCCCGTCGAAGTGCTCGGATTGCAAGGCGCTCCGGAAGCAGGCGACCAGTTCCAGGTGGCCGATGAAGCGCGCGCTCGGCACATTGTCGAATTCCGCCAGGGAAAACTGCGCGAAGCGAGTCTCGCGAAGTCCGCAGGGGCACGCATCACGCTTGACCAATTGCACGAACAGCTCCGCGCGGGCGAGGTAAAGGAACTTCCGCTGGTGATCAAGGCGGACGTGCAGGGTTCGGTCGAAGTGCTGAGCGAGATGCTGCCGAAACTCTCCGACGACCGCGTGAAACTGAAAATCATTCATGCCAGCATCGGCGCGGTCACGGAAAACGACGTATTGCTGGCGTCCGCGTCCGGCGCGATCGTGGTGGCGTTCAACGTACGCCCGGACAGGAAAGCTTCCGACCTGGCGCAGCGCGAAGGCGTGGAGGTTCGGCTGCACTCGGTGATTTACGAAGTGTCCGACGAAATCAAGAAGGCCATGACGGGACTGCTCGAACCCGTATTCAAGGAAACGCACCTGGGCCGCGCTGAAGTGCGCGATACCTTCCGCGTCAAAGGTGTAGGCATGATCGCGGGCTGCTACGTGCTGGACGGCATCCTGAAGCGCGACTCCGACGTGCGCGTGTTGCGGGACGGCGCCGTCGTCTATACGGGGAAAATCAGCTCGCTGCGCCGCTTCAAGGACGATGTGAACGAAGTGCGCTCCGGGTTTGAATGCGGAGCCAGCGTTTCCAACTTCAACGACATCAAAGTGGGAGACACTCTTGAGTGTTTCCACATGCAGAAGCTCATTCTGGCGGAAGCGACCGCCTAAGCATGTGTGGGTCCTGCTTGCTGCCGAAAAGGTGGCCTATTTTGTCATTCCGAGCGGAGCGAGGAATCTCTCTTCGGTTCACGCATTAGAAAAGAAAGAGAGATTCCTCGCTCCGCTCGGAACGACAAAAGCGTGGGCTTTCTAGTACGAGCTTGCAGGGATGAAGATGCCGATCGGTCTGCTCACCCTGGAAATTTATATCCCCGAGGCGCACTCGCTCAAAGATAAGCGGCAGGTGCTCCGCAGCTTGAAGGACAGGCTGCGGGGGAAATTCAACGTGGCCGTGGCGGAGCTGGAAGGCGAGAATTCGTGGCAGCGCTCGGTCGTGGGTGTCGTAAGCCTCGCCAACAACGCCGGATTTCTCGAACAATCCTTGCGCACGGTGCTGGAGGAGTCCGAGCGGCACCTTGGCCGCGATCTGATCGGACACGAGCTGGAAGTTCTGTAGGGAAGGCGCGGATTTCGCATTCATGGGAAATTTACTATTTTAAGAACCAGTGAGACGACAATGACGGTTGCGGGGCATCGGCACGAACGCGTGGCGGAAGAGATTCGGCACGAACTGGGCATCATGGTTGTGGGTGAACTGAAAGACCCGCGGATCGAGGGACTCGTCACGATCACCGAGGTGCGCGTGACGCCCGACCTGAAGCACGCGCGCGTATTCGTCAGCGTGATGGGTAACGAAGCGGAGCAGAAAAGCACCATCCGGGGGCTTTTCGCCGCCGTCGGATACATTCGCCACGAACTCACCGAGCGAATCCAGTTGCGCCGCGCGCCCGAAATTCATTTCATCCTGGATCACTCCGAAGAATACGGCCAGCGAATCGAAGACCTTTTGCGCCAGGCAAAGAATCCGCCCCGCGAGTAGGACGGGCTTCAGCCTGTCGGTTTTGATTTTCGGCAACGCGGCAAAAAAGCAGACAGGCTGAAGCCCGTCCTACGCAACCCATGCCCCGAAAAACGCAGCCCGCGCCGCTGGACGGCGCCCTAGTCATCGACAAACCTCGCGGCAGAACGTCGCACGATGTCGTCGATGCCTTGCGCCGCATCGCCGGCTTCCGGCAGATCGGCCACCTCGGCACGCTCGATCCGCTGGCGACGGGCGTGCTCGTGCTGCTGCTTGGGCGCGCCACGCGCCTCGCCCAATTTTACGTCGGGCGACGCAAGCGGTACGACTCGACGTTCCGCTTCGGCTTCGCCACGGACACGTATGACGCCGATGGCGCGCCGCTCGCCCCGGACACGGCCCCGCAAATCGATCGCGCCGAGATCGAGCGCCTCGCTGCCGCGCGCGTCGGCCTCTTTCCGCAAATGCCTCCGCCCTATTCCGCGAAGAAAATTCAAGGCCGCCGGGCGCACGAACTCGCTCGCAAGAAAAAGCCGGTCGAGCTGAAAGCGGTGGAGATCGAAGTGTACGATTTTCACGTGAACGAAGTTTCCGGCTCGCTGGCAAAAGTTTCGATCGAATGCGCCGCCGGCACCTACATCCGTTCCCTGGCGCATGACATGGGCGCAGCCCTGGGCTGCGGCGCGCACCTCGCCGAAATTGTGCGCACCGCGGTGGGCGAATTTACTTTGGATCAAGCGGTGAAACTCGAAGAGCTCGAACGCGCCTCAAAAGAGGGCGGCCTCGCGCGTTACATCATTCCCCTGGAACGCCTGCTGCCGGAACTACCGAGCGTTACGATCCTCCCCATCCTCGAGAAGCGCGTGCGCCACGGCTCGAAATTCAACGTGCAGATTGCGCAGATCCAACCGGGCCGCACGAGCGCCGCGCAAGGCGCCACCACCGAACTCAACTCCGGCGAATGGAAGCCCGCGCGCCTTCGTGTCTTCAGCCAGCAGGAACGCCTCATCGCCATCGCCGAAGCCGTCGTCCCACGCACCTACCAGCCTGTCGTCGTCCTAGAAGTGGAAGCCTGAACGAACCGACTGGCTGCGAATCGAAAGAGTTTGCCGCGTTACTGATCTTTGTCCAAATATTCGTCCGGTACGTCGTCTTCCGGGACCTCGTGCGTCCGGACTTCGCCTTCGTCGGCGTCGGGAGCGCTTTCCACGCCCTCGACGACTTCGGCTTCGAAGGCGTTTCCTTCCTCGAGCAATTCGTCCACGCTTTCCGAATCCGCGCCCGCGGTGTTAGACAAACCCTGCAAATCGCCCGATTGGCCGGCCGAATCAGCTCCCAGACCTTTGGGCGCGAACGCTACCGCCGCCTCGCCCTGGCTCTTTCCTTTCGCCCTGCGCTTGCTCTGCACCGCCTTCTTCCTTGGCGCGGCCTTTTTCTGGCGCACCACTTTCTTGGCCGCCACCTTCTTTTTTGAGGCTTTCTTCGACTTAGTCTTGTTTTTATTCGTTTTCTTTTTGGGTGCCATATTTGCAGTCTATCACTACACGGAATCACCTGCAGCCGCAATCGGCGATTCACTTTAATTGCTTACCGTTATCTCCGCGCTTTCGTGCAACTCAATGTGCCATCCTTGTATCGCGAGGCGCATATGTTCTCCGACTTCCTCGGGCCCTCGAAAAACGTCTAGATAAGCTGGCGCGGCGGACTGGGCGTACCAGAGGCTTCTACGTTCGCGAAGTTATCCTGCGGCACCTCGAGTATCTAGAAGATATTTATTTTGCCGAGCGGACTCTGCGGCGCATTCGCAACGGAAAAAGAGCGCGCCATCCCTCTTGAAGAAGTCCTTAAACGTAATGGCGTGGAGAGCTGAGGGCCCGGCCTTCTGGACAGAGCACCGGAAAGTTACCTACCGCTAAACCTACGCGCGATCTCGGAGTAATTCCGTATTTCACAAAAGACGAACGGGCGTAGAATCAGGTAGAGGATCGCCGTGTCATCAGGATGGAAAATCGGCCTCTGGATCGCGGGCGGTACTTTTCTTGCAATTGCCGCGGCGCTGCTTGCTGTGTCCGTTGAAATTTCGAGGAGGTCGCGCGACTGGATGCAGGACTGGCTGACGCACGAATATAACAGCCAGGTTGAGCTCTCTAGTTTTACCGTGGCTATTCCTTTTCCCCTGGTGCAGGCCAAAGCCGAAAATGTGACGCTTCATTTTCAAGGCCGTCAGGATTTGCCTCCGCTGATTGCGATCAAACGCATGAGAATGAGGACATCGATCTGGAGCCTCCTCCGCGCGACGCGACGAATTTCTTTTGTCCAACTGGAAGGACTGCAGATCAACATTCCACCGCGCCAAGAGAGCAACGGCGGCGGTGGCCAAGGCGCCAAAAATGCCATGCGAAAGTTCCGC
>Ga0302326_10030016_pt1 | contig 10892 bp, 11 predicted proteins | sample Palsa_T0_3_FD_202264 | JGI IMG/M metagenome (GOLD analysis project Ga0302326, IMG submission 202264) | Peat permafrost microbial communities from Stordalen Mire near Abisko, Sweden - Palsa_T0_3 | ecosystem: Environmental > Terrestrial > Soil > Palsa > Peat permafrost | place: Sweden: Abisko...
GGTCACGCTAGATTTTCTCGCTTCGGAATCTCTACCGTAATTGTGTCAATTTCACAGCATCATTTGCCCATAATTTCATACCCGCAATCCACGTAAAGAACCTGCCCGGTGATCGCGGCCGCGCCGTCGCTGGCCAAAAATGTCCCGGTCGCGCCCAAATCGTCCGGGCTGGCCACGCCGGGTTGACAAGAGCAAAATGCTGTGATACTCATTTGATACTGGAATGCCGCGCAAGGTGCGACAACTGATTGCCGACTTGGAAAAGGCTGGCTTTGTGAACCGGGGTGGCAAAGGAAGTCATCGGAATTTTATTCATCCGAACGGGCCGCGTGTGACCGGCGATGATGTTTTTCCGTATCAGGAGCGCCAAGTGCAGCGAAGAATCGAGGAAGCGAAACAATGAAAACGAGCGAAATGAAGGCCAAAGCCGCCCGCTACATGAAAATCGTGGAGTGGAGCGATGAGGACGGCTGCTTTGTGGGCAGCGCCCCGCCACTCATCGGCCAATGTTGCCACGGCAAAGACGAGGCCAAGGTGTATGCCCAACTCTGCCGGATTGTCGAGGAATGGGTTGAAATTCTGGAAACGGACGGACGCGAACTGCCTGAGCCATTGGCCGCAAAAAAATTCAGCGGCAAATTTGTTCTGCGTATTGAACCCGCGCTGCATCGTCGTCTGGCAGCTAAAGCCCTTGCCGCCGGGGAAAGTCTGAACAGCTTTTGCGCAAAAACACTCGTCAAAGCGTGAATGAGAGACAACCCAAAGATGTTAGCGTTTTGATTCTCCTGTTTTTCTTCGTTTCATTCGGGTTTGCCGCCGCTGCGCCTCATAGGATACTTATACTCTAGAGAAACAAGACGGGTAATGGAAAGTGACGAAAGACAAAGTCAATGGCCAAGCCTAAATCTGAGTCAAGACTTGCACAAAAATGCCGCATACATCACCGGAACTTTTTGCTTGGCGATCAAACGATCGGGAAGTTCACGCGAGGAGGCGGTCTTTTCGGCTACGATTTTAAGGCCCGCAGATGCAATAAGGTCGCGGATTTCCTGAGCGTTGCTGAAGAGATAAATGTGGTCAATCATCGGGGCGTTGACCGTGGTGGTAAAATAGATAGCGCCGCTGGGGCTGAGCAGCGCCGCAATTTTCTCCAGGAAAGCCAACGGGTTCTCCAAATGCTCAACAATCTCGCCGGCCGTAATGAAATCGTAAGTTTGCGCGGGACGAAAATCGAAAATATCGCTCAGAATATAATTGATTCGCGACGGGCCAATGATCTGTTGGGCGAGCTTGATGGAGCTGGCGCTAATGTCCAGCAAATCAACTCGCGCGCTGGCGGGCAGGCTTTGCAGGGCCGTCCATGCGTAAAGGCCGTGGCCGCCGCCAACTTCCAGATACGCCCCGCATTCTTCCAGAAAGGACGGAAGATTCTTTTGGAAATATTGTATCCGTTCGTATTGCTCGGGCCATAAATACTGCGCCAGGGCCAAGCCGTGCATGTGATAATCCATGATCGCGGGGTTGGCGTAGATTTTCTGCTCCACTTCCTTATAGGAGCTATTGGCATATTTCCCAGTGCGGACGAAATTGAGGCGCTCGGCCGTCATGTCGCTGGAGAGCCTGAGATAGCAGTCCACCGCGAAGTCGATTGATTTGCCGTCCAAACGAAGCGCGGAATCGTATCGCTCAAAGTAAGCGGCGGCATTTTCGGCGTGACTTGCGCCCAGAGCCGTCACGCGCTGTCTGAGTTGCTGGCCGTAAAAGGGGTCGCCGGCTTCAATTCGCGCGAGGACTTTTTCGAGGATCAATTTCACAGCATCACATGCCCATAATTTCATACCCGCAATCCACGTAAAGAACCTGCCCGGTGATCGCGGCGGCGCCGTCGCTGGCCAAAAATGTTCCGGTCGCCCCCAGTTCGTCCGGGGTCACGTTTCGTTTTAAGGGAGTATGCGCCTCATAATGCTTGAGCATGTCGGAAAAACCGGCGATGCCGCGCGCGGCCAGGGTATTGACCGGGCCGGCGCTAATACAGTTGACACGGATTTTGCGCGGGCCAAGGTCGTAAGCCAGGTAGCGCGTGCTCGCTTCCAACGAGGCTTTGGCCACGCCCATGACATTGTAATGCGGCACCACCTTCTGCGAGCCGTAATAAGTCATGGCCAGAATAGTGCCGCCTTCGGTCATCAGCGGCGCCGCTTCCCGCGCCAGCGCAATCAACGAATAGGCACTGACATCGTGCGCCACGCGAAACGCTTCCCGAGTGGTGCCCAAGAAAGTTCCTTCCAACGCCTCTTTGGGAGCAAACGCCACGGAATGCAATAACAAATTTAATTTGCCGAATTTCTCCCGCACGCCGGCTACTGCGCGTACGATCTCCTCATCCTTGGTGACATCGCACGGCAGCATCAAAGCATCCGGGCCAAAGGTGCCGGCGAGTTCAGCGACATTTTCCTTGAGGCGTTCGCCTTGATAAGTGAAGGCCAGGGTGGCGCCAGCCTTGTGCCAGGCTTGGGCAATGGCCCAGGCGATGGAGCGTTTGTTGGCCACGCCGACAACCAAACCGATTTTTCCAGCTAACATTGACATAATGATTCTGATTGAGAAACCAGACCTGCGTTAAGTCAAAGAAAATTCGCTAACACGAAGACGAATGCGGCTTTAAAATTTCGACGTAATCAATATTCTTCAGTCATCTGCACGTTGCCGTGTTCCGGATTGGGAATAAGCTTGCGCCGTTTCGCATCCACCACAAAATCGAGATATTCCAGAGGAATCTGACCGAGGAGATTAGGCACGTCTTCAGTAAGATTCACCACGTCGAAATTTCCAAATCGTCCCTGGACGTCCAAACGAACAGGTTCATAAACGGCGCGCTTCGCCGGGCCATTGCTGGTTCGCGAAATTACATTCTGCACTTTCTCGAGGCCAAGCGCCCGGATGACGCTGGGTTTGAGGTAAAGTCGTGTTGCTCCAGTACCCACTAAAGCTTCGACTTCCACTGCGCGCGGTTTGGCCTTGGAAAGGTTGCGCTGCTGCACACCCAAATCAAACAAGTTGGTCAACTTGATCTTTACGATAACTTTTCCCATCTCTCCATTATGCGCGATTTAGGCAATGTGCGCAATTCCTGTGCAGTGTAACCGTAGCTATGGACCGTCCTGTTGCTCTTGCGATTGTATGACGTGCTGGGCCTCCCAGGACTGTTCATATTTGAGGCCCACAATCTGGGCATGGCCGTCGGGAAAACCGTAAACCCTGCTCATCTGCCCATCGGCGTTCGGCCAGGCTTGCGTCTCGCGAATCACCGCCACGGATCCCCAAGGCAGACCGTTAAGGCTATCCAGGTTTCCATGAAATATAATTTCAAATTGATTGCTGCCGGATAATGGCATGTTTTCACGCAAATAGGTTGCTAGTTGATCAAGACTTGTTGGAGATTGGCCTTGATGGTCGCCAACGTAATTGAAAAAGGCGCCGCCCAGGTTCATGGCGTCGCGCGTTTTTGCGCCAGCCAATTGGTGCAACTGCGCATAGTATTCCGGCGAATGCGCCTCTTGCGGGTGCGCTGAAGGCAACTGCGGACTGCGGTTCGTCTCCGCCGCGCGAACAAGCTCGTTGGTTTGCTTTTGCAGCGAAGCCAGTTCCTTTCGCAGGCTGGCTAATTCGCTGGAGTGATGATCGTGTTTGATTTCAACGTGTTGGGCGGCCAGACGATCGTGTTCCACGCCGAGTTTGTTCAATTGGCGGCGTTGCTCCTGCAACAAATCTTTATCCGCCCGGAGTTTTGCGTTGTTCTGCTTACCGATACATACGCACCAAATGGCTGCGGCGATGGCGATGCACGAGATGAGGCCAGTTTTGATGTTTAACATAAATTAGACTTTTATGGGTTTGTAACGGATGACCACCTGTTGCTGATTCTTTCGTCAGCCGATCGTATGCTGGTCAGGGTGAAGGCGTTGCGAATGTCCAACTCAGGATCAACTGGCGCTATTTGCGTAATGGCCCAATCTCCACCGCCTTGCAATTCCGGCACCAACGTGCTCGTGGACACGATTTCATACCTTGCCAGCGCAGCCGCATCGATGGGAGCCGGTAAATAGGGCGCCAGTTGCGAAAGCGCAGTTGGGAATTGACCTGGGTAATCAACTGCATAAGCCCGGAGCGCCGCGTGTAATCGATCCAGCACAACATGCTCCGCATTGGCGCGAAGGTTTCCTGCAGCACTTTGAAAGTCTCGCTCGCTGGCATCGTCGCTCAGCGTTTCCACGGCCTGAAGCCAATTTTCATCTGTCAAATACTGGAATTCCGGAATTTTTGCCGAAGGATGATCCTCGCCCCACTGTTTGAGCCGGTCCACGCGCGCGGCATACATCCGCTTTAGGGAAGCGATTTGGTCTTGCGGCGAAAGCGGCACGACGTTCTTGTCAGACATCTTCCGCGCGATTTCCTTCAAACGCCCAACTTCGCCGCGCAAACGGAGAATTTCGCGAAATTCAGCATCGGGTGGTGCCGCAGCGTTTTGCGGTGGCTTTGCGAGAGCGGCGAGGCGCTGATTTTCCGTCTTCAATTGCTCTAACTGATGGGTTTGCGCTGCCAATGTGTGATCCAGTTCCCGCAAACTGGCTTGCGCCTGGCGTTGCATGAACAATGGCGTCAGAACACTCGCCAGAATGACTGCGCCAGCGATGCTGGTCTTGAGTTTTGTTGAGGCCATATAGCGTAAGGAGGTTAAAAAATTTACTGTTCCCGTCGCCACCGCCGCGGAGGCTTTTGCGGAAATGCTCGCAACCAATCCCGCCGGCGCTGCTTCCACCGCTTCCGCGGCTAAAGCGGTTGTCAATGCTGCGAGCGAAAGAATTACTCCCCGCCGTGTCAGCAAAACGTGAAGCTTCTCCACCGCGCGGTTGACGCGCTTTTGGGCCGCTGCTTCATTGATGCCGAGCTCCTCACCGACGGAGCGAAAATCCAGCCGCTCGTAAAAGCGGAGCAGCACCGCAGCGCGGTCGGAGGCACCCAGTTGGTTTATGGCCTCATCGAGAACAGGCACGATTTCGGCCAGACGTGCTTGAGAATGGTCGGTTGATTCGTTCATTTCCACGGCCTGTCTTTCGCGATTTTGACGGCGGCGCTCCGCGCGCAAGGCTTTTGCCGCGATGAAACATGTGTGCCGGTGCAGCCAGCCGCCCAATCTGACTTCCCGGGAAAGACTTTTGGCCAGGCGCGCCAAATCGATAAAAACGGTTTGGGCTACATCCTCGGCCAGATGCATGTCGCCGCCGGTGAGCCGCGCCGCTGTGGAATAGACCAGGTCGAGATAGGCTGCGACCAACGAGCGAAAAGCCTCCTCCGAACCGCCTTGGGCGTAATCTGCAAGCAATCTGTCCGTCCTCATTTCTTAATAATAAAGACCCGCCCATGGACGAAAGCAGACAATAAGTTTTGAAATTAATTTCTCCGCTGGCATTTGCCTTGGAGGCCAATTAGTGTGGTTGCTGTCTGAATGACCAGTTCTGCCAAACAATTTGCCCTCGAATGGTTCAGCGGTTTGGGCCGCGGCGCGGCATTGTGCCGCGATATTTTCGCTTCCATTTTTAAAATCAAGCCGGTCTGGCGAGATGTCTTGTACCAGATGTATTTCATCGGTGTCAAATCGCAGTCGGTCGTCACCATCACGGGTGCCTTTACGGGCATGGTGTTGTGCGCCCAGACGTATTTCCAATTTCATAAGGTCAAAATGGACACCGCCACTTTGGCTGTGGTCAGTGTCGGCATGGGCAGCGAATTGGGCCCAGTCTTGACCAGCTTAATGGTCGCCGGGCGTGTCGGCGCGGCCATTGCGGCCGAATTGGGAACGATGCGCGTCACTGAGCAAATTGACGCTTTGCGCACGTTGGCCACCCACCCGGTGGATTTCCTGGTTGTCCCGCGTTTCCTGGCCATGTTGCTGGTCATGCCGCTTTTGACGGCCGGTTCGGTCGTGGTTGGTATTTTCGCCGCCTTTCTGGTCGGAGTCTGCCTGCTCGGCATCAACCCCACGTATTTGTGGTACAACATGATTCATTATACTAACATGGATGATGTGATGACGGGCATGATCAAAACTTTCGTCTTTGGCGGCATCATCGCCGTCATTGCCTGTGACAAGGGATTGAACTGCCCGCAAGGAGCCGAAGGGGTGGGGCGGGCCACGACGGAAGCGGTGGTCTATTCTTCCATCACCATCCTGATCAGTAATTTCTTTTTGACTCTGGTGCTCAACCGCCTGCTGCCATGATCATCGAAGTGCGTGATGTAAAAAAGAATTTTGACGGCGTGCCTGTGCTCCAAGGTGTGACGTTTTCAATCGAAAAAGGGGAGGCTGTCGTCATCATCGGGGTCAGCGGCGGCGGCAAAAGTGTTTTGCTCAAGCATTTGGTGGGTCTGCTCGCGCCCGATCAAGGGGAAGTTCTGGTCGGCGGCGTCGATATCGCCTGCCTGAACGAGCGCGAGTTGCTGCCGGTGCGACGCCAATTCGGCATGCTATTTCAAGGCGCCGCGCTCTTTGATTCGATGACCGTGGAGGACAATATCGCCTTTGTGCTCAACCGCGAGGGGCGTTTTACCAGTGGGGAAATCGCCACGAAGGTGGATGAAGTGCTGGAAACCGTAGGTCTAAAGGGCATCGAAAAAAAGTGGCCCGCGGAGCTTTCCGGTGGCATGCGCAAACGGGTCGGCCTGGCGCGCGCCATTATTTACCGGCCGGATATTCTTCTTTACGACGAACCGACCACCGGCCTGGACCCCATCGCCTCGGATGCCATCGACCATTTGATCATCCGGGTCGTGCAGAAATTGAAGGTGACGTCCATTGCGGTGACGCACGACATGCGCAGCGCCCGGCGCATTGGCAAACGCATTCTGATGCTGCATCAGGGGCGCATCTACGCCGATAAAACCCCGGAAGAACTTTTCAAATCGACTGATCCGGTCATTTCTCGTTTCGTCAACGGCATCTCGGATCAGCGTGAGGAAATTGAACTATGAAGGATTCACGCATTGAACTCAAAGTGGGATTTTTTGTGGCCGTAGGGCTCGCGATGCTGGCGGTGCTGGTGCTCAGTTTCAGCCGCGGCCTGACGCTCTTTCATTCCAGTTATACCTTGCGCATCCTGCTCCCCAACGCCGCCGGGCTCAAGCCCACCGCCGACGTGATGATGGCCGGTGTCCCCATCGGCAAAGCCTCCCAATTGGAATTATTGCCCGACGGTCGCTCCGTCGCCGTGACGGTAAGCATCCTCTCGGAATATCATATCCGCACCAATGCCGTTTTCCACGTTGATTCTTTGGGCTTCCTGGGCGACCAATATATCGCGGTCACTCCATCGACCAATGTGGAGGACGCCCCGTTCTGGAAACATGGTGACGTGATTCAAGGCGAGAGCCCTTTTGATATGCAGGAAGCGGTGCGTTCCGTAGCGGGTCTGATGGATCAGGCCAAAAAGGCGGTGAACGACCTTGATCGCGCCATCAACACCGTGAACGCGGGTGTCCTTTCCGGCCAGTCGATGAGCAATTTTAGCATGGCTTTGAGCAATATTAACACCATGACCGGCGTCGCCGTCGAAGTCGTGCAAGGAGCAGATGTCCTCATCCATTCCAACACCCCGGTGGTCGGAGCGGCGGTGAGTAACTTTTACAAGTTCTCCGCCAAACTCAACCTGGTGGCCGACGACTTGGATCGTTTGGTGGTCACCAACAGGCCGGTCATTGATCAGGCGGTTCGGAATTTGCGTGACACTTCGGCTTCGGTTAAGCAGGTTGCAGCGGATTTGGAAGCAGGCAAAGGCTTGGTAGGAGGGCTTTTAAAAGACGAAGAAATGAAAGCGCAGACGGCGTCGATGATCAGCAATGCCAACGCCGTGGCCGCCGAGTTGAATATCTTTAGCAGCAATCTCAATCAAAGAGGCATTTGGCGCATGTTGTGGAAGCCGAAAAATACCGAAAAGGAACCCGCAAGGTGATTTCCATTCATAGCAGCACACCGACAACGAGCTTATGAGCTCCCTTTGGGCCATTCGAATCTTTTTCCTGGCGCTGTGCACTGTGGGCGGCTACGAGGTGAGCCAGGTGCGGCCCGAATGGATTAACAACGGCCTGACCGGCACAATCATTGGCTTCGGCATGGGCGGTTTGTGCGTGGCCCTGGATGAAATGCTCAAGGGCTTTTCTCTGCGCGCCTTTTCCGCCGCTACTTTTGGTTTGTGCCTGGGCGCGCTGGTGGCCGGCCTGGTGGACCGCTCCGGCCTCTTCCCTGATACCGATGATCCCCAGCGCCGCGTCATCCGCCTCGGGCTGTTCTTGAGTTTTAGTTATTTGGGAATGGTTCTGGCCATGCGCAGCAACAAGGAAGACTTTTCCCTGATTATTCCCTACGTAAGGTTTGCGCCTCAGACCAAGGTCGAGAGCCTGCTCTTGCTGGATACGAGTGTTATTATTGACGGCCGCATTGCCGATCTGATTGAAGCTAATTTCATCGAAGGCACGCTGGTGGTGCCGCGCTTCGTCTTGCTTGAATTGCAAAAGATCGCCGATTCGAACGACCCCGTTATCCGAGCCCGCGGGCGGCGGGGTTTGGAGATGCTGACCCGCCTGCGGCAACTCAAAAATAATGAGGTCAAGATTCACGATGCCGACTTTCCCGAGGAGACGGAGGTAGATTCCAAATTGGTGCGCCTGGCTCGCGTCCTTAGCGCCAAACTTTATACCAACGACTACAATCTGGGCAAAGTGGCTGAATTGCAGTCCGTTCCCTATGTTAACTTGAACGAATTAGCCAATGCTCTTAAGCCGGTCATCCTGCCCGGGGAAATTTTTACGTTGCGCGTGGTGCGCGAAGGGAAGGACAAGGGACAAGGAGTTGGCTACCTCAACGATGGCACGATGGTGGTGGTGAACAATGCGCAAAGCATGATCGGCCAGCAAGTCAACGTCAAGGTCCTGAGCCTGCTGCAAACTGGCGCGGGCATCATTGTCTTCGCCGATCTAAAAACGCCAGCGGCGGCGTAATTGTCCCATGAATGCATTATTGCTTGTTTTCCTCGGCGGCGCCTTGGTCACCAATGGGCCTGAGACGGTAAACACTCAAACCGCCGCTAACACTAACGTTCCTCTTCCGACCACCACGGTCGTGGCCCAGGATCCGTCCGGTGACGAGTATCGCCAAATTCTGCTTGACGATGACGCAGCCGAGAAGGAAATCCTGGGTTGGATGGATAAATCCGATGCTTTCGCCAAAGCGGGTGGCGGCGATTCGAAGGTCACGCTTAATTCCAAGATTCAGCAGCGTCTGGATGGCATCAAAAAGGAATACCAGGACTTCATTGAACGACATCCCAAGCATGTCAAAATTCGTTTGGCCTACGGCAGTTTTCTCAGGGACACGCATGATGATGAAGGCGCCTTCACACAATGGGACACCGCTCGTCAATTGGACCCCGCCAATCCGGCCGCCTGGGACAATTTAGGCAATTACTACGCCTTCAGTTCCAACGCTCCGGTCAAGAAGGCGTTCGAATGCTACAATAAAGCCATTGAGTTGAATTCCGGCGAGTCCGTTTATTACCACAATTTGGCCGCAGTCGTTTATTTGTTTCGCAAGGAAGCTGGGGATTATTATCACTTGGACGAAGCGCAGACCTTCGACAAGGCGTTGGCGCTTTATCGTCAAGCGATCAAATTGGATGCAGATAACTTTGTTCTTCTTACCGACTACGCTCAAGCTTTCTACGGCACCAATCCACCGCGCTGGCAAGATGGATTGGCGGCTTGGAAGGAGGCGTTGAGAGTCGCGCCGGACGATGGCGAAAAGGAAGGCGTGTATATTCACCTGGCCCGCATCCACCTTAAATTAGGCGACCTGCCAGAGGCCAAGTCCGATTTGGCGGCGGTCACCAACGCCAACTACGCTGAGCTTAAGACCAAGCTCATGAGCAACTTGCGCGCGGCCTTGGATAAAACGGGAACAAATGCGGCGTCGCCTGCGGCCCCGACGCAGGTAAATGAGAAATAGACTGAGACTAACCCGAAAGGGTAGTTGCAAAGGCCCGATTCGGGCCTACATTGAGACGGGCCGAGAAAAACGCCCAGATTGGAGAAGTTAGAAAAATGAAAAGATATTCTTCGTCGGTTCGGCTGGTGATTATAGCCATAGCCGCTTCCGTGATATCCTTTGTTGCACCTGCGAGCGCCGATGCCACGGCTCAAATTTCCGCCACGACGCAAGTTAGCGCCCCTGTTATGCCTCCGGGTCAACAGGCAGTTCCGGCTTTGCCTTTGGGCGTGAGTGAAGTCGTGAAGCTGTATCAGGCGGGCGTGGGCAAAGATGTGATTGAGAACTTTATCAACAGCACACCTATACCGTATCACCTTACCGCCGATGGAATTATCTATTTGCGGTCTTTGGGGCTGCCGCAAGAGATAACCACCGTGATGCTGCAACGCGATGGGCAAATGCAACAGCAGATGGCTATGCAAAAATATTATGAGCCGCCGACTCCGCCACAAGGCACCGTGCCCCAATACAACGGGGTCATTGCTCAACCAACCACGCCGGCGCCAGACGTGACGGTGATTGGATCAGGGTATCCGTCCTATGATTACGCTTATCCCTACTACTATGATTACCCATATTATGGTTACTATGGCTATTGGCCGTTGTATGGAGGCGGCTGGGGTTGGGGCCGTGGTGGCTTTGGTCGCGGCGGTTACGGTTACGGAGGAGGGTTCCGCGGCGGGGTTGGGTTTCACGGTGGATTTGCCGGCGGGGGATTTCACGGGGGCAGTGCTGGCTTCCACGGCGGCGGCGTTGCGGCCGGACATGGCGGGGGCGGATTTGGCGGCGGCCACGG
>Ga0302326_10030017_pt1 | contig 10892 bp, 11 predicted proteins | sample Palsa_T0_3_FD_202264 | JGI IMG/M metagenome (GOLD analysis project Ga0302326, IMG submission 202264) | Peat permafrost microbial communities from Stordalen Mire near Abisko, Sweden - Palsa_T0_3 | ecosystem: Environmental > Terrestrial > Soil > Palsa > Peat permafrost | place: Sweden: Abisko...
CGATATCGTCACGCTTGCTCAAGGTACAGCACGATGCATCTCGCCTTCGACATCTTCCAGGGGATCGGCGTGGCGGCAGCGGTGGGTATCCGACCCTTCCTGCCCGCGCTCGTCGCCGGCGCGCTCGCGGCCGGCGACGTCGAGCTGAGCTTCAAGCACACCGACCTGTCTTTCCTGCAGAAGCCCGTGTTCCTGCTGATCATGGTGCTCGGGGTGGTGCTGCTGGGAGTGCTCGAACGGCGGTTCGCCGGTCGCACCGAGGAGCCGCGCTGGCTGACCTACGGTCTCGCCGCCGCGTCGCTGGCGCTCGGCGCGCTGTTCTTCGGCGCCGAACTGGCCCGGCGACACGACCCGGTCGTGATCGGGATCGTCGCCGGCGTGATCTGTGCCGGGGTCGGCGTGCTGGCGACGTTGCCGCTGCTGGCGCGGGTGCGAGCGCGCCTCGATCGCGACGCGGTCACGGCCCTGCCGTTCATCACCGCGGCGATCGCCGCCGTCGGCGCGGCGCTGTCGGTTGTCGCCCCGCCCTTTGGCGTGATCCTGCTGCTGGCGCTGCTGTGGCTGCTGGTCGCCGGCCGCGGACGCGAGCAGCAAAAGTACGCCGGCCTGCGGATCCTCCGGTAACCCTGTCACGACCCTGATGCCGTGATGCCCTGATGCCCGGTGGCCCCAACGGCGAGCCGCGCAAGCTCGTGCTCGTAGTCGTGGATGCGATGAAGCAGTCGATGCTCGAGCGGGCGATCGCCGCCGGCCGAGCGCCGGCGATGGCGCTCGTTCGTGAGCGCGGCGTCTACGTCGACGACTGCGTCGCCGCGTTCCCGTCGGTCACGCCCGTCTGCGCCGCGACGATCACGACCGGCGTCGGTCCCGACGAGCACGGGATCCCGTCGATGAACTGGTACCACCGTGACGAATCCCGGTACGTGGAATACGGCTCGAGCTTCTCGGCCACCCGTCAGTTCGGGGTGCTGCGCTCGATGACCGACACCGTCTACCGGATGAACTCCGAGCACCTCTCCCACGACGTCGAGACCGTGTTCGAGTCGCTCGACGACGCCGACGTGCGCACCGCCGGCACGACCTACCTGATCTACCGCGGTCGCTACGAGCACGAGGTGGCGCAGGAGTCGGCACTGGCCCGGATCGTCACCTCGACCCTGTTCAGGCGCACGATCCTCGGACCCAAGGAGCTGTTCTACGCCGATCTGTACGCCTCGCGGAAGACCGGCTGCAAGGGCCAGCTGGGCCTTCCCGGCGCGCGGGATCAGCACACCGGCTGCGTCGGCTCATACCTGGTCGAGCACGACCTGTTTGACTTCATGCTGTTTTCGCTGCCTGACAACGACGCCTGGTCGCACCGCAACGGACCCCATGCCCAGGTGACGTCGCTGGCGGCGGCCGATCGTCAGTTGGAGCGCCTGTTCCACGCCGGGGGCGGCGCCGATCAGTTCCTCTCCGAGCACGCGGTCGTCGTCTGCTCGGACCACTCGCAGGCCCCGGTCGAGGAGCGGATCCGCCTCGACCAGGCGTTCGCGGACTTCGCGGTGGCGACGCCTGGGGCGCGCGGGACCGGGCCAGAGGTGCCGGCGCCGGAGGTCGCGCTCAGCCCGGCGCAGCGCTCGGCGATGATCTACGCGCTCGACCCCGACCGCCGCGAGCAGATCGTGCGGCGCTCGCTGGACGCGATCGCCGACGTCGAAGGCATCGACCTGGCGATGTGGCTGGATGGCGACCAAGCGGTGATTCGCGGCCATCGCGGGGAGTTGCGGTTCGCGCCGGGCTCCGACCTTGAGGATCTGCGTGGGCAGCGTTGGAGCGTCGACGGCGATCTCGGCGCGCTGCGCGCCGAGGTCCAGGACGGACGGCTGTTGTGCACCGAGTACCCCGATCCGCTCGGGCGGGTCTGGTCGGCGCTGCGCTGCCAGAACGCCGGCGACATCCTGCTGTCGGCCGCGCCGGGCTACGAGTTCGTGGACTGGGGTGGCTCGGCCCACGTCGGTGGCGGTTCGCACGGATCCTTGCACCGCTCCGACTCGCTCGCGACGCTGCTGTGGTGCGGGACGGGCCCGACCAGTCGCGCGGCCCGTGAGCAGTGGTCGCTGCGCGACATCGCGCCGCTGATCCGGAGTCATTTCGGGGTAGCCGGCGACGGGCCCCACCAATTAGCGGCCCGTTAACCGAGGACCGATACTGACATCGATGCCAGGGACGAGCGATACATTGAGCGAGATGCCCGCTGAGGACCTGACGACGGCTGTTATTGAGCTGCCGTTCCATCACCGTGTCCGGCTTGGCATCCGTAAGGGACACAACTGGCTGCAGCTGATCCGCTTCGGCGCGGTCGGCGCCAGTGGCTACGCGGTCAATCTGATCTCGTTCGCGATCCTCGTTCACCTGCTCGGCGTCACGTACTGGGTGGCATCGCCGATCGCATACTTGCTGGGGACGGCGAACAACTTCTACTGGAACCGGCGCTGGACCTTCAGCCACGCCCGTGAGGCCCATCCCGGCCATCAGGCGTGGAAGTTCTTCGCGGTCTCGCTGCTGTCGTTCGGCGTCAACTACGCCGTGCTGATCACGTTGGTCAAGACGACCGGAATGGAGCAGGTGCTCGCCCAAGCGATCGCCAACGCGGTCGGGATGCCGGTCAACTTCCTCGGCCAGAAGCTCTGGAGCTTCAAGGAGTAACGCCGTCGTGAGCACGCCGCGGACGCTGGCGTCGCTGCGGTTGAGCTGTGCTGTGGCCGCGTTCTGCTGCGCAGTCGCACTCTGCGGCGCGGTCGGCGTGCGGTCCGCTCGCGCCGCGGCGGCGGTTCGCAGCCAGACGACCACCCAGACGGTGACCGTAACCAACACGGTCACGAGCACGGTCACTGCCGGGACGCCGGTGCTGGTCACGTCGCAGACGACGCCGCCGGCCGGCTATCGGCTGAGCGCCAACCAGGTGCTGGCGATCGCCTCGCAGAACCCGGCCGTCAAGGCTGAGCTGCGCCGCCACCGGCACGCGGTGCCGTACGAGTACACCAAGGGCTATCCGGAGTGGCAGGTCAGCTGGTTCTCCGATCAGACGCCCGCACGGGAACTGGTCCAGGTCTACGTCGACGACGCGACCGGCAAGGTCACCCAGACCTGGACCGGCTTCCAGGTCGCCTGGACGATGGCCCGCGGCTACCACGGCGCGTTCGGGCGCAGCGTCAATGACTGGTTCATCTGGATCCCGCTGTGCATCGTGTTCATCGCGCCGTTCATTCCCTGGCGCCGGCGGCCGACGCTGCTGCATCTGGATCTGCTGATGCTGCTCGGGTTCTCGATCTCGCTGGCGTTCTTCAACCACGCCAAGATCGGCATCTCGGTTCCGCTCGTCTACCCGTTCCTGCTGTACCTGCTGGCAAGGATGCTGGCGCTCGGGCTCGGCAAGGGCGTCCCGCGCGAACCGCTGCGCACGATCGTCCCGATTCCCTGGCTGGCGGTCGCGATCGTGTTCCTGATGGCGTTCCGGATCGGGCTCAACGTCCTGAACTCGAACGTGATCGACGTCGGCTACGCGGGCGTGATCGGCGCGACCAAGCTGATCCACGGGCAGCCGCTGTACGGCCACTGGCCGGCCGATAACGCGTACGGCGACACCTACGGCCCGGTGTCCTACTACTTCTACGTTCCGTTCCGGCTGATCTTCGGCTGGAGCGGCACCTGGGACTCGCTGCCCGCGTCGCACGCCGCCGCGATCTTCTTCGACGTGATCACGCTCGGTGGCCTGTACCTCGTCGGCCGCCGGCTGAAGGGCAACGCGCTCGGGATCCTGCTCGCCTACGGCTGGGCCGCGTACCCGTTCACGCTGTTCACGCTCAGCTCCAACACGAACGACGCGCTCGTCGCCGCGATGGTCACCTACGCGCTGTTGGCGATCACCTCGGCGCCCACCCGCGGCGTGTTCGCCGCGCTTGCCGGTCTGACCAAGTTCGCGCCGTTCGCGCTGGCGCCGCTGCTGCTGCGTGGGATCGGCGACTGGCCGACCCGGCGTCAGATCCTGCAGTACTGCGTCGCGTTCGCGCTCGTCGTCGTGATCTGCATGGTGCCGGTAGTCGTCAAGCACGACCTGCACGCCTTCTGGCACGACTCGATCGCCTACCAGTCCGACCGGGTCACCCCGTTCTCGATCTACGGTCTGTGGGGTGGTCTCGGCCTCTTGCAGCATCTGCTCCAGGGAGCGGCGGTCGCGCTCGCGATCGTCGTCGCCGTGCTGCCCGGCCGGCGCGGCACGATGCAGGTCGCCGCGTTCGGCGCCGCAGTGCTGATCGCCCTCCAGTTGACCGTCAACTACTGGCTGTACCCATATATCGTCTGGTTCTTCCCGCTGGTGCTGGTGGCCCTGTTCGCCTCCCACCCCGAGCCGGGCCAGCACCTCTACGACGCCTGGGAGTCGATCGACGACCAGCCCGCCCCGCCCTCGGCGCCCGTGATCCCGGGCGTCGCCACCTGGTCCACGCCGCCGCCGGCATCGGGCTGACCGATGCCCTGGCGCCGGGCTCACGGTGCGCCTAGGATTGCGCCATGCCCAGATGGCTGCTCCCGTGGCTGGTACCGCTCGGGCTGGTCGCTGTCGTGGTCGTGATCGCGACGTCGGCGCGCGTCGGGGCCGTGGCGGCGGTCGTCGTTGGGGCCGTCCTGGCGCTCGTCGCCGGTCTGGTCGGGTTGCCGATCATGTACAAGACCTACCAGGCCAACCGTCCCAGCCAGGCCGGGGGCGCCGCCAAGCCTCCGCGCAAGGACCCTCCGAACAACCGCAGCTTGCTTCGCTGACGCGATTCGGCCGGTGGCGGGATGCTCGGGGAACGTTTCGCGTCTCCACGGCGACAAACGTTCCCGGCCTCGGGCGCGGGGAACTTTTCCGCCCTCCAGGGGCGGTAACTTTCCCCGGCTCCAGCCACCGACCAGCGACGCACGTCACACCGGGGCGCGCTCACGCGGCGGGTAGCAGGATCTGCTCGATCGCGTCGGCCCGCCGCGGCTCGGGCGCCGCCCGGATCAAGACGGCATTGAGCCACGGGTCCTCGTCCGAAGTCTCGAACCGAACCGGCATCTTGGTCGCGATCGCCTCGATCGCCAACTCGCGCCGGACGCCGAGCACGCCGCCGCGTGGCCCGGTCATGCCGACGTCGGTGATGTAGGCGGTGCCGCCGGGCAGCACCCGCGCGTCAGCGGTGGGCACGTGTGTGTGCGTACCGACGACGGCGGTCACGCGGCCATCCAGGTACCAGCCGAGCGCGACCTTCTCGCTGGTCGCCTCACCGTGCATATCGACGAGCACGTGGTCGACCTGGTCGCGCAGCGCGTGCAGCGCCGCGTCGGCCTCGGCGAACGCGGGCCGGCCGGCGTCCATGAACAGGTTGCCCGACAACGACACGACCCCGAGCCGCACGTCGCCGCGCTTGACCACGCACCAACCATGACCGGGCTGGGAGCGCAGGAAGTTGGCGGGGCGCAGGATCTCGTCATGCTCGTCCAGGTACCCGTAGATCTCGCGCTGGCGGTACGTGTGGTTGCCGAGCGTGATCACATCGGCGCCGCCGGCGAACAACTGCTCGGCGAGCTTCGGTGTGATCCCCACCCCGCCAGCGATGTTCTCGCCGTTGACGACGACGAAATCGAGCTCGAGCCGGTCACGGAGCGACGGCAGCAAACCGAGCAGCGTGCGCTTGCCGAGGCCGCCGACGACATCGCCGACGAACAGGATGTTGGCGGCCATGGGCAGGGATTGTGGCGCCGACGCCGCACAAACGTATATGAGCGCAGGGGAGCTGCCCGAGCCGGAGGCAACGCCGGAGGGCGCCGCGGCGGCCGCCGAGTCGCCGGCCGCGCCCACGATCGAGCGGGTCGTGATCCGCCGCTGGGTCCAGTTGGTGTTGTTGCCGTTGGCGCTATTGGCCCTGTGGGAGCTCGCCCGTGCGGCCGGGACGATCTTCCTGGCGCTCGTGATCGCGTGCCTGGTGGCGCTGATCCTGGCGCCGCCGGCGCGGATCCTCGAGCGAGTGCTGCCGCGCGGGCTGGCGATCCTGTCGGTCTACCTCGGCTGCGTCGCGGTGGTCGTCGGGATCGGCTTTTTGCTGGCGAGCCCGGTCTCGACGCAGATCCGCCACTTCGAGCACAACCTGCCAGAGCTGACCCGCCACGCCAACCGCGACCTCACGAACCTGCAGAAGTTCCTGAACCAGCACGGGATCAAGGTGCACCTCACCAAGCAGGGCCAGAGCGCGCTGACGACGCTGCAGAAGGACCTGCTGAAGCGGTCGGGCGCGATCGTCAACTTCTCACGCGGGCTGTTGACCCAGCTGGTCACGATCGGCTTCGACCTCGTGCTGATTCTCGTGCTGTCGATCTACATGCTGGTCTACGGCCGCCAGATCGGTCACCTCGTACGCCGGCTGATGCCCCCCGGCAACGGCACCAGCGAGGACGACTATCCGCGCTTGGTCCAGCACGCCGTGTTCACCTACGTGCGTGGGCAACTGCTTTTCAGCCTCGTGATGGGCGGCTCGGCGACGCTCGTGCTGTACGTCTATGGCTGGCTCGGGATCTTCCCGGCGGGCAGCCGCTACGGGGCGTTCTTCGGTGCCTTCTACGGGTTGATGGAGTTCATCCCGTACGTCGGGCCGATCATCGGACCGATCCCGGCGCTGCTGGTGGCGTTGTTCGTGAACCCGCTGTCGGCGCTCTGGCTGTTGATCGCGTTCATCGCCCTGCAGCAGCTCGAGGGGCACGTCGTCTCGCCGCAGGTGTTCGGCCACGCGCTGCGGATCAACCCGATCGTGATCATCCTGTCGCTGCTGATCGGAGACGCGCTGTACGGGATCATTGGCGCATTGGTGGCGCTGCCAGTGGCGGCGGTGATCCGCCAGACCGTCGTCTACCTGCGCGACCACACGATGTTCGAGTCGTGGGGCCCACCGTACCTGCCGGCCGCGACCGGGGACCCGCCGCACCTGCCGGCCACCAGCGGGAACCCGCCCGCGGGACCGGACCCGTGACAGCCAGCTGGGGGCGTCGGCTGGCTAGCGCTTGCCGGTCGTGCGCATGAACCCGTAGGCGGCCAGCGCGGCGATGATCAGCAGCAGCACCGGGATCGCGAACGAGACGATCCCGACGACCGACAGCACGAGCGTGACCACTCCGAGGCCGCCCGCGCCGGCGCCGACCGTGGCCAACCGGTAGGCGCGCTTCTCACGCACGTGTCGCGGGGTGTAGCCGCCGCGTCGGTCAAGGTTGCTCATGCACGGCACAGCGTACAGGCAGACACGATCGGCGTCGACAGGCGTCGGGTAGGCCGCGCGGGCGTGCGGATCGCACCGTTATCCTCGGACGCACGCTATGTCGTTCCCGCAGACCCGCCTGCGCAGGCTCCGCGCCAATCGCGCGCTGCGCGGCCTCGTGCGCGAGACGCGGCTGACGCCGGCGGAGTTCATCTACCCGATGTTCGTCGCCCACGGCGTCGACCGCCGCGAGCCGATCCCCGCGATGCCGGGGATCGATCATCTGTCGATCGCCCACGCCGTCCAGGAGGCCGGGGATGCGCAGGCACGCGGGATCCCGGCGGTGCTGTTGTTCGGCCTCCCCGCCGCCAAGGACGCGCTCGGCACCGGCGCCTACGACGACGAGGGGGTCGTCCAGCTCGCCACCCGGGCGATCAAGGACGCCCATCCCGGGCTTCTGGTGATCACCGATCTGTGCCTGTGCGAGTACACCAGCCACGGCCACTGCGGCGTCGTCCGTGACGACGGCACGGTCGACAACGACCAGACGCTCGAGCTGCTCAACCGGGCCGCGGTCTCCCAGGCGCAGGCGGGCGCCGACATCGTCGCCCCCAGCGACATGATGGACGGGCGCGTCTCGACGATCCGCCGCGCACTCGACGACGAAGGCTTCACCGACACGCCGATCATGGCCTACAGCGCCAAGTTCGCGTCGGCGTTCTACGGCCCGTTCCGCGAGGCGGCCGACTCCGCGCCGGCCTTTGGCGACCGACGGGGCTACCAGATGGACCCGGCCAACGCCGGCGAGGCGCTGCGTGAGGCGCGCCTTGACGTGCAGGAGGGCGCCGACATCCTGATCGTCAAGCCGGCGCTTCCCTACCTCGACGTGCTGCGCACGATCAAGGACGACACGGGCCTGCCGGTCGCCGCGTACAACGTCTCGGGCGAGTACTCGATGCTGAAGGCGGCAGCGGCCGCGGGCTGGCTCGACGAGCGGAGCGCCGTGCTCGAGGCGCTCACGAGCATCCGCCGTGCGGGTGCCGACATGATCATCACCTACCACGCGAAGGAGGCCGCCGAGTGGCTTCAATGAGGGGGTTCCCACCATCCACCCCCAACACCGACGGAGTCCAGGACGCCAACGCCGGCAATCACCGCCCCAAGCTGCGCAGTCGCAAGGACGGCGCCGCGATCGCGCTCGACGACGTCGACAAGCGGCTGCTGAACCTGATGCAGGGCCAGTTCCCGATCGTCGCGAAGCCGTATGAGCACGTTGCGCACGAGGCCGGTCTCGCCGAGCAGGAGGTGATGCAGCGTGTGCAGCGCCTACTCGACGAGCGGATCATCCGCCAGGTCACCCCGATCTTCGACACCCGTGCGCTCGGCTACCAGTCGATGCTGGTCGCCGCCAAGGTCGATCCCGACAATCCGTGGCGGGCCGCGAACATCATCAACGCCCATCCCGGCGTGTCGCACAACTACCTGCGCAACCACGAGTTCAACATCTGGTTCACGATCGCCACCGAGCCAGATTCCAAGCTTGGGCTGCAGGGCACGCTCGACATCCTGGCCAGGGAGGCGGGCGCCGAGTCGGTCCGTCAGCTGCCGACGCTGAAGCTGTTCAAGATCCGCATGGACCTGGAGATGGAGGGGGGGACCGAGGCGCTCTCGAAGACCGTCGAGGCGGTGCCCCCGGCTGAGACCGAGCGCCAGCCCTACGACGAGTTCGACCAGGCCGTGATCCGCGCCACCCAGGGGGATCTGCCGGTGATCTCCGAGCCGTTTGCGCCCGCCGCGCACGAGCTCGGGATCGATCAGCAGCGACTGCTGGCTCACCTGCAGGGGATGCAGGAGCGCCGGCTGCTGCGCCGGGTCGCCGCGATCCTGTTTCACCGCCGCGCGGGCTTCAGCGCCAACGGGATGGGTGTCTGGAAGGTGCCCGACGATCGGATCCTCGAACTCGGCGCAAGGATGGCCTCGTTCCGGGGCATCTCGCACTGCTACCAGCGCCCGACGTATGCCGACTGGCCCTACTCGGTGTTCACGATGGCCCACGGCCGCTCCAAGGAGGAGTGCGACGCGATCCTCGACTCGATCGCCGAGGACACGCAGATCACTGACCGCTCGACCCTGTATTCGTCGACCGAGTTCAAGAAGATCCGGCTCGAGTACTTCACCTCCGCGCATCGCGACTGGGAGCGCGAGCACGCCGGCGTGTGACGACCCCCAGCCGCTCTGAGCAGCTGTATGAGCGGGCCCTGAAGCGGCTGCCGGGCGGCGTCAACTCGCCCGTGCGGGCGATGCGCTCGATCGGCCTTGAGCACCCGCTCTTCATCGCCTCGGGCAGCGGGTCTCGGATCCGTGATGTTGACGGCAACGAATACGTCGATTACGTCTGCTCGTGGGGGCCGCTGATCCTCGGACACGCGTACTCGAGCGTGGTCGAGGCGGTGACCCGCGCGGCGCGCGACGGCACGAGCTTCGGGGCGCCGACGGCCGGGGAGGTCCAGCTCGCCGAGCAGATCGCCGATCGCATGCCGTCGATCGAAATGGTCCGGATGACGTCGTCTGGGACCGAGGCGACGATGAGCGCGCTGCGCCTCGCCCGCGCCGTGACCGGACGCTCCCGCGTGCTGAAGTTCGCGGGCGCCTACCACGGTCACGTCGACGGCCTGCTGGCCGATGCCGGGTCGGGGCTGGCGACGCAGTCGATCCCGGCCAGCCCGGGCGTGCCCGAGGTGGCCGCGGCCCAGACCGTGATCGCGCCCTTCAACGACTTCGCAAAGCTCTGGGAGCTGATCGAAGACCCGGACCTGGCGGCGATCATCGCCGAGCCGGTTCCGGCCAACATGGGCCTAGTGCCGCCATCCGACGGCTTTCTGGAGCTGCTGCGCGAGGCGGCTGACCAGAACGGCGCGTTGTTGGTTTTCGACGAGGTGATCTCGGGCTTCAGGGTCGCGCGCGGCGGCGCCCAAGAGCGCTACGGCGTCGCGCCGGACCTGACGGTGCTCGGCAAGATCGTCGGCGGCGGCCTGCCGGCTGCCGCCTATGGCGGCTCGGTCGAGCTGATGGAGCGGATCGCGCCCGCCGGCGACGTCTACCAGGCCGGCACGCTGTCGGGCAACCCACTCGCGGTAGCCGCCGGCCTGGCGACGCTGGCCCAACTCGACGAACCCGCCTACGAGCGGCTCGGGCAGACCACCGAGCTGCTCGCCTCGGGGATGCGTTCCGCGGCCGCCGCGGCGGGCGTCGAGGTACAGGTTCAGAGCCTGCCTGGCCTGATGACCGTGTTCTTCACCGCGGAGCCCGTCCACGACTTCGCCGGAGCCCAGGCGTGCGACACCGAGGCGTACGGCGCCTGGTGTCGTGAGCTGCTGGCCCGCGGTGTGTATCCGCCGCCGTCGCAGTTCGAGGCGTGGTTCCCATCGCTGGCGCACTCCGACGGCGACATCGAGCTCACGAACGAGGCGGCGGCGCGCGCGTTCCAAGCTCTCGAGCGCTGAGCTAGATAAAAATCAAGTAATGAGCACCGACTCGCTGTACGAGGCGCTCGCCGCCCGGGGTGGCACGCTGGCCACGCTGCTGGTCGCCGACGGCGTCGAGAGCGACGGCGACCAGCCCGGCATCGGGGCGCCGTCACAGGCG
>Ga0302326_10030018_pt1 | contig 10892 bp, 8 predicted proteins | sample Palsa_T0_3_FD_202264 | JGI IMG/M metagenome (GOLD analysis project Ga0302326, IMG submission 202264) | Peat permafrost microbial communities from Stordalen Mire near Abisko, Sweden - Palsa_T0_3 | ecosystem: Environmental > Terrestrial > Soil > Palsa > Peat permafrost | place: Sweden: Abisko...
TGAGACGACTGCCGTGCGGGGCCGGGCACGGTGGCGGAGGCAACCTAGCGCACGCCCCACCTGAGCCCGAGGAACTCTGCAGTCCAGCTGATTCTGAGCGCAGACTGTCGAAACCGTTGGCTACCTGTTTCAAAGAGAGGACTCGCAATCTCATCTGCACCGATTCGCGAGCCATCTACATGCAGGGTCCTCACCGGCTACACGGCATCTGCTTCACGGATGTTACCGACGATCACGGGCGCTTCCGTGGTTCGATCGAAGACTTCGCCAAGTACTCAGTAGGCGGATAAGCGAGGCGTTCGACCCCAGCTCAAACTTGATGACCTTGAGAAGTTTGGCCGAGTCATGTGGGTTGGAAGCGGTCGCCGCAGAGCGAGAGTGCATCCCGCCGCTCCGGGTCCCCGTCACGATGAATCTGTTATGGCCGGTACCCGTTCCGCTGTGCGGCTTCCGCTAGCTAGCCGGTGGAAGCTCTGAACGGACTCCAGGCCGCAATAATCGGAGCTGTCGCCAGCTTGATCTGTCAAGATGCCGGCAGGATCAATATCGCGAAGCGGAGGGAATGATGCGAGTGGTTGTGGACTACGACTTGTGCGAGAGCAATGCCATCTGCATGGCACTCGCCCCCGACATCTTCGAGCTGCGGTCGGATGACCAGCTCTACGTGCTCGACAGAACGCCCTCTGAGGATCGTCGCACCGATCTCGTGAAAGCAGTCAATGGATGCCCGAAACGTGCCATCAGCATTGAGGAATAGTGTCGCATAGCAGAGCAGGGGAACTGGTGTCTGACTACACCTAGCCGGTGTTGGTGGTGCGTCCGGCGTGGAGAGCGATCGGCGTTGGACCTTCCGATGGTCGGGCGAACTCCGCTGCGGCCTGATAGGGCCGCTGTTTCGACCGTCTGGGGAGAGAAGCATCCAGAGATATGCTCCAAAATGCTCCGGAATAGCGCTCCCGTCGGGGAGCTGGCTACCAAGCTGGAGTTAGGTGCGAATGCGTAAGCGAATTTGATGGTGCTGCGGATGCGTTGGCACTCGGGGTCGCCAATCTCTGCACCTTCACCGGCGGTGTCCAAGCAGCAGTTGGCTGCGTCTTCAGTATGCCCGACGTCTGTCACACGGATTTAAGTCGAGGTAGGCGAGAAGCCGTTCAACCACGAACTCCTACGTGTCGCTACCGAAGAAGCATAAGTGGCGTGGGCCGCAAGTCCGTCCCGAATGCGGCAGACCTTGTCGCCGCGTCCAGGTGTCGGTGGGGACCGTAAAGGACTCCATCTTCGATTCGTCATCGTTGCTACGAGGCTGCATCCCAACACAAATGATGCCGCGCTGGACTCGGACCGGAAGCAGGGGCTGCCGAAAATGGACGGCTGCTTTCGGTTGAAGCGACGGCCATGACCGATGTCTGCCCTATGGGCGCCGGCTCGAGCTATTCGGCCACGTCGCGAAGCCGCTCTCGTCGCCGAAACACACAGCAGTCCGTCGCGCTGTCGACGGATCGTTACGCGTCTTAATGCGGTTGCGCAGGGTATTGGTCGATTAGATGTAGCTATTGCTTTATTGCATATTTAACAGATTGCTAGACACCGACATCGACGCTGAAATATGGTGAGCGACGGCAAGGCCAAGGGGGAAGGGCTGGCGTAAAGCATTGGCCATAGCGGCACCTGGTGGATGCTGAAGAAAGACACCTGTTCCACACTCGACATAGCTGCAGCGCTATTTGCACTGCTCGTAACCAGATCCCGAAGGGGGACTTTTGAACATGTGGACCCGACTAATCGGTGCCAGCGCGGCAATGGTGCTGATCGCGACCAGCGTGATGACAACTGCGGGAAGCCAGGTTGCCTCCGCTGCATCCGCGCCCTACAAAATCGGTTTTCTCGCCTCAGAAACTGGCGCCTACGCGACGGCCTTCACTGGATCGCTCCAAGGGGCTGAGGCGCGAATCGCTCTGGCCAATGCCCAGGGCGGCGTTGACGGCCATAAGCTCACTCTCGTTTCGATTGACGACACCAGCAGCCCCACCGGAGTCGTCACGGCCGTGCAAAACGCCGTGCAGAATCAGGGAGTCAACATATTGGCAACCACGAGCTACTTGACTGCGGTCGTGGCCCCGTACCTGCATGCACAAGGCCTGCCAGTCGTGGGAGGCAATTATGACGGACCGGAGTGGGGTACGCAGCCTTACACCAACATGTTTGGCAGCTTTGGTCCAATGAGTCCTAACGACCCCGTCTACACGACCTTCGGGCTGTATATGAAGCAGTTGGGAGCAACGAAGATTGGTTGCGTGGCCAATGACATCCCCACCGCGATCTCGGACTGCCAATCAGCGCTCAAGGGATCTGTGCACCTGGGCCTGACAAATCAGTATTTGGACACGACGGCGAGCAACACCCAGACGACGTTCAATTCCATAGCTCTGAACATTAAGAACTCCGGTGCAAACGGACTTATCATGAACTACGGGCCTCAACAGAACGCAGCGTTGCTTTTGGACCTTGCTCAAGACGGGTACCATCCCAAGGCGCTGCTGTTGCCTTCGAGCTACGGTCAAGATTTTCTGTCGACACCGGCCCTGGTGCAAGCGGTGCGTGAGACAGGGGCCCTCTTGGGCTCCTACTTTGTGCCGGTGCAGTTGCAGACAAAAGGGACCAAGTCATTCCAGGCGGCTCTGAAGAAGTACGAGCACATCACCGTGACACCGAGCTTCCAGAACTACGAGGGCTACACCGCCGTCGACATGGCCATCACCGCACTGAAGGCCGGTGGAAAGACTCCAACCAAGAGTTCGATGATCAAAGCCATGCAGACGACTGTGAAGGGCGACACCCTTAGCGGGTTGTCTCCGTCACCGTTGAGTTGGCCTCTCAGCAAGTTCGGCACGGGTCCGGTGGCTCTCGGTGCCAACGGGTGCAACTACGCACTGCGGATCGTCAACGGCAAGTACGTTCCCTTGAACACCAAGCCGACTTGTGGCACGGAAGTCAGTTCTTCGTAGAGAACTGACCGTGCCAATCCGATTCGACCGTGATATCGGGTACATCGGCAGGGGAAGGGCCGAGACTTGGCGGCCCTTCCCCTCGCTCGGTGGCGGAAGCGAGGTTTGGCTGTTATGAATCGGTCGAAGCAACAAGACAACTCCAGCAATCGGCCCGCCGGTGTTTGACTTCTATCGGTTTCATCACTTCAATCAATTGTCGAATTGCGTAAATCGGTTCCCGTACGTTCCGAAACGCGTCAATCGATGCGGCAGGGGCTACGGAATCTCATCGTTGAAGGCAAGCCGAGGCTAGGTATGACCGAATTAGGCAGACCCACCACTTTGCCGCCGACCGCAGAGCTGGAACCTGGTGCCTCCTGCGCTCCGGTTGCCCTAGAACGGTGCTTGCGGTTCCAACCGAATCGTCGAAGAGCTTTGACGTCGTGATCCAATACATCATCGCCGGATTGGTCTTAGGGTCGGTCTACGCCATTTCAGCATCGACGCTGGCCCTGACCTACAAGGCCACCGGGGTGCTCAACTTTGCCTTCGGTGCCCTTGCCTACCTTGTAGCCCGCTTCTACTACTACCTCCACACCCAGCACAATTGGGGAATCGTCGAAGCATCGCTGTTTGCCATCGTTGTGGCTGCTCCAATAATGGGGTTTGTCCTTTGGGCGATCTTGTTCCGTACGCTCCGCCTTGCCTCCCCACTGATCAAAGTGGTGGCCACCATCGGCTTGTCGGTGGCGATCCCTGCCCTTGCCGCCATCATCTTTGGTAACTCGGTCATACTCTCCGCTCCGGGCTTGTCTCCCCAACCAGTGCGGGTCTTCGACGTCTTCGGTACCGGAGTGAGCCTCGACCAGATCTTTGTGCTCGGTTTCGTGGCCGTGCTGAGCGGCGTCGGATACATAGTGTTCAAGTTCAGCGACGTTGGTCTTCGCGTAAGGGCATTGGTGGACTCCCCGGCCTTGATGTCGTTGTCCGGCTCAAGTCCGGGCATCGTCTCTGCGGGCGTATGGATGGCGACCACCATGCTGGCAGGCTTGGTTGGCGTGCTCGTGGCCCCAGTCATTGGACTGGACTCGACGGACTACACAAGCCTGGTTATCGCTGCATTTGCGGCAGTAGTTGTTGCTCAGCTGAGCAACGTTGGTATAGCCGGGCTGGCAGGGATTGTACTCGGCGTGGCCAACGGTATCGCCGTACGCTATCTACCGCCGAGCAGCACTCTGACCCCGGCCATCACTTCAAGTATCCCATTCGGTGTCATGGTCATCGCTCTGCTGTACTTCCAGTGGCGCAACAAGTTGTCGTTTGCGAGCGTGACCTCGGGTGCTCTCGATCGCGCCATCCGACCAGCTGCCACCACCGCCGCGCTCGGTACTGCAGAACGAACCGAGCAGTCGGATGACAAAAGGGTTGATCCCACGACGAGACGCAGCTCTTCGTCGGGCACCAACCGCCGCCTGGTGGGGACAGGCATCATTATGGCCGTCGTACTCTTGCTGCCTGTCGTTCTCGGCGGCCTATGGGTGGGGGTCGTCGCCGACGGTTTCTGTTTCGGTATCGCCTTTCTCTCATACACCCTCGTTACCGGAGAGGGCGGCATGATCTGGCTCTGTGAGATCACCTTCGCCGGCATGGGGGCAGCATTCTCCGCGTACTTGGCGGGCACCGACCATTGGCCGATTCTATTGGCAATCGTGGTCAGCGCCCTGGTGGTGGCGCCGGTCGGGCTGCTGATCGGGCTTGTAACCGTACGGATGGGTGATCTCTACGTGGCATTAATCACCTTGTCCTTCGGATTCCTGATGGACACTCTGCTCTTCACGCAGAACGTCTTTTTGAACTTCGACTCGGGGGTCGCGATCACTCGCCCTGGCTTCATCGCGGGCAACAGGGCCTTCTCTTACTTCGTTCTAGCCGTTTTTGTCGTCCTAGCGCTGTTCATCGCCAACTTGCGCCGCTCGACGGTGGGTATGGGTTTCCACGGTATCCGGTCGAGTGAGACGGCATCCCGCACGATGGGCCTCCCTCTCGTATGGATGAAAGTTCTACTGGCCGGATTTGCGGCATTCGTCGCCGCCATAGGAGGTGGATTACTCGCGCTCTACGCTGGCGTATCGCTGCCGCCGGCCTACGCCACGCTGGGAGGTTTGGTGTGGTTGGCCGTGGTGGTAACCCTGGGCGTGCGCTCAACCATGGGAGCACTGTTGGCAGGGTTGGCCTTCACGGTTATGCCAACCGTCTTCCAAATATACCTGCCGTCGTCTCTCGCCGAGGTTCCGACCGTTTTGTTCGGACTCGGCGCAGTTATGGTGGCTCGAAATCCTGAGGGCGTTGTCTCCGTCTATGCCCGGCAACTCCTCTCCCTATTGGGCAAGCTCGTCGATCGAGACCACTATCGGGCCCCAGCCGTTGCCGCAACGAACTCCGTCACACTGATCGAAACGACTGAGCTGATAAAGGGGGAGGGGACCCCGAAGCACGGCCTCAACGGCGGCGACAGCGGTGCCAGCCAACAGGTGGTTTTTGGCAAAGGCGTGGCCGCATCAGAGACCGATGTCCAATGACAGTCTCTTCGGCTCCTGGTGTGCACGCCGACCGAGGTGTCCTAGACGAGGCGATCCTCAGGGCATCGGGCATCACCGTTCGCTTTGGCGGCGTGCTTGCCCTTGAAAAGGTTGACATCCATGTCGACAAAGGGAAGATCGTCGGATTGGTCGGGCCCAACGGGGCGGGGAAATCAACGCTTTTCAACGCGCTGACCGGGCTGCAGGCGCTGCGCGAAGGTGCTGTCTGGTTCAAGGACCGCGATGTCACGAACGATCGGGTGCACAATCGGGCGAAGGCTGGCATGGCTCGGACCTTTCAGCACCCTCAGATGTTCGTAGGCCTAACGGTGCGCCAGCATCTGATCATGGCTGACCGCCTCCGCCACCAGCGGCGCCGCCTTTGGACCGATCTGTTCAATGGAGGCGGCTTTCGGAAATCAGATTCCAGCGAATTGGAGCGGGTTGACGCGTTGATCGAGCTGCTCAGGCTGAAGGGTGTCGCGGACGAGCAGGCGTCTTCACTGCCTATCGGTGCGACTCGTCTTGTTGAAGTTGGGCGCGCCTTAGCCTCGGAGCCAGACGTGCTACTACTAGACGAGCCATCAGCCGGTCTCGGCCCAACTGAGACGGTCCAACTGGCCGACGCACTTATCTCTGTGATGAGTGAACGCGCTGTCTCCATGCTGCTGGTCGAGCACGACCTCGACATGGTCTTGGGAATCTCTCATCAGGTTTTCGTGCTTGATTTTGGCCACATAATTGCCACGGGAACGCCGACCTTCATTCGGAACGACGAAGCGGTCAAAAAGGCTTACCTCGGTGACGAATAGAAGACCGGTATCCCCGGTGCACGTCCGGGAAGGTTGCTGATAATGCCCCAGCTCACGGTCGAGAGCCTCAGTGTGCACTATGGAAGCGCTCGTGCTCTATCGGATGTCAGTTTCCAATTGGACGCGGGATCCACGTTGGCGGTGCTTGGGCCAAACGGTGCCGGAAAGAGCAGCCTGGCACGCGCCTTGAGCGGGCTCGTACCGACCTCCAGCGGCGTCGTCTGCTTTGACGGCGTCGAGATCGCGGGTATGCGGCCCGAACGGATCAGACGATTGGGCGTCACTCACCTCCCTGAAGGCCGGGGAATCTTCTCAAGCCTGTCGGTTCTCGAAAACCTGCGAATGGCCGTGCGGTGGACAGGTACGCGCAAGGAGCGAAGCGAGATGGTCGAGCGCATCTTCGAACTGTTTCCGATCCTTCGCGATCGAAAGAATCAACGTGCCGGCAGTCTCTCCGGAGGTGAACAGCAGATCCTTTCGCTGGGTCGCGGCTTGGCGGTCAGTCCGAAGCTGTTGATCGTGGATGAGATGTCGTTGGGTCTGGCTCCATTGATAGTTCAGCAGATCTTCGAATTTCTCGCCGAAGAGAGGGAAAAGGGTGTATCGATCATCTTGATCGAACAATTTATCCATAAGGCACTCGCCATGGCCGACCAGGTGCTCATACTCCAGCGCGGCTCCCTGGGTTGGTCGGGTCCCGCCGAAGACGCGAAGGGACAGGTGATTGAGCGATACCTGGGTAGTTCCGCCGAGGAGGAGTTGGTCGGCGAGTAGCCCTCTGATAGTGAGACTGTTCCGAAATAAACATCGTTATGGTCGCCGAACCTTGGAGTCTCTGTAACCGAGAGCTCGTGTCGGGAGACAATGCCCTTTACGCCGGGCCGCAACTGTCCTTCGAAAGCTACCCGCATGGCCGTTATTGCGCCGCGGTGATGGCGCGGCCTCTGCAGCCGACAGCCGAGAAACGGTATAGAGGTTGCTAGCTCACTGCAGCCCAATTCTTCTGGAGCGCGGCGACGTGGTGGAGTTCTGAATCGAAACTTACGGGGCGAACCCATCGGCTGTCAGGATGGAGAATCAAGGCCCGCTTCCACCGCTCGAAGACGTACTCGATGCTATTTCTGCCACAAATACACCGATAGGAAGCGACCCCTACCACTCACTCGGTTCCCTGAGTACCCTTCTTGAGTGACTTGCAGTGGGGCCCGCTGCGCTCAATAGTCGACTTTTTACGATGAACTGTTCGCAACCGAATGGCAAGTGGGCGTAGTGGATCAGCATGAACAGACGAACGGTGCTGGAGCGTCTAGGCGCATCAGTGTGGCTATTGTCGGCGCTGGTATTAGCGGACTAACTATCGCGCAAAAGTGTGCTGATCAAGGTGTCGCTTTCACCATTTACGAGAAGGCCGCATCCTTGGGTGGGACATGGCGTGACAACATCTACCCAGGTATTGCCGTTGACAGCGGGGGGGGAACGTACAATTTGGCGTTCTGGCCGAAATACGATTGGAAGTCTCACTTTCCATCAGGAGAGGAGATCCGCCGGTACTTGGAGGACGCCGCTACTCGCTTCAATATCCGCCCCTTCATTGAGTTTGGCAAGGAGCTCGTCACCGCTCGCTGGATTGACGGAGTTTGGCAGTTGAGCTTCTCCGACGGGACAGACGAGCGGGCGGACGTACTCGTGATGGCAACCGGCTTTCTTCGTATCCCGGTCCTCCCAACGACAGAGGGTCGGGGCTCATTCCGAGGGCCCGAGTTCCATTCCTCCCAGTGGCCTCGGGGTCTTTCCGTTGAGGGTAAGCGGGTCGGAGTCATCGGTATGGGATCGACCGCAATTCAGATAGCGACCGCAATCCAGAAGGAGCGCGGGTGTCGGGTTGTCCAGTTCGTCAGGAATCCGCAGTGGGTAATGACCACTAAGAACCCGTCAACGCCGTGGCTGGTCCGCGGATTTCTCCGCGCTTGGCCGACGGCCGGCGAATGGCTGTTCCAGCGTCGGTTATCGCGCTTCCGAAACTCGGCCCGGACCGGAGCGATGGGAGATTGGCGGCGATATCCCGGGACTGGGCGGGATACGGCATTTCGAGAATTCTCCGATGATCTTGACCAGGTGAAAGACGCAGAGTTGCGGAAGAGACTTACGCCAACAGATGCGCCCGGCTGCAAGCGAATTCCCTTTGCCCCAGGATATTACGATGCAGTACAGAAGGAAAACTTCACCTTTGTGCGAGACGTTATAAGCCGAATCACGCCACAAGGAATTGAAACAGGATCGGGAGATGTTTATGAGCTCGATATCCTGGTCTACGCGACGGGCTTTGAGGCCCATAGCTATTTTAGCCCTGTCGAGATTTTCGGGACCGACCAGAGCCAGAGCTTAAGCGATTCATGGAAGGACGGACTCTTCTCGTATCGCAATATTATGGTTCCGGGATATCCGAATTTATTCATTCTGCATGGACCTTACGCACCCATTAATACCATCGTGGCTAGTCAATCTGTGGCAGATCAGGCCGCGTATATCAGTAAAGTGATCGATCATCTTGGAAGGACCAACGAGGCGATCGCTCCGACGACAATGGCGACCGAAAATTATCTCAAATGGGTCAGATCGTCTTTGCAGGGGACCATCTATCTAACTTGCCAGTCCTGGTATCGCGGTACCGACGGATGGCCGATCGTGTGGCCTTTCGGACGCGAGGAGCATCAAGCAATGTATTCGCAGGTGGATAACGACGATATGGCATCGTATTAATCAGTTTGATCGGTCTTGCGTTGGTCAATCTAATGGACCGGAGCGCGGGTAACCATTGCGCTCAATATCAGGGAGGGGAAAAGTAACTTGCCAGAAGACGTGGACTTCAGCCGTAAAAGCTACTCGTTGGAGGAGATCGAGACCATCGCAGAGAAGTACCGAAGTTGGGACAAATGGGGATCTGATGATGAACTGGGCTCAGCCAACTACGTCACTCCTGAGACGGTAGTTGCGGCGGCCCGTCTAGTTCGAACTGGCCGAAGCTTCTCGTTGGCGCTTCCTCTTGATCTTCAAGGACCGCAGTCACGACGAACTTCTCGTGTGAATCCTCAGCACATTATGCTTTGTACGCCTAACGATCCCCTTTTCGATGACAATGGACTGCAGCGTTTCTCCGACGATGCGGTCTATATGCCACTGCAGTCTGGAACGCAATGGGATGCGTTATGTCATATTTTTCACAGAGGATTAACCTACAATAACCGTGATGCCAACTCAGTTAATAGCTTGGACGGGGCACGGTTTAACAGCATAACCAACCTAAAAGACAGGTCGATAGGTCGGGGAGTACTTCTCGATGTGGCTAGATGGGCGGGGCGATCATGGCTAGAGCCCGGCGAGAGCATCCAAGCGATCCATCTGCAGGAGTGCGCGGCCGCACAAGGTGTCGAGGTTCGCGAGGGTGACTTTGTCCTTGTTAGGACAGGACAGATAGCCCACTGCAGGGCACTCGGGGCGTGGGGTGACTACGACGGCGGTCCCGCTCCAGGACTTGGAGTTAGCGCAGCTGATTTTCTTTGTCCCCACAACATAGTGGCCGTTGCTACGGACACCTGGGGGGTTGAGACAAAACCCTATGAATCAACAGGGATGGTTGCCCCTCTGCATGTGGTGTTTCTGGTCAATGCCGGAATATACATGGGCGAGATGTGGGACCTAGAGGACTTGGCTTCCGACTGTGCGGAAGATGGTGTGTACGAGTTCCTGGTTGCTGCTCAACCACTCACGATCACGGGCTCTGTTGGATCACCTTTGAACCCAGTAGCCGTCAAATGAGAATGAGTGAACGGGCGTCCAGTTTCAACCACCGGCCATGGGGAGCAAAGGAATGAGGTGGGTCACTTATCGGTCCCCCTTAGACGGTGTGGCTCGCGCTGGTCTCTTGAAGGAGGGGGAGATTCGTGGAGTCCCGGGTAACTGGGGGCTGTTGGAGTGGCTGAAATCCGAGGGTGGGCTCGAAAAAGCTGCACAGCTTGCTATGAAGTCCCCTATCGAGGTGTGTCCGGAGAGCTCTGTGGTTTTAGAGGCTCCCGTGATGCACCCACCGTCGCTTCGGGACTTTCTCTCGTTCGAGGCGCATTTCGCGAACGCGATTGCTAACTCAGGTCGGGCAATCCCACCGGTGTGGTACGAACAGCCGTCATTTTATTTCAGCAACCCTGCTGCAGTCTGTGGACCTACAGAGCGCGTTCGAATATCTCCCGGATCGAATGCATTTGATTACGAATTGGAACTGGGCGCCATCATCGGAAAAACGGGAAATGACCTCTCTGTGGCCGAGGCCAACCAACACATTGCGGGATACACGATTCTGTGTGACTGGTCGGCTCGGGATCTTCAAGCGAGGGAGTCCGAGGTACGACTCGGGCCTTCAAAAGGAAAGGATTCTGCTACCAGTTTAGGTCCTTATATGGTTACTCCAGATGAGCTAGAAGAGTTTCGCTCTGGAAAAGGCTACGACCTTAATATGGAGG
>Ga0302326_10030020_pt1 | contig 10891 bp, 9 predicted proteins | sample Palsa_T0_3_FD_202264 | JGI IMG/M metagenome (GOLD analysis project Ga0302326, IMG submission 202264) | Peat permafrost microbial communities from Stordalen Mire near Abisko, Sweden - Palsa_T0_3 | ecosystem: Environmental > Terrestrial > Soil > Palsa > Peat permafrost | place: Sweden: Abisko...
GCGAGTGCGGGTCGCCTTCCTTGTCGCTGTACTTGTGGTGCCGGCGGTGATCCGAGACCCAGGTGATGACCGGTCCCTCGATGGCCAGGCTGCCGGCGATCGCGAGCGCGACCCGCAGGCCGGTCTTGGCCTTGAACGAGCCATGGGTGAAGTACCTGTGGTAGCCGACCGTGATGCCAAGTCCAGACACCCAGTAGAAGACCAGCGCGATGACCACGTCGTGCCAGTTCAGGCCCCAGCCCCACAGCAGCGGTATGGCCGCGACCAGCGCCAGGAACGGGACGGCCACGAACACGCCCACCAGCACACGCTGGAACGTCGAGGTCGTTTCCTCCCCCATGTCCGGCCGGATCGGACGCACCTGGGTTCTGCTGGCCGGTCCGACGGACCCGCTGGTCGCGGGCGTGGTCAGCGAGGTGGCCTGGTCCGGGGTGGTGGCCGGCGGCGCGGATGCGATCGTGGCTTCGGCCGCGTTGACGGTGTCGGGAGTTGCGGTCATCGTGCTCCTCTAGCTACAGGGATGACGGGCGGGAGCGGTTGTACGCTTACGTAACCGTAGCCTACTACACCGTAGGTTAGGCAAGGCTTAGCGAGTGAATTCCTGCAACTAGACCTATGAATTTCGTATGGACGCCACGGAAACCGTCTCACTACGCGAGACACTTAAGCCCTCCGTGCTTCCCTCATCACGTCGCGTCGGCGTTGCTCTGCCGACGGCGTCTGCCCGTTTGACCGCGTCGCGGCGCCCTGGCGGCCCAGGGGCGGCCCGCCCGAGACGGCCAAGGCCCGCCGCGGCCTGTCGGCTCGGCCGCGGCCCGCTCGCTGGTGTCAGCTCAGCGAGCGCGTTTTAGGTAAAGTGTCCGTGGACGCAATCCCGGGTCGTCTAGCTAGGCAGGACGAGTGCCTTTGAAGCACTTAACGAAGGTTCAAATCCTTCCCCGGGAGCCACTAAGGGGGTTCGAGTCCTCACCATTCCGCGTCAGCGGGCACTCATGATCGCTTCCGCCCAGCCTTCGATCTTGCGATAGAGGTCGCTGCCGCGCCTGACTTCAATGCGGAGGCAGCCGTGGTAGTCCTCGCCGACGTTTTTCCTGATCGTCTTCGGATTGTGGCGCTTCAGCGCGGGCCTAAGGAACTGTTCCGGCTGAGCGCCGGCGAACTTGAGCCAGAAGAGCTCGGCTGATCTCGCATCGGCGCTCTCGTGGATGTAGACACGGAAGGTAAGGTTCTTGGCCGCGGTCCCCGTTGCCTCAAGGAATCGCAGGAAAAACCGGATCAGGGACGGGTCGCTGTTCATGAAGACCACCCGCTCGCTGCGCCGATGAGGCTTGCTTTAGCTGAGCCTGGCCGGCCGGGGCAGGTCACGGACCCACAGCGAAACCGAGCCCTTGGCGACGCCGAGAGCGGCGGCGATTTCCTCGTAGTCCATGCCCTCCCCACGCAGCTCACGAGCCTTGGCCCGTAGCTCGTCCTTGGCGTTAGGACGGCGGGTCCAGTCGAGCGGCGGCACGCCGCGCAGGGCGTCGTTGAGGGTGACATTGCTCATAGGGCCCAGGATCTGCTTGATCTGGCGCAGGGATTTGCCCTCGCGGCGAGGCGTCACCGCCTGCTCCCGAAGAAACTCGAGCTCTTGCCTGGTTCTCATTTTCGAATTCTAGTACGAGATAGTGACATTCTCGCCGTCGGCGGGCGGCGGCCCGGCTGCCCCTCGGCCCTGGCTGGCCGTAGGCTGGGAAAAGGAGCTCGGGATGAGGCATTGTCCTGGCCGTCGCGGAACATGCCATCCGATCATGGCAACCGGGCGGTATCCTGCGGGTGAGGGGCGGGTAAACACATTCGCCGCCGCGTCCCGGAACCACCGGAACCGCCGGGATCGCAGGAACCATAGGTGTCCCGGGAGCGCCGCTCCGGCGGGCGATGCCCCGAAGGCCCAGGAAACCGCAGATATCGGCGCGCTACCCAAGGAGACTTGCCGCGTGAGCGAATCTCGCCCGGCCGCTGTCATCGTCCTCGCCGCAGGTGAGGGCACCCGGATGAAATCGCGGATCCCCAAGGTGCTGCATGCGCTGTGCGGTCGCAGCATGCTCGGGCACGCGCTCACGGCGGCCAGTGAGCTTGATCCGCGGCATCTCGTCGTCGTGGTCGGGCACGGCCGGGACGAGGTCAGCGCGGACGCGGTGAAGTATGCGCCCGGCGTGTCCGTGGTGGTGCAGGGGCGGCAGGCCGGCACCGGTCACGCAGTGCGCATGGTGACCGAGGCGCTCGGCGAGATGCCCGGCATTGTCGTCGTGACATACGGCGACATGCCCCTGCTCCGGGCCCAGACGCTGAGCGCGCTCGTCCGGGAGCACGCCGCCGCGGGAAATGCCGTCACCGTGCTCACCGCGCGGGTTGACGACCCGGCCGGCTACGGGCGCATCATCAGGGACGAAGCCGGCGGCCTCGCGGAGATCGTCGAGGAAGCGGACGCGACGGCGGAGCAGCGGGCGGTCACGGAGATCAATTCCGGCTGCTACGCCTTCGACGGCGTGCTGCTCGCCGCGGCGGTCAAGCGGGTCGACACCGGCAACGCGCAGGGCCAGGAGTACCTCACCGACGTGGTGGCGATCCTGCGCGGGGACGGCTATCCGGCCGGCACGGTGCAGGCCGCCGATCCGGCCGAGGTCCAGGGCGTGAACGACCGGGTCCACCTCGCGCAGGTCCGGCGCGCGTACAACACAAGGCTGCTCGAGGCGTGGATGCGGGCCGGGGTCACGATCACCGATCCGGCGGCCACCTGGATTGATGTGGGCGTCACCCTGGCACCGGACGTGGAGATCCTGCCCGGGACGCACCTGGAGGGAAGCACCGCGGTCGGGCCGGGAGCCCGGATCGGTCCCGGCTGCCTGCTGCGGGACACCTCGGTGGGCGAAGACGCGACGGTCATGTACGCGGTCTGTGATTCGGCCGAGATCGGCCCCGGGGCCGACATCGGGCCGTTCACCCGGATGCGCCCGGGCACGCGGATCGGGCCGGGCGCGCACATCGGCAGCTACGTCGAGCTCAAGAACGCGACCGTCGGCGAGGGCTCGAAGGTGCCGCACCTGTCCTACGTGGGTGACGCGGACATCGGCGAGCAGTCGAACATCGGCGCGGCCACGATCTTCGTGAACTACGACGGGGTAGCCAAGCACCATTCCACCGTGGGCGATCACGTACGGATCGGCTCGGACACCATGCTGGTGGCGCCGGTGACCATCGGGGACGGTGCCTTCACGGCCGCCGGGTCGGTGATCACCGAAGACGTGCCGCCGGGCGCGCTCGGCATCGCCCGCGGCAAGCAGCACAACTCAGCCGGGTGGGCGGAGCGACGTCACCCCGGGTCGGCTCCGGCCGCGGCGGCCGCCCGGGCCCGTGATCAGGACTCCGCGCGAGCCGAAGACAAGGGGGCGCAAGCTCAGTGAACGAGATGCTTCCGTATGGCTCGAAGAAGCTGATGCTGGTTTCCGGCCGGGCCTTCCCCGGACTGGCCGAGGAGGTGGCCGCGTGCCTGGGCATCCAGCCGACGGAGACCAAGCTCTTTGACTTCGCCAACGGTGAGATCTTTGTCCGCTACATGGACTCCGTCCGCGGCTGCGACGTGTTCGTGCTGCAGAGCCACACCTCGCCCATTAACGAGTGGATCATGGAGCAGCTGATCATGGTCGACGCCCTGAAGAGGGCTTCGGCGCGGCGCATCACGGTGGTGGCGCCGTTCTTCGGCTACGCGCGGCAGGACAAGAAGAACCGGGGCCGCGAGCCGATCTCCGCGCGGCTCATGGCCGACCTGTTCGCCACGGCGGGCGCCGACCGGCTGATGGCGGTGGACCTGCACACCGCCCAGATCCAGGGTTTCTTCGACGGCCCCGTGGACCACCTGTTCGCGCTGTCCATCCTGGCCACGTACATCGAGAAGAAGCTCGACGTCAGCCAGGTCACCGTGGTCGCCCCCGACGCCGGCCGGGTCAGGGTCTGCGAACGGTGGACGGACCGGCTCGGCTGCCCGCTGGCCATCATCCACAAGCGGCGCGATCCCGACGTGGCGAACCAGGTCAGGATGTTCGAGGTGGTCGGGCAGGTGGCCGGGCGCACCTGCATCCTGGTGGATGACATGATCGACACCGGCACGACGATCGCCAAGGCCGCGGAGGCGTTGTTCGAGCAAGGCGCGGACCGGGTCATCGCCACCGCCACCCACGGGGTGCTGTCCGGCGCGGCGGTGGACACCCTGAAGAACTCCAGGATCAGCGAGATCATCATCACGAACACGCTGCCGGTCCCGCAGGAGAAGCAGTTCGACAAGCTCACCGTGCTGTCGATCGCGCCGCTGCTGGCCCGGGCGATCAGCGAGGTGTTCAGCGACGGCTCGGTGACCAGCCTGTTCGACGGCCAGAGCTGAAACCGCCGCGGCCGGGGCGGGGAGGCGCCACACCCCGGCCCGCGGCGGTGGCCGTCGTCCCCGCCCCCCGCCGTAGGCACGGGGACGACGGCCAAGCTAGCGGCTTGGGGCGGTCCTGGCCACGAGGCCGGCCCCTCCCTCCCCACCAGGGGCCAGGACCGCTTTCCCGCCGCACCCACCCCGCTAGGTGAGCGGGCGTTCAGGGCACCGGCCGAACGGCGCCCCCGTAACCGTCCGGCCCAGCTAGCTAGCGATACGGCGTCATCGCCGCGGCGCTGTCCACATCATCGGCTAGCCGGTTTACGTCCCGGTTGAGCCATGGTTAAGTGGACTTCTTGACAGCCGATTACGTGTAGCCGGAGGCGTGTGATCGCGGGATGAAGTTCCGGCTGCTCGGACCGCTTGAGGTCCGGGTGGGAGATGACTGGAAGGGCATCGGGGCGCCGAAGTGGCGTTCCGTTCTGGCGGCCCTGCTGATCAATGCTGGGCAGATTGTCTCCGCCGACGCGCTCATCGACGAGGTTTGGGGGGAAGACCCGCCGGCCAAGGCGGTCAATCTCATCAGCATCTACGTGCTCAGGCTGCGCCGGCTTCTAGGCGACGCCGATAGCAGCCTGCTGGTCACCCGCGCTCCCGGCTATCAGCTTCGGGTGGCGGCGGCCGATACCGACGCGCTGCTGTTCGAGACCATGGTGCGCGACGGCAGGCGGCTGCTCGGCTCCGGTGATCCGCAGGGCGCGGCCCGTCAGCTCACCGAGGCGCTGGCCCTGTGGTACGGGCGGCCGCTGGCCGACGTCCGGGCGACGCCGCTGGTCCAGGCCGAGGCCGAACGGCTGGCCGAGCTCCGCCTCGGCGCCCTCGAGCTCCGGATCGCCGCCGAGCTCGCCTGCGGCGACCGTGACCAGGCCGTGCCGGAGATCCGCAGGCTGCTGGCCGACCACCCGCTGCGGGAAGGCTTGTGGCTGCAGCTGATGCGGGCCCTGGACGGGGCCGGGCGGCACGCCGAGGCGCTCGAGGTCTACGGCCAGGCGCGGAACGTCATCTCCGGCCAGCTGGGCGTGGACCCGGGGGCTGAGCTGCGCCAGCTGCACGCCGAGCTGCTGGCCAAAGACCAGACCAGCCTGCCCGGGACCATCTCGGCCGGCACGGTAGCGGCGCGTCCCAGGAAAACGGCCGCTGGCCAGAGCCGGGCCGCCGCGGACGACGCCGCGACGGCGACGCGTCCGGCCCGGGGACCCCGCCCGGCCGCGCCGGTCCCGGCGCAGCTCCCGGCCGACGTGACGGACTTCACCGGCCGCGACGAACAGGTAAAACGCCTGGTGGACCTGCTCGCGGGCCCAGGCGCGAGCAACGGCACCGGAGCGGTCCGCGTCGCCGTCGTGGCCGGGGTCGGCGGTCTCGGCAAGACCTCACTGGCGGTCCACGCCGCGCACCGCGTCCGCCGCAAGTTTCCCGGCGGTCAGCTGTACGTCGACCTGCTCGGCGCGACCTCCACCCCGCTCTCGCCGGGCGACGTGCTAGCCCGGTTCCTGCGCGACCTCGGCGTGGACGGCCGGCAGATCCCCGTCGATGACGACGAGCGGGCCGGCCGGTACCGGACGGAGCTGGCCGGCCGCCGGATGCTTGTCCTGCTGGACAACGCGCGCGATGCCGCTCAGGTCAGGCCGCTGCTGCCGGGCAGTTCGTCGTCCGCCGTGCTGGTGACGACTAGGAGCCAGATGCCGGACCTGGCCAGCACCAGGCTCGTCGACCTCAACGTGCTCGACGATGATGAGGCGCTGACGCTGTTCGCCAAGGCCGTGGGCGATGACCGCGCCGCGGCTGAGCCGCAGGCCACCGCCGAACTGCTCGAGGCCTGCGCGGGCCTGCCCCTGGCCATCAGGATCTGCGCGGCGCGGCTGGCCACCCGGAGCGGCTGGAGCATCCAGGCCATGGCCAGCAGGCTGCGCGACGAGCACCACCGGCTGGACGAGCTGAGGGCCGGGGACCTCGCCGTCCGGGCCAGCTTCCAGGTGAGCTTCGCCAGCCTGCCCACCACGGCCGAGCGGGACGGGATCGCGCCGGCCGACGCGTTCCGGCTGCTCGGCCTCTGGCCGGGTCCGTCGATCTCGGCGGTGGCGGCCGCGGCTCTGTTCGGGACGCCGGAGTACCTGGCGGCGAACGCGCTCGAGACCCTGGTCGACACGCACCTGCTGGAATCGACCGGCCCGGACCGGTATAAGCTCCACGACCTGCTGCGTGTCTATGCTTCCGAACGAGCCGCAGCTGACCTGCCCGGACCCGAGCGCGCCGCCGCAACCGGGCGCCTGCTCCGCTGGTACCTGCGCACCGTCGACGCCGCCGCCACGGCCGTCTCACCGCACCGCTACAACGTGCCGCTCGACGGCGCCGAGCAGGGCGCCCCGCCGCTCCGTTTCTCCACCGGGGACGAGGCCCTGCAGTGGTACGACAGCGAGCGTGTCAACGTGGTCGCCGCGACCCGCCAGGCATCGGCGTCCGGCCTGCACGAGGTCGCCTGGCGGCTGCCCGCGCCCCTGTTCAGCCTGGTCAACCGGCGCGGTAACTGGGCCGATTGCATCGCTACGCACCGTATCGCGCTGGCGAGCGCCCGCCAGGCGGGGAACCGTCAGGGCGAGGCATGGGTGCTGAACAACCTCGGCGAGGCCCTCGTCTTCACCCAGAGCACCGAAGGCGTCGGTTACCTCGAACGGGCGCTCGCCGTCCGCCGCGAGATCGGGGACCGGATGGGCGAGGCGCAGGCGGCCAACAACCTTGCGGACGCCTACCAGCGGCTGGGGCGAACGGCTGAGGCTCCCGATGTACTGCGGCGAGCGCTGGACCTGAACCGGGAGGTGGGAAACAGGTACGGCGAGGGCATCGCGCTGGGCAACCTGGGGGCGGTGCTGCTGGACCTTAACCGAGCCGAGGAGGCCATTGACTACCTGCGGCAGGCCCGGCGGGCCTTCGCCGAGATCGAATATGTGGACGGCCTCGGCTATGTCCTGCATATCCTCGGGCGCTGCTACTCGTCGTTGCGCCGTGAAGCCGAGGCCATGACCTGCCTGCAGCAGGCGCTGGCCAGTCACCAGGCTACTGGCAACCGGCATCGGCAGGCCGCCACGCTGAAGTCTCTTGGCACCGCGCAGAGCCGGGCCGGCCTGGCGGCCGAGGCGCGCGAGTCGTGGGCTCGCGCGACTGTAATCTTTGATGACCTAGGTGCCAGTGAGCAGGCGGCGGAAGTGCATGCCGAACAGGTCGCATCCGGCATTTCCTGATATCGGCTCAACGCGGGTCTGCGGCCGATACGATGCTGCGCGTCTCCCCCGTATTAACAATTTCGGGGGCCGGAAATGAGAGGACCATCATGGGAAATGCAGCCGTCATCGGGGACCTGGCCGGCATAAACGATCTTGAAGACCTCTACGAGCTGGATGCGAGCGAGAACTCGCCAGAAGACGACGACGAAGACGAAGAAGACGACGACGAGAAAGACGAGGGCATCAAGCCTGACGAAATCCCGCACGAGTAACCGCAACTCCGGCCGCGTGATCCCGCCCGGGACGGCGGAACGATCGGATCCGCACGCACCGGCGTTGTCGGCTACACTTCGTACGCGCATTGCAGGTTGAGATGAGGAGAGCACCGTGCCCGAGGTAAAGATCGCCGCCGAGACTCGTGACGAGTTCGGCAAGGGCGCAGCCCGCCGTACCCGCCGGGAGGGCCGGGTGCCCGCCGTGCTGTACGGACACGGCACGGAGACCCGTCACCTGAGCCTGCCCGGGCATGACCTGATGCGGGCCCTGAGGACGCCGAACGTGCTGCTACGCCTCGAAGGCCTGAAGAACGGCAGCGAGATCGCGCTGCCGAAGGCGGTGCAGCGGGATCCGCTCAAGAACATCATCGAGCACGTCGACCTGATCCTGGTCCGCAGCGGCGAGAAGGTCACCATCGACGTGCCGATCCGGGTGGTTGGCGAGATCTTCCCGGGCGGGATCCTCAACCAGCAGATCATCCAGATCCCGGTGGAGGCCGAGGCCACGCACATCCCGCAGGGCATCGACGTCGACGTGGAAGGCATGGAGCTGGGCCAGGCGGTCTACGCCAGCGACCTGAAGCTGCCCGCGGGCGTCACCCTGCAGATCGAGGCGGACACCCTCGTCCTGCACGTGATGGCGCAGCAGACGGCAGAAGAGGCCGGCGAAGAGACCGCGGAGGCGGCGTCCGAGGTGCCCGAGTCCCTGGATGGTGCGGCGGCAGGCAGCGAAGGGGAGCAGGCCGGCTGACCGGAGAGCGCTGGGTTGTCGCCGGCCTGGGCAATCCGGGCCCGGAGTACGCGGGCAACCGGCACAACGCGGGGCACATGGTGCTAGCCCGGCTCGCCGAGACCGCTTGCGGGCCCGGGGTGCGCTTCAAGGCGCACCGGTCGGGCAACGACATCGCCGAGGGCCGGCTCGCGGAGGTCCCGGTCACGCTGGCCCGGCCGCGCTCGTACATGAACCTGTCCGGCAGGCCGGTCGCGGCCCTGGTGGCCTTCTACAAGATCCCGCCGGAACGTCTGGTGGTGATCCACGACGAGCTGGATGTTCCGTTCGGCGCGGTACGCCTCAAGCTCGGTGGCGGCGACAACGGTCACAACGGACTCCGCTCCATCACGCAAGCGCTCGGGACCCGCGACTACTATCGCGTCAGGTTCGGCATCGGGCGGCCGCCGGGCCGGATGGACGCCGCCGTCTACGTGCTGCGCGACTTCGCCGCGGCCGAACGCAAGGACCTGCCGCTGTTCATCGAGCGCTGCGCCGATGCCACCGAGACCCTGATCACCAAGGGGCTGACCGCCGCCCAGAACACGTACCACACCGACTAGGCCCGGCCGAGGAGAGATCAAGCTCGATGACAAACGACGATCATGCGCTCGCCCGTGAGCTCGCCGAAGAGGCCGGCCGGGGCCTGCTCGAGCTGCGCGCCCGCGGTTTTTCCGATGAGCCCGACACGCTGCGTAAGGCGGGTGACCGGCTGTCGCACGAGTTCTGCGTCGCGGAGCTGGCCCGGCGCCGCCCGGACGACGTGGTCCTGTCCGAGGAGGGCGCCGACGACCCCGCCCGGCTCACGGCGGAACGGGTATGGATCGTGGACCCGCTCGACGGAACCAGGGAATTCGGCGAACCGGGCCGCACCGACTGGGCGGTCCACGTGGCCCTGTGGGAACGGCGTGCAGCCGACGGAGCCGGTGATCTCACCGCGGGCGCGGTCGCCCTCCCCGCCCAGGGCAAGGTCCTGTCCACGCTCGACCCGCCGGCTGGCTCCGTCGGCGCGTCAACCGGGGGATTGCGGATCGTGGTAAGCCGGACCCGGGCACCACGGTTCGTTCAGGATATTTCTGAGCTCATTAATGCGGAACTAATACCATGGGGCTCAGCTGGGGCAAAGGTGGCGGCGGTCGTCTGCGGCGAGGCCGATGCCTATATCCACGGGGGTGGATTTTATGAATGGGATACGGCGGCACCGGTGGCGGTCGCCCGGGCGGCCGGTCTGCATGCCTCCCGCATCGACGGATCGGCGCTCACTTACAATCAGGTCGACCTCTTGATGCCAGATATTCTGGTGTGCCGGCCCGCCCTTGCGGGTTCGCTCCTGCAAGCGATCCGGGAAGTCACGCATGCGTCCTGACTATCAGATGTCTCAGCTCGATGCCCTCGAGTCCGAGGCCATCCACATCATGCGCGAGGTCGGTGCCGAGTTCGAGCGGCCGGTGCTGCTGTTCTCCGGCGGCAAGGACTCGGTCGTGATGCTGGCGCTCGCGGAGAAGGCGTTCTGGCCGGCCCGGATCCCGTTCCCCGTGATGCACATAGACACCGGGCACAACTTCCCGGAGGTGATCGAGTTCCGCGATCACCGGGTGGCCGAGCTCAGCGTCCGGCTGATCGTCGCGTCGGTGCAGGAATCCATCGACGCGGGCCGGGTCGCCGAGGAGACCGGCAGGCACGCGAGCAGGAACCGGCTGCAGACGGTGACCCTGCTCGACGCCATCGAGGAGCACCGGTTCGACGCGCTGTTCGGCGGCGCGCGGCGGGACGAGGAGAAGGCCAGGGCGAAGGAACGGGTGTTCTCCTTCCGGGACGAGTTCGGCCAGTGGGACCCCAAGAACCAGCGACCCGAACTGTGGAACCTGTACAACACCCGGCTGCACCGGGGTGAGCACATCCGCGTGTTCCCGCTGTCGAACTGGACCGAGCTCGACGTCTGGTCGTACATCCAGCGGGAGGAACTCGACATCCCGCCCATCTACTACGCGCACCAGCGGCAGGTATTCGAGCGGGACGGCCTGCTGCTGGCCGACAACCCGCACGTGCCGCGGGGCGAGGACGAGCCGCTGTTCACCGCCACGGTGCGGTACCGGACGGTAGGCGACATGACCGGCACCGGGGCGGTCTCCTCTACGGCTGCGACGGTGGCCGAGGTCATCGCGGAGGTGGC
>Ga0302326_10030024_pt1 | contig 10889 bp, 11 predicted proteins | sample Palsa_T0_3_FD_202264 | JGI IMG/M metagenome (GOLD analysis project Ga0302326, IMG submission 202264) | Peat permafrost microbial communities from Stordalen Mire near Abisko, Sweden - Palsa_T0_3 | ecosystem: Environmental > Terrestrial > Soil > Palsa > Peat permafrost | place: Sweden: Abisko...
GCGGCTGCAGGTCGGCGATCTCGAACTCGACCTTCTCACCCGCACCGCCAAACGCGGCACGACCGCCATCGAACTGCAGCCGCGGGAGTTTCGGCTGCTCGAATATCTGATGCGCCATGCGGGTCAGGTCGTCACCCGCACGATGCTCCTGGAAAGCGTCTGGGAATATCATTTCGATCCCCAGACCAATGTCATCGACGTGCACATCTCGCGGCTTCGCGCGAAAATCGACAAGGGGTTCGAGACGCCGTTGCTCCATACCGTGCGCGGCGCCGGCTATATGATCCGTGCGCGCGCCTAGGCTTTTTCGAACCCTCGCGTTCCGGATCGTTCTCGTCTACATCGTATTGTTCGCTATCTCGGCGGCGTCGCTGCTCTATTTCACCTATTGGAACACCAAGCGCGCGCTCGACGGCGAAACACAGCAGACGATCGACGCCGAAGTGACGGGCCTTGCCGAGCAATATCAGCGGCTCGGACTGGCAGGATTGGCCGACGTCATTCTCAGCCGCTCGAACAGGGGCGGTCAGGGTCTTTATCTGCTGACGGATCGTCTCGACCGGCCGATTGCGGGCAACCTCGACAGCTGGCCGCCTTTCGAGTCCACGCAGGGCGAATTCGTCGAATTCGACTATCAGCGCCGTGTCGGCGACCAACTCGTCAGCCATCGCGCACTCGGGCGCGTGTTTCCGCTGGCGGGCGATTTCCAGCTTCTCGTCGCGCGCGACGTGGACGAGCGCTACAAAACGGAAAAGCTGTTCACGACGACTTTGCCCTGGAGCGGGTTTCTGATGATGGTGCTGGGGCTGCTCGGAGGCGGGCTCATCAGCCACAATCTGCTGGCCCGTCTCGACTCCATCAATCGCACGAGCCGCGAAATCATGGCGGGCGATCTGTCGCGGCGGGTTCCCGTGACGCGCACGGGCGACGAGTTCGACGAGCTCGCCGGCAATCTCAATCGCATGCTCGACCGCACCGAACGGCTGATGCGCGGCATGCGCGAAGTGACGGATTCCATCGCCCACGATCTGCGCACACCGCTCAACAGGCTGCGCAACCGGCTCGAAGGCACTCTGTCCCACCTCGACAGCGAGAGCCGGGAGGGCCGGGAGATCGGCGCGGCCGTGGACGAGACGGACCAGTTGATCGGCACGTTCAACGCGCTGCTTCTGATCGCGGAAGCGGAAGCGGGCGTTGCGCGCGAAGCGATGGCGCCCGTCGATCTTCCGGCCGTGGTGGAAGGCGTGGCCGAGCTTTACGGTCCGGTGGCGGAAGAGAAGGGCATCGCTCTGGAAGTCGCGCCCAGCGGCGCGGTGATCATCGCCGGCAACAAGCGGCTGATCTCGCAAGCGCTCGCCAATCTGCTCGACAACGCGATCAAATATACGCCGTCCGGCGGCTCCGTGAAGGTCGCGGTGGAAGATACGCCGTCGGGCGTCGCACTTTCCGTCGCCGATACCGGTCCGGGCATTCCGGCAGAGGCCCGCGCGCGTGTGATCGAGCGCTTCGTGCGGCTGGAAGAAAGCCGCAATACGCCCGGCACCGGTTTGGGATTGAGCCTCGTCGCGGCGGTCGCGCGCCTGCACGATGCGCGGCTCGATCTCGACGACAACAAGCCCGGGCTGAAAGCGACATTGGTCTTTCCCGGACGGATCGCGCGGCACATGCCGGGTCCGCGAATCGCACTGCCTCCGCCCAGGTGATTCGCACGATTTCGTGCATTCCGCTGCGGAACCCGCGCTTGCCGGGTGCAGGTGCGGGCTGCTGCGAGAATTCTTTTGCGCCGGGAAACCCAGGAAAATAAGGCTTTTACGAGCGCATTCGCGCGGAAAAGCAATAGGATCAAAGGATTCAGTAGGCGGAGACTTGGCACTTGGCTATATCTCGGCCTCGTCAACGCCGCATCAAAGGAATCAAAAATGAGCAAAGCGGATTTCATCGAAGCCGTGGCAAAAAAAGGCAATCTCAGCAAAGCCGACGCCAAGCGCACGGTCGAGATTGTGTTCGAGGCGATCGAGACCGGACTGAAGACAGTGAAGAACGGCGGCAAATATCAGATCGGAACCTTCGGCACGTTCACCGTGTCCAAGCGCGCCCCCCGCATGGGCCGCAATCCGCGCACGGGAGAGGCGATCAAGATCAAGGCGTCGAAAGGCCTGCGCTTCAAGCCGGCGTCGCAGCTGAAAGGCGCTGCGGGCTGCTGATCCGCATTTTCGCGAACGAAGAGGCCCGCCTTCACCGGCGGGCTTTTTCTTTGGCTAACCGGGTGACCTAACCGTCACCCACTTCACGCTTTGCTCCATTTGCCGGCTTTGATGTCGAACTTCACTTTTCCCGCGGTGCGCATCCGCATCAAAAGCTCCTGCAGGGCGTCCGTGCTTTTGTTGCTGGGATCGAGCAGCTGTTGCAGCGAATAGAGGGCGCGGGGTTTGTCCAGGGCAGCCAACACGTCTTCTTCTCTTACCATGATCGATGCTCTTTCATCTCGTTGTCGTAAATCTCAGATTCCGTGCGACTCGTCGCTGATGAGATCGCTGACGATGAGCCAGTGTCCGTTGCGCCGCTGCAGAATATGGGGACAGCTAACATATTTCAGCCAGGTCGGTCCATTCGCGCTGCACAGACCAACTTCCCGCGCGCCGGCGAGCACCATCGGAAAATAAACTTCATGTCCAGGATCTTCGACGCAAGAGAGGCGTGGAAACTGCGCCGCGCAGATGACGTGCGCCGTGGGTATCGACGCGTCGATGTCCTCAGCCCCTCATGCGCTTTCGCGCTGTGCGATCGCGAACGCATCGTCGCTGGTGGGATTGCAGGCGATGAGGATGCTGCAGCCGACATGGTCGCTCAGATAGGCCTTGGTCGAACCGGACCACCAGCGCGACAGGAAGTTTCTGTGCCCATGGCCCACGACCACCAGATCGGCCGCGATCTCCTTGGCTACCGCGCCGATGGATTGCGCGGGGTCGCCGATGACCAGCTTGGGAATGGGCTCGAAGCCCCGCTCGGTCATCCACGCGACGGCCTGTTTGAGCTGGTCCTTGAAACCGGCGATATGGTCCACGAGCGTCCCGCCGACGCCTGCGGAAAACTCGGCGGCGGCAGTCGCACGGGGGACGACCGACAGGAGGACAACTCTTGCGCCGCATGTTCTTGCCAGCAAAGCGCCTTCGCGCAGTGCCATCGCTCCCTCTCGCGAACCGTCATAGGCCAGCAGGATACTTTTATACACGTGCGCCCCCGGATTGCGGCGCCGGGGCCTCGGCCCCGGCTCACCCGGCATTGAGACACGGTCCGGCTGCCCCGGCAACATGGCGGAATTGAATGTTTTGAGGACCAGACGGGCCTGTCAGCGGACGGCTTGAAGCGCAGTTGCGGCAACCCGAACCACAATGCCCGAACGCGCTGCAACGAACCAATAGGAAATTGTGGTTCGTCGTGCCACCGTGAATCTCTAAGATGGGGAGTGGGGTTTTGCCACAGCAATTCCGGACTATCGCGACCTGTTTCGCGCTTGGGTTGGCGGTCTCGTCTGCTCAGGCCGCCACCCCTCAAGCCACCAGCCCGCAAGCCGCCGCGCGCGCCTGGCGGCAGGCGCATGAGAAGGAGATCGTCGCCGATTTCGTTACGCTGCTTGCGATGCCCGACGTCGCGACGAACCTCGCGGACGTCGACAAGAATGCGGCCTACATCGAAGGCCAGCTGAAAGCGCGCGGTTTCGAGACCCAATTGTTGCGAGCCGCGCCCGGCACGCCCGCTTCCGTCTTCGCCGAGATGAAGGTTCCGGGTGCTGCGCATACGGTGATCTTCTATGCGCATTATGACGGACAGCCGGTCGGGCAGAAGGGCTGGATCACGAGCCCGTTCGAGCCCTCGATGCGCACTGCACTTCCGGACGCCAAACCCGTCGACTGGCAAAATGCGCCCGGCCCGCTCGATCCGGAGTGGCGGCTGTTTGCGCGCGCGTCCGGCGACGATAAAGCCACGATCGAAGCAATGCTCGTGGCGCTCGATGCGCTGAAGGCCGCGCACATCCAGCCCACCGTCAACATCAAGCTGCTTTACGAAGGCGAGGAAGAGCAGGGCTCGCCGCATTTCCCGGCACTGATCGCGAAGAACCTCGGCTTGCTGAAGGGCGATCTCCTGATCATGGGCGATGGGCCGATGCATCAAAGCGGCAGGCAGATGGTCAACTTCGGCAATCGCGGCATCGCGAGTTTGAGCATGACGGTTTATGGGCCGCTGCGACCGCTGCATGACGGCCATTACGGCAGCTGGGCGCCGAGCCCTTCGGTGATGATCGCCAATCTCATCGCCAGCCTCGTCGGCGACAACGGGCAAATCCTCATTCCGCATTTCTACGACGATGTGGCGCCCGTCTCGGCTGCGGACAAAGCTGCACTTGCCGCCATGCCGCAAGTCGAAGCGCAGCTGAAGCAGTCGCTGGGGCTGGGCCGGAACATCGGCCCCGCGCGATTGGCCGACGGCTATCTCGCGCCCACTTTGAATGTGCGCGCGATTCATGTAGGCGATGAGGGGCCGTCCGCAGCCAACGCCATCGCCACGCGTGGCGATGCCTCGCTCGATTTCCGCCTGGCACCCGGCGAAACGCCGGCGCATACGCGCGCGCTGCTGGAATCCTATCTCACGCAACTGGGCTGGTTCATCGTGCGCGACGATCCCGATCTCGCGACCCGCCTCACACATCCGAAAATCGTGAAGGTGGTGTGGGACGAAGGCGGCGCGATCGCCACCAAAACCTCGCTCGATCTGCCGGAGTCGAAAGCCGTGGTGGCCTCGATCGGCCGCACGGTCGGTTACCGGCCGATCGAATTGCCCATCGTGGGCGCCAGCTCCGGCATCGCCGATGTCGTGGGGCAGCTCCATGTGCCGATGGCGGGTGTCAGCATTGCCAATTACGACGACAACCAGCACGCCCAAAACGAAAACCTCCGTCTGGGAAATCTGTGGGACGGGATCGAGGTCTATGCGGGATTGGTGGCGGATTTGAACTGGTGACGGCGCATGCGCCTGGCGATAACCCGCCTACAATTGTTTTGAAGTGACGGATTTTCGTCGCGGGAACGATCGCCAGCGAACACTGGGCAAATCAGTCAACAGTTCCCGGATTCCGAGAGTCTCAAATCAAACCTTTCGGGGCAACTCTAGTTATTCTTTTTGGGGCAAGGCTTGTAACTCGCGCCAGCGACAGATCGAGTATCTATTGGGCAAGGCCTGTCGGATTTATCCACGCGGACCAACGTAAGTGAGACTGCCGTATCGGGTATTCCTCCGTACGCGCCCAATGCCAACCCTCCCAGCAGGGCTCCGAAGTTCGATCCAGGTGTATCAGGGACAAGAGCGCCAAGCATACCCCCATGGTAATCGATCTCCGTCGGCGGCCGAAGAATTATCGCCGAGTCGGAATTTGCACCTCGGAATTGTCCTGTCGAGAAGGCCGGCGCTGCACTTAGGGAAAATGGCTCGAATTGGTAACTACCGGACAGATCGCCATTGGCCAAACCTAGATTTTCAACCGACCAGGAAACCTCGCCATCAAGTAAAAATGCCGCAACGTTGGGCGCCGTTATTCTGGCTGTATATTCCGCATTCGCTGAAGGGTGCCCTTTCCTCGGCCTGTAGTGGCATTGCAACTCGATGACGCCCTCAGCAGGACTTTTCGAAGACGGCAGCCGACAAGTTAGGATGTCTCGCTCAAGATCCTTTTGTGCCTTCACGAGCGCCGCGCGGAATTCCGCATCATCTGGGGTGGCAGCCGCCGGCGTTGGGGGCTGCGGTGAAGGTGCAGGGGGTACTGGGGTTGGCACCTTAACAATTGCGGGAGGAGGCGGAGGTTGCGCCGGCGCGCATCCCAGCACGGCCACGAGAAAACAATATTCAATCAATCTGGGTATTCGAGATTTGGTCACGGCACCACCATCCCCCATTCGTCCGCCATGTTGCCCGCGGCGCTACAGCGATAATCATATTATCGAGTCCAAAGTCGCTCGATAACAGAGTGCAGCCAGAGGCCTAACAGTGGAACAAATGCTTCAAAAAACGTTCCCAGTAGCTGTAATAATAACCATTGCACAAGTACCAGAGCAAACGACAAACAGGTAAAAACCGCTATCTGCGCCCATAAGTCTTCAAATGCTGCAAATACCACCATGGCGACAACGCCAAAAATTAGTGTCAGACCTTGCAGGACCCAATCCGGGATGTATCCGTATTGCCTCCCGTCGAGCATGGCTTCGGCAAAATTTTCATGGATTATTGCACCGCTTGTCGGTCCGATGGGGGTGTCATGGACATCAACCAAGTCACCCAGCGCCGCCTGTGCCATGTGCCAATGGGCGCCCACAATTACGGGCCTCCGCCGGAGGGCATCGATTACATGGCCATTTCCAAGAAGCAAATCGTGAGCAGAGAATATCGTCTCCGATCGGATCAATGCTTTCGGGGAAATATAGCTGCCGTAAGATGTGCCTTGGCTCAATAAAGAGACGCTGTCGGGGTTGAACGCTCGCGCTATTGCCAACGAAAAGGAATCGAGTTCGTCGTTGCCGACATCCAGTTGTGGCGGAAGGAGCCTCATATCAAACGGCAAGGCGATATATCCGCACGATATGTTCTCTTGGGCGCCTGGCGAGAGAGGAAATTCCCGTGTGCCGGGGTTTTTCCAGTGGCCGGTCGAATCGAGACCATTGCATATGCCGTAAACCTGAAAGATGTCGGGAAGATAGCTGTAGGATCCGCGATTGTCGGACCAGATCGATTTTGGAAGAACGACGAAGCGGTCGCTGGCGGCACGCCCGATAGACCGGACCAGTTGCCCGGTTTCAGTTCGATAGTCAGCAGGAATTTGGTCATAGCTGCCCGGTGATGCCGGCGCAGTAGCGTTCGGCAGACGAACATCGAAGTCGAGTGCGATAAGCGCGACATCGGCGGCAGCCAATTTATCAATCAGCTTTGCCAGGTAGTCTCGCTTTATAGGTCTGCGCCCCTCAAGCGCGCTACCCCAATAGTCGTCGTCGTTGATTAGTAATAGCTTGACGTATCGGGGTTTTGTTGCGCGAGGGGTCAATTCGTTCAGGTGTTGAAACAGCCAATACCGGACGCGTACCAAACCGAGATAATCATCGACGTAAGGAGCTATCAAAATGCTCGCTACAAGGACTGCGACCGCAATCGACCAGTATCGTCCGCCCTTTTTAGCGAGAGTCTTTTGGAGCCATTTGCCGGCGCGATCGAGCAAATCAAGCCAATTTGTCAACCCACCCCCCATTTGAGACAGACAATGGCCAACAATAACACCAACGGAGCGGCTAGAAAAACAAGCAGTTTTGGGGAGATTCCAAAAGCAAACAGCTTACAGAAAGCTGTTTGAAAATATGCGGCGAAAGGAGCAATGTTGCCTGCAGATTCCGTCGTCACCAATTCCTAGGCGGCCGGCAAGATGGAATGGTGTCGCGTATTCCGCACAGCAACAATCGAAATCCGGTTCAGGTTCATGGAATTTGCCCCCTTGTCGCGATCGGGAAACGATCCGGCGTTCCAAGATTGCCACCGGCGCACAGCGAATGAAAGCGCTTTTGCCGGCGTTCTCCGCGCCCGTCACTCGCCGGATTCAGGTTGCCGGCAGCGGATCGTGCCCTGCCCCAAGACATTGACGGGCTGGCGTTGCAGCGCGCTCTTTTCCGCATCGATCGTCCAGAACGCCACGACATCGTTTTTTCCGGCAAGCCGCATACCGGGGCCCATGCCGATGTCTTCGATGCTGCATTGGAGCCAGGCATTCGCTTTGCCAGACGCCGGAAGCGCCGCCACGTCGCGAATTGTGCAGGCACCGGACGCGTCTGCGACCTGCACCAGAAACGCAAATCGCGCTCCGTTCTTTTCCAATGGTTCGGCGAAGAAACCGCCCGGGCCGACGATGACGAGAAAACCTTTTGGACTCGAAAAGCCCAGGCGCGCGATATGGATGTCGCGGGAATTGGCGCTGCAGGATTGTCCCACGAACGAGCGGACCTCGGACCAGATTTCCGGGTCCACGGGAAATGGCAGCGTGTCCGCATAAGCCGCGGGACTTGCGGCGCGCAAACTGTCGTCGAGAATCTGCGCGTCGCGCGCCCGATACGCATCTCTCAGACATGCCGCATCGGTGCATTTGTTGCGCACATCGCGCAGCCACGCATCTTCTGCCGCCTGGAGCGCTTTGCCGTCGCTGCCGCCCTGATATTTCGCGTTGTTGAAATCGGCGGAGAGCTTCCGGTCAAGCGCTGCAATATCCGGTGTGGCGCAGATGAGCTTGTTGACGCCGGAATGCACGCGCCCGCAATCGAAGCTCGGTCCGGCGACCTCAGGTGACGCCGCGAAGGCGGTCCCCAGCATGCCGAGCCACAGCAGCGCGATCAGACTTATCCTGCACATGCGTTTGAATCCGCGTGTTGGGATTTCAGTGGCTCATGCTTCCCGGAGGATGGCGCGGGCAACTGGCGGGGTTGACCTCGGAGGTCGTCCCCCGCTTCGGCAATTGCCCGGCGGCCGCGGGATAGAGGCACTGCGCGGTTTGCTGATCCGCCGAAAGACAAACTTTGCCGATCAGCTTGAACCCGCCGGGGCATCCGCTCATCTGCTGCGCATCGGCTGCACCCGCCGACGCCGCCCATGCGAGCATCCCGGCACCGGCGACCATCAGAACCAATCTGTGCATGGCAACCCCTCCGTTTGCGTGGAAATCCGTGACGCGCCGTCAAGGTATCTCCAGACCCGCCGGATTATTACCCTATCTCTCGCGGTAACGAAGGGCCAATCAAGATTTGTCAGAAAATACGCGGCCTATGGCCTTTCGTGGAATTTAGTTGAACGCAAAGGCATGATCGCGAAACGTCAAAACGGCAAGCAACACAAACGCGGAGATAAAAGCCGCGTGAAAGCATAGGTGCAACGTATCGGGCCTGATGCCGTGGATCGTCGGCAGGAACGCGTGCGTGTTCGCGAAGCGCTGTTGGTAACGCCGGACCCGCTCGGGATCGCCGCCGAACAGATAGGGCCAATACCAGGCCCGCAGCATGCCGTAGAGCCCCAATCCGTACGTGATCCAGAGCCACCAGGTCAGCCAGTGCGGGTTCCTACCGGCGGCATAATAGAGGCTCGCCACCAGTCCGATCGCAAAAGGCAGCGTGCTGAGTACGGTCACGAAGAAGAGCCTTGTGGTGCTGTCGGCCGCGCGCACGGCGTCAAGGTTACTCAGCCTGCCAAGCGGGACCCAATCGTGCAGTGCGATGAAGAGCACGACCAGGGATTGGCAAACGAAAAAAGCGATGAGAGCAGGTGTCATCTCGCTCAGTTTCCGACGACTTCGACTGGGAAGAGTCCCAAGGGCTATTTAACACGGAAACCGAATGCAGGAATGTTTGGTTTGCGTTGCGTCATCCTGCGATTGGGAACACTGCCACTGTCACCGTATTCTCTCGCGCGTCGAACCGAAGCGGCATTAACATGCGAGTGTGCTGTATTTTTCATTTCTTATAGGCCCGAAATATCGCAAGATTAAGGGCTGTAAGTGCGCTCGTCACACCAAACGCGGCCATTGATAGAACAATGGCTAGCGTTGGCCACCATGGTTCCTGAATAGAGGGGCAAATGGCTATTGTAGTATCCGACCCATTGGCGTCTTTCGATGCCGCGCGCTGGGCGCTGGAAGGAACTTCCGATTTCTGGGCGCTTGTCGTCCGCCTATCCACAATCGCAATTGGCATTGGTGTGTTTATCGAAGTTGGCGCAACAATCATTGAGATTCTGGAAGATCGTGCATCCGGCAAGAAGCTGCCGTTCCATGCCATCATGACATTACTAGGGGGAGCCATTGTTGCGGCAGCTCTTGGGTTCGAATTCTGGGCTGAGTTCAAAACTGCATCGACCGAAACCGCATTGCGCAAAAACAACGCCGCCGTGCAAGGTGAACTGGACAAAAGAGCGAGGGAGGCCACAGCCCAAGCCGTAGATATTGCGCGAAAATTTGGTGGCCTGAATATCTTAGTAACCCAAAAAGAACGAGAGATGGACGATGCTGTCCAACGCCTTACGGGCCGCACGGACCACGCTGTAAGCGCACTAACAAAAACTGAAAAGACGCTTGCGAAGGCCCAAGGGGACGCAATCGGCAGTGCGAGTAAGGCCGCTACGGCGGCGGATGCAGCCAACAAAACGTCTGCGAGCATGACAGATACGCTAAATTCGGAACGGCAGATGGAAGCGAGGATGCGTGATGCCCTCACGCCGCGCGCGATTGATGATGCGCACTTTGCGGCATTGGTTGCGGCGCTAAAACCATTTCCCAAAACTCCGGTCGAAATTGCTCTCACACGCGATCCGAATTGTTCCGATTTGCTCGAACGAATATCAGACGCAATGATCGCGGCGGACTGGACAATCCAACCATACTCTGGGGGTGGGTTTGGACTGACCCTCAGTTCGCGACCTACTCTCCCCAACTTAGGAGAGGTAACGGCGTGTGGTGTCCAAATAAATATTTCTGAGTCTGATCGCGAGAAGTTCAGCAAGCCGATATTGGCGCTCGCAAGCAACCTAAACAGCGCAGGCGTGCAGGCATTTCCCGTAGCCTTCACCGACAAAACGCCGGACGGGAAGCCAAACCCTCTGGCCGTGAAGTCGGGCGTCATCCACTTGATCATTGGAATAAAGCCCTGACATTCGCCAAGCCTGTCGCCGCGCCCCCAAGGGAGCCAAATATATAATTCCCCTCGAAAGCCCTGCTCCGGCGCTTCAAGCAATTGAATTCATTGGAAAATCTGGAGCAGGAAATTTTTCGCCCGGAATCCTTCGCCGGTCGCGGATCAAGCGGATGCTAACCTGTCACGATG
>Ga0302326_10030027_pt1 | contig 10889 bp, 14 predicted proteins | sample Palsa_T0_3_FD_202264 | JGI IMG/M metagenome (GOLD analysis project Ga0302326, IMG submission 202264) | Peat permafrost microbial communities from Stordalen Mire near Abisko, Sweden - Palsa_T0_3 | ecosystem: Environmental > Terrestrial > Soil > Palsa > Peat permafrost | place: Sweden: Abisko...
AACCCCATTTTTGCGCTGGCGGCGGCAGACCTTTTCACGATACAACAGGGGAACGGATAGGCTGGCGCGTGATTCCTGGCGGTGGATCTCGGGGGAGGTGACCGTTACAGGGATCGCGCGCACAGTCGTAGCCACGCACCTCGCAGCCTCATGCAAATCCTGCCTCTGCTCAATGAGAGCCGCGCTTTTTTCCACGCAACCGTCAGCGCCGTTCCCGAAACAGAAGCAACACGCCGCCTTACACGTGAAGGATGGTCGATCGCCGGCATCGTCGAACACATCGTAGTGGCTGAGCGGGCGCTCCTCAGCCGTTTCGATAACGCCGAAAAATCCGACGAATCCCTCTGCAATCCCGAGCGTGAAACGCAGATGGTGGCTGGCCTCCGCAACCGTTCCACCCGTATCTCCGCTCCTGAACGAGCATGGCCCGCCGGTCGTTTCGCCACTCTCGCCGAAGCACTGCAGCAATTCCTGGCCGCACGCGAAAAGACCATCCGCTTCGCGCGCGAACATCAGGCGGAACTCTACCGCCTCCGTGTAGCACATCCCTTTTTCGGTGCCGTCAACGGCGTTGAAATGCTGGCCATCATCGCCTCCCACAGCAGCCGCCACGCCGATCAGATCCTCGAAATCAGATCCGGCCCTCGAAATTAGATCCGGCTACGATACCATGAACAGCAATGACACCGTCCCAGCCGAGAATCTCTCTCGATAAATCGCCCGACTACCGCGAAGGCTACGCCAACAGCGTCCAGATCCGTGTCAATCTCTGGGATTTCTTTCTGATGTTCGGCCTCGTCGATCAGACCGCCCCCGAGAGTGTCCGCATCGTCAACTTCCAGGGCATCTACGTCAGCCCGCAGCAGGCCAAGGCCCTCCTCAATATCCTGCAGCACAACATCACGCAGTATGAGTCCGCATTCGGCGAGATCCGTCTCGATCAACGCGCGGGCGTCGGCCTCGTGCAGTAGCAACACCTTTTCATCGATGAGCCCCGCGCGCCGGATCGTCCGACCGCACTTATACGCCGTCGTCTACGCCCTCCTGGGCATGTTCCTGGTGCTGGCGCACGGCCCGATCCTCGCCACGCCTTATTACTGGGACGAAGTCGGGCAATTCATACCGGCCTCGCTCGACCTCTTCGAAACCAACGCCTGGATCTTCCAGACCAAAGCGTGGATCGCCCACAGCACCCTGCCCAACGTCCACCCGCCCGGTCTGATGGCGTGGCTGGCGGCCTTCTGGCATATCTTCGGATACTCCATCACGGCAACGCGCGTGGCCATGCTGCTGATCGCGGCACTGGGGGCGCTGATGACCTTTCTGCTGGCCATCGAACTCGGCCGCGGCACGCCGGGTGCGCCAGCCTTCACGGCAGTGGCGCTGCTCAGTGTTTCGCCGCTGTTCTACGCGCAGTCGATGCTGGCGCAGCTCGATATGCCCGCCATGGCTTTCACCGCGCTCGCGCTGCTGCTGTTTCTGCAGAACCGCTTCCGTGAATCGGCAATCGTCTGCATCGTGCTGGTGCTGACCAAAGAAACGGGCCTTGTGGCGCCCGCGGTCTTCGGTTGCTGGCTGGCGGTCGAACGTCGCGGAGAACGAAGCGCGCGCGCCGCGCTCTGGTACCTGATGCCCCTGGCTGCTATCTGCTGCTGGCTCGTCGCGCTGCGGCACGCCACCGGCCACTGGCTCGGCAACAGCGAATTTGCACGCTACAACGTTTTCTACCCTTTGAATCCCGTGCGCTTGGCCTTCGCTCTGCTGCGCCGCATCTATTATCTGTTTATCGGCAGCGGCCATTTCGTCGGCACTGTGACGCTGGTGTGGGCCTGGCGGCGCATGCCTTTGTTCCATGACCGCGCCTGGCGCGTAGCCGCCACTTTTGCGGCGTTCCATGTACTCGCCGTCAGCGTCACCGGCGGAGCGGTGCTCGAACGCTATCTGCTCCCCGTGCTGCCCATTCTCTACGCCGCGTTCGCGATTTCCATGCGGGCGCTGATGCCACGTCCGCGCGCCCTGACTCTCGCCGCACTCCTTGCCTGCCTCGCGCTCGCCAACTTCATCAATCCGATCTACCCGTTCCCGTTCGAAAATAACCTGGCCTTCATCCATTTCGTCGAACTTGAAAGGAACGCCGCGGACGCAATTTCCGACATACCCGGAACCGTGGCTACCACGTTCCCCATGGCCGATTCCCTCCGCCGCCCTGAGTTCGGCTTCACTTCCTCACCGCGCAAGTTGATCGAAATGCGCGATTTCAAACGCGGCTCAGTGGAAAAACTGCTCAAGAATCGCCCTGACATGCTGATCGTCTTCGACCCCACGTGGGACCCGCTGCACCTGCTCGATTCCGGTCCCGGCAGCTGGCTGCTGCGCCGCTACTACGGTTACGAGCCCGCCATGACGCCCGGCGAAATCGCACACCTGCTCTCCATGCGCGTGGCCGCGCACTGGGAGTCCGGAGGTCAGAAAATGGCCGTGCTTCAATAACCTCTATAACCTCTATAATGGCGGCAGTGCGATGTGTCCGCAAAAGAGTATAATCCCTTCACCGCAATGCCTGACGACGATGCCGCGCAGCCTATCGATCTTGACGATTTCGCAGCAGAAGCACAAGAAGAGCGCATGATCAGCGAGTACAACCAGACGTTCCCCCTTCGAGGCGACCGGCTTTTTGTCGAAACCCAACGCGGCATTCGCCTTGATCCGCTCGGCATGACCGACTTCTGTACTGGAGAACGTTCCGCCACCGGCAGACGTGAACTCTAGGTGATCGGTTACCGGGAGGCGGGAGATCGGCTGGTGGACAGTCTAACTGGAGCGCCTTGGGAAGATTCCCTGATCTATCCGATTCTCTACCTTTACCGACACCATCTTGAACTCGAACTAAAGCCTCTCGTCGCTTACGCGCTCCGCAATTTTCCGGGCTTGGAAGTAGACGCACTGGAACGTAAACTTGCCGATTTGAAAAAGAACCACGATCTCGGGAGTTTGTGGAATCAGCTTGAGTACTTCTATCCACGCTGCAACAAAGGTTCATCGCTGGAGGCGCAACAGTCGTTTCGCAGTCTCCTCAAGGAACTAACCGATCAAGACCCGACCGGCGAAGCCGGGCGCTACGAAACCGATGTGTGCGGAAACCAGACTTTAAGCCGCCTCACGGTGGTGGACGCAGCGACCTTCAAGGCGGGCATTCACAAGATGTCAAACTATCTCCGGCAGATCGGCGTCGGCATTGATCTGGAAATCGAAGGCCGCAGGGAGATGGAGAATGAATGTTAGACAAAGGCGGGCACTGCTCCTCATCTCCTGAATTTCTATAGAGGCGGCAGTTTGCAATCGAGCAAACTCCGTTGCAGGGTCGTCAGGTCGATCCGAAATTTCTGCTCGACCAGCCGGGCATAGGCGGAACGAAGGTCGATCAACGCGCCATTCCTGTGAAGCATTTCAAGAATGCCGACGCAGCCGAACACGACCAGACCGGCTCCCTCCGCATGACTTCGCGCCTTTCGTTCGTCGAGCAAAATCACTTCGACGCCCAATTCGCGTGCCAGTTGAACGGCGGCGACTTCACCCGACCCTAGCCCGGTTTCCTCCAGTGCTTTTTTCAGATCGGCCATTGCCTGAACAGGTGTCACCTTGATCCATGAGGCGCGGGCGACCGAGTCGGCTCCGGGGCGTCCTGTTCCGGCGATCACGACTTCGTTATAAACCTCAGTCGGAATATGGACGGCATCGAAAAGGCGGCGGAGAAGTTCAAGGTAGCCGATCCGCGAGAGCGCGATGAGCGGGGAAGAATCCGAAACGGCGATCACAGACCGAGCCGTGCCATGTTGAGCCGATCTTGCTCAAGCTCTTCAACGCCGTAATGCAAGGGGACGCCATGTTGCCCTGCGTAGTCCATGAACGCTTCAATCGACGTCTGACAAAGTTCGGCGGCGCGTCCGAGCGAAATCTTCTCTTCCCGGAACAGTTCGAGCGCGATCAGCTTCGCCGCTTCTTTTGAAACGTCGTTGCCCTCACCGAGCTTCGCCACCGAGACGAGATCGGCGGGCAGTTGAAGATTGACCGAGGCCATGCTTTAAAGCTAATCCCGATTCGTCCGCCGTGCAAGTCCCTACCTGATCCGGAGGAAAAGATGCAATCTTTCGGCGAAAATCACTCTGTTGGAAGGCCGGCGCAACCGGCGGAACTCGCGCACGCCTATGTTCATCTGGTGTCGGACGAATCCAGTTTACGTGACCGGTTCTGTCATGGCTCTGACCGGAGGCGATATGTTGCCCTAACCCCCACGATCAAGAAGCACGTTCCCGAGCCGCGACCGTGAGCAAGCGGTACCGGGCCATTTCGCCGCGCATATGCTCTAAATCCGGAAGAAGTCGGCCACGTTCTTCGTCGCCTCCAGCAGCCAGGTTTTCTGGCACTCGCGCTGCGTCCACCAATACCCCCCGCACCACCGCGGGTCGGGGGCCACCACCGTTCGGACCTGAATATCGGGCCCCACTCGCCGGAAAACCCGGCCCGCTCGCCCGGTATGGGACGGACTCGTGACCAGCAGATACTTATGCACGCCCATCCGCCGCAGCAGCGGAACAATCGTGTACGCTTCGTCGGAAGTGCTCAGATAATCCCGGAGAATCGGAATCGCCTGGTCGGACCGCAACCCCAGCTTCTGCGCGTACTGCGCCGCGAGAACACTGTCCTGCACCCCGTAAATCCGGAAGGGACCGCTGATCAGAACCTTCGGCGCATATCCGTCCTTGACAAGCTTCACCGCCTCGGCCAGTCGCCGTCCCACGCTGTCGCCCGCCAGCACCAGCACCAGATCGGCTTTCTCGGGAGCCTGGCTGCTGACCAGCATCGCGCCCATCGCCCACAGAATTTTCTGTGAAAAAATCGTGACCGTCAAAACGGCGCACAAAATTACCGCCGCCGGAACAACCAACCATCGCTTCATTTTTTATTTGGAGATCGGAACCGGCGCCAAAACGGCGTTCAGCGCTCTTCTCCCGAATTGCGCGGATCGATATGGCCAACCGTCTTCAGCAGGAAATACAGCCGTTCCACTTCTTCCTCGTCTTCCGGACGCAGCACCCGGAACCGGGGAGCCGCCAGCAGTTTCGGATCGGCGCCCATCATCTCGCCCCAGTACTGGCGATAGGGCACGCCGTCGATCACGGCGCTTGTCGACATCTGCCGCAGCGTGCGCAGCAGGTGCTTGCAGCAATCCACTTCGCCCGGATAAACCAGCATGACGGCTTCGTCATCGTAAAGCGTCAGCTTCACAACCAGCGGAGAAATCCAGCCGGTTCTATCGATTCGGCGAATGTCCTGCCACGGAATGACGCGTTTTCCCACCTCGATGTGGCCATCGAAGATCTTAATCGCGGGGCGGAAAGCCAGTGCCAGAAGTACCGCGGCGACAAGGAAAAACAACAATGCCGGACAAAACGCAGGAGTCCAGCTAAGCCCTATCCAAGCTGCGAATCCGGCCAGGGCCAGGGCCACAATGCCGAAAGATACATAATGACGGGCAGGGACGTAGCGGCTCATTGCAATCCAGCTAATGTTAGCGTACTCCCGACTGTCTCACAGGTCAACGATGCGTCGAAGTTTATCGTTCCGCAGCCAGCGGACGCCCCGCAGGCTGTAATCCGCCGCGCTCACCACCGCGAATCCCACTACTCCCCAGATAAGGAAGTCGCAAATTCTTGCAAGTATTGCATCGTGATAGCCGTTCGCAGCCATAACCGCAACCGCTGTCATAATTTGTAAAAATGTGCTCGCCTTGCCCCACACGCTGGGTTCGATCTTCCGGAACGAAGTAAATTTCAGCGCCACGGCCGATAAAAGAACAATCCACAGATCGCGCGCGAAAATCACCACCACTACCCACACCGCCACCGCATGGCCCGCCGCCAGCCCTATGTAAATACTCGTAAGCAGAATTTTATCGGCGATCGGATCCAGATACAGCCCGATTTTCGTCTCCGCCCCGAAGCGCCGCGCCACCGCGCCGTCGAGCAGGTCCGTAAAGGCCGCCGCGCCGAATAGCCATCCGCCGGCCAGGAACTGGCCGTGTGCCAGTTCATATAGGATGAACGGCGTCATCAGCACCCGGATCATCGTGAAAAGATTAGGGATCGTAAAAAACACGGAAAGAACTATGATACGGGAATGGACCCGGTTCAGACATTACGCGACCAGCTGGTGAAGATCCTCGAAGGGCGCGGCGCACATGCCGACTTCGATCAGGCCGTCGCCAACTTCCCGGCCAAACTGCGCGGAATTCGCCCCCAGGGTGCGCCGCACTCCGCCTGGGAACTGCTCGAACACCTCCGCCTAGCCCAGTGGGACATGCTCGAATTCAGCCGCGATCCCAAACACGTTTCGCCCGACTGGCCCTCCGGCTACTGGCCCGAAAAACCCGAACCGCCAGATACGCACGCCTGGGAGAAAAGCGTCGCCGCGTTCCGGGCCGGTAACGAAGCCATGCGGAAACTGGTTGCCAGTCCCGCGTCGGATCTGTTCACGCCCTTTCCCTACGGCGAAGGTCAGAGCCTGCTGCGCGAGGCGCTGCAAATGGCGGATCACAACGCCTATCACATCGGCGAACTCGTCTTCCTGCGCCGCGTCCTGGGAACCTGGGAAACACAGTAGCACTACTGAACCTCGTGTGTTACCGAACCTCGCGTGCTACCGAACCTCGCGTGTTACCGAACCTCGCGTGTTACCGAGCCGCGCGTATCAACAAGCGGTACACTGCGTCATGATTAACCATGGCCTCCGCCCGGTCCCGATGGATCTGAGCGCGCCGAACAGACGCGCTAGGAGAGATAGACCACGTGCGACCAGAACGTCCGCTATCACAATAGAATTATCCATTGGAAAGTTAACAACCCGACCCTGTGCCCGCCCGCGCCTGCAACGCGCCTCATCAACTCTAATATCGGGCAGTCTGATCGCGCTGATCAGAGGGATTCACCGGACGCTTACATTCTGGGTGTGGAGTTCTTGATGCTGGTTCCACCATGCCGACCAATATTGAACGAATAATATTTCTCCGCCCGCCGGGTAGCCAAGATTCTGTTGGGTTTCAATGGTCTGGTACGCCGTGGCTTGCCGCTGGTTCAGATGGCTAAGGGTGGGCATCGTCTGGGCAGTAGGGACGCCGACGCCATTAACGAAGAAGCTAAGTCCTTGCGCAGCGACAACCTGGAGCTGCAGCGATTGATCGCTCAGGAGCGCGCGTAGATAAGGGACTGCTGCCGCCGTGTGGATCGCAAGAAGCGAACGGGCCGCCGCCAGGCGCAATTGCGGTGAGTTTGCGATTGATACCGCCATTTGACCCATTGACGCGGCAGCCGATGGGTCAGTGCCACGAAATAGCGAGACGGCACTGATCAGACGACCCGACGCTCCCGTGCTACTATTCAGGCTGCTTGCCAACCCCGCAGCCTGTAGTAATGCGTTTGGGTCACCCATTTCGACGAGACCAGCCAACCCAATGAGCGACGCATCGCCCGGCCTCGTCGCATAATAGCGAAATGCTGTCAGCACAGCTGTGGAACTGAGTCCCGAGGCCGCGTTAATGATGAGACCTGGGTTATTTGCCGTACCCGCAGCCATCTCAAGCAATAGTTTGTCCGAAAGCGTTGTGGTGCCATCATCATAGGCCAGTTCCGTCGGAAGGGGCCCGGCTCCGACGGGGTACGGAAATTCGCGAAAAAAAATCGTGCCATTCCCACTGTGCGCCGCCGGAATGCACTCCCAGTTACCCCCGTCTCCTTGTTTGAGAAACCAGATTCCACGGAGTCCAGTCGAATTGTCGAGCCGTACAGGCCGAGGTAGCTGAGGATCGGATGTAACAAATATTACGTTTCCGGCCTGAAGGGTTCCCGAGAAGGTCCGCTCCACAGCTAAACTGAAGTTGATAGTATTTCCTGCTTGTATTTGGGCGCTCTCAGTCCCAATCACCGTAGCTGTGGCGCTAGTCAGAAGGTTGGGAATGGAAGTGGCGCTCAACTGACTTGCCGCCACTATCGAGCTGCGTATCACTGGGAGATAATGCTACGCCAGTCCCCGACGTTGCAGAGCCCGCATAGAAGGTTTGCGGTGCATGAAAAACCGTCGTAGTTCCGCCGCTCGGGGATGCTGTGTGGGGAGCCCATGGGCCGCAATCCTGGGCGCTCAAATGATCGCTAAAGTGATAAGCGTCGTCCCAGTAGCTTGGTGGCCAGTTGTCGTCATCCGTCCAGTTCAAGGGAGCTCCCAAATACCAGCCAACGATTGTTCCAGTATAATCCGCCTCCTGGTAGAACTTGCCCATGGGCTTCTGCTCGTAGCCCGAGCTGGTTTGTATGGTCACGCTGTACCCGTTTAGAGCGTTCAGGAGCGCTTCCGCGCCCGGGGTGGGGTTGAAGGCGCCGAACGTGCTGTACAGCATTCGCAAGGTTGTGGAGAAGGTGAGAAAATCGCTCGCGTTGTTGCTGGTGGCGTACTGGTCGGACATGAACTGGTAATTCACGCACTCGTCCGCATAGGGCGCGCTGTGTTTGCCCGCCTTCAGCGGCGTAGGGAGAATCGCTTTCAGCGTGGACGTGTCCAACTGCGCCACGGACGGTGGCCGCTGCGTACTGGCTTCGTTGCTGGCTGTGGGAATCAGCGCATAGACCAGCGTGCGCTTGGCTGCATTGCACACATCGGGAGCCGCTACAAATGCGGGCGTGGTGCTTTCCGTCATCGCCGAAGCGAGTGTCAGGGCCGCCAGCATTTGGTCGAGCGCCGGTTGTCCCGACTGGAGCAAGGGACGTTTCGTGGGGTCCGGATCGTCGTCCGCCTGGCTGGGGTCGCGTTGCACCCAGGCAGACTGTCCGTTGGAGTTCTTCATCCACGGCCACGCCGTCGCCGGGGCGCCGCCGGCCAGAGGCGCCTGCCGGATCACCAGGCCAGCCGAAAGGACGCGCTTCGGATCCAATCTCGGGTATCCGGGGCTTTCACATGCCAACTGCACCAGCCCCAGATGGAGCACGCGCGTGACGGGTTGGTACAAAGTCAGCGTCGAACCGGGAGGGGCCGCGAGCGACGTGGTGCTGGAGAGAGACGCGGTTCCCATTGCTTCGAGATCGCGCAGGAACGCATTCGGGAAATCGTCATCGTTCATTTGCAGAAGCACCGGCTTGGCTTGCGTCACTCCGTTAAGTCCCACCCCCTGCACGCAGATGTCATGCTTCACCATACGTTCCCCGCTCCCAGGGAATAAGTGGCTGAAACGACCGTAGTCGCCTGCAGCACCTGGCACTGCACAATGCCGCTGAACATACTCATCGCCGCGCTGACATTCACCGTCGGCGCAGTTAGAGTAACCTGGCTGGCCGCGGTCACCTGCACCTGGGCGGTCGGTGCGTTGATGGTGACCCCGCTCGAATCGATCCGCACCGAAGTCTGCTCACTGTTGGTGAACGTGATCGAGCCATCCTGGTCGGTAAGGGTTCCCGCAAGACCCTGAGGCGTGGAAAGCGTGATGGTGGCGCTGCTGGCCGGCTGCTCCACAATCGCGATCTGCGTACCGCCTTTCCCCGTGATGACCCAACGGTCGACACTCTGGCCGTATCCGCCGATCGATACCGGCGCGGCATTCTGGCCATTCCAGAGACTGCACAGTACGATGGCGGCGCGCGGATCTCCCGCCAGAAATGCCACCACTACTTCGTCGCCTACATCCGGGATGAAAAACGCGCCACGATTACCGCCGGCGAACGGGACCGCCACGCGCGCCCAGACCGGCCCATCCTGGCCCGCTATACCATCGGCGTTGCAAAGGCGCACTTGCACCTGATTGAGGCTTTTCGGGTCCTGGACGCTGACCACCTTTGCCAGGAACAGCGCCGGACCCAGCATCTCCAGAACCGTATCCCGCAGCAGCATGCTCATGATCCAACTCCCAGATAGGCGCACTCCGCGGTAAACTCCGTGGCGTATCCCTTTTCGGTGTCGAAACGGCGGACTGCGGCGGTCGTGTAATACGTATTCGAAAAGCGCGGTCCTAAACCCGTCAGCGTCAAATAGGTTCCCACCCGCAGCAGAGGATTGCCTTCCGCCACGCCGCGCGCCACAACAAACCGGCGCGACCGCTGCGCGAATTCCGCATCCACCAACGCTTGCGCCTCCGTTTGGTCGAGCGAGGCGTACTGCCCCAATTGTTCCGACCGTGTTCCCCACACGTTCGGCAGCCAGTCCGCGCCAGTCTGCCCCGACCCGGGCCCCAGCGACGTGGTCTGGCTGGTTACCGAGATGGCTTGTCCTTGTGTGAAATCCCAGCCTGTGGTCGTGACTTGGCTCACCTGGTGCGAGATATCGGCCAATATGCGCACTTCATGAAGCTGGCTGTTCATGTCCAGCTCAATGGTGTTGCGCTGCGCCTGGCTTCTGGGCGTGGCGTGCAGTTCGGCGCCCACCACTTGCAGATCGGCGTCGTAGCGCGCCAGCAACCGGCGCAAGAAATGCAGATCGCTTTCGTTCAGTTGTTGTTCCGTACCTATGGTGGTGTCTAGACCCGAAGTCACGGGCGTCAATCCCAACCCGCTGGCAATCTGCTGCAGGATGGCGGAAAGCGAGGTATTGTCCCAGGTCTTCGTATTGCGGTTCATGCGCGCGGATTGCAGGGCATCCTCGGCGAGCATGATCAGCTCCGGCGGCCCGTCGCTTGGGAACACCGCTTCGAGCGCGGTGATTTTGCCGCGAAAGATCTCGGTCGGGGACGTCACCAGGCCGGCATAAACCGTCAGTGCGGCGCCCAGCTTCAGGATCGTGCCATCTTCAAATACCTGATCCGCGAGCCCGGCGGCAAACGTTCCGAAATTGCTGAACTTCAGCTCCAGATCCGACAT
>Ga0302326_10030028_pt1 | contig 10889 bp, 11 predicted proteins | sample Palsa_T0_3_FD_202264 | JGI IMG/M metagenome (GOLD analysis project Ga0302326, IMG submission 202264) | Peat permafrost microbial communities from Stordalen Mire near Abisko, Sweden - Palsa_T0_3 | ecosystem: Environmental > Terrestrial > Soil > Palsa > Peat permafrost | place: Sweden: Abisko...
AAACACCGAACCACGGGCCGCGAACCGCCGTCGGAGGCGATATGCACTTCGTACCAGAGCGGGTTCGAGACCTTGTGATGAACCAAAATTATCGCGGCTGCGCGATGACATTTGTCCCGGACGTCGGGGTGTAACGGTGTGATACACCAAACTAATCGCGGCTGCGCGATGACATTTGTCCCGGGCGCGCGGGTGAAAGCGGATTGCGTCATCCGCTCGGGCGCTAAAAAATCCGCGGCATCAAGCGCCACCGCACCCCCGGGCGCAGTGGACGCCATGGCCGGGCAGGTGTTGCACGAGAAACCGCTCTTCATCCAAAAGCCGCCAGATCAAGGCGGGCACCGCGGGGACCAAAGCAAGCAATCCCCAATACGAGCCGAGCGCCAGCGGGTTACCGGTGAACAACAGCAGCAGTGCCGCATCCCTTTTCATGAGAAAGCGCGTGGTCAGGAACATGGCTCCGAAATAGATGCCGAGAAACGCCCAGGCTTGCGCATAGCGAACCGTTCCCGCCGGCGCGAACAGCGCCAGCGCCATTACGCCGGCGACGAATGCGAAGCCGAGCCATGCCCGCGTGTTGAGACTGCTCGTTAACGTACCTCCAGACTCGGTCAAAGCTTTGCGTCTTCCAACACGCCGACCACTCGGCCGAGTACCCGCAGACCAATGCGGCCTACCATCTGTCACCAGTGCCGAATCGACGGATAGAGGACGAGTACGGCGATTGCAAATGCCAGAATATATGAGAGATAGGCCGCGATGATGCCCGACTGCGTTCGGCGTACGATTGCAGCGACGCGCAGGAACATGTTTCCGATCACGATTGCGTTCGGTAGGTCGAAAAAGGGACGACTAACGCTGTCATATTCACTGGGCACGCTGCGCGGGTCAAAGACCGTTCCCGACATCGTGCGCACGGTCCGGATCACGGCGTGCAAAATGACGCGGGTAGGATTCGCAAATCCGGTACCCGTGTATTGGGTCCACGGTGCATAGGCAGCGCCGCTCGTCCAGGGTTGCTCGGTTTTCGATGCGGGCCTTGGAATCAGTCGGACGAGAATCGCAAACGCGGATGCGGCAATCACGATCGTTGCGCCCAGGCCGAGACCCGAGGCTGAGGAGAAACCCGAAAACGTGGGTTGAACGAGCGGCAGCGATGCCGTCATCCGGGCGACGACATCCGCATGGGCGGTACCGTCAATGGCCCCGGTTAGTGCTCGTAGATACCACGGGGTCGCTACTCCGAGGCCGAGAATCGAGAGTCCGAGCCCGACCAATGCGATCGTTCGGAAGGGTGAATGCCCCTCGACGGCATTTGCTGCCTCGACGCTTCGCGGAGCACCGAGCAAAGCGACCCCAACGAATTTCACAAACGCGACAACGGCGACCCCGGCCGAAAGGCCAACCACCGCTCCGGCGAGAGCCAGCGTGACTTCAGCGGGCGCGATCGCCGTCCGGAACCCCTGCATGCACGATTCGAGGATGAGCCACTCGCCGGTAAAGCCGCCCAATGGCGGCAAAGCAGCTAAAGACATCGCGGCGACGAGCCCCGCAGCCGCGTGAAGCGGCAACCGATGGATGAGCGCACCAAGCGATTCAAACGAGAGCGTGCCCACGGCACTGCGTATTCCGGAAGCGCACAGAAAAAGCAGCGCTTTCGCCAGCGCATGGGCCGCGATCTGGACGTAAGCCGCAGCCAGCCCGAGCCCGACTAATAGGGGAAGGTCCACACTCCGGCCGACCAGTGCGATGCCCAGGCCGACAACGATCACTCCGGCGTTCTCGACGCTCGAGAAAGCTGCCAGCAGCCGAACATCACGCTGCGCTTGAGCCCAAGCGATACCAAAGAAAGCACCAAGCGCGCCAAGGATGATGACAATGAGCCCCCAGCTTAGCGGAATGGCGCCGCCAAATCCGACGAGAAAGCGTATGATGCCGTAAAATCCCACGTTGAGCGCGCCGCCGGCCATGAGCGCGGCGATCGCGGTGGGAGCCGCCGGATAGCCATACGGCAACCAGCCTTGCAACGGCAAGAGCCCGATCTTCGCTCCAAACCCGGCCAATAAGAGAAAGAAGACGGCGGTTCGGGCTGCCGGTTCGAGTGCGACGCCTGCCCCAGCAACGTCCACGAGTCCGAAGCTATGAGCGACATTCGCTAAAATCAGCAGTCCGGCAAGAATTCCCGCGCCGGCGACGTGCGTTATCACCAGCGTATAATAGGCGGCGACCCCCGCAGACTCGTCGTTTCCCGAATAGGCGATTGCGGCATAAAAGCCCAGCGCAACCAGTTCCCACCCGAAGAGAAAGAACCACACGTCGCCCGAACTGCACACAATGATAGAGCCGATCCAGATCAGGTTCGCCGCGGCGGCGCCGGCGCGACCCTGATGCCGCTCGTCGCGCCCCTTGCCGCCCAAGGCGTAAACGCTCGTGGCAAGCGCAATCACGCTGATGATCGCAGCGAAGGCGGCAGACGTCGCATCGATTCGGACCACGGCATGGGCCAGTGCGAGCACTGGCCACGCGGACGGCACATTTCCTTCGCTTAGCCCGTGGAGGGCGCCACTTAGGGCCGCGAGCGAAGCCAGCGCCAGCGCACCGTATCCAAGCCACCGCGAAGCATTCGCCGGAATACAGAGCGCCGCGAGCAGACCGGCGCTAGCGATCAAAAGGGCGACGGTTACGAGTTGCGCAGACACGATCAGCGTCTTGGACCCGCGAGATGAGCCGTTGCACGGCCCACGGCAATCCACAGACCGTTGATGATCGATAACGGTGCTGGCGGCGCTCCGGGGATCCGGACGTCAACCGGCAGCACGTCATGGACGGGACCAACCACATCTCGGCCGGTCAGAAAAATACTTCCCGAGCAGGCGGCGGTCCCAACCGCGACGACGACGCGTGGATCGGGCATAGCATCGTACGTTTCGCGCAGCGGAGCGGCCATTGAATGCGTGACAACTCCCGTCACGAGCAGTACGTCGGCGTGACGCGGCGCGGCCGTTAAGAAGAATCCCAGGCGGTTGATATCGTAGAAAGGGTTGAAGAGCGCCTGAATCTCTTGGTCGCACGACGCATCGCTGCCGGCGTCAACATGTCGGATCATGAACGAACGCCCTAGCGACCGCATACGCTCGCGAAGGCGATGGCGCGCAGCGTCCGCCTCGCCGTCCGAGATGGCAACCTCGAAATCATTGGAGATGCGCACTGCCTCCGGCGCCTCGCGCTCACAGGCCCCGCATTGGAAGCAGCGTGACATGCGTAGGTGGCAAGACTCGTTCTGCACCTCGATTGCATTCGAAAGACACACGCTCCCCGCGCGGAGAACCGCCTGAGCTGGCGCACCCTCGACCAAACGAACGCGACCGCGATAACGATCAGGCATCTCGGCTTCGTCAAACGGATAGCGCGTAGTCAAGACTCCACGCCGCAGGCCGCGCCCAAGCCAATTACTCACCGATCGGTCTCCGCTTGAATCAAGCCAAACGAATGCTCGATGAAAGAAAAGTCCGTGAAGATGTTACCCGGAAGCGTGTGAACGAAAAGCGGCCAATTCGCGAACGAAGCCGACCGAATGGCCACGCGTGCAAGACGGCCGTCGACGACGCGAACGAAATAGACTAGTTCGCCCTGCGGTGACTCGACGCGCGCCAGACCAATCCCACTTCGCGGCGCGGCGTGCGACGGCGCCACGCTCGAGAGGTCGGCGTTGAGCGCGTCCCGCACGATGAAGAACGAGCGCCGAATCTCGGTCGCGCGCACGCGAGCCCGCGCGAACGCATCGCCGTCCTTTTCGAGCGCCTCGCCACCTTCTCCGATCGGCAACAGCACGTCAGCGGTCATGCGCACGTCGGTCGACACGCCATTACCGCGTGCTACCGGCCCGACCGAACCATATTGTGTCACGAGCCCCCGCGACAACTTGCCGGTGCCGATAAGGCGGTCGAGCAGCGATTGCGTTCCGAACAGACCGTCGACGACACTCGTCGCTTCGTGCTCCACCTCATCGAGGTGCCGGGCGCAAACCTCGCGCAGCGCTGCAAGCAGATCACCATAGGTGCCGCCGATCCGAATCGCGCCGCGTGCAAACCGATTTCCCGTCGCCTGGGCAAGCAGTCGATGGACGCGCTCTTTGGCGGCGAAGGTTTGTGCCGCTCCGACCGCCAGCGACCCGTCGTCGGCCAACTTTGCAAGTGCGTCCAGATGCTGATGAATTCGCTCGAACTCAAGGAGCACAAGACGTGCAGCCCGGTCTTCCTCGGCAAGCCGGATACCCAACGCGCGCTCGACGGCAAGCGAAAAGCATATCGCATGGCTTGCCGCAGTCGCACCCGATACGTGCTCGGCTACATACGTCGCACGTTGGAGGTCGACGGTGGTGAAGAGATGCTCAAGTCCCCTATGCTTGAAGAACATCGACGGGTAGACCGCGATGAAATCTTCCCCTGCCGTTTCGATGACCCACCGCGCGGACTCGACGATTCCTGACCGTACCGGTCCGTAGAGCACCGTCGACACCTCCGGGGCCACGCTGCGCCGGTATGATCCCGGGTCGCTGGGCGGCAGCAGCCGGCGGGCTTCGGGGATGCCGCTGAACTCGACGCCGAATCGGTCGCGAATCTCTCGTTCCGCCCAATCGGCGGCCCGGATATCGGCCGACAAGGCGGGTATGGGATCATCACCGATGACTCCGATCGTCTGAACGAGTCCCATCTTTCCGGCAACGACATAGCGGATCTGGCGTACGTCGTCCTCTTTGTCATAGAACGCTGCAACAAATCGCCCGCCGTCGGCGATCGCCCCCCGAACGCCCTCGACCGCCGCTTGCGCCGCCGCTCGCCGTGCATCGATCATGGGGCTGTCCCGATCAGGGCGGAAGCATCGGCAAGAAGCGTTTCCAGCGCCAGCGGCACACCGATACCCAGCCCGAGGACCACGCAAAATCCCAGCCCCATTCCGACGATGGGCAGCACGGCATGCTCGCCGCGCTCGATCGTCACTGGGGCGTCGCCGACCGTCGTTGCCGTTACCCAGCGGGTTATTCCGGCGAAGGCGACAATCAGCAGCGCCAGTGCGAACGCTGCGACGGCCCAGAACGGCGAGCCAAAGCCAGCCGTAAGAATCATGAGTTCACTGCGAAATATGCCGAACGGCGGCAAGCCTGCCAAAGACAAGGCCGCCGCGACGAACAGCGTACCGGAAATTGGAAGCGCGTCAACGCTTCCCGAAATGCCCGCAATCTCTCGCGTCTCATAGCGAGCCACCATTCGACCGGCCGCGAAGAATGCGAGTGATTTCGACGCTGAATGATTCACGACGTGCAACAGCGCTCCGGCAATTGCTAGCGGAGCACCGAACCCGAAGCCAATGGCGGCGATACCCATGTGCTCGATGCTCGAGTATGCCAGCATGCGTTTGATATCGCGCTGCTGAAGCAAGAAAAACGCCGCGACGAAAAGCGAGAGCAAGCCGACGCCGATAAACATCCGCTGGACGACGGTCGGGCCGACCGCAGCGTCGGCGATCGCTGCGAAACGGAGTATCACATACGCGGCATCGGAAAGAACGACCCCCGACAGCATCGCGCTCGTGGGTGTTGGACCGGCGCCATGCGCATCGGGCAGCCACGTATGCATTGGAGCCAAGCCCATCTTTGTTCCAAAGCCGATGAGCGCGAAGATGAACGCCAGGCGAACACCGTCAGAATTGAGTTGCCGGGCGAAATGGACGTAGGAACTCCACTCGGGCAAATAGTGCGTACCGAGTGCCCGCGCACCCGCTGCGTAGAGCACGATGACGGCGACTAGTCCGAGCGCCAGACCACATGATGCGATAAGAATATACTTCCAGGCTGCCTCGAGCGCGGCAGCGGTGCCCTGCAGCCGCACGAGGAGCGCCGCAACGATCGTGGTCGCCTCTAAGGCCACCCACATCCCCGGAATGCTGGTCACAAGCGGGACGATGACTTCGACGAAAGCGAAGCCGTTTGTCAGAGCGAGAAACTCGCGCCGATACCGCTCCCCGGCCGCGTCGGGTCTTTCGGCAACGACGTACCAATGTGCATACAGTCCAACCGCGCCGTAAACGATGGCTACCGGGAGGAGAAACAGCGCGCTCAACGCGTCGTGCCCTCCGCGATGATGGCTCGCTTGGATAACCGCAACGATGATGCACGCGGCAGTGGCGAAACCTGCGCCCGCGGTCAAGGGTCGAGAGAATCGCGACGGCATAACGAGCGAGGCGATCGCCGCCGCCGCGGGTAGTCCGACGATGAATCCGTCGAGCACGTTCATCCCTTGAGCTGCTGAAGCACGTCAACCGAGGCTGAGGCTTCCTGAGAGACCAGGACGCGAACGAGCACCGCAAAAACCACGACGGCGATCAAAACGTCGATGAGCAACAGAATCCCCACCACGAACGGCAAGCCCGGAGCGAGGGTGACCGTCCCGAAGTACAAGCCGTTTTCGATGGTCAGAAACGCGATCACTTGCGCGAGCGCATTGGGGCGAAGAATCGCTACGAGAAAACCGACGAAAACTATGGCGAGCGTCGTCGCCAGGTCGGCTTGGGGGAGATATTCGCCCGTTTTGACCGGCAGAGCTCCCGCGGTCAAAATCGCGACCCCCATGATCGCCGCCGCGAGGATAAGTGAGAGCGTCACATTGATGCGCGCGGGGATTTCCACTCGAGTCGAAATATCTCGACTGAGCCGGCGCATCACCACCGGCAGGACGATCACCTTGGCGACAAAGGTAAGAACCGCGAGCAAGATCAAGTCCCACTCGCGCTCGGTAATCCCGACGGCGAGCGAGATGAGCGCTACGAAGAGCGATTGAACCGCGTACAGGGTGATTAGTTCGGCGAGCACCAGCGAGCGCAACAGTGCAAGCTGCACGAGCAGGAGTGCTGCCGAGATCGTGCCCGCGATGGCTTCGGGCAGTGTGAGGTGGTGCATGCGACATCAGACTCCGATAACGTACACGAACGTCGCAAGTATTGCGACGAGCAAGCCGGTCGCTATGAACTCGGTGATCTTGTAAAGGCGGAGTTTGGCATACGTTACCTCAATTATGACGACAACCGCCGCGACAATTAGCATTTTCAGGAACAGAAGCACAATCGCGAGAACGACGGAGGTGACCTCGCCATCGGAAGAAAGACCCATGGGCAGAAACAGCACGTTGACAAAGATCGTGTATAGCAAGAACTGCTTCATCGACGAGCCCCACTTGAACAGGCCCATTTCGGCTCCGCTATGTTCAAACAGCCGCGCATCGTCGATCATTCCGAATTCAATCGTTGCCGCGCCGCTTTCAATCGGAATACGACCCGTGTCGACAAGCAGCATCATGAAGAATGCAGCCAAACCGAGAACGTGTACGGGGCGCAGTACGTCGACAGCGGAGCTTCTCAGTGCCGCGTTCATGGCGTACGGGAGATCGGTTCCGGTAATATAGGCAACCGAGAAAAAAACGAAAATGAGCGTTGGTTCGACGAACACCCCGACCATCGTCGCGCGGCTTGCGCCGATGTTCGTGTACTGCGATCCCGAATCGAGTCCGGCAATAGCCGTTACGAAGCCGGCAAGGGCGAAAACGAACGCTCCGCCCAGGATATCGCCGTAGGTTGCGCCCGGGAGCGGAAAAGTCGTCAACACCGGAATGAGTGTCGCTACGGTGACGTAGCATCCGCACGCGACGTACGGCGCAACACAAAAGATCCATGACGATGGGCCGGGCTTAATGCGCTGCTTGCGAAAATATTTCACTATGTCGCGGTAGGGCTGGAAGATGGTCGGCCCGCGTTTTCCGGCGACGACGGCCTCGGCCCGAGCGATGACGCCCGTTAATAGCGGTGACACGAAAGCAACGGTGAAGATTTGCGCGGCCTGGAGGGCGAATGCCGGGAGCCTCATGCTGTAGGCCACGTCAGGATATTAGCGTCTAGGCCGCCAGCAATCGCCGGAAGTCGACTCGTTCGAGGTTCGGAGGGTCTGGGTTCAGCGTGTTTCGAAAGCAAGCCGACGTCAGCCCGACGGCCCCAGCGGGTCTTCAGCGCCCGATTTAGCGCTCTGCGTTCGCTGCCGCTTCGCGACGCTTGACGGCCTACGGCGCCTCCGGTTCTTCCCCAATTCCGTCTCGCCTGCGTTCGGTCAGCGTCCGGCTCGCCTGCATACTAGGCATACTCCCGCTATGACGCAGGAGCCATCAGCCCAAAGCGGGCGGTTAACGGCGGGGCCCCATCCCCGGTCAGTGCGCACGTTTATATATCGTCGCGAGTATACCTCCGACGAGCGAACAACATTCCCTGTGAGGATAACAAAAAGCTACGGCGTGCTATGCTGACTGTGCTACCCGTTCTCATGCTAAGGCGGCGTGCTCGCCATCGCCGGGTGCTGGCCTCGACACCATCGTCTAGGAGCCGGTCGGGCGTTGTCCGACCGCGGGGCGGCTCCGCTAGTCTGCAAACGCCGCGACGGCCTCTTCAAGGACGCCGCGCGCCGCCTCAGCGTCATCCCAGCCGTCGCTGTGTGCATCTTTGCCTTCCAGCGTCTTGTAGGTTTCGAAGAAGTGTTCGATCTCGCGGATTACGTGAGGCGAAATCCGGCGATAACTGCTCACGTCGGCGAATTGCGGTTCGCCCACCGGCACGGCGATGATCTTGTCGTCAGGCGTTCCTTCGTCCACGATACGCAGCACACCGATCGGGCGAACGCTCAGCAGGCATCCGGTGAACGAGGGATTTTCAACGAGCACTAGGACGTCGAGCGGATCACCGTCTCGTGCACGCGTCCGCGGCACGAACCCGTAATCGCCGGGATAATACATCGCCGAGTGCAAATTGCGATCGAGGCGAAAGATGTCTAGCTGCGCGTCATATTCGTACTTGTTTCGCGAACCGCGTGAAATCTCAACCACAACGTTGATCTCAGCGGGCGGGCGAATACCCGTCGGTAACGACAAGCGATTTGCTCGTGTTCCCAGGCTCACGACAACCCCTCCACTATTCCTTCGCGGAGCTCGAGGAACGTTCCGATTCGATTGGTCCCACACCGGGCGCAACACCGAAGCCAGCGATTTGCTGGAACTTGGTTGGTCCAAATGCGTCCAGACGAACGCCACAAACCCGCGTCACATCGATCGAAATCGTCCACGCCTTAGGACCCGCCGGCGTGCTCTTATCGACCCTTGGCCCGAAACGCTTCGCCCAACTGTCCGCATAGAGTTCCTCGTTCAAGACGTCGAGTCACACAGAGCAACCATCCCTCAGCCCTTGACGGTTCGGGCGAGCCGAATCCGTGTCGCCTTTTTCCCAAAAAGGTGTCGATACCCCTCGCCGCTCACTAGACTTCGCCTCGGCTTCGCTCAACGAATCTATCGCGTTCGGCCCGCAGCCGAGCCGACCGTCGTCGGAGTCGGGGCAAAGCCCCTGCATTCAGTCCGCGACGTCGCTGACACGATAAAAGATCGTTTGCAGTCGTTCGAGCGTCACCAGTCCATCATCAAGGATCGATTCAAGCTTCGGCATGAATCCGCGAATCTTGTCGTCGTCATCGATAGCCTCAATTAGTATTGGTAAGTCGACGTAGGCATCAGCAACATTTGCACTCGAGATGTAGTTATGTCTCCCGTATCCCTGGATGCCGAGAAAAGCGACCGCACCGGATATCTTGGCCTCTGCCAGTGCTTCGACGATCAACCGGTGAACGTCCGCGTGGTTGCGGTGCTGACTCTGTGACACGTAGATACGCATGAGCGTCCCATTATGCTCGATTTTCATTCGTAACCCCACTCCATGACTTCCACAGTTATGGCCGGGCTCGGCGGTACGGCTCCAGAACTGCCGAGGGCGCGCGTCGCACACGCCGCTTGCGCAGTGCTGTTCTCGCGCAGCGAGCCGGTTTGCAACATCGTGACATGTCTCGAGTTCCTTAAGGCTGAGGCCCTTTGCCTGGCATCGGGTTTTTGGCGTGCGCCGTCGGGCCTGATTTCGCCCAATCTCAGGGTACCCCCTTAGACGTGACGTCTGCGCCGAGCGCCTCTACCGTTCTTTCAAGGGTCAAGGCCATTCGGATCCGAGGACGCGACGATGACAGACTCCCGAAGAACGTCGCTTCTTGCGCGGGGGTATACTTGCGAAGATCTATAAAGTACGACTAGCCGGCGATGGGGCCGCCTAACCCCATTTAGGCTGATGGCTCCGCGTTGCTGCGGGAGTTTGCCAAAGATGCAGTGGAAATCGACGCTCAAGGATTTGGGGAAGACTCCCAGACACCGCACTTACGCGAGCGGTCCGGCGCTGAAAGTGCCGACCCGGCCGACAGTGGGTCCGAGTGCCGCCGACTCGCGTGAAAAACGCACCGACCGGAACCTCGGAATGCGGGCAGCCGTCCTGCGCAGAGCGACTGTTCGCTCGAGGTTGCCACGCGCGGAATGCATCGCCGGAGTTCTATAGTCGGCCGCATTCCGCGATGACCTTCGTTGTCGGCCCTATTCCGCGTGATCTTCGGTCACGAGTGCTTTCGATTCAGGAGTAATGCCATGAGCGGATTTAGTGTGGGACAACTCTTGCGTATCTTTGTCGGCGAGGGCGATACGTGGCACGGTCGCCCACTATACACTGCCATTGTGCAGATGTTACGGCACGAGGGAGTCGCTGGCGCATCGGTCTTTCGGGGCATCGAAGGCTTCGGTGGATCGCTTCACGAGATCCACGTCGCAAAGATCTTCCAGTTTCGCGGTGACCTTCCGATCCTCATCGAAGTCGTCGACACGGAAGAAAAGATCGCTGCGGTCATTCCTCGGATTGACGAGATGGTCACAGAGGGCACGCTGACGCTCGAACGAGTCGAGTACCATCGCCTGCCTCCCCGAGGGCAGAAATTGCAA
>Ga0302326_10030029_pt1 | contig 10889 bp, 10 predicted proteins | sample Palsa_T0_3_FD_202264 | JGI IMG/M metagenome (GOLD analysis project Ga0302326, IMG submission 202264) | Peat permafrost microbial communities from Stordalen Mire near Abisko, Sweden - Palsa_T0_3 | ecosystem: Environmental > Terrestrial > Soil > Palsa > Peat permafrost | place: Sweden: Abisko...
TGGCGGGCCAGCGCAGTCATCAGATACCCGGCTAGGAATATGACCAGGAGATCCTGCCAAAAAAACCGGCAGAGATAGAGCACGATCCCCTGGATGTCGCCGTCGATAAATCCGGCGATGGAATCGATCAGCACGAATTGCAACAACGGAGTGCGAATGTCGCTGCCGTACCACTTTTGCCAAAGATAAAGTATCGCCCACAAGAGGCCGATCAGGATCGGCATCCCTTCCCAGGTGCCGAAGGTCATGCGCGCCGAGGCGATCACGCCCATCGTGGCGAAACCCCCGACCAGAAAGCGCGGATCGATTCCCACCCAGAGCTTGTCCGCGAAGGATATGTAATCCTTTTGCCGGGCCAGCGGCCCCGGCAGCCCGTTCACGAGGCAGTCGCGGAGGAATTCGATGGGCGACATGCGGGTCACGTTGGGATCGCCCATGGCCATGGTGAGATCGAGGTAACCGAGGGATCCGAAGCGATTGATAAATCCATCGTCGGTCGATAGAAATCTTATATAGTCGTCCATGATCGTGCTGCTCTCGGCGACGCGAAGATCCCGCCAGGTGTAACGAGCGCCCGAAAACGCCTCCCGGATCATCGCGGAACGATCCTGGACCGACGCGCTTTTGAATTCATCGGTCCGCAGCACGTGGATCACCGGGAAGACGAGCCGGTCCGCGGCGACAATCAACGCGACGCAGCTCGCGATCGCAAAAAGTCTCTTCTGCCATCGAATGGGCTGGGCAAAAAGCGCCAGTCCATAAGCCGCGAAGCGGAACGCGACCTCGCTCTTGGAATTCAGCAATAGCGCCTCGAAGACGGCCAGGCCCAGGGCGAACACCAGACCCAGGCTGAGCAGGCGTCCCTGGCGCATGACGTGATTGGCCAGCAGCGCCACCCCGGCGATCTTGAAATGCACCAGCGGATTGAAGCCGCCAAAGATAGCTCCGCCGTTGCGATTGACGAAGTAGCTCAGCCACGTCGCGGTTTCACCCACGGCGAGCAGGAGCAATCCGATGCTGCCCCACCGCGCCGGGTCGCCGTAATACTTGGCGAGACGATAATCACCGGCGCTCCTGGCGCCCTGCGTCACCGCGGAAACGCCCGTCAGGACGATGACCACCACGCAAAGCGAGAGCGAAGGCAGCGGTCGCATCAGGCCGGAATCGACCGGAAGCAGCATGGCGGTCTTGCAGATCAGCGCGATGCCGAACTGTTGCAGCAATTGCGCCAGGGCAAACCACGATCCGATGCGGTTTGGAGCCAGATAGAGCAGGACGGCAACCATGATCGAGGCCGCGTCCGCCAGGAGCAGGAAGGCGAACTGGGCGCCCAGGACCAGTTGCACGAGGCTGACTCCCGCGATGAGGACCAGCGCCGCCCCGAGCGCGATTCCGCCCTTATCCCCGCCGAAGCGATTGGCCAGAGGCCGGAAGTGGGCGAGCGGGGCCGCCGCCAGGTTAGGGTTCATCAAGCGCGGGATCCCGGCTGCGCTGATGCCGCGGCGGCGCCCCTCCGGCGGTCGACTTGTTGGTGCAAAAAGCTGAAGTAATTTCCGCCATAGTTCGACCAGCCGCCGATTGCCTTCGTCCGGGCCAGGGCCGCGGCCGACATCCGCGCGCGAAGTTCGCGGTCATCGGAAAGCTGCTGCAGCTTTTGGGCCAGGGCGCCGACCTGGCGCGCCCCGATGATAAATCCTTCGCGATTGTGCTCGAAGAGATCCTCGGCGCCGGAATTCTCAGTTGCGACCACGGGGCATCCGCACGCCATCGCCTCGCCCATCACCATGGCCAGGCCCTCTTCCAAGCTGGGGAGCGCCAGGACGTGCGCGCGGCTATAAAAGGGGGCTAGATCCCCGTGGGCCGCCGGCCCGAGAAAGGTCACTTGCTCCAGCCGCCGGGTTCGCAGCAGGGGTACGACGACCGGGCTGACCTTTCCAATGAAAGTCAGCCGTTTGCGCCGAACCGGCAATTGGTTGAAGGCGTCAATCAGATCGAGCGCTCCCTTGCGCAGCGAGACCCCTCCGACGAAGAGCACGTCAAAGCTATCGGCCGACGGATCCGCCATCGGCCGAAACCGGCCGATGTCCGCGCCGTAGGCGATTTTGATGACTTTCTCGGCCGGAACTCCCTCCAGGATGAAACTGCGCCGGGTGAATTCAGACGGCACTGTGATATAGTCGGCCGTTTGATATTCGTCTTCTTCGCGCTCGACTGTGCGGGGATCAACGCGCTCTCCAAATTTTGGGCCCAAACCCCACCGGGCGGCCTCTTCCGCCATAATTCTGCTTTGGAAGCGTATATGGGTCGAGCCCCGGTCGCAGACATAGAGTGCGCCCTGCGCCTGCGCCTTCCTGCCAGTGGCTCCGGCCATGCCCGAGAGGCCGACAAACGCATCGCACGGCGGGAGGTTGCGCCAAGTGAAGCGATCATGCGCGGAAAGCGACCACTGCTCCAGCTCGCGGATGAAGGAGGGGGAGGTCAGTCCCACCCGTCCGCAGCCCATGCGGAATCCTCGCAGCCAGGGAAACGTGCGGACCTTTTCCCTGGGCAGCCCCTCCCCCGCGAGCCTGAACCATGGATATCCGGTAAAGATGCAGGCCAAGGCGCCGCGGCGATGAAGTTCGCGGGCCAGATGAAAATGGTGGAATCTGCCGATGCAGCTTTGAACCACGCGTATCATGGCCGAATCGCCCCCCGGCCATATTTGGCGGCTGTTTTCAGATAGAGCGCCAGATGTTTTCTGAAGGTGGAGACAGTGACGACATCGGCCAGCATAGCCCGCATGCTGTCGTGGACCGCGCGACACGAACGCGGCACCACGTAAATGGCCATGGCTGTTTCCACGGCCGTGAGCGTGAAGGCCGGACCCACAATTCCAACCCATCGGGTCAAGAAATATGTGGCGGCCAGGGCCGCAATGCTCAGCAGGGCATAGAGCGATCCGAGCGTCGCATGGCGGTTGGTGGAGCTGAGGACGATCGAACTCGAGTTCCAAAGCAGATTTACGATCACCGAAAGGTTCAAGACCAGCAGCAGGAGGCGTCCCACCTCGACCTGGCCCAGGGTCCAGGCGTGGATTGCCCTGGGGCCGAATGTGACCGCCGCCGCCGCCACGGGGAGGGCCGCCCAAAATGAAATCTGCGCCATGATTCTATGAATTTCTCGCGCCTTCTCCAGGTTGGCCCCGGTGGAGACGCGCCCGAACTCCGGATAGACCGCCCCATTGACCAGGTTCATCACCTGCAACGGAATCCGGGTGAGCGTCCGGCTGACGGTAAAGATGGTCACGGCCTCCGCCCCCAGCACCTTGTTGATCACGAGGGTTACGCCCTGCAATTGGAACCCCTGGGATATGCCCAATCCGAAATGACCGACGCCGGGCCTGATGAGGGCGGCAAACTGCCTGCGCGATGCGGCCGAGAAGCCGACCGCCAAGTCTTTGACGCGTCGGCGCGTGTCATATTGGTAAAATCCCAGCAAACCCGCGCGACAGGCGATCATCCCCACAATCACGGTGATTTCCGGCTCTCCCTCCGCGACCAGGCACAGCATTACGACCAATTCCAGCAGCCGTCCCGTGTTGCTGATCGCAATTGAGCGCGCGAATTGTTCGCCCGCCCGATAAACCGCCGCGTAGCCCTGCGACTGCATATTGATCAGCACGTACACGAGCAGACCCAACAGGGCCCGATGCGCCCTCGGCTCCGTCCAGGCGTGCAATCCCAGCCAGGCCGCCCACGGCAGCGTCAGAAAGATTGCCGCTCCCGCCGCCAAGAGCACCGCTCCCAATACGGTCTGGAACAGCCACATCGTGTGGAGAACTTCCGTCACGCCTCGGCTGTCCTTCTCCGCATGTAACATCGTCATCTTGTTGGAGGCCACCTGCCCAAATCCGACATCGGCCAGCGCAAAATAGGATGGAACGCTGGTCAAAACCAGCCATTCGCCATAGCGAAACTTCCCCCAGGCATGGATGAAAACCGGAACCACGCACAGCTGGCTGGCGATAGTCAGGGCGAATCCGTAGAGGCTCGCCGCGCCATTTTTGAAGATCTTCTTTCCGATTCCTCCCATGAAAGTGTGATGGCAGCCACGCCCGTCGCTCCGCGGCCTGTCCGACCGCGGGAGGCCCCGCCGCCGGCGCACGGCGCGGGGGCTTCACCGAAACTCACGCGTGATCAGCGCGGCCATCGCCGCCCGGCCGCGCAGCCACCGTTGCCGGAAGAGCCGGTTAAAGGCCGGAACCCTGTTTTCCGCCAATATTGCCCGGGCCACCGCCAGGGCCGGCAAAACGCGGTCCCGCTCGCCGACGCTTAGGTTCGCGATCGCATCACCCGCCCCGGTCGCATGGTCGCCCAGGGCGCGCAGCGCCGCCCTCCGCAGGCGAACGGAAGGTTCAAGTCGAGCTCGCTCCCCGTGCCAGTCCAGGGCTTCGCAGATATTGCCCGCCGACGCGCTGCTGGTCGCGGGAGCGTCGCGATAACTTCCCAGCACTTCCGGCAGATAGACGATTTTCCCCACGCCGGCCAGCGAGTACCACATTTCGATATCCTGGAAAAAACTATACCGCTCCGGCCAGCCGCCCAGGGCGGCATAGGCATCCGCCCTGATAGCGGCTCCCACGACACCAACGATATTCCCCAGCAATAATATCTCCTTGGCCGCGATTCCGGAGGTGCTGTGAGCCAGGGGAAACCGGGCCCGGCCGGGCCTGGGCTCGCCCAGCGGGGAAATCCGCCGGAAGGCCCCGTGCAGCAGGGCTGGCCGCTGTCCAAACCAGCGCGTCAACGCCTGCAGACAGGCCGCATCCAAGCGGTCATCGCTATGCAGGTTGACCAGATAGTCACAATCCTCCGCGAGAGCATAAGCGCGCCGCCAGTTTTCCGTCTTGTTGACTTTCGCACTGTGGCGAAGAAACCGAAGCCGGCGATGCGAAAACCGGCTCATGATCTCCGCCGTGCCGTCGCTCGAGGCGTTGTCCGAGACCACCACGGAGTAATCGGCATAATCCTGATCCAAGGCCGACTGCACCGCCTCCCCCAGCGTGGCGGCCGAGTTGGAACTAGGAATTATGATGCAAAAACGCGGCAAAGGCGGGCAGAAACCAGGTCAAGGATCGATGCGGGCGCGAAAAAAATCGCTCTCGAGAAAGGCGGCCAAATCTTCGGGTGTGCCCAGACCGTGCATCCTGTGCCCCGCGCCGATCGAATAGCTGATGACTTTCGCGCCACGGGCAATCAATTCGTTGTAAACGGGTGCCACATAGTATTCCCCGTTGACCCGCCGGTCGGCCGCGATCATCGCGTTGGCCGCGCTGACAAAGTCGCGGCCCCGGGCAAAATTGTAGATCCCGACGGTGGCAACATTGCTGATCACCCGCTTCTCCACGACCTCCCGGACCAGTCCATCCGGACCGAGCCGGCAATAGGACCATTTGGGATGATCGGCCTCGAAAGTCATGATGAGACCGGCCGCGGCCAGCGTCTCGACGCTCGTCAGATAGCGATCGATCGAACATTCCACGAACTGGTCCGAATTGGCGATCATGAGCTGATCCTCATTGTCAATGAAGACCCGGGCCAACAACACCGTGCAAGCCGCACCCTCGGTCACCTGGTCCACCGCCACGATCCGGCAGTCCGGACAGAGATCCGCCAGCAGGCCGGGCAGGCTGGGATAAGCCTGGAGATGCTCGGCCAGGCACAGGAAAATGAAGCGATGCGGCCGCCGGGGGCGGATGTTTTCGACCACCCAGCTAATCATGGGTCGCCCCCCGACCGGGATCAGCGGCTTTGGGAGGGCATAGCCGGCCAAGGCGAAACGACTGCCCCTGCCGGCCATGGGCACGACTATATTCAGCATTTCGCCTCCGGCTAGCCCGGATACTTGTCAGCGGCGGCGCCGGGGATCTTGACTACCGTCGTGACCGTGGCCTCCGTCGCCAGAAAATCGACGGCTTCACCCGGCTCGATCACCACGATGTCCCCCGCCACGAATCGCCGGCCATTCATCTCAATGGCGCCCGACATCACGACCGTGAATTCAGTCGCAATCTTGTGAAAGTGCCGGCTCTCCGACGCTCCCGCCGCATATCTCTTCACGGCCACTTCCACCGCTTCCGTGGACCAAAGGGTCGGCGTGAAATTGCCGATGAACCAGCCCTTCGTCATCGCTTCAAGCCTAGCGACCCGCATAAGGCCTGTCGTGGAGCGCCGCGCCCTCCCGGTCCGCCAATCCGGCTTCGTAGGCCTGGACGTCCGCTGGAGTAGCCAGCGAGTGATAGGCCTTCCGCGGAATCAGATGCACGCCGATGCGGCTTCGCCGCAGGATCATCTCGTTATAGGCGGGGCAGACATAGAAAAGCCCATTTACCTGCGCATCCTTCCTGATCATCTCGGTGGCGGCCGCAATAAAAGCGTGGCCCGTGCGGAAGTAATAGAACCCGGCGGTGGCCAGCCTGCTGATCGGGCATTTTTCCGCCGTCTCGATCACGTGGCCCTCCGCGTCACATTTGACGAACGACCAGCGCGGGTGGATGTCCTCAAAGACCACGATTCCTCCATCGAGTTTCTTGTCCATGAACTCCCGCACGGCCGCCACCAGATCAATATCCAGCAGCTGGTCGCCATTGATGATGAGCAACGGCTCGTCGTTGTTGATATGCTCGACGGCTAGCAGCGCACTGCAGGCCGCTCCCGCTGTTTCTGACGCGAGCTCCACCGTGATGGCGCCCGGGCAAATCAGCCGAATTACCGCCCCGGTGTGGTGCTTGATGTTCTCGTCGTGCCGGAGCACGCAGATAGACCGGCTGCCGAGCGCGTCCAGCGGCCGGATTTGCTCCAGCACGCGCTGCAGGAGCGAAACTCCGTGGACTTCGATAAGATTCTTCGGATAGGCATAACCGGCATCTTTGAAGGCCTGGCTTGAGCCGGACATAAGGATGACGGTGTTGATCATGGGCGAGCCTCGGCTTCTTGAATGTGCCGCACGATGTTGTCATACGTCACTTCCCTGACCTCGGTCACGACCATAAGGTGGGCGCCGGCGGCTCGGGCGGCTGCGATCCCATGCTCATTATCCTCGACCACGAGGGTTTCGGCGGGCGAGACCCCGAGCAGTCCCATGCTTTTTCGATAGATTTCCGGATCTGGCTTCGCCGCAGCCACCTCCTGGTTGCTGACGAGGCAATCCAGGTAACAAAACAGGTTACTTTTCTTCATCATCAATTCGAGGCTTTCCCGGACTGAATTCGAAGCCACGGCCAATTTGTAACCGCCCGCCCGAAGATTCGAGAGGGCATATTCATGCTGGAACTGCGGCTTGCACCGCGCATGGACGATTTCCAGTGTGTATAATTGCTTCAGCTCATTGATAAACCCGTGCAGCGGAGCCGGCAGGCTCTGTTCCCGCGTCAGCATCTCCAGCTTTTTTCTCGTGGGCAGCCCGTCAAAAGTCACCAGATGATCGTAGCGGCTTATATTGAAGCCAAACAGCTTCAGGGCGCGGTTTAGCGCCTCATAATGCCAATCTCGCGCATCGATCAGCACTCCATCCATGTCAAAAATTACCGCTTTGATCTTAGTCATCGAGAAGGAATCGCGTGGCCTCTTCGGGCCGATCGGTGCAAAGAGTCAATCCTTCCCGTCGCGCGAGGCCGGTTGACCGCAGCAGCGCCCAGAAGGCCAGGGGGGGACGTCCATGCAGCTCGGGCGAAACCAGGCACACCTCCTTGCCCGCATCGAGATGGGCCGTGATCTGCGGTGCCGTGATCCAATCATGGTCGAAAAATGCATCCATCCAAACTCCCGCCGATTCAGAATAAAGGACGGGCTTGGTCTCGATATCGCTGTGCCGGGCATAGATCCGCAACCCCTGCTTATGGGATTTCACGGCGTCCGGAATCGACATGTCGAAGAGAAAATAACTGGAGACGCCGGCTTTTATGAGCGCGGCCTTGACCAGCGATTGCAGGCCGTCGGCCTTGATATTGATCGCTACCGGCAGTCGCGGATCGTAGCCCTGCCGGAGCGTGAGAAATTCCAGCGCCGAGATGGCGCCGCTCCGCGCCGGATCATGCGACACCACGAGGTCGCCCTCCGAGTCCCGGAAGTCCACCTCGGTCCCGAAGCCGAGGGCGAAAGAGCGGGCAAAAGCCTGGAGGGTATTTTGTTCCTCCGGCCGGCTCCAGCAGCCGCGGTGACTGATCAACTGCATATAAAATCAACCCAATCGATCCGAGGAGGAGCCTGCTTCGAGCCCGGGACCCCAGCCCAGCAGTTTGAGCGCCGCCGACGCGACCTCGCCGGGAGAAATCGATAGAATGCATTTTTTTCCCTGCGCCAGGCACTGGCCAAGGCCGCAGCCAAGGCAATCGACCCGCCGGTAAAAGATTTGGTGGCTGTCCCCTTTGGGAAACCATTGTCCCGGAGGATTTCGGGCGGAATAGATGCCAACACAGGATGCTCCGGCCAGGGCCGCCAAATGCAAAAGGCCGCTGTCGTGCCCCAGGAAAAGACTGGCCTTTTTCAGCAGCGCGGCCGCTTCGCGCGGGCTCGTCTGGCCGCACAGGTTTGTCTTCGCCCCCGCCCAGGCCTCGAGGCAGTGGTCGGATTCGGCCCGTTCGTCGGCAGCGCCCACCGCCACCAGGGCAAACTCGCCTGAAATCCGGCCGAGCAGGGTGAATAACCGGCGCCAATTTTCCACGGTCCAATGATTGGCGGAGATCTTTGTGCCCATGCTGGCGGCGATAAACGGCGCGTTGATCCCAGCGGCCTCTAGCCGTGCGGTCGCCGCGCGGGTTTCTTCGGACGTCAGCTTGAGTTCCCACAGCGATTCATCGCGCAGGTCGATCTCAACCTCCCCAGCCCGCCGGGCCAGGCGCAGCGCCTCCCATTCGTACAGATCCGTTCGCCCCGGCCGTGGCCCGCAGGTGAGGTCCGCGCGACTCAAGGGCAGGCCGACTATTTTCCGAATTCCGCACCATCGGAAAAAAACCGCGTCGCGCACACTCCGGAAGAATCCACGCGCGGGGCCCAGATGGTACATGAGGTCAAACCGCGCCTTCCGCAGGGTCCGGCTGAGGTCCGCCAGCGTCTTCCGATCGCGGGTCCCCATCGAATAGGAAATCACGTCGTCGACTATCCCGGTCCCCTCCAGGATCTCCATCATGGGCGCCGCCTTCGCCGCGACGGGGATGTTGGTGAGCAAGGTGATCCTGGCCTGGGGATAGCGCCGGCGGATCGACGCGAGCGTCGGCAACACCAGCACGGTGTCGCCCAGGCTGCCCAGTCGGTAGATAAGAATCTTGGTCATCAGCGCTGGCGCCGGGCGGCCGCTCCCGGGACTTTCCGTTTTTTCTGCAGCTTCGCCCCGTCGCTTCCCGGCGGCAGCGACCAGCCGCAGAGGAATGGGTCGCGAACTTCGCCGGGGGGGAGTTCCTCTCGAAATCAAACTCAGCCAAAAATCTTTATGACGAGAGGCATGAGTGATTTGCCCCGCTTGTGCCACGAGTTGAGCTTCTCGACCCGCTGGCGGAGTACCCGTGCTGCCCCCGGATCGCCCGAATCCACCGTCGCCGAGCGCATCATCTCCTGCAGCGACTTGACCCGCAGCGAACCGCCTTCCAGTTGAGGCAGGATTCTTTCCCGCACGAATCCGGCAAGGAGTGCCCGGAGTTCGGTCTCCGGGATAAAGTGGTCCCGGCGGCTGCTGGCGACGTAGATGAGCCTGACCGCGCCGGCGGCCCGGAGAAAACGCAGGCCCTGGCTGGCTGAACCCTTGCTGATCTCGAGCCGCTCCACGATGTCCTGAAACGCGAGCGGAACCGGCGAAGCGAACAAAAGGCCGTAGATTTCCCCCACCGATTTGGGAGCTCCGAGCATGTCGGCGAGCCGGACAAAGATATCGATCACCGTGCACTCGAAGGCCGTGAGCGCCTCGGTTCTGGCCGCCGGGGCCGACAGCGCTGAGGCGGATTCAGGCTCGTGCGTCGCCGAAGCCGCGGCAGGGGCGGGAAGCTGGGGCATGGCATGCAACGCATGCTCTTGGCCTAATTTGTTCAAGCTAAATTGAACTTAACCTTGACTTGATGCATGGTTTCCCGTCCGTTTGGCAGGGTTAATGCTTGATTTATAATGCCGAAGCGGGAGGTCGCAGGCCCGGCGCTGAACTTTCCGAATGAATTCCATCGGTTACAATTTTGCGCTGGATCATTATGCTCCTGTTCCAGTTTTTTTCGGGTAACATTATCGATTCGAGCGGCGTCATAAGCCGCTTGTACCCTCCGGGGGAGTAATTTTACGTATCTCCAACAAAAATTTATCGGCCAGTTATGAAAATCCGTAGCCGTTTCCTTGCGACGATTGCCCTGGCCGCAGCTCCGTTACTGCAGGCCCAGGCCCAGGATGTATCCGCTTCGATCGCCGCCCAGGTGGCGGCCAATCCCGATAACGCCGCGCAGATCATCTCCCAGGCCATCGCCGCCAATCCCTCCCAGGCCGAGGCGATCGTGACCGCAACGTGTGCCGGCTCACCGGGGTCCGCTTCGGCCATTGTGACGGCGGCCATCAATGCTTCCCCCTCTCAGGCCGCGGCGTTCACCACCGACGCCGTCACCGCGGCCCCGGCCCAAGCCGCGACCACGACGGCCGCCGCCATCACCGCCGCCCCCACCCAGGTCGCGGCGGTCACCGCCGCCGCAGTCACCGCCGCTCCCACCCAAGTGGCGGCGGTGACCACCGCCGCAGTCAATGCGGCGCCGACCCAGGTATCGGCCGTCACCGCCGCGGCGGTCACCGCCGCGCCGACTCAGGTTGCCGCTGTTACGACCGCGGCCATTAACGCCGCCCCGGCCCAAGCCGCCGCGACAACCGCCGCGGCCATCACGGCCG
>Ga0302326_10030030_pt1 | contig 10889 bp, 8 predicted proteins | sample Palsa_T0_3_FD_202264 | JGI IMG/M metagenome (GOLD analysis project Ga0302326, IMG submission 202264) | Peat permafrost microbial communities from Stordalen Mire near Abisko, Sweden - Palsa_T0_3 | ecosystem: Environmental > Terrestrial > Soil > Palsa > Peat permafrost | place: Sweden: Abisko...
GGGGCCACGACCGCGAGAGGACGCACTCAGCGCCGGTCGGCCCCGCGCGATCGGCTCGGAGGAGACTGCAGTCGACGCCCGGCCCTTGCCGCGGACCCTCACGCCGCGTTCGCGGGTGCACCCGGAGTCCCCGGCCGACGCGCGTTTCCGGGCCGGCGGCTGGAGAGGCTCCGACTTCTCCCTCGTACGCTAACACCCGACGCGCGCCGGGGGTTGTAGGCTTGTGGGGTGGAGAGGGTGTCTCGGGTGGAGGTGTTGCGTGCCTCGCCGCCGCTTTTTGAGTCGCGTTGGCTCGATCGTTTGACGCGGGTGCGGCCGTTTGTGCCGCCGTTGATTTTCGTGCCGGTGATCGGGTTGTGTGCGCTTGTGGGGTTTCGGGGCGAGGGCGGGTTGGAGGCGGCGGCGGGGGTGGTGGGCGGTTACGGGTTCTGGACGTTGTGTGAGTACTGGATCCACCGGTCGGTTTTTCACATCGAGCCGCGGAGCCGTCTGGGTGAGCGTCTTCACTTCATCATCCATGGGGTCCATCACGATCACCCGAACGACCCCTTGCGGCTGGTGATGCCGCCGGTGGTGACCGTCCCGGTGGGCGCGGCGTTCTTCGCTGTGTTCCTGGTGGTGTTGGGGGCGCCGCTCGCCTACGCGGTGGGCGCGGGGTTCTTCGCTGGCTATCTCCTCTACGACCTGCTCCACTACGCCCTCCACCACGCCCGCCCCCGCAGCGCCACCGGCCGCTGGCTCCACCAGCTCCACATGCGCCACCACTTCGAGGACCACACCCGCGGCTTCGGGGTCAGCGCACCCTGGTGGGACACCGTCTTCCGCACCGCCAGCCCCCACAAGAAACCCGCCAGACCCATCGCCTGAGCGCCAGGAGCGAGCCTGCGCCCTGCCGTCTGTCTCCCGCCGGGGGAGTGAGCTTCGCGGGTTGTCCGGACTGCCGGGCAGGCTCGATCGGAGTGGAGCCCCCGACGGCGTCGGTTCCTGCCAGGGGCGGAGCGTCGGAGCCCCTCGAGCGGGCCCCAGCGGCTTGAGGGCCGCGGCGGAAGACCGTTTGCTCAGGCCGCGTTCGAGCGAGAGCGCGGTGCACCGTGGTCGCGGCGCCAGTGGCAGGCTGAGGCGCGGCGAGACCGCGAGCGGCGGATGTCTCGCCCAGCGGCAACGGGCGTCCCGCCCGAGGGAGGTTTCAGCAGGCCGCTCATGATGATCTGCTTGGTCGTCCCGTCCAGATCCTCGGCATAGGTCCATCCGACATACCCGCAGTGCGGGCAGCCGCCCGTGTCCTCGACGTGGCTCCCGAAGACGACTCGCGACTCGCCGCAGGCGAGACACCTGATCTGGCTGGGCTCACCCTCGCTCCTCTCGAAAGGGCCCATAGCCCTGCTGTCGGCATCGGCGGGCTGCAACTCAAGAGCGAAACGGGTTCGGCTCGGAAACCAGGCTCCAGGGGGTCGAAGACCGCGAGGCGCCGCGTCTGTCGGTGCACCGCTCCGCGCTCCTCCTCGCCGCGTCGTGGTCCGCACAATGGAAGCAAGCATCCGAAGGGCGGATCGATCGGATGTTCGAGATCGGGAGCAGCCTGCGCGAGGCGCGCCAACGCCAGGGTCTCGAGCTGGACGACGTCGTCGCGGCGACGCTGATCCGCGGGCGCTACCTCGAAGCCCTCGAGGAGGAGCGCTTCGAGCTTCTCCCCGAAGGCTTCTACCGCCGCAGCTTCCTGCGGAGGTACGCCCAGTTCCTCGGGCTCAACGGCGATACCTTCGTCGAGGAGTACGAGGTCCGCTTCGCCACCTCCAGACCCGAGCCTGAGCGCGAGCGACACAGACGCCGGATCGGGACGTCGGGATTCCCCCCCTCGGCCCGCCTTCTCGGGTTCGTCGCATCCCTCGTCCTCGTCGCCGTGGGCGGGCTGGCGGTCTGGCAGCTCGCCGGGTCGGGAGGGAAGAGCCCCGCGAAGACGAACTCGGCCCCCTTCAGACCGCACGTCGTGCGTCCGCGTCCGCGCCCGCGTCCACTCATCGTCTCCCGGCGGCCGGTCGTCCCGACGCCACCGGTTCGCCACTCGCGGCCCGTCCTCACGCTCACGGCGGCTCGCGGCAGCTGCTGGCTCGAGGTACGGATCGGCTCGGCGAGCGGCCGAGTCGTCGTCGTCCGCACGCTGGAGCCGGGACAGTCGCTGCGCTTCGGCCTGCGCCGCGCGCTCTGGATTCGGTTCGGTGTTCCGTCGAACCTCGACGCGACAATCGGAGAACGCACCGTCAGTGCGCTGCTCCCGAGGAGCGCGGGCAACATTCGCGTCGCCGCAAACGGGCTCGAGGCGGCCGGCTGAGGCGAGCGCGCCGGCCCGGGATCGGCTCAGCCCACTCCGCGCGGGGCGCTCGGAAAGAGGCGCGATTGCAGCGGTGTCTTCGGGCGCCGGTATGCGCTCGACCCCCGGTGGAACGGTCGGCGCGTCAACACCCGCCCCGGTCGTTACAATAGACGCGGCAAGACGTCCCGTCGCGCGCACCCCCAAAGATTCTTTCGCGCGCAGGCGTGGCGTCGCCGGCCCCCTTCAAGCCGGTGGCTCGGGTCTCGTGCGGGGCCGCAGACGACCGTTTTCCGGAGTTGATCAAATGAACGAAGCAGAACTCAGCAAATTCCTCGAGTCGGCCGAGCTCGTCGGTCTGATCGCCGACCTCGAGGAGCGAGGGACGATCGAACTCGCCGAGCTCGAGACGATCGCGGCCGCGCTCGAGCTCGACGACGCCGAGCTCGAGGCGCTCAGAGGCGCTCTCGAGGAGCGCAACATCGAGATCCGCGGGCCTGCCGGAGAGGAGGAGTCGAGTGCGCGCAGCTACGAGCCCGACGCCGTGACCGCGCTCCCCGACGCGCTCCAGGTATTCCTCCGGCGCGCCGGACATCACCGGTTGCTCACCGCGGCCGATGAGGTCGCACTCGCCAAGCGCATCGAGCGCGGCGACGCCTCGGCGAAGGAGCGCATGATCAACGCGAACCTGCGCCTCGTCGTCTCAATCGCCAAGCGCTATCAGGGACATGGCCTCTCGCTGCTCGACCTGATCCAGGAGGGCACGATCGGGCTCAACCGTGCTGTCGAGAAGTTCGATTGGCGCCGGGGCTACAAGTTTTCAACCTATGCGACTTGGTGGATCCGCCAGGCCTGCCAGCGCGCGATCGCCAACCAGGCGCGCACGATCCGCATCCCGGTGCAGATCCAGGAGCACCGGCGCCTGCTGCTGCGTGCCGGCGAAGAGCTCCACTCCGAGCTCGGCCGCGAGGCGACCAAGATCGAGCTGGCAGAGGCCACGGGAATCCCCGTCGAGCGGGTGACCTCAGTGCTCGAATCCACCGAGGCGCCGGTCTCGCTGAACAGCGCTGTCGGAAGCGACGGCGACGCCGAGCTCGGTGACCTGCTCGCCGATCCTGCCGCAGCCGACCCGCTCGAGGACGCCCACGGTGTCCTACGACGCGAGCGCGTGCGCGCGGCCGTCGAGGCCCTGCCCCAGCCCGCGCGGCTCGTCGTCGAGCTTCGCTTCGGACTGGGCCGCGAGGCGCCCGCGAACCTCGAGGAGATCACGCGGCAGCTGTCGATCAGCCGCGAGCGGGTGCGCGAGCTCGAGCTCGCCGCCCTGGCGGACCTCTCGACCGCCCTGGCCGGGATCGAGGAGCTCGACGGCGGCCTCGACGACGTCGAGGCCGCCTGACCTGAGCCGCCCACGGCGCGGCGCACCGCGCCACCGGGCTGAGGAGCCGACGCGGCGGGCCTCGGGCGTCCAATCCGCTCCCGTTCCCGCCCCTGTCACGGGCGCTCGCCAGCTTCGCACCGCCGGTCCGCCGCGGGGGGACGTCGAGCGGTAACCTCTCTGCGCGCTTCCGAGCGACGAGAGGCGGGAGGAAGCGCCCACAATCGCGAGGAGAGAGGACGATGAATCAGCTGCACGAGACCGCGCGCGCGCTCGTCGCAACCGGCAAGGGAATCCTCGCGGCCGATGAGAGCACGGCGACGATCACCAGACGCTTCGAGGCCGTCGGCATCGCGCCGACCGAGGAACAGCGCCGCGCCTATCGGGAGCTGCTCCTCACGACCCCCGCGATCGAGGAGTACCTGAGCGGGGTGATCCTCTTCGACGAGACGATCCGTCAGCAGGCCTCGGACGGCATCCCTTTCCCCGAGCTCCTCGCGCGCAAGGGGATCCTGCCGGGCATCAAGGTCGACAGGGGAGCGGCTCCCCTCGCGCTCGCCGACGGTGAGACGGTCACCGAGGGGCTCGACGGGCTGCGCGCTCGCTTCGAGGAGTACCGGGGGCTGGGCGCGCGCTTTGCGAAGTGGCGCGCGACGTACTCGATCGGCGGGCACCGTCCGAGCGACTACTGCATCTGGACAAACGCCCACGCGCTGGCCCGCTACGCCGCCCTCGCCCAGGAGGCGGGCCTCGTCCCGATCGTCGAGCCCGAAGTGCTGATGGACGGGCCGCATTCGATCGAGGAGAGCGCGAGGGCGAGCGGGCGAGCGCTCGAGGCGCTCTTCACCGAGCTGCACGACCAGCGGGTCGACTACAGAGGCCTCCTGCTCAAGCCGAACATGGTGCTCGCAGGCTACGCAGCTCCACAGCCGGCCACCGCCGACGCGGTCGCCGAGAGCACGCTCGAGGTCCTCTACCGGCACGTGCCGGCGGCCGTACCCGGAGTCGTCTTCCTCTCGGGCGGCCAGCCCGACGAGGACGCGACAGTCCATCTCAACGCGATGAGCCTCCGCGGGCCGCACCCCTGGCAGCTCTCGTTCTCCTACGCCCGAGCACTGCAGTCGCCCGCCATGGATGCGTGGGCCGGGAGACCCGAGGGAGTCCAGGCTGCCCAGCGCGCCTTCGCCCACCGCGCGAGGATGAACAGCGCGGCCAGAGAGGGCGCCTACAGCCGCGAGCTCGAGCAGCAAGGCGTTCGATCCTCGTAAGCGAGCGCGTCGCGCCCGCCGCCACGCTTCAGGCGTTCGCTCCGCTTCAGGTATCGGTCGACATGGGGGCCGCCAGGTCGTACACGGCGACGCCGCCGACGCTCTCGGCTCTGAAGTGGGCCTCGACCCAAGAGGCGATGGCCTCGCTGCTGCTCGAGCCGCCCGGCCCGCCGGCGCCGCCGCTCCCGGCGAGGTAGTAGTGGATCTCGTCCGCGCCGACGTAGGACTCGAACTGGACAAGCGTGGGCGTCGGATCGGTGCCGTTGAAACCGCCGATCGCCATCACCGGATCGTCGGCTGCTAACTGCACGCCCGCCGCACTGTTGGCTCCGACCGCAGCGGCAACCCAGCGGTAGTCGGCCGCGTTCTTGCGAAGCAGCTTCACCAGTGCGCTGCTCGGGGTGCCCGCGTTCAGCAGGCCGCCGAGCGCTCCACCGCCGCGGAATCCGCCCCCCGCGAACCCGCCGGATCCGCCGCCAGCGCGAGCGGCGGGCCCGCCACCGCCGAACCCGCCCACCCCCGCCCCGAAGCCACCCGCACGCCCACCCGGGAACGCCCCGCCGACGCCCGTGATGCCGCCGCGGCCACCCGTGAAGCCGCCGCGGCCGCCGGGGAACGCGCCGCCGCGTCCGAAACCGCCGCGTCCGCCGGGTCCCCCGCGGGTCGAGGCGCCGTTGGGCCCGGCCGTCGGGAGTGAGCCCGAGTGAGGAACCGAGGCGGTGTGCAGCGCGTAGGCCGTGGGCGCAGCGATCGCCGCCGCGAGTGACAGCCCGACAACGAACGGGGCGGGAAGGCGTGTGCGCCGCCAGGCGGCCGGCCCGAGCGCGACGAGCGCGGCGGCGGCAAGTCCCGCAACGAGGACGACGGTGCGAAGCCAGGGCAGCCAGCTGGGCGTCCGCTCGAGCAGGACGTCGGCCCACACCGCCGTCCCGCCAACCGCGAGGGCGAGCCGCGCCACCAGGGAGCCTCGCTGCCGCCAGGCCCAGACAACGCCGATGCCGAACAGTGCGCTGATCGCGGGTGCAAGCGCGACGGTGTAGTACGGGTGGATGATCCCTTGCGCGAAGCTGAAGACGCAGCCGGTGACCAGGAGCCAGGAGCCCCAGATAAGGACCGCGGCGCGGCGGCCGTCGTGTCGAGGCGCGCGCCTCGTCGACCACAGAAGCGCGCCGCCAAAGAGGAGCGCCGCGGGCAGGAGCCAGGAGATCTGCGTGCCCATCTCCGCTCCGAAGAGACGACCGATGCCGGTCGGCCCCCACATCCCGGCGCCACCGCCGCCGGTGGTGCCGAACGTCCGGCCGCCGACGACGCTGCCGGCCTCGTCGCCCGTAAGTCGCCCGAAACCGTTGTAGCCGAAGATGAGATTGAGGATGCTGTTGTCCTGCGAGCCGCCGATGTAGGGCCGACTTCCGGCCGGCCAGAGCGTCACGATGGCAACCCACCAGCCCGCCGCGACCACCATCACGCCCCCTGAGGCCAGAAGCTGGAGGATCCGGCGCCGCAGCGGTGTCGGAGCCGCGAGGAGGTACACGGCGGCGAAGCCGGGCACGACCGCGAGAACCTGCAGCATCTTGGTCAGGAAGCCGAGGCCGATGATCGCCCCGGCGAGCATCAGCCAGCGCGAGCTCGCACCCTCGAGCGAGCGGGTGAGCGCGTAGGCGGCGGCGACAAGGAGCAGCGTCAGGAGTGCGTCGGGGTTGTTGAAGCGGAACATCAGGGCGGCGACCGGCGTGAGTGCGAGTGCAAGCCCGGCGATCAGCCCCGCCGAGGCCGAGAAGCGGCGGCGCACCGTGGTGTAGAGGAGCGCGACCGCCGCCACGCCCTCGAGCGCCTGGGGCGCGAGGATGCTCCACGCGTTGAGGCCGAACACGCGCGCGGAGAGATCCATCACCCAGAGCGAGGCCGGTGGCTTGTCGACCGTGATGAAGTTCGAGGAATCGAAGGAGCCGAAGAAAAAGGCCTTCCAGCTCTTCGTGGCCGCCTCGACGGCGGCTGAGTAGAAGGCGTTGGCGAAGCCGCTCGCCGCGAGGTCGACGAGGTAGAGGAGCGCCGTCGCGCCGAGCAACGAGAGGAGCGCCGGTCGGACCCAGACCGGATCGTCCGTCCGGCCGCGAAGGAGGCTGCGAAGACGCACCCGCGGGTCCCACAGGGAGCCGGCGAGCGGCCGACCGATCGTCTCGCCGGTCGCGGCGCTCATCGAGGGAGCTCGTTGGTCGAGGCGAGCAGCGGAGCGGAACGGCGGGCGCTGAACACCCAGGAGCGAAGAAGGACGAAGCGCAGCACCGTGGCGAGAAGGTTCGCCGCGACGAGGACGACGAGCTCGACGGCCCGCGCCGGGTGGGGCGAGAACGCATGAAGGCCGTAGAGCGCCGCGGAGGTCAGCGCGAGCGCGAGCCCGAACACGACCAGGCCCTGGAGCTGATGGCGAACGGCCCGCGCGCCGCCCCGGATCGCGAAGGTCAGCCTCCGGTTGGCTGCGGTGTTCCCGATCGCCGTCACCAGGAGCGCGATCGCGTTTGCGGCTTCCGCGTCGAGCGCGCCACGGAGCGCGAGGTAGAGGAGGCCGTAGGCGAGCGTCGAGACCACGCCGATCGCGGCGAAGCGCGCAACCTGGCCGCGAAACCCTGGAAGCTCGCTCCCCGGGACCGCGACGCGCGCCCGGCCGCCTCGCCGGTCGCGTGCGAGCCTCGCGACACCGCGCAGATCCTCGAGCGCGGTCGCGAGGATGTCGACGCGGGAGTCGGGGTCGTCGACCCAGTCGACCGGGACCTCGTAGATGCGCATGCCCGCGCGCTCGGCGCGCACGAGCAGCTCGGTGTCAAAGAACCAGGCCCGGTCGCGTACGAGCGGCAGAAGCTCGCGGGCGCTCTCCGCACGGATCGCCTTGAAGCCGCACTGCGCGTCCGAGAAGCGCGTCCCGAGCACGACGTGCAGGATCGTGTTGTAGCAGCGTGAAATCAGCTCGCGCTTGGGCCCGCGTACGACCCGAGCTCCCCTCGTGAGACGGCTCCCGATCGCGAGGTCGCTGTGGCCGGAGACGAGCGGCGCGACGAGCGGAAGCAGCCCCGAGAGATCGGTCGAGAGGTCGACGTCCATGTAGGCGAGCACCTTGGCCTCGCTCGTCGACCACACGGCCTCGAGCGCGCGACCCCGGCCCTTGGCCTCGAGCCGCAGCGCGGTTACCTCGCGCAGCTCGGAGGCGAGTCCGAGCGCGGCCTCCCAGGTCCCGTCCGAGCTCGCGTTGTCGGCGATCGTCACCCGGAAGCTGAAGGGAAAGGCCGAGAGCAGGTAGGCGTGGAGCCGGTAGATGCTGCGTGCGAGCGTCGCGACCTCGTTGTGGACCGGAACGACGATCTCGACCTCGAGCCCCGGATCCTCCGCGGCCTGCGGCGAAGCGCTCGCGCTGAGCGACCGCGTCAGTGCACCCGGAACCATGCTCACGAGTATCGGGGCCGAGGCTAAGAGCGTTATGAGGGTTTCCTGTGAATTCGGTGTGTGGCCTGCGCTCGCGGGGCGTGCACACTCGTCGCAGGGTATGCCGTCAGACGGGACCACGGGGCAGCGAGGCGGGCGCTTGGGTCGCAACCATTCGATCAACCAGGATACGATCGACGGGGACACAGAGCGTCCGTCGGGACGGTCTCGACACGTTCTTCAGCAACAGAAGGGCGTCGCTTTACCGGCGATCAGGAACAGAGCCCGGCCGCCACACCACCGCCGGTCCGGAGGGTCACGTCTCGGTAGGCGCGGGATCGCCGCTCCCCTGGCTCGCCCGTTTGGGGGCGGAGCGGGAAGGACGCTTGGGCGGCTCGCGCAGCTCCGCCGCAGCCCGGTGCCAGTTTTCCTCATCGGTGCCGCATTCGTCGGACTGGGAGATCTCGTAGGCGCGTCGCGCGATCTCCTCCTCGGTCACTTCAGTGCGTTTCTTGGGCATACGACTCCTCTCTGGGTGTTGTGGTCGTCCCCGCGTTCTCGTGCGAGCCCTCCGACGAAACCGCGGCAGGGCTCGGTCGGTTCGCGCGCGAGAGCGCGAGCGTCGGTGAAACCGTGCTCGCGTCGCGGACCGAGGCAGGACGGTTCCCGGCCGCACACCGAGTATGTCGTTCGGATGTGCGAGATCCTCTCGGCGCCAGTCAGCGTGTAACCCTCCAAACCCGAAGAATCCGAATTTTGAGAATTCGTGCCCCGACCCTCAGGCCAGACACCCACCCGCGATACGAACCCCGCCACGGCGTTTCAACGGCGGAGCCGCAGCCACCCTATCACCCGTGCCGGACCATTTCAGAAAGCCGGAGCGCGGATGCGGATGCTCCTATAGGTATTACTCTATGCCTTGACGGGAGATCGGGCCGCGTTCGTGGGGCTCGCTGCCGGACGTTTCCGCGTCCGCGCGCACGCGCCCCATCCGGGTTGCAGTCGCGTCGTGCCACGTTCGCGCGGTTTGAGCTGGTGAAACCGGCTCGAGTTTGCGTGGCACCGGACCGCCCTCGGTCCTCCGCAGCCCTCGCGCTGGCGTTCGCCTGGGAGCCCGGTGTCTTTCGTCGATGCCCGAGGTGCTCGCACTCACGATCGTGTTCGAACCCGGGGAGGACCGCCGGGTACTCGCATCGATTCCCGCCCGGCAGCACCACCTTGACAGGGGAGTGACGATAAGGGAGGGTGGACCGAGGATCACACGACGCCGCCCCCGGCGTCAACGCAGGCGTCAGAAAGGACATTCCGGTGACCGACGATCGGTCCGCAACCGGTGAGCGGAGCTCGAATGTCGGCGTCCGTGGCGGTGGCCACGTCACCGGGCCCGGCGCGCGCGCGATCTCGCTCGTGCTCGTCGTGCTCGTCGTGCTCGTCTGCTTTGCGCTCTACGCGCTGTGGGCTTTCTGGCCGACGGGCACGGCGCTCAAAGACGGGTCGAAGACGGTGCACTTCCTGTCGATGAGCCGCTCCGTCTCCGCCGAGCACCTCATCTTTGTCGTCGTGGCGGCGGCGGGCGTGCTCGGCGGGCTGATGCACTCGATGCGCTCGTTCGCCTGGTACTCGGGCAACGGCTTCCTCAAGTGGCGCTGGCTCCCGTACTTCGCGCTCATGCCCGTGGTCGGCGGCGCGACTGCGACCGTCGTCTACCTCGTCATCCGCGGTGGCTTCTTCGGGGGATCCGCGTCGTCGCAGGACGTCAATCCGTACAGCTTCGCCGCGGTCGGGGCGCTCGTTGGCCTCTTCACCGAGGAGGCGCTCGAGATGCTGAAGAAGATCGCGACCCAGGTGTTCTCGGAGGCGCCGCAGGGCGCAGACAGCATTCCCGCTCAGGGCGGCGCCAGCGCCGCTCAGTCGATCTTGACGCCGACGAGCGCGTCGATCGCCGCCGACGGTGCCTCGACCCAGGTGTTGACGGTCCAGGCGAAAGACGCGACTGGGAACAACCTGCTGTCGGGCGGTTCGGTCGTGGGGATCGCGCTCCAGTCGGGGACGGGCACGGTCGGGACAGCGAGCGACAACGGCGACGGGACGTACTCGGCGACGGTGACTGCGCCGACCGAGCCGGGGAGCGGCGTGTTCGTCGCGACCATGGACGGAGCCGCGGTCTGCGCCGGCGCCGCGTCGCAGGCGACTGCGACCGTGACGTACACAGCCTCGGATGGAAGCGTTGGTTCGATGGGTGCGAACGCGCAGGCGACGGACGCTTCGGCTGGTACTGGTGGCGGCACGGATGCTTCTGACGGTGGCGCTGCGACGACTGATACGTCAGCCGGAGCGGCGACGACGGACGCGTCGACCGGGAATACGACGACCGACACCTCAGCCGGGGAATCCTCGCCGCAGGCGGGTGCCACGACGGATGCTTCGACGGGCGCCGATACGACCCCGGACGCCTCGGCCGGAGCCGACGTTGCGTCCGCTCAGGGCGGCGCCAGCGCCGCTCAGTCGATCTTGACGCCGACGA
>Ga0302326_10030031_pt1 | contig 10888 bp, 8 predicted proteins | sample Palsa_T0_3_FD_202264 | JGI IMG/M metagenome (GOLD analysis project Ga0302326, IMG submission 202264) | Peat permafrost microbial communities from Stordalen Mire near Abisko, Sweden - Palsa_T0_3 | ecosystem: Environmental > Terrestrial > Soil > Palsa > Peat permafrost | place: Sweden: Abisko...
CGACCTGATCCTGGGTGCGAAGCTGGTGTGCCTGGTCATCTGGTTGGGCGCGGCGACATCCAAACTCAACAAACACTTCCCGTTCGTCATCTCGACGATGATGAGTAACAACCCGTTGTTCCGGCCGCGGTTCATCAAACGCCTGTTCTTCGAACACTTTCCGGACGACCTCCGTCCGGGCTGGCGGTCGCGCTGGCTCGCGCATTTCAGCACGGCCATCGAGGGATTGGTGCCGCTGGTGCTGTTCTTCAGCCATGGCGGCTGGCCTACCGCGATCGCCGCGTTCGTCATGCTGTGCTTCCACTTCGGCATTTTGTCCTCGATCCCGATGGGCGTGCCGCTGGAGTGGAACGTCTTCATGATGTTCAGCGTGCTCGCGCTGTTCGTCGGGCACGCTTCGATCGGACTACGTGACCTGACCACACCGCTGCCGATACTGCTGTTCGCGGTCGTGGCGGGCACCGTCGTGACCGGAAACCTGTCCCCGCGCAGGGTTTCCTTCCTGCCCGGCATGCGTTACTACGCGGGCAACTGGGATACCACGCTGTGGTGCATCAAGCCGTCTGCGGAGGCGAAGATCGCCAACGGCGTCGTCGCGATCGCGAGCATGCCGGCCGCCCAGTTGGAGAAGTTCTACGGCAGCAAGGAAGCCGCGCAGATCCCGATGTACATGGGATATGCGTTCCGCGCCTTCAACACTCACGGTCGTGCACTGTTCACCTTGGCGCACCGCGTGATGGCCGGTCATAACGAGGACGACTACGTCCTGACCGACGGTGAACGCGTCACCAGCACCGCCATCGGATGGAATTTCGGCGACGGGCACTTCAGCAACGAGCAACTGGTCGCAGCGCTGCACAAGCGCTGCCACTTCGAACCGGGCGAGGTGCGCGTTGTGATGCTTGATGCCCAGCCCATTCATCGTCAGACCCAGCAGTACCGGTTAGTCGACGCTGCGACAGGCGAATTCGAGCGCGGCTACGTCAGAGTGGCCGACATGGTGATACGCCAACCGTGGGCCGACGACGTGCCCGTGTACGTCGAGTCCGCGAGCTGAACCTCGCGCCGAGCGTGAAACTGTCGCGACAATGGCGCGGGCGATTTCTTCGCAATAGTTTCATGCTCGACGCATGGGTCGACTACTTAGGCGTTGGCGCGGACTTCCTTGGTCGCAGCGACCAGGTTGGCCAGCGACGCGTTGACCTCGTCGGAATTGCGGGTCTTCAGGCCGCAGTCCGGGTTGACCCAGAGCCGCTCAGCCGGAACGGCTTTCAGTGCAGCACGCAGCGACGTGGCGATCTCGTCGGTGCTCGGCACCCGCGGCGAGTGGATGTCGTAGACACCCGGCCCGACGCTGTTGGAGAAGCCGATCGAGTTCAGGTCGTCGAGCACCTCCATGTGCGAGCGGGCCGCCTCGATCGAGGTGACGTCGGCGTCCAGGTCGGCAATCGCACCGATGACCTCACCGAACTCCGAGTAGCACAGGTGCGTGTGGATCTGCGTCGAGTCCGAGACACCCGATGTCGACAACCGGAACGAACCGACCGCCCAGTCCAGGTAGGCCGGCTTGTCAGCGTCGCGCAGCGGCAACAGTTCTCGCAGCGCGGGCTCGTCAACCTGGATCACGGCGATGCCGGCCGACTGCAAGTCCACCGTCTCGTCGCGGATGGCCAGCGCCACCTGGTTGGCGGTGTCGGCCAGCGGCTGGTCGTCGCGGACGAACGACCACGCCAGGATCGTCACCGGACCGGTGAGCATGCCCTTGACCGGCTTGTCGGTCAGCGACTGCGCGTATTTGGCCCACTCGACCGTCATCGGGTGCTGGCGGGTCACGTCACCGTAGAGAACCGGCGGACGCACGCAGCGGCTGCCGTACGACTGCACCCAGCCTTTCTTGGTGGCGAAGAAGCCGTCCAGCTGCTCGGCGAAGTACTGCACCATGTCGTTGCGTTCCGGCTCGCCGTGCACCAGCACGTCTAGGCCCAGCTGCTCCTGCAGCTTGATCACGTCGGCGACCTCGGACCGCATCCGGCGGGTGTACTCCGCCTCGTCGATCTCACCGGCGACCAGCGCAGCGCGGGCCTTACGAATCTCGACGGTCTGCGGGAACGACCCGATGGTGGTCGTCGGCAGCGGCGGCAGGTGCAGACGGTCGTTCTGCGCTTCCCGGCGTTTGGCGGCCGGGCCACGCTCGCTGCCGCCGGACTTGGCGATCGAGTCGAGACGGGCACGCACCTGGCTGTTGTTCAGCCGCGGGTCCTTCTTGCGGGAGGCGACGGCGGCGTTGGATTGCGCGAACTCGTCGGCCACCGCGTCGCGGCCGTCCTTCAGCGCCTTTGCCAATATGGCGACCTCGTGCACCTTCTCGGCGCCGAATGCCAGCCAGCTGCGCAGCGCGTCGTCCAGGCCGGTCTCGGGCTCCAGCGAGTACGGCACGTGCAGCGTCGAGCACGACGTGGACACTGCCAGCGAGCCGACCGAACCCAGCAGGCTGGCCAACTTGCCCAGCGCTGATTCCAGGTCGGTACGCCAGATGTTGCGGCCATCGACGACTCCGGCCACCAACGTCTTGTTGGCCAACTCGGGAACTGACGCTACCGCGGTGTCGGGGCCGTAGACGAAGTCGACACCGATCGCCTCGACCGGTGTGCGGGCCAGCGCGGCCAAACCCTTGCCTGGGTCGCCGAAATAGGTGGCGACGTGGATGGCGGGCCGCTTGTCCAGCGCGCCCAGGGTGTTGTAGACCCGCTCGGCGAGCGCGGGCGCGTCGGCGGAGATGTCGGTCACCAGAGCGGGCTCGTCGATCTGCGCCCACTCCACGCCCTTGTCGGCGAGCTGGCCCAGCAGGTCGGTGTAGAGCGGAACCAGCTCATCGAGGCGCTCGATCGGTGCGCCCGCGCCGTCGACCGCTTTGCTCAGCAGCAGGAACGTGACCGGTCCGATGATCACCGGTCGGGCCGTAATACCTTGATCCTGAGCCTCTTTGAGCTCCGACAGCACCTTTTCGGGGTGCAGCGTGAACTTCGTCTTCGGCCCGATCTCCGGGACGATGTAGTGGTAGTTGGTGTCGAACCACTTGGTCATTTCCAGCGGTGCGATGTCACCGGTGCCACGGGCGGCGGCGAAGTAGCGGTCGAGGTCGTCGGAGACGGCCTGCACGCGCTCCGGCAGCGCACCGAGCAGGACGGCGGTGTCGAGCACCTGGTCGTAGTAGGAGAAGGTGTTCACCGGAACCGAGTCCAGGCCGGCGGCGGCCAGCTGAGACCAGGTGTCGTGGCGCAGGGTGGCAGCGACTTTCTCCAGGTCGGAGCGGCTGGTGCGGCCTGCCCAGTAGCCCTCGGTGGCGCGCTTGAGTTCGCGCTTGGGGCCGATACGTGGAGAGCCGGTGACGGTGGCGGTAAAGGGTTTAGGGGTCATGATGGTTCTTGGTCCTTCAATTGACGGGGTGGTCGCCGCCAACGGACGCATAACCGAACCGGTGCAGCACGCACGTAACCACTACAACCGTCACGGCCAGACGCCCATTCCACGAGGCGGTGAGCCGCCAGGCGCGGCGCGCCCGACACAGCTGGCAGGTCTTCGGACTCGCAGGCACGCACCAGGGTGGTGCTCCTAATGGCCGTCGCTTCCCGATCTTGCGATCAGTGCTTCTAGACGGCGGTCGTTCCTGCATACCGCTGCGGGACAGTCCCGGACTCCCACCGGGTTCCCTCTCACGAAGCACATCTAACATGCTTCGCTCGATGCCGACTCCGTCGCGAACGACGTAATCGGCAGACCAACTGCGTAGTGCAGATTACCCGGTGCTAAGCGCTTCAGGTATGGGCAGGTCACCGTTGTTGAAGTCGATCGTCCGGCGGATCGTCGAATCGTCGTTGAGCGCGGCCGCCGCCACCAATGCGACGTCTTCGCGGGAGACCTCAGCTTTGTCCGCAGCGTCGGCGCCGACCGCAATCCGGCCGGTCGCCGGTTCCAGGGTGAGACGGCCCGGCCCGAGCACGGTCCAGTCCAGGTCGCTGGCCCGCAGGTGAGCGTCGGCCGCTGCTTTCGCCTCGGCATACGGATAGAAAGAGTTATCTTCCGCCACACCGTGGTCAGGTCCCGCGCCGAAGTAGGACACCATGACGAAGCGTCGCACGCCGGCCTGACCGGCGGCGTCGATCACCCGGATCGCGGCATCGCGGTCGACGGCGTAGGTGCGGGCCGGATCGCCGCCACCGGCACCCGCGGAGAACACCACCGCGTCGTGGCCGGCGAGCAGATCGGCGAGCGCGTCGGTGTTCAAGTTCTCGATGTCGGCGACGACGGGACGCGCACCCGTCGCGCTGACGTCGTCAGTGTGATCGGGGTTTCGGAAGACCGATATCACCTCGTCGCCACGGTCGGTAAGGATGCGGGCCAGGTGCAAAGCGACCTTGCCGTGGCCGCCGACGATGACAGTGCGCGACATGTCTACCGACGCTACCGGCCCACTGAGCACCCCGGCGGCGACCCAACTAACGGGTTGGTCAACAATCGATGGACAACCGCGCGACGACGATGCGGGCCAGAAGGCCCGAGGAGAAGTCGGGCACATGGGCCTGAGTGTCAAAGGAGATATGCCATGGCTGAAGCCGTCATTGTCGAGGCAGTCCGTTCACCGGTCGGCAAGCGGAACGGCGGGTTGTCCGGCGTACACGCCGCCGACCTGTCCGCGCAGGTGCTCAACGCGCTCGTCCAGAAGGCCGGTATCGACCCCGGCCTCGTCGACGACGTGATCTGGGGATGCGTCATGCAGGCCGGTGAACAGGCCCTCGACATCGCGCGCACCGCGGTGCTGACGGCCGGCTGGCCCGAGACCGTCCCCGGTGTCACCGTCGACCGTCAGTGCGGATCTAGCCAGCAGTCGATCCACTTCGCCGCCGCCGGCGTGATCGCCGGCCACTATGACGTCGTCGTCGCCGGCGGCGTGGAGTCGATGTCCCGCACCCCGATGGGCTCCTCGCTGGCCAACGGCGGACGGCCCTTCTCCCAGACATTCCTCGACCGCTACCACGGCCAGATCCCCAACCAGGGCATCGGCGCCGAGATGATCGCCGAACAATGGGGCTTCGACCGGACCGCAGTCGACGAATTCTCCCTCGGCTCGCACGAAAAGGCCGCGGCGGCACAGGATTCCGGGGCCTTCGACGACCAGATCGCAGCGATCAAGGATCAGGATGGCACCGCGGTGCTCAAGGACGAGGGCATCCGTCGCGGCACGCCGATCGAGAAGATGGCACAGCTCAAGCCTGCCTTCAAAGAGGACGGCGTGATCCACGCCGGTAACTCCAGCCAGATCTCCGACGGTTCGGCTGCGCTGCTGTTCATGTCGGCGGAGAAGGCCAAGGAGTTGAAGCTCAACCCGATCGCCAAGGTGCACACCGCCGTGCTGGCCGGTGCCGACCCGGTGATCATGTTGACCGCGCCGATCCCGGCGACCCAGAAGGCGCTGAAGCGCTCCGGCCTGTCGTTGGACGACATCGGCGTCTTCGAAGTCAACGAGGCTTTCGCGCCGGTGCCGTTGGCCTGGCTGAAGGACATCGGTGCCGACGAGAAGAAGCTCAACCCGAACGGCGGCGCGATCGCGCTCGGCCACCCGCTTGGCGGATCCGGTGCCCGGATCATGACCACGTTGCTCTATCACATGCGGGACAAGGGAATTCGTTACGGACTGCAGACGATGTGTGAGGGCGGCGGCCAGGCCAACGCCACCATCGTGGAGCTGCTGTGACCGAAGCTGCCGTGCTCACCGAGCGCCGGGGTGATGTGCTCGTCATCACGATCAACCGGCCCGAGGCGCGCAACTGCGTCAACGGTGCCGTCAGCATCGGCGTCGGTGACGCGCTCGAGAAGGCACAGCACGACGCCGACGTGCGGGCGGTGGTGATCACCGGCGCCGGTGACAAATCCTTCTGCGCTGGAGCGGATCTCAAGGCGATTTCGCGCCGCGAGAATCTGTACCACCCCGACCACGGTGAGTGGGGCTTCGCCGGTTACGTCCACCACTTCATCGACAAGCCGACGATCGCCGCGGTTAACGGCACGGCGCTTGGTGGTGGCACCGAGCTGGCCCTGGCCAGCGATTTGGTGGTGGCCGAGGAACGCGCGCAGTTCGGTCTGCCGGAGGTCAAGGTGGGCCTGCTCGCCGGCGCCGGTGGTGTGTTCCGGATCGCACAGCAACTGCCCCGCAAGGTGGGAATGCAGATGCTGCTCACCGGTGAGCCGATCAGCGCCGCGGAAGCTGCGAACTGGGGGCTTATCAACGAGGTTGTCCCGGACGGCACCGTCTTGGAAGCCGCACTGGCGCTGGCCAAGCGGATCACCGTCAACGCGCCGCTGTCGGTGCAGGCCAGCAAGCGCATCGCCTGTGGAGCCGACGACGGCGTCATCCCGGACGAGGAGCCCGGCTGGGCGCGCACCGCACGCGAGTTCGGCACGCTGCTGAGAACCGAGGATGCCAAGGAAGGCCCGCTGGCGTTCGCCGAGAAGCGTCAGCCGGTCTGGAAGGCACGCTGAGGGCTCAGCGGTAGTACACGACCTACCAGGCGAGCAGCACGAGTTCCGAGCAGAACCCCGGCCCCATGGCCATCATCAGCCCGAACGAGCCCGGTGTCGGTGGATCGGCCATGTTGGCGCGAAGTACATCCAGCACCGACACAGAAGAAAGATTTGCGTTGTCACGCAATGATTTTCGAGTGTGGTCAAGGGCGTCGACCGGAAGGTCCAACGTGTGCTCGACGGCGTCGATCACTTTCGGTCCACCAGGGTGGCAGATCCACGTCGAGATGTCCGCGGGAGTCAGGCCGTGGTCGGCGAGAAAGTTGCGGACATCTTCGCCCAAGTACTTTTCGGCGACGGTTGCGACCTCTGCCGACAACTTGATTTGGAACCCGTTACTGCCGATATTCCAGCCCATCACCTCTTCGGTGTCGGGATAGAGCCGGCTGCGGGTCGCCAGCACCCGCGGCCCCATGGGTGCCAGCGCAGATCCCTTCGCGACGACCGCGCCGGCACCGTCACCAAACAGGCTGGTCGCCACCAGATTGGCGATGGAGAAGTCGTTACGTTGCAGCGTCAACGAGCACAGTTCGACAGCGAGCAGAACCGCTACGTGATCGGGAAACGCCAGCAAGTAGTCGTGCATGCGGGCCACCCCGGCGGCCCCGGCGACACAGCCAAGTCCGAACAGCGGCACCCGCTTGACGTCAGGTCGTAAGCCGATACGGGTCGCCAGCCGGGCCTCCAAGGTCGGCACCGCCAACCCGGTTACCGTCGTCGAGAAAACGATGTCGACGTCGGAGGGCTTGACCTTGGCGGCCTCCAGCGCCGAGAGCAGCGCGCGCTCGCCGAGTTCCAGCGCGGTCTCGACGAAGATCTCGTTCGCTTCGGTGAAGCCGCTCAGTTGGCCGTACTGCGACAACGGCAACGAGATGCGGCGGGTCTGCACTCCGGCGCTGTCGCCGAACCGGTCGAACTGCGGCCCGCCGAGGCCGGTCAGGCCCGACAGTGCTTCCCGCTGGCCGACCTGATGCGGCGGGAATTCGATCGCTACGGCCGCGACGGACGCGGATGGTGCGGTGTTGGCGTTCCCCTCCCGCACGTCAGGCGTAACAGGGCGCATTTGTCATCGTATCCATGTGGTCAGTCGCGGCTGGGCCGCCTTGCTGGTGATCCAGTTTCTGGAACCAAAAGTACAGCATGTTGGATAACTGCTTCCGCGCAAGGGATTGGGCGACGGGGCGGCGGAAACGCCAGTGTCAGCGTGCCAATATGTGCACAGCCTGCTCGAATACCGCAGGTAGCAGGGTGCACGCGGGCACGATGGCGCGTCGAGCCGCCTTCGGCACGGTGGTCAGCACCAGCCCGCGGGTGAGCAGTCGGTAATCGCGGGTGATTCGATGCCAGGCCGATTCGTATGACGAGGGCATGTCGTCGGCGATAGCCTTCACCGCCGCGGCGGCCTGCTTGACGGCCAGACTGACGCCCTCACCAGTGAGCGCGTCCTCGTAACCGGCCGCGTCGCCCACCAACAGCACCCGTCCCGCGACGCGGCGGGACACCACCTGTCGCATGGGTCCGCAGCCGCGAGCACGGCCGCGGTCGGCGTCTTGCAGATGGTGGGCCAGCGGGGGGAACCAGGCAAGGTCCGGGCGCTCTTGCGACAGGATCGCCACGCCGACAAGGTCGGACTCGACGGGTGTCACATACGCTTCGCCCCACCGTGACCAGTGCACTTCGACGAACTCCGACCACGCCGGCACTCGGTAATGCCAGCGAACCCCGTAACGTCGTGGGCGTCCGGCCACCACGCTGATACCGACGGCGCGGCGGACCGCCGAATGCAGTCCGTCGGCGGCAATCAGCCATTTCGCGCGGACCCCGGCCGCCGTGACGCCGTGGGCGTCCTGGTCGACAGTGGTGATTCGCGTCGAGATCCATTCGGTGTCTTGTTCTTTGGCGCGCGACGCCAGCGCGGCGTGCAAAGTGGTACGTCGCACACCGCGCCCCGCGCAGCCGCGGAATGGCGCTTCGACTCGGCGCTGCTGATCGAGATAGGCGATACCCCGCAAGGGCATCCCGGCGGGGTCGACGCCCAGCGACACCAGTTCGGCCAATCCGCCAGGCATCAGGCCCTCGCCGCATGCCTTGTCGATCGGATCGTTTCTGGGTTCCGCCACGATCACCGAAAGCCCTTGTTGGCGAGCGTTTATCGCTGAAGCGAGGCCGGCTGGGCCGCCGCCGACGATCAGCAGGTCGGCGTCATATGTCATCTGCGCCGCTCCTTCTCATCGCCTTCTCCCCCTCGCCGCCGCTGGGTCATTGATAGCCCAGTGCGGCGTTCTCGACCCTGATCCGTACCGTCAGCAGCAGCCAGTTTGCCAATGTAAAGCCGATGGCTGTCAACCATGCCGTGTGCACCAGAGGCAGCGCCAGGCCTTCGGCGACGACTGCCACATAGTTCGGGTGGTGCAGGAATCTGTACGGACCTCGTCGTACCAAGGGCGCATCCGGCACCACGATGACCAGGGTGTTCCAGCGTCGGCCCAGCGTCGCCACACACCACCAGCGCAGCACCTGGCTGGCTACCACCACGGCGAGCATCGGCCAACCCAGCCAACCGATAAAGGGCCGATGCAGGCCCCACACTTCAATGACGCAGCCCAACAGCAGCGCCGTGTGAAGGGTCACCATCACCGGATAGTGGTCGTGGCCAAATTCCTTGCCGCCTTGGCTGAAAGCCCATCGCGCGTTGCGTTTGGCGACGAACAGCTCTATCAGCCGTTCGATGCCGACGACCAGGATCAGCAGGTAGTACATGACTACCAGCTAAGCAGTACGAACTCGGCGGAGAAGCCGGGGCCCATGGCGATCATCAGTCCCATGGAGCCCGGCGGTGGCGGGTCGGTCATGGTGTCCTGAAGAATATCCAGCACGGAAACAGATGACAGATTTCCGTTGTCGCGCAGAGACTTTCGAGTGATATCGAACGCATCCGTCGGCACGTCGAGCGCATTTTCGACCGCGTCGATCACCTTCGGGCCGGCAGCGTGAAGGACCCATCGTGAGATATCCGCGGTCCTCAGCCCGTGGTCGGCGAGGAAGTTGCGGATGTCCTGACCAAGGTGTTTCTCGACGACCGAGGCAATTTCGACGGACAGGACGATCTGGAATCCCGCGGTGCCGATATTCCAGCCCAGCACGTCCTCGGTGTCCGGGTAGGTACGGCTGCGGGTCGCGACTAGTTTGGGTCCGACTGCTGGCCGGTCGGCTCCAGTCGCGATAACCGCGGCGGCGCCGTCACCGAACAGGCTGGACGCGACCAGGTTTGCGAGCGAATGGTCCTCGCGCTGAATGGTCAACGAGCACAACTCGACAGCGAGTAGCGCCGCCACGTGACTGGGGAAAGCGCGAAGGTAATCGTGTACGCGCGCCATGCCGGCGGCACCCGCGACACAACCAAGTCCGAACAGCGGTACCCGCTTGACGTCGGGTCGAAAACCCAGCCGCGTCGCCAGCCGCGCTTCCAGCGAGGGAACGGTGAGCCCAGTGACCGTCGTCGAGAACACGACGTCGACCTCGGACGGCTCGATTTCGGCCTGTGCGAATGCCGACTTCAACGCTCGCTCACCCAGCTCGAGTGCGATGTCAAGGTAGGCGTCGTTGGCTTCGGTGAAGCCGCTGAGCTCTCGGTATCGCGACAGGGGCAGCGCAAGATGCCGTGTCTCAACCCCACTAGTAGCGGCGAATCGTCGAAACTCTGGACCGGCGAAATCGGCCAAGGCCGTTATCACTTCGTCCTGGCTGTGCCGGTGCGACGGGAACTCGACGGCCACCGAGGCGACCGACGGTGTACCCCTCGTCGGCTCGGACAGTTCGACGTCAGGTGTCACGGGACGAGCGCCCGGAATTAGGTTGCCCACACTGGGAATACGAATTTCCTCCGCCGCCGGTTCAATGTGCTTGCGCTGATTGCTAATTCGACGTATGCGTAATTGCGGTTGGCAGAAGCGGACTCCGGTGTTTGAAGCGCGCGCAGATTGTCTACGTTGAACAGTGTGAGAGTTCTGGTGACGGGCGCGACCGGCTACGTCGGATCGCGGCTGGTCACGGCACTTCTTCAAGCCGGCCATCAGGTGCTGGCCGCCACCCGTGATCCGGCCCGGCTTACCCGATTCGGATGGTATGACGACGTCACGGTGGTGAATTTGGACGCCTCCGATGCCGATTCGGCGCGCGCGGCACTGGCCGGCGCCGGCCTGATCGACGTGGTGTACTACCTGGTCCACGCCATCGGCCAGCCCGGCTTCCGCGACGCTGACCGCGCCGCGGCCGGCAACGTCGCCGCCGCGGCCAAAGACGCGAATGT
>Ga0302326_10030032_pt1 | contig 10888 bp, 8 predicted proteins | sample Palsa_T0_3_FD_202264 | JGI IMG/M metagenome (GOLD analysis project Ga0302326, IMG submission 202264) | Peat permafrost microbial communities from Stordalen Mire near Abisko, Sweden - Palsa_T0_3 | ecosystem: Environmental > Terrestrial > Soil > Palsa > Peat permafrost | place: Sweden: Abisko...
GAAACGTGAAGGTTCGAATTCAAACAGAACTCGGCCAGGTAGTGGTAGAAGTCATCGACGACGGTAAAGGAATTCTGCCGGAGATACTGGATAGACTGAGAGGCGACGTGAAACCGGGCATAGGTACGGCGTCCATGTTTAGCAGGATCGAGGAGCTTGGCGGGCGATTAGAAATCACTTCCGGGCATTGGGGAACGTCCGTCAAGGCCTTCATTCCGATTCGAGCCTAATTTGTAATCGCTCGAACTCCCGATTAACGCTGCCAGCTCAGGTGGTCGCGCCAAACTGTGCAAACCATTCCACCTGGGGAAATAATGCATCCTCAGAGATTTACAGCTGTCGGATGAAGGCTACTTCCCCCCGTCGACAGTTGATTCGTATCTCATGTGCGAACTTGCCAGCAGGGTATCTGTGTGCCAGCCTTCAAATGAATCCAACAGTCGCGCTATGGTCGAGTTATTCGAAGCGCGGCATAACAACGCCGCATCGACGATTCCAGTGCAGACGATAAAGTCGAGCAGCTGCACACCCTTGGATTCTGCGAGGCTTGCAATAGTAGTTGGCTCTAAGGAAACGGACTCCCTACGTTTCTCACTTCTCTCCATTCGACGCAACAATACAAGGTAGACGTGCACTGTGACCTCCCTATCGCCTCCGCATTATTCGCAACGACGCCTTCCACTTCCCTTCGGGGCAGACACTACCAAGCCTGGGAATAATAGCTGGAATGTTCTCTTCGTGGGTTGTGGTCTCCATTCACGTTTAGTCTAACGTGTAAAATCCCGTCCGCAACAGTGTTACGAGGCTCCAGCGCCATGCCCAAAATTGGGCAAGCGTGAGGAACCGGCGACGTTGCCCAAAATCCTGATTCCTATCTCGTTCGCAAACCATTGATTCTATGGAGCGGAAACTGGCGAATAAGGCTGCCCACAAAGAGCTGTTTTCGGGCACTCGAGCGGGAAACCCACTTGTCCGGTTTGCGCTGCCAGCTCAGGCGGTCGACGCAACACTTTGTTGAAGTTTACTCGCTGGAGTTTGAAATCCTAAAGTTTTTCTGGGACGTTGATTCAAGCGCAGCGAGACCTGGTCGAGCTGCGCTTGGGAGTAGCCGGCCTTTTCACGACTATGCAGGCAGGTTCTCAATTTCCGATGACGGAAATGGCCTATTGGACCCGTCGTTAGGCGAATCCTAAATACTATTGGGCGACGGCGCAGGTATCCGGCAGAACGAGCGTCTGGGCAGCATAGATGAGGTCGACCGTATCGAGTTGAGGATTTTCGTCGGTAACGCATGACAATGCACGCGCATCACCGAACTGCGTTTGGGCGACATTCCAGAGCGTATCGCCGGCACGGATCACAACCTGTCTCGCGTTCTGTGAATCTTTCGCGCTCAATCGAATCCACTCGCCAACTTGAATCACGTTGGGATCCGATATCTCGGGATTCATCGCTATTAGCTCCCGCCAGCGCGTACCGCTTCCGAGACTTCGTTCCGCAATCCTCCAGAGTGAATCGCCCGGCGCGACACGCACGCTCGCAGTGTGATCCGTATGATCGGGTTGCAGAATGGTGGGCAGTGATCGCTTCATTAGGATCTCCAGGAACGCGAGATCCTTGCTCCCCGGCACTTCTCTGTTCATTCTTGGCGATCTCTCCGACAAAAAAGGAGCCGCATGTCGGACGCTTGTCATCATTGCCCGCGTGAAAAGTTTCTTGGGCAGGTACTTACACACTGAATCGTCATTCGCGACTTTGAGCGGCAACGCCGCAGACGGAGCGACAACTGGATTCGCGGACGACTCCAGGGCCGGAGCCGTAGCGCCTTGGCGCGCGGCCAGCATTCTCGCTTGGTCTTCCGGAGCAAGAATCTGCGGCTTTTTCAATTCGTCGGTTGTGTAAATGTGCGCGGCATGTCGTGCAAGACTTTGCTTGCGTTCGCGTTCTTGGCGGGCAAAGTCGCCGAGGCTCTGCGCATAACTCGTCGCCGCGCATGTCAGCAAGAGCGACAGCGCCGTGGCGCTCAGAAAACCTGCGCGTTGCTTTCTGGTGATTTGAGTGGTCTGCTTACGAAGTTCTTGAACGCATCCCACCACTCCGACTGTTGTAGTTGTCATGTTTGTGCCTCGAAGGCTCATCCTCATTTTTAAGTTGTAGCAAAGCGGAATAGGCGTGCGATTCCGGAAGGGGCTTTATTCTGACCTGCTAGTCAAGAATGTCAAGAACGGCAAAACAAAATCGAACGATCTAGTCAACCGGAAGGACCGTCGTTCGGGCTGTTCACTGGCAGTTTGGGCCGGCGGAAAGCTGAAGTTTCGCGCTTCGCGCAAGTGTTGCGCCGAACCTTTGAGCCCGCGCGCATAATCGGACGACTCCCACAATCCGGTCCTTTTTGGCGGTGGACGCAGTCTCTTGCGAACTATTCTCCCGTCAAGTTTCCCTGCGGGGATTCGAGTTAGTGTTGCATCGACCCATTGAATCCACTGCGTTAATCAGGACGTACGCCTAACTTTGGTTCTCTGGCTCTAATGTGAAAGAAAAAGTTGCCCCGCGCCCTACCTCTGCAGCAGCCCATATGCGTCCGCCGTGGCGATTGACGATCCGCTGCACGATGGCCAAACCCACGCCAGTGCCCTCAAACTCGTCGGCGCCATGGAATCTTTGGAAGACACCGAAAAGTTTGCTCGCATTTTGCATGTCAAAGCCGGCTCCATTGTCGCGGACGAAGTAGACATTTTCATTATTTGTTCGCTGGCAGCCGATTTCGATCACCCCCGGTTCGCGACCGCGCGTGTATTTGATGGCATTGGAAATCAAGTTCACCCAGACCTGCTTCAGCAACGCCGCATCGCCCTGACATGGAGGCAAGTCTCCGACATGGATTTCGATTGGGCGGTCCTGTCGCTGCGAGACGGAATTATCGACGACGGTTTGAACCAGCCTGACGGAGTCCACGGCCTGCCGGCTCATCAATTGCCGGCTGAATTTTGAGAAGGCCAGCAGATCGTCGATCAATTCCCCCATTTGCTCTCCGCCTTTGCAAATGAGCTCCAGCAATTCTCGAGCGTCGGCCGGAATTTGTGAACCGAAGTTATCGAGCACAATCTTTGAAAAGCCGTTCACCGCGCGTAATGGAGCGCGAAGGTCGTGCGAGACGGAATAAGAAAACGCCTCCAATTCTTTGTTGGCGGTTTCCAACTGCTGGGTGCGTTCGATCACGCGTTGTTCCAGCTCGACGTTCAGTTGGTGGATTTGTTCGCTGGCCGCCTTCCTCTCCGAAATGTCTTCGGAGAAGATGATAATGCCGCCAATCGACCCGTCCGCCCCACGCCAGGGTCGAACTTCCCAGCGAATCCAGTTAGTGTTGCCGTCGGCGCGGAGAAACGCTTCTTCGTCGCATTTTTCGACTGCGCCCCCCAGGCAACGCTGGTGAATCTTTTTCCATCGTTCCGAGATTTCGGGGAACAGTTCGTAATGACTGCGGCCAATGATCGACTCCTCCTCCAACCGATAAACTTCCATCCAGCGCCGGCTCACCACCAGGTACTTCATGTCGCGGTCGAGCATGGCGATGGCCGCCGGACTATACGCTGCATAAAGGCGCAATTGCTCCTCTCGTTCCTGCAGCGCGCCTTCCACACGTTTGCGCTCGGTGACGTCGCGAACCATCCCCATCAACTTGCCGTCAGGCATTACGGTCGCGGTCACGTCCGCGGCGAACACCCGGCCGTCCTTGCGCCGGAACTTCCACTCGCGGTAGTGATCCGCAGTGGCATTGACGCTTTTTAAGGACGGATCGATATGTGCGATTTCGCTGGGAACAACGATGTCCGAAATGTGAAGACCAATGAATTCGTCCCGGCTGTAGCCGATCATTCGGCACATGCTGAGATTGGTGTCGAGGTAATAGCCTTGAGGATTGGTGATCACGATGCCGTCCGGCGCATGTTCGAAGAGAACGTGGTAACGCGCCTCGCTGATCCTCCGAACCTCGTCCGCCCGTTTGCTTTCGGTGATGTCGCGCGCCACTTTCGACACGCCGATGGGCTTGCCGTTGGCGTCCTTGATCGGTGATGCGGTCACCGAAACGTCAATCAGCCGACCGTCTTTAGTCTGTCGCAGCGTTTCAAAATGCTCCACGCTTTCGCCGCACCTGATTTTGCCCAGAATTTGATTCTCCTCATCCCGCCGGTCGTTCGGGATGAGCCGCATAATGGAAGAGCCCACCATCTCGCTTGCGCTATAGCCGAAAATCTTTTCGGCACCTCTATTCCAAGTGCCGATAATGCTGTTCAGATCTTTGCCGATGATAGCGTCGTCGGAAAATTCCACAATCGCGGCCATGCGCAGTGAAACTAATTCCGACTTCTTGCGCTCGGTAATGTCCGTAATCACCACTACTACCAGGGCCACAGCGCCATCTGCCTTTCTTGGCTCATACCTGACCTCGTAGTAGCAGTCACCGTCCGCAGCCGGCTTACACAGTTCGTATGTAACGCGCTGTCCGGAGAAAGCGCGAGCTAACCTTGGGCCAATCTGTTCTTCATAGATTTCAGGCAACACATCTTGCACACGCTCGCCGACAATCGCGGAGGAGGGTAGGCCGAGAATCTCAGCGTAAGCATTGTTGGCATAGATGTACCGGCGATCCTGGTTGACGATAACCAGACCCACCCGCGCGTTGTCCGTAACGAGTTGCAACCGCTCCTCGCTCACCACCAATTCGCGCGTCTGCCGGCGGAGTTCGAGATGCGCCATGACCTGCCTTGCAAGCACCTGCAACGCCTGCTTCTGCAATTCAGTCAACGTGCGCGGAACGCGGTCGATCACGCAGAGTGTGCCTAGCGCAGTGTCTTCCGGACCGACCAGTGGTGCGCCAGCGTAGAAGCGGATATGCGGCTCACCTGTGACCAACGGAGTCTGCGCGAATCGTTCATCCTGAGCGGCATCCGGCACGATAAACAGTTCCCGCTGATCTAGCGCATAACTACAGAAAGAAGTGTTGCGCGGGGATTCCACCATCTCCAAACCGAACGTCGCCTTAAACCACTGCCTATTCTCATCAACCAAGGAAATCAAGGCGATGGGCGTTTCGCAAATCTGGGCAGCTAGCGCGGTCAGTTCGTCGAGGCCTTGCTCGGGCGGTGTATCCAGCACGCCGTATTCGCGGAGATGCTTGATACGGCGTGCTTCGTCGGGAGTGGATTGCGCCGTCATCGTGCCAGTGACCTTCGAAGATGAAACCGAAATTTCGACTTGGATAGTTTCTATGCTGAGGCAGGTAGGCTTACCTCGATCGTGGAGGCTGCTTCGCGTGTGCCAGTCTAGCTGCGGTAGCTAGTCCAAGTATCGAGTATTCGTATTACGCATCCAAGATAATTCACGAGTTAGGAGGTACCACTTTGAGCATCGGATATAAGTCCTGATTAGTCGGGTAAGCCTTTATGAAGTAGAGCTTCAAGTTTCCCGCAATAAGGCGCGTTATCCAATCGATGCAGCGGTCGGCCCGTATTCTGGGTAAAGCCAAAGTGCTATTTATTCCTACCAATTGCTCGGATCTGCTCGGGATCCCAATAGTGATTCTTGTTCTGTGCTGTGACGATGGGAAAGTACATCTTTCTTTAACGAGGGGCTGGCATGTTCGGGTAGTCCCGCTCAGCTCTCCCCCAGCCATAGCTTGAGGAGACAGGGGAGCAATTAGGGGGCTTGCGAGTGAATTATCCTCGGGGATTGTCCCTGCTGTCTTTGATATCGTCGGCTCGGCACAGCTCGAAAGCGTTGCCACCAAGCTCTTTCACACGATACATGGCCATATCCGACCGGCTGATCAAAGCCTCACTGCTGGTGCCATCGACGGGAAATCGGCTGAGTCCGATGCTGGCTGTAACAGTCGCACGAACGCCGTTCTCAATTTCGATAGGCTTCTCGACAGCGCGCAGAATACGCGCCACCACCTTCAACGCGTCAGTTTCAAGTTTTAGTCCGGGTAGGATGACGATGAATTCGTCGCCGCCCAGCCGACCGACGATGTCTTGGGGGCGCACCATGTGCTGCATGCGTTTGGCGGTGATCTTAAGAATCTGGTCCCCAGCGGCATGGCCGTAATGATCATTGACAGGCTTGAAGTGGTCGAGGTCTATGAACAGAACAGCGAGCGACGAAGAATCGGTCGTGGCCTTCTGTACGCATTTTTCCAGTTGGAGCTCGATGGAATGTCGATTGAGGAGGCCAGTCAGCGCGTCATGGTTTGCCAGGTACCGAACGTGTTCTTCGGACTTGTGCAATTTGTGCGCTTCTCTCAAGCGAAGCAATTGCTCGCGCACGAGAGACGCATTTTCTATTTCGAGTTCGCCCCAGGGCCGGCTGCGGCCGCGTACGGTTTCCTTCCATGCCGCGAACGAGGTGCGCGGGCGCAAGCGGCCCTTCTCATCCATGCTAAACGCTTTGTCGGGATTCCCGGCCCACACGACCGTCTCTGTGAGTTCGCGGCGTAACAGGAGAAGATAATCGCCGGTCCCCTCCGTAAGTCCAATGTACAGGGCGCCACTGGCCCTACCCGCGTAGGTTGCAGCGCTGGGATCCAGCGAGCTGAGGATGCTGGAACTCGCCACTCCACGCACTGAGATGCTCTGCAACTTGGCGATGACCGGAAGTAGCAACTCTTCCTCCACGCTTGCGCCTTGGGACAATACGAGTCCATCGACGCGCGAAACCATTCCGTCCGCGGCCAGTAAATCGAGGAGTTGAGGGTATTGAAGGCGTCCTGCCTGGGGCAGCGATTGGGACGCATCAATTTCGGCCATGTACTTTTCGAGTGTTCTTCGGGAAGTGAGCCGGGATTGCAAGGCGAAGTTGTCGATGCGCAGGGCCACCTGCGATGCGAAAATCTGCACAATCAGTTCGCAGAGCGAGCGGGTGGAGTGATCCAGACGGTGCGGCACGGCACTATGACATGCGATCATGCCCCAAAGGCGGTGGTTGACGATAATCGAAACGGTCATAGATGACTGTACGTTCATGTTGCGCAGATACGTGATGTGTATCGACGAGACGCTGCGCAGAGATGAGCGCGTCAAATCCAGCGGTCTTCCGGTCAGTGGTCCGATGTCGGGAATGATCGGCACTGGCGTGGCGGCGACATCCGCAATTGATCGCGAAGGATTCAACAGAAAGAGCTGCCGTGCCTGGGCCGGAATATCACTTTCTGGAAAGCGCAAATGGAGGTACAAGACTGGCAAGGACCCCACGGCCTCGGCGATCACTTCTCCGTTCCAAGCATCGTCGAATCGATACACCATAACGCGGTCGAATCCGCTGAGCCGCCGGATTTCCTCCGAAGCCAGCTGCGACAGCTCCGAAACGTCGGTGGCCTGCTCCATGCGCGTGACGGGAGTTCGGATGTGGGCATTGAGTTCGAGTGGTCCCAGCGAATGTGTTCCGTGTACAAGTTCGAGCTCCACAATAAGAACGCCGTCGTACCGATGGGCGGTTGCAAGCATCTCGGTTCCGCGGCTGGTTACTGGGACGTAAAGAGGTTTCGCTAAAAACGGTTCGTCGCTCAATATTTGGGACCGGAATGTCTCGAATAGCGGCGCCCCCAATACCGTTTCGAACGAGTGTCCCAACAAGCTCCCCGGTGACATTCCCAACAGAGTAGAGACGTTGGCACTGACTTGCCTCACGATCAGATCCGGCTCGGAGAGTGCGAACAAGAGTCCGTGCGGCTGGATGTGTCCGATGATTTGAATCGGTTCCAGGGCACACTTGGCGAGGTTGGGAAGCGAATCGCAGACTTCTGCTGAACGCTCCATTAGCAGTTACCCGGCCGGAGAAGCGGCTGCGATAACCAGTCGGCGTAGGCATCAAATATCACCACTGCCGTTGCGCAAATCGCCTCTACGTTGGCTTTTCCGTTCTCCTCAAGGTTCAAGCAAAACGATGCCCAGAGGCGCTCGCAGCGTTCCTCCCGATCGCCATAGAAATGAAAACTCGCAGCCGGCCCGAGGATGTCGCGCAATCGCTTAACGATGATCTTTCCGCCCATCATGGAACCGAGAATCACGTAGGCATATCCGAATAAGCCGGCAGGGTCGATGGGGGAAGCCCAGGGGTATCTCTCCAGTGCGCCAATGTCTATTTCAGTTGCGCCCATTGCCGTCAGATCCTCGCGCAGAGCGCTGGATCTTTCGAGAGCTAGCATTGGGTCGCCTGGCTCGGCTGCGCATGACACGGCGCACTCGAGTGGCTCGAAAAGCCCCAGTAACAGGCCGAGGTGTGTTCGATATTCCGGAACGGTGTAACCAGCATCAAACAGTCGCGACATGGCTGGACTGGCGCCCAAGTGGGCGTGGCGCAAACGCGTCGCATCGCGAAGAGCCCCAATGACACCGGGTGCGCTGGTACAAGTTGTACGGTTAAGCATTTGTCCTCCCGAGAATAGACAGACAACGGGAAAGTAGAAAAAACCGATTGAAAGTAGGAAGGGGCCCAGTGTTACAAGCTCGGGGAGGGGGGTGCGGCTGTAGTTCCTTCAATCGTCCTCCCATACTACGCTGCCACGAGGTTCTCGCAGTGTCTTGTTTTGGTCGAGTTTCTGATTAGTTAGACACATCCTTGAGCATCTGCGAAGACCGCGATCCGAAGGTCTATATGAGCGCGCGCGTGCGGGTCAGATTCAAAGCTCACTGGGATTGTTCGATACCCGATGTCTTCCTCGTACTGCCTGCTTAACGCGGCAATGGCACGATCAGGTCATTGTTAAACATGTCCAACGAAGCCCGCTACAAACCGTCCGCCTCTTTTTTCCGCACCGTCAGGAACTTTTCCTTAGCCGACACCATTTTGCCCTTGGGGATGTCCTTGAGGATTATTGCGACTGGGCTACGATTCGGCCACCAACTGGAGGAATGCGAAGAGGGGGGAACCCGCCCCTTTGGAACGATCAGGCGCTTGATGCTTGTAGCGTCGATTGTTCTAGTTGCGGCCGGCTAGGCCCGTTATTGTTTTGCTGGTGCTACGACAACTTCGACGGTCAGCTCTTTTTCAGCTCTGACCCATCCTCGGTAGCTTTTCCGGGCCCACTGCCGCGTCGTACATACAACTCGTAAGCACGCTGAGCGCTATCTTCTCTGGATGGTTCATTGTGTTCGATCCGATCTCCGATTGTCGGGTCCATCGTCTTCAACGTGTGGAGCAGGCATCTCCTTTGAGTGCGTGAAGGCATTCCGAAAATTCTCGAAAACATGGTGTAAAACCTATTCGCCGTATCAAGCCGCAGCATGGGAACAGAATTAGGATAGAGCTGCGCTCCGATTCATTCACCCTTTCGGTCATTTGAATCCGACTTGACCTTATATGGAGCTGGTATAGAATTAGATACCCTTCCAAAAAACCGGTGCGCGGCTACAGGCTGCCCTCTTACAGCGCTCAGAGCCGTGTCCCGAATAGAACTTCCATTCCTAAACTAGTGGTGAAATGAAGACCAAGTCTCCGTTGAATCGGAAGATGCAGCTAGCGTTCGGGTCTGCCATTTTGACCTGGGTTGTCATGGGTGTGATTTCCTTTCACGCCATAGCTGTATGGAGCGGTTGGGCGGGAGAATCTGGGTCGAGTCACAACCCGAAAAGGGCTCGACCTTCCATTTTGCGTTGCCGGGAAATGGGGGGAAATGATGGAGTCGATTGGCAGGGATACTAAAGCGATCGAAGTTCTTTTGGTTGAGGATAGTCCCGGCGATGTCCGGCTTACGCGGGAGGCGTTAAAAACCGCCAAAGTGCTTATCAATTTGCACGTTGCGTCAGACGGGACGGAAGCAATGGCCTTTCTTAAGCGCGAGGACGGGCACGCCAACGCTCCTCGCCCGGATCTAGTCTTGCTCGATCTAAACCTGCCCAAGAAAGACGGCCGGGAGGTCTTGGGGGAAATCAAGGAGACTCCGGCGCTGAAGAGCATACCCGTCCTTATCTTGACTACGTCGGCGTCTGAGGCCGACATCCTGAAGAGTTATCAACTCCACGCGAACTGCTACATCACCAAGCCCGTGGACCTTAAGGGATTTCTCAATGTTGTGAAGAGCATCGACAATTTCTGGTTATCGGTGGTCAAGTTGCCGCGCGAAGCACGCTGATGAAAGAAAAAACACTTCAGGTTCTTCTCGTTGAAGATAACGCGGGAGATGCCCGTTTGCTACGCGAGATGTTCAGTAAAGAGAAACCGGACAGTTTCGAATTGTTGGTCAGTCCGGCCCAATTTATACCCGTGGCGGAAGACTGCGGCTTGATTCTGCCAATCGGCAACTGGGTCCTTCGGGAAGCTTGCAAGCAGGCGCGCGGCTGGGTGGGTTCGGGGCTGCCTCTGGAAACTATGGCAGTGAATATCTCCGCAATCGAGTTTCGGGACGAGCACTTTCTGGAAGGCGTGTTCGGAATCCTGAAAGATACGGGTCTGGATCCGAGGTCTCTTGAGTTGGAACTGACCGAAAGCGTTCTGATGAAGCGTGCGGAGTCCACCGAATCCATCCTTAAGGCACTACGAGCTAGAGGTGTTCAGGTAGCGGTCGATGACTTTGGCACGGGATACTCCAGTTTGAGCTATCTGAGGAGGTTTCCGATCGACGCTCTCGAGATCGACCAGTCGTTTGTGCGCCAGATCACCACCGCTCCCGACGAGACGACCATCGTGACTGCGGTAATCAGCATGGGCCGCAGCCTTAAGCTGCGGGTCGTTGCTGAGGGCGTGGAAACCCAGGAAGAACTGGCATTTCTTCAGGCTCACCAGTGTGACGAGGCGCAAGGGTACTTTTTCAGCCGACCGGTGCCTCCCGAACAATTCGCCAAGCTGCTCGAATCCGGTATTCCTACCGACGCTGTTCACAGCATTTAGCCGGTTC
>Ga0302326_10030033_pt1 | contig 10888 bp, 11 predicted proteins | sample Palsa_T0_3_FD_202264 | JGI IMG/M metagenome (GOLD analysis project Ga0302326, IMG submission 202264) | Peat permafrost microbial communities from Stordalen Mire near Abisko, Sweden - Palsa_T0_3 | ecosystem: Environmental > Terrestrial > Soil > Palsa > Peat permafrost | place: Sweden: Abisko...
CACGGGACTGGGTGGCAGTAAACGCGGCCTGGTAGTGTTTCGCGGCGCGGGTGAGCGACACCACGCCATTATCCAGGGGGGCAAAGTTGAGGTACGGCGGCTCAGGCTCACGTTTGGGTGGATATCCAGGCTGTTTGGGATCGGAAATCGCCTGAAAGACCCCCTCGTCGAGCTGCAGATTGCGCTCCTTGATCGTCTCCTGGGTGTTGCTGAGCTCGGTTTTCAGCTCTTTCACATAGCCGCCGATGGTCTCTGCAACCGCGGTGAACTGGTAGGGCAACAGCTCCGCATCGGCCATGCGCAGGACTGCCGTCCCGGCGATCTGTGCCAGGGCCCTGCCATACTGGAAATTGGTGTCGGAAAAGTGGGTGTAGTAATAAAAATCGTCATAGATCGAGTGATAGGCACTGCCGGCGCCTTCCCCACCAAAGCCCAGGTCCAGCGATGGAATGGCGAGATAGTCAATAAATGGAGCATAATCCGAGCCGTCGCCCATGGCCCCAATGCTGGTGTCAGCGCGATTGCGCAGCACCGCTCGCTTATCGGCACTCCCCGCCGTGGACAGGGCCTGCAGCCGGGCGCGTTCCCAAATTGTGAGTTTGGTCTCAGGATCGGGAACATGGCGCGCTACCTCGTTGATAAAGTGCTCCACGGAATGGGCACCGTCGACCCCCAGAAAGCCGCGATCGGTGTTGTCAGAATTAACGTACAGGACGGCATGGTCGTTTAACTCGGCGGCATGCTGTTCCACCCATTCGGTTGAGCCCAGGAGGCCGGGCTCCTCACCATCCCAGGCGCAATAAAGGATCGTGCGCCGTGGTTTCCACCCTTGTTTGCGTAGTTCCCCCAGCGACCGCGCCTCCTCGAGCTCAGCCACCATTCCGGAAATAGGATCTTCCGCGCCGTTCACCCATGCATCGTGATGGTTGCCGCGAATGACCCATTCATCCGCGGCCTGGGTGCCGGGAATCTTCGCGATGACGTCATAGACCGGTTTTATGTCCCAGTTGGACATCATTTTGAGATGAGCTTTAGAAGAGCCGGGGCCTACATGGTAGGTGATGGGCAATCCACCGCGCCACGCCTCCGGGACTACCTGGCCGCCCAAGGCCGCGAGAAACGGCTGCGCATCTCCATAGGAAATGGGCAACACCGGAATCTTGGTAATGATTGGGGAGTCTTTCAGCGCCAGGCGCTTGGCATCTTTGGTCGCCGGAATACCGGGAGTGAGGGGATCTCCGGGATAGTTGGTGTCGTTCACGCCTCCGCGCTGTACGCCCTCTCTCGGCCGGCCCGCTCCCCCGGGGAAGGTATCGGTATCGCCGTACCCGTCCTGTTGCGGATCGGAATAGATGATGCAGCCGATGGCGCCGTGCTCGGCGGCGACCTTGGGCTTGATGCCACGCCAGGTCTTGCCATAGCGGGCGATGACGATGGCCCCCTTTACCGAAACGCCCATCCGTTCCAGGTCTTCGTAGTCTTCACGCGTGCCGTAGTTGACGTAGACCAGCGGTCCGGTTACGTCGCCGTCGATGGAGTAGGCGTTGTAAGTAGGCAACTGTTCCGATTGCTGATTGGAGGTGGGATCGACCGCGACCGGCGGCTCCGCCAACGTTGCAGTAAACTTCTGCGGTTCGAGCAACTCGAGTTTGCGGTCTTTGGGCGTGGGAAACAGGACGTAGAAGGTCTCGATCTGGCTGTCAAAACCCCAGTCACGAAATTTGCCTTGCAGCCACTCCGCATTCTCGTGGTCGTAAGGGGAGCCAACGTTGTGGGGACGCGCTGTTAAGTGCTCCATATCGCTGCGCAGGTTGTCCGGTGAAGGAAGGTCGCGGAACTTTGTTTCCCAGCCGAGCTCGGTTGCCGAGCCCTGGGGAGTGTAGCCGTCCAATACAGTTGCGGACGGTGCTGTCTCCGCCGCGAGCAGCGGAGCCGGCCAACCGCTCGCCGCCAGACTCACGCAGACACAGGAACAAACAAGGGTGCGAAACCACTGCAGTGGGAGCAAAGGAATTACCTCGAAACGCGGAGATTCAATGCAAGTTCAACTGGGAAAGCGAAAGCCTTTGCCGGCCGGCGGCATCAAAATTCGACGGCGCAAGCCACTGCTCGAAATTGGCCTGACGCACGGGCCATTCCGAATCAAGCATCGAAAACCAGGCGGTATCGCGATTCCGGCCCTTGACGATCATATGTTGGCGAAAGATTCCCTCGAAAGTAAAGCCGAGCCGCAAAGCAGCGCGGCGCGAGGGCTCATTCAATGCATTGCATTTCCATTCGTAACGGCGGTAACCCAGATCGTTGAAGACGTGGCGCGCCATGAGGTACATGGCCTCGGTTGCACCGATACTCCGCTGTAAAGCGGGAGTGAAGATGATGCTACCCACCTCGATCACACGATGGCTGGGCTCAATCCGCATGTAAGTCGCCTGGCCGACAGGAACCCCGGTGGCATTGTCAACGATCGCCCAGAATAGCGGGTCGAGGGATGTTTGCTTTTGGGCGAACGCGGCATCGTAGGCGGCACGGTTGGGGTAGGGACCATCGCCCATGTAGCGCCACTGGGCTTCGCTCTCCGGCCCGTGGGTGCCCTGGTAAAGAGCCTCTGCCTGCGACGCTTCGAAGGGGCGAAGGGTGACTACGCGCCCGGGAAGGACGATGGGCTGCGGCCGTTGCGCGGGGGTGGAATCGACCGCGATGCCGATCTGCGTCATGCCATCGATAGTAGCAAGAGAGTCCGGTGGATCACTGGCCAGTGAAATACCCTGCGCGGGTCTGCACGGCCTGGTCCTTGTTCTTGGTTGTCAGGTGAATGGAGTGGTAGCCGCTGCTCTGGTCCTTGGGCGGCGTGTAGCCCAGGATGAATTGTGTGCGCAATTCCTCGGCGATGCTGGCGTAGACGTCGTCTACTGTGTCTTTCTTCGTGACCTCGAAGAAGCGGCCGCCTGTTTCCTGGGCAATGCGCTGCAGAATCTTCTTGCCGTTGGGACCGTTTTGCTGCTGCGGCCTGGGGTACCGGCCGCCGCCGGGGTACCCTCCGCCGGGATATCTGCTGCCCGGATAGCCTCCCCGGCCATAAGGATCGTTATTCTGCCCTCCATTGTTGAAGCCACGATCATGGTCCTCGTGGCCACCGTAATAAATGGCGTAGACAACGGTCTCTGACCGCTGCGCCGATTCGATGGCGCTGTTCAGGGTCTCCTGGCTGCCCCGATCCTCTCCGTCGGTCAGAACAACAATGGCCTTGCGGCCAGTCTGCTTCTTCATCACTTCATCGCAGGCGAGGAAGATGGCGTCATAGAGGAGCGTGCCGGCTCCTCGCCTCCGGGGCGCCCCGGAGCCCTGGTCGCTGGTTGGCGTGTTTTCGACGGCGGATTGGGCATCGATTTCTCCTACCGCCTTTTCCAGCTTGCCGTGATCTGCGGTCAGGTCCTGCAACAACTCAACCTCGCGATCGAAGTGGATTACGAACGCCCGATCTGTGGGCCTGGTGATCATCTGGTCGAGGAAGGTTCGGCTGGCGGCCCGCTCCTTATCCAGATTGTCCCGCTCGCTCATGCTGGTGTCGACCAGCAAGCCGACCGTCAAGGGAAGATTCGTCTCCTGGTTGAAATAGCGGATCGACTGGGGCTTGCCGTCCTCCTCCAGCACAAAGTCGTCCTTGGTGAGGTTGGTCACAATCTTGCCTTTTTTGTCGCGGACGGTCACGGGCAATGTGACCACTTTCACGTCCACCGACATGGTGGGTACGGCCGGCGCCGGGCCCTGCGCTGTTGGGCCGGCGGGTGGGGCCGCCGGCGTTGCAGTCGGGTTCTGCGACTGGAGCGCCGGAGCGAGCAGAAACATGGAGAGCAGAGGAAGGTTTCGAATCAGACCCATGCCATCGTTAGACCACACCGCTTCCCTTCTTGTCACCTGCCACGGCAGCATTTCGATTTTGGTGCGGTTCCGGAATGCGCCAGCTGCCCAGACCTTTGTTGTGCCGTAGTTCCAGTTTCCAGTGGCTTCTCCCTGACAAGATTGCTCGAATCTGCCGATAGAAGATTCGCGCTGCGCTTTCCTTTGAAAAGGGCCCAGAGGACCTGCAGGAGGTTCTGTCACCCATTCCGGGCGGGGGTTGAGACATGTCAGAGCCGACGCCGTACAATCTGTCACGGCTCTTTTCGCAGTTGATCGGCCGCAAAGTTACGTTCTCGCACACCAACGCAGCTGCACAGACGAAAATCAAACAGATGTACGGTATCTACAGTGTTCTTCCGCACCAAACGGCGATTCTTGTCAAGGCAGATCTCCCTCTGCTTGGCTCCTTTGGAGGGGTGCTGATGGGCCTCCCCGATGCCTCAGTAAAAGAGCACCTGGCAAAGACTCCGCTAGACGGACTGCTGCGCCAAGCAATCTATGAGGTGTTGAACATCGCTTCGGCCGCGATTGCCGCAGAAGGCAGAGCAATCTTCACCAAGATGGTGGAAGATACCGCCTCCATTGACGGTGCCGCCGGAACGCTGTTCAAGAAACCAGACCGCAGAAGAGATTTCGACGTGTTAGTGGATGGCTATCAAGGTGGTAAGTTTACGATCCTCGCGCAGTTGACGCCGGTTGAGAAGGCCACCGCCTGATGGCTATTTGCGGGGCCGGCGTATCCCGCTTTTTTTGATAGCTTCGGTTTCGCTTGTGGGCTGGTAACTGTTGCCGCCGAGACCTGGTCCAGTGGGGTACGATCGGAGATCATTTAGCACTTGCGTGCGGCTCGCTCAATTCGCGCCGGATGATCGCCAGGAGCACGGCATTGTCCACGGGTTTTTGCAGGAAAGCCTTGGCCCCTGCGGTGAGGACGCGCTCTTCGTTGGCATCAAGATCGCGGGCGGAGACGACGATCACAGGGATGTGCGCCAGAGAGGGAACCTTCTTTAGATTTTCCATCACCAGGTAACCGTCACCGGCGGGCAGACCTAGATCCAAAACAATCAGGTCCGGTTGATACTTTCGCGCCTCCGAGACACTGGAGGAACCATCCGCCGCGAAGTAGGTATCGTAATGGTTAGCCTTGAGACGAAGATGCATGCCCAGGGTTACGTCCGGATCGTCATCCACGATGAGAATTTTTTTGTTACACACTCTTGGCCATCCTCGACAAGACTTCCTCGTACATAATTTCCCGAATCCTGGCGGCTACGCGTGCCAGATGATGATCGGCGGGCTCAGTCGCGTCACGCCCGACCCCTTCCAGTGGCACGGAGGAGACCGTAACTGCCAGGTCCGCGTACTGGATATGCTCGCGACCATCGAGTCGTTTCAGGATCCGCTTCGTAATCGCCTCCACTCCACTCTTGTCCGTCATCGCCAGGACGAAAATGAGTTCAAGTGCACCGGTGAAGTTCATCTTGGGCAAGAGGATGTCTTTATCTGCGAGTAAGCACTGTTGCACGCTCTCACGGATCCTGTGAGACTGCTCCTCGCGCACCTCGTCGGAGAGCCAGCCTGCGCGAGAGCCTATCTCCGTTACAATCAGCGAGACCGGCTCTTGTTCACAATCCTGCCCGCAGAAAGCGGGGGCGATTACGTGAGCCAGCGAGAAGACCGGCAATGTGACCGAAAACGTCGTTCCCTTCCCCACTGTGCTCGTGACCTGGATTTGCCCACCTTGCCGGGTAACCAGCTCCTTACAGATATGCAGACCCAGGCCAAGACCTTTACGCGCGGTCGCGGAGGGATCGGATAGCTGGAAAAGGCGATCAAAAATCTTTTCGGTCATTTCCGGACTGATCCCGCATCCCGAGTCCGACACTTCCAGAGCAACGAATTGTGGATTCTCGGAAAGACGTGCCCGCACATGCACCATGCCCTTGGGCGGCGTGAACTTAATGGCGTTGTCGACCAGGATGATGAGAATTTGGCGAATACGCTTAGGGTCAGCCCAAACCGATGGCAAGCGACTCTCGATGTTTGAGGAGAGAGAAATCTGCTTCGCGGTTGCGGCGCCGTGGAGCGTCTTGACGACGTAGTCGATTGCGTCGGAAGCCGCGGCAGATTGCAGCTCGATCGTCACTTTACCCGCCTGCACCCGGGAGACTTCGAGCAAGTCGTCAATCATAGATTGAAGTTGCTTGACGTTCTTCAAAATGATTTCCAGGTACTGGCACTGTTCTGGATTCACTTCGCCGGCTAACTTGTCGAGGATGATGGTCACAAACTGGTAGATCGCGAACAGTGGCGACCGAAGCTCGTGGGACACGTGGGAAAGGAACTCGTCCTTGTATTGCAGTTGGTGCATCTGGACGAGATCGGCTTCCGCCTGCATGCGATGCCGCTCAACCGCGTGCCGAAGCGCCCGGGGAAGCGCCCGATTCTCGATTTGGCCTTTGATTAGATAGTCCTGCGCACCTTCTTTCATGGCTTCGGCCGCCAGCTCTTCGTCGTCGAGGCCGGTGAGAACGATCATCGGAACATCTGGGGCTGCCGCGTGCGCCCGGCGCACGGTGTCGAGGCCATGGGCATCAGGCAATCCCATGTCCAGGAGGACGATGTCGACTCCGCCTTTGGCAAGGTGCATTTCTGCGTCATGAAGGCGGGAGAAGTGTGTCAATATGAAACTGCCCGTGGCTTCCTTGCTGAACATCTCGCGGAACAGCCGAGCATCTCCGGCGTTGTCTTCAACCAAAACCACCTGGAGTGACTTTTCATTCATGAGCGTGCTTCTCGCACTAGCATGAGCATGGAATGCCAAGCATGTTCGATCATTTTCACGGTTTTGAAGAATCCTTTGCGACCGATAGGAACAACCCGGCGGGCATCACCTTCCAATGCCAGACAGACCCAGCGAGCGATCATGGACACTTCCCTGGGTGTTAGCCGGCTGGTCAGAGTTCGTTTTCTACGTGAACGTGCGAACTCGACGATTTCTAGCGCCGTATAGATGCTCTATCGGCAGAGATACCTGCATATCATAGGGCGCTCCATCTTCTTAGGGATGACCGTGGCCCCTTTGTGACGGTCCGGTATGGCCAGGGATCCATAATCCAGGCTGTTCCAGTGCATAGGCGACAGCCGCCGCATGTGGTTGCTTGGTGTTCGTGGCAACCCGCGGTAATTACCCCCGTGCTAGACGAGAATATGCCGGGGCAGGATCTCTCGTTCGACGCCCGCAAAAATGCTGGCGCGCTCGACAACGTTGCGCAGCTCGCGCACGTTTCCCGGCCAGTCGTGCCGCCTCAGCACCTCCAGTGCTCCCGCACTCAGGCTTGCGCCGGGGCAGAACTTCGCCAGAAATGTTTCGGCGAGCTTCTCGACATCTCCAAGACGTTCCCGTAACGGTGGTAAATTGATCGGAAAAATCGCCAGGCGGTAATACAAATCTTCGCGAAACAGATGCTGCCTGACGAGACTTTGAAGATCAGCGTTGGTCGCGGCCACTACGCGCACGTCCACCTTTAAATTGTCGTTGCCGCCGATCCGCTGCACTTCGCCCTGCTCAAGAAAACGCAATATCTTGCTTTGCAGAGAGAGCGGCATGTCGCCGATCTCATCGAGAAATAAGGTCCCTCCATGCGCTGCGTGGATGCGCCCAATACGCGATTGCACCGCCCCCGTGAACGAGCCCTTCACATAGCCGAACAACTCGGCTTCGAGCAGCGGCTCAGGGATTGCTGCGCAATTAATTACCACCAGGGGCTGTTTCTGGCGCGGGCTGATGAGATGAATCGCCTGCGCAATCTGGTCCTTGCCGGTGCCGCTTTCCCCGGTCACCAGCACCGTCGTATCTCGGCGCGCCACCATGTGGGTCAATTCATAAACGCGCCGCATCGCTTCTGTATCACCGACCATGCCGCGAATGCCGCTTCGTCCGTCCCTCCCGGCCTGCGCGCGGTGCAGTTGCACCGGAGAAATCAAGTTCGCTTGCAGATTACCCGCGCAATAAAGAACCTCCGTCAGCTGAGCGGACAGCGCCGTGGGCGACGAGGTACCGAACACCAGCTGCCCGGTATGCGAATTCACCGTGAGTATCTGAACACTGGGAAAGTGTTCCCGGACCATGGCGCCGAATTCACCGGATTCAAGATCAGGCAGGAGCGGATCGAGCAGAAGGATCTCGCTGATATTCTCGTACAGACACTCGAATGCTTCAGCGCCACTTGCTGCTTCGGTAAAGTTCCAGCGCGGCTGACGGAGTTTCTCGCGTAACTGAAAACGCAGCCGGCTGCTGGGGCTCACCAACAACACACCGATACCGTCGCTTTCGTCGATGCGCGGCTTGGGGAGAGGGGGCGAACTCATAGAATTCACTTCTCGCGATTGCGGCAATTTCCATCCCATGCAACAACTCAAGAAGAGACGTCCCTATGAATGCGGGGCCGGCGCCTCTTGTAGTTCGATTTGCACGTTGAATGGCTGCAGGCTCCAGGACAAGTTTCCCCGCTGGCTGCGGATGTTCGCCTCGGCGAGCGCCATGCTGAGGCTCGTTTCCGTGTCCAGTTGATCGACAAACGAATTCGCATTGCGCACGATTATCTGAATGGCTTCGGCCGAAGAAGCAGCGACGAACTCGATCGTATCCCTGGTCTTGGATAATAGATGGGCAATCAGCAGCACGCTCATCAAAGCTTGATGAGTTCTTGGGCGGTTGATCAGCACCGGGCGGCACTTATCGGGCACGACGGGGTTGAAGGACATCCCGTCTTTTTCAAACATCAGGTTCACTCCGTCGGCCACATGCGTGAGCAGTGGCTGAATCGGCGTTGAGGATAGTTGCGGGGGGATGCTCTCGGCGATGACCAACTGCTGCAGGCAGCTGAAGAGGGAACAGACTCTCTGAACCTGGACCGCGGAGCTTGCTGTAAGTTCCCGTAGTTCGGCCGTGCTCATCGGGTCGGTGTACCCTTTGCCTAAGCTGGCCAGAAGAATGGTAAGAGGTTGTGCAGCAGCGTGCAGTCCGCGCTCCAGGTGCGAGCAAAACATCGCTGGCACGGCAACCGACACCGATGATTCTTCAAAGCTGCTGGTGCTAATCATTTCTTAATACGTACCCAACGCCCCTGACGGTGTGTATCAATTTCACTTCACCCTGCGCGTCCACCTTGTCGCGCAAATACTTCATGTACACGTCGACGATATTGGTTGTGGGATCCAATGCAACGTTCCATACCTCGCGCATAAGCGTTGTGCGCGATATAGTCTTGCCCGCATTGTCCATCAAGTACTCCAGAATCGAAAACTCCCGTGGCGTCAACTCGATTCGTCGCGCTCCGCGCAGTACCCGGCGTTCTTCCCGGTTGACAACCAGGTCGCCAACCTTCGACGAACCCACGGCGGAGGAGGAATCGCGGCGCAGCAGACCGCGGACTCTCGCCAGCAATTCCAGGAACGAGAAGGGTTTGAGCAGGCAATCATCGGCACCCTGATCAAGGGCAGATACCAGGTCTTCCGTTCGATTTCTCGCCGTCAACACCAGCATGCGTTGCGCCGGACGGCTCTGACGAACTTGCTTCAAGAGCGCCATTCCGTCCATCCTCGGGAGGTTGAGGTCGAGAATCGCAAGGTCGTAGACGCATTTCTGAAATGCCTCCCAGGCGGTCTCCCCATCCAGACTTACCTCGACGGCAAAATGCTTGAGCTTGAGCATACGGCTGAGAAACTTTCCCAGGGGAATATCATCTTCAACAATCAGGATCTTAGGCTCCATCGATATGCTTGATCGATCAGGCAAAGCGCTCGCGGCGATCCGCGAGGCGGAAGCATCCTCGGCCGGCATATCGGCTATCCGTTCTTTCGATGGGAATGGCCCTGAAGTCATTGCAATCTGCTAACCCAGTGTCTCGTGACTTTGAACTTATTGCCTCCATCGCCGCGGTTCTGCCATGCATCGCTCACGGTCAGCATCCCATATGGACCAGGTGCGGCTCCAGGGTGTTGCCGGGCATACGCCTCGGCCTCTAAGTTTGCCGTCACAATCCTGATGCTTCCTCCGTCAGGCATAGGGTCTCGGGCGTTGGTGGCCAGGTTCATCAGTACCTGCCCCACCTGGCCAGCGTCGGCCTCGATCGCGCCCAGGCTCTCGCCCAGCGCAGGGAACAGTTCGACATGATCACCGATCATGCGATCCAATCTCGTCGCCATGCGTGTGACAATCTCGTTCACATCCAACTCCACTGGCTGCAACACCTGGCGTCGACTGAATGCAAGCAGTCATTGTGAAACTGCTCTAGGCAAGCCGATAGATTGTAAAAGGAGGCGTGCTCAACTCGTCGGCTACCAGAGCATCTTCGTCTTGCATCAAGGGGTCGAGCCAGGTGCCGGATGCTGCGGTCCCACAACCTTGCTCAGAGAAGTCCAATGCCGCCGCGCACGCAACGGCAAAGCGCGCTTCGGAGTCAGCTCCGCCGGCAACATTGAGCGGTATCATCCACTGCACCAAAGCGTCTGATAAGTCAGCCACATTCATTTGCGGTGTGAACATCGTTCCCTCTCGTCCCGCATGTGTAAGCCGTTCGTCTCGATTTAGGGCCGCAAGCAATCAAATCGTGTATCGGCAGGGATTGTCTGTCCATTTAGACATGGTTACTTTAGATCATCCGCGAACCCCACGACCAGCCAGGCGTTGATTAGATTTTGCTTATAGGGCGCCCGCCACCGAGCGCTTCGTGTCCATAAATGAGAACTGGATGGGAAAGGCGCTGACCTTACTTACAGCAACAGCCGGGGAGGAATATTTCAGCAGGCTATTCCCTTTTTTCTGCAACCTTTACGCCTCCCGGATCCCTCCACGGTTCCGCGGGGCGTGAACGTCGCGCATGAAGCACCGATAGTTACTTCACATCCTTAAAGGAACACTCGCGTTACCCACGACAGGTCGCGTGCTGATGGAATCGCGTAAGCGGAAGGAGAGTCACTGCGG